>Ga0207107_1087_pt1 | contig 19981 bp, 19 predicted proteins | sample Alteio_BWMinHeat_75_FD_153555 | JGI IMG/M metagenome (GOLD analysis project Ga0207107, IMG submission 153555) | Enriched cells from forest soil in Barre Woods Harvard Forest LTER site, Petersham, Massachusetts, United States -... | ecosystem: Environmental > Terrestrial > Soil > Temperate forest >... | reverse complement strand
GGGCAGCATGATCACGCGCGCGACCGTCACGCCGGGCGGCTACAGGCTCACCGGCTCCAAGACGTGGATTACCAACTCGCCGATCGCTGACGTGTTCGTCGTCTGGGCGAAAGTCTATGGAGACAAAGAGCTGGAAGCCGGGACCATCCGCGGCTTCGTGCTTGAACGCAGCATGAAGGGCATCGCCACGCCGCATATCGAGGGCAAGATGTCGCTGCGCGCCTCCACCACCGGCAGCATCATGCTGGACGACGTGCATGTGCCAAAGCAGAACATGCTCGATGTTTCCGGCCTTAAAGGGCCGTTTTCCTGCCTCAACAAGGCGCGCTACGGCATCAGCTGGGGAGCCCTCGGCGCTGCGGAATTCTGCTACGGCGCGGCGCGCAGCTACGTGCTGGAGCGCAAGCAGTTCGGCCGCCCGCTGGCCGCCAACCAGCTCATCCAGAAGAAGCTCGCCGATATGGCGACCGACATTTCGCTGGGGCTGCAGGCGGTGCTGCGCGTAGGCAGGCTCATCGACGAAGGCCACCTTTCGCCCGCCATGATTTCGCTGGTGAAGCGCAATTCGGCGGGCAAGGCGCTCGATATCGCCCGCGTGGCGCGCGACATGCACGGCGGCAACGGCATCGCCGACGAATACCATGTCATCCGCCACCTGCTGAACCTCGAAAGCGTCAACACCTACGAGGGCACGCACGACATCCACGCCCTCATCCTCGGGCGCGAGATTACGGGAATCGCGGCGTTCAGCGGTTAAGCCTTTGAATCATATCGGCGTGAACGGTCGGGGGTTTATAAAGCTATTGCCTAAGGACGCTGTTTTCTTTAAGAGTCTCGCTCCAGCCCTCCTTATGGGCCGGGCATATAGTGTCGGGGCGTAGCGCAGCCTGGTAGCGCATCAGTCTGGGGGACTGGGGGTCGCAGGTTCAAATCCTGTCGCCCCGACCATTAAAAACAATAGGTTAGGCGAATAGGCGGTTTCCATAGAAACCGCCTAAGTCGTATATAGGTCGCAGAGAAAGGTATCTCTGGGGTTCTTTCCGGCTACTCCTTGAAACTAGGCAATTTCATTCCTATATGCCCTGAAAATAAAAACTATCAGGGCAGGCTGGGAGCACAGAATGAAAATCAGTGATTATGAAAGTACCGGCGAAAGCGTCTATGAGGAATTTGCCAAGCTGGTAAGGTCTTTATTGAAGAAAGCGATCGCGAAAAGCAAAGGGCTTCCACGCCCTCAATCAACCCAATCCCGCGCAAAATCGGTTGATAGCTTAACGCTGAAATTAGAGGATCGTAAACTTCTCGACTCCGAACGGATCGAAGATGAAATCAAAGACCTTGCAGGTGTAAGGCTCATTTTTTACACCGACACCGATGTCGATACGCTCCTTCAATCCCGTCTGATCCCTGACAATTTCAGCGTGCAGTGGGGAGAAACGAAAGTACATCATCCGACGGATGAAAACGATCAGCAGCGTTATAAGGCTTTTCATTATACGGTTTCGTTAAGCGAGAGGCATTTAGAACTAGAAAAATATAAGAAATTTAATGGCCTGCGCTGTGAAATCCAGATTCAGGCCATACTGAATCATGCCTGGGCGGAAACTACCCACGATATGATTTACAAACCTCGTAAAAGCCCAGGCTTCGGAACCAAGGCACGGGAGCAGCTTGAGGCAAGAATGAAAAAAACTATGGATGATTATCTCCGTGCTACGGGGTGTGAATTCCAGAAGGTGCAGAAAGACCATGAGCATCTTATGCAGGGTAAAACGACGACAACTGCAAATGTCGAAATATCAATCATCCGGATATATACAGAGGCGGAAATGGCGCTGGGCCGCGATTAGATAATGTGAGACCACAGGATTTTCCGACCTTTAGCTTACCTCTAAGAATGGTTGGTCCGCCCGGAGACATTTCTAGCTTTGGCTCAGTGAAAGGTAGTGGCGCTTGGTGGAAGTTTCCTGCTGGTTCTCCGGTGCCCGAAGGTATATGCTTGGTGAATGATATTGGTGATCACTGGATGTGGCAACCTGTTGCCATCATGCCACTTTCAACTTACATCCAACTACTTCAAACAACCGGGCCCGTTTGGACTAGAGTGCAGTAAGCAGTACGAGGAAGACAAATGATCGATCCATATATCCAAATCAAAGTGACTGATAAACAACTAGCTCTATTGATAATGACCGCCGAGTCACAAATAAAGTGGTTTGATGATCAGGTGGTCAAGGGCGGAAACGAATACGATGGCGAAGATATAGAAGGTTGGGATGCGAATGATGGAGAACCCGGGAGTACCCTTGCTGGCGTTGATGTGGGCATTGATCGTTAGCGCTGCCGCTTGTTTCCCCGCTCGATGCTGGGGGTGTACGCAGGCGAGTCCAGATACGTGTCTATGTTGCTGTATATCGTCCGATCTATCGCCGATTCAATTCTCGCCGCGCCTTCCTGATCGCGCCTTATCAATGCGTCCAAGCGCCGTCCCGCTTCTTGTGCGGTTATCTGGTCGGGGCCATTAGTGATTAGTGTGACGACGGCCTTTTTGACCTCGTCTGGAAGGCTGCCTTGTGACGCCTCTTGCCGCAGGCCTTCCACGATGGACGCGCTCACGGGATGATGGTACCTTTTTGCGGCTCTGGCCGCGTCCTGGTTCCCGGCGAAGAGATACTTCTGCTCTTGTATGTCGGAATCCAGGTCGGCCCGGATCTGCCTGGCAAGCGCGGGAGGCAGTTTAGCGGCGATTGCGGCTATAGCCTGGGCGTTGGAGGCGCTTATTTCGGGATGCCCCTTGATTGATTTAATATCGAGGTCTTTATCGGACACGGGATTCCTTCAGCCCTTCGCAGGGGGGGTTACTAGTTGTGCCGCCTATTGTAGGCTTCGACGGTATCTACGGCAATTCCCGATATTTGAAGGTTTTGTGACATCATCCGGCCCTGAGAAGGCCGACCAGCGCTATCGATCGTCCGGTTTTGATCGCAGAATTCCGGGGACACTATACTTAATTCGCTCACCACCCCTTCCCTTCTGGACAATTCTCATATATAACGGTCGCCTTGGAAACATAAGGTGAGAGCCGGTTTCGGTAAGCGTCTGGTCATGACCGCCTGTTCAGAATCATAGGATTTGCTAGTGTGCAGTCAACCTGGAATGGACAGGTCGTCGTAAGACCACCGTGTCCATTGCCAAAGAGAATGGACAGTGTGATGACTATGGACGATCCTTCCGGGGCAGACGAGCCGAAGACCACGATAACCGTGACGCGGGCTGGGCGCACAGTCAGGCACTGGTCGTATGAGACGAAGCGACGGATAAGCCTGTTTTTCTATCATTTTTCATGCATGTGTAGGAGAATGTGGAAATTTTGCATTTTTTCGTATGAAGATCCTGCTTGTCGAAGATGATGAAATGATAGGTGAATCCCTGTCCAAAAGCCTAAGGCAGGATGGATATGCTGTAAACTGGGTCAAGGACGGGGATACAGCAACAACGGCACTTAAAACGGAGGATTATGCCCTCCTGCTACTGGATATAGGACTGCCCAAATGCTCAGGTCTCGAAATACTGAAAAAACTCAGAAACAAAGCGGAACCGATACCCGTCGTCATCATTTCCGCTCGCGATGCCGTGCAGGATGTCGTAACTGGCCTTGATACGGGCGCGGATGACTATCTTGTAAAGCCTTTTGAGCTTAAGGAATTGCAGGCGCGTATTCGTGCCGCCATGCGCCGTAAAGGCGGGCGGGCCGAGCCGCATCTCACGTATAAAGGTCTCGCGCTCGATCCTTCCACGCATAAGGTGACCTACAAAGATAAAGACGTAGTGCTGTCGGCTCGTGAATCCGCACTGATGCAGACATTGCTGGAAAAGCCGGAGGTGATTTTCTCCCGTGCCCAGCTGGAGGAGCGTATTTACGGCTGGAACGAGGAGGTGGAAAGCAACGCGCTGGAAGTGCATATCCATAACCTGCGCCGGAAGCTCGGGCAGGAGGTTATCCGCAATGTACGCGGTCTCGGTTATATGGTGGGCAAAATATGAAATCCCTGCGCGGCCAGCTGTTGCTCTACCTGATGGCAGCGTTGCTGGTTTCCTCGGCAGTGGTGGCCGTGGTCACCTACCGGAATGCTAAGGAAGAGATTGATGAGATGTTCGATGCCAACCTTGCACAGATTGCGGCCACTCTAAAAGCTGGACGTTCTTCTTACTCCGTGAATATGCCCTCACTCGCGGAACATCCGCAGGCCACACAAGTTGCCAGTGAAGCGGATTTCATCGTCCAGATATGGAGTAATAACGGCATTCTGGAATATGCCTCGCATCCGCACATCCCTTTTCCGCTACAGCAGCAAAGAGAATGGTCAACTGTCCTGTTTCAGGGAGAAAGATGGCGAGTGTATAAAAAACTAACGGAAAACAATACGGTGCAAGTTTCACAATTGCTTAAAGAGCGTATGGCAACGATTGAAGAAATCGTTATTAGCATAATGATGCCACAATTGGTGTTTATACCTTTGTTCGGCCTTCTCATCTGGCTGGCGGTGGGCAGAACCATGAGACCGCTTGCCTGGGTTTCGATGCTGATAACAAAGCGCGGGCCAAACGCAATGGAGCCCATAGAAGAGAATAATATTCCTGTTGAAATCAAGCCACTGACAGAAGCGCTCAACAGCTTGCTGAAACGCTTGTCTGACGCCCTTACCACGCAACGACAATTTGTTGCCGATGCCGCCCATGAACTGCGAACACCGCTTACAGCGCTCACACTTCAACTTAACATGATAGAACGGGCACGTGATGCTACTGAGCGTGCGCAGGCCATAGCATTGTATAAATCAGGACTTGATCGCTCTATTCATCTGGTGCAGCAACTTCTTACCCTAGCACGCATGGAGCCGGAAGTAGACAGTCCAATCCGTCCCGTCAAACTTGCGTCGCTCATTAATGTCTGTGTCTCTCAATTCATTGCCTTTGCCGAGGAAAAGAGCATTGATCTGGGTATTAAACATATCGAGGATAGTGAGATAGACGGCGATTTTGATGCGCTGCGTATTATGTTTGGAAACCTTTTAGATAATGCTATTCGCTACACCCCGGCAGGCGGCAAGATCGACGTAATTCTTCGCCGCACACATGAATCTATCCTTCTCGAAGTGGAAGATACCGGGCCGGGCATTCCCAACCATGAATACGAGCGGGTATTTGATCGATTCTATCGAGGAGCATCAAAGGGAGTCCGAGGAACAGGGCTCGGACTCCCCATTGTCAAAGCGATTGTGGAAAAACACAACGCCCGTCTCACTTTAGCGCAAGCTCCGATCGGAGGCTTGAAAGCCTCTATCGCTTTCCCTGTAAAAGAAAATTAAATCATCCGATACTTAAGTGAAACTTAAGGCGCACATGCAAAGACAATAATAAATAATAATAAGTTCGAACAAGTTACTAGTGCATAATGGTATGCTGCCTTGGCATTTTGCCATCCGGCATTTGTCTGTTCATGCATCTCAGGAGTACTCTTATGCGCCTCATCACGCTGACACTTGTTGCTGCCTTTCTCTCCTCCTGCGCCATTCAGAAGGCTGAGGCATATCACCTTGCCCAGACTGTACCGGTCGCCGGAAACGGACGATGGGACCTTATTACTGTCGATGAGGCAGCACGTCGAGTATATGTGTCGCATGAGACTCAGGTGAATGTTCTGGATGCCGATACCGGCAAACCTGTAGCTGAAATAGACGGATTGCTGGGAGTGCATGGGATTGCCCTCGCAGCGGATAGCGGACAGGGATTCATTACCAACGGCAAAAGAGACAGTGTTACCATTTTTGATATGAAATCCTTTAAAAAAGTCGGAGAAGTGAAAACAGGCAAGAAACCTGATGCCATTACCTATGATCCTGCCACTCATCGCATTTTCGTTATGAACGGCGACAGTGACAGCAGCACGGTTATCGATCCTTCCGATGATAAAGTTATCGGCACTATTGCACTTAAAGGCGGCCCGGAATTTCCCGTGCCGGATAATAAAGGCCATGTGTTTGTGAATCTGGAAAACGAAGGCGAATTGCTGCGTATCGATTCGCCCGAAATGAAAGTGTTGAACCGCTGGTCCGTTGCACCGGGCAAAGCGCCAGCCGGACTTGCTATGGATCGTACAAATCAACGCCTGTTCATCGGCTGCGGCAACCGTAAACTTATCGTAATGGATGCTTTGAGCGGCAAGGTGATTGCGGATCTGCCTCTGGGCGATCATGTTGATGCCACGGCGTATGATCCCGAAACAAAGCAAATTATCAGCAGTAACAACGACGGCACAATGACGGTCGTTCAGCAGGACGATGCCGATCACTATCATGTTGCTCAGACGGTCACGACGCCGAATCATTCCAAAACACTTGGCCTTGACCTGAAAACACACAAGCTATTCGTGCCCGCAGCGGAATTCGGGCCTATACCTCCTGCGACAAAAGCGAATCCCAAACGCCGCCCTGACGTCATAGCCGGCACCTTTAAAGTCCTGGTGTTCGAAAAATAAGGCAACCCGTACGGAGGCAGTCGCTATAAGCTGCCTCCCGTACACTTCGCGAAAAACAGAATGAATATGCTCCGCACAACGGTATATCTGGCATTCTGCGGCCTTTTGCTTGTCGGCTGCTCGCATCAGTCAGTAAGCCCTGCGCCAGGCATGATGAGCCTTACGCAATTTAATGCGAGAAGGCTTGATAACGCGGATCTAAAAAAATTCATGTGGGACGCCGGCGCATTGCATGAAGGGGAATCGTTGCCTGCGTGGTGGGGCTTCAAATCCCTTTACTGGGCTGCGCTTTACTATAATCCCTCGCTGGCGGAAGCCCGCGCACAGATTGAAGCTGCAAAAGCAGTCGAAGTGACGGCGGGCCAAAGCCCCAATCCGACTATCACGCTGGCTCCCGGGCGTGACACGACGACTACGCCTGCCGCGTGGCTGCTTGATGTCGGCTTTTCAATCCCTATTGAAACCAATGGAAAGCGCGAATTGAGAAAAGCCATCGCCTTGGCCCAGACGCTTTCCGCCCAGAGCCAACTGGTGAGCAAGGCATGGGATGTTCGTAGTGCCGTTTTGAATAGCCTGCTCGATTACGACATTGCTTCCGAAACCCTCAAACGCACGGAAACGCTTGAAAAAACGCAAGCTGCTATTACGGCAGAATATAATGAACGGCTGTCGCAGGGACAATTACCCACGGCGAATGCAAGTCAGGCACAGATTTCCTATCAGCAATCCCATCTGCAGCTGGAACAAGCCAGAACCGATCTTAAGCAAGCGGAAGTAAAGCTGGCGGGAGCTATAGGCGTTCCCCTTACGGCATTAGAAGCCGTGCATATCGGTGACAAAGTGCCTCCTGTGAATGAGGCATTGCTCCTTGATAAGAAGCTAAGAAGAGCAGCTTTGGCAAGCCATCCTCTACTGGTAGGTGCCTTAGCGGACTACCGCGCGGCGCATGAAGCCTTGCAGTTAGAAGTTGCCAAAAGGGTTCCGGATATTGATCTGGGGCCGGGATATGAATGGAACAGCGTGCAGGGTGAGAAGATAACACTCGGCATTACACTGATATTGCCCATCATGAATGATAACGAAGGCCCGATTGCCGAAGCGACGGCCAAAAGGCTGCAGGCGGCACGCCATTTTGATACCTTGCAGGCAGCCGTTATCAATTCCATTGAGCAGGCTACTATACTCAGACATTCAGCCAGACGCGAGCTTGCCGCAGCAAAGGAAATCGTTGATCTGCAACACACGAAGCAGACCCGGCTTGAGAGTATGATCCAACGCAATCAGGCAGGAACGCTGCCGCTGCTTTATGCCGAGAGTGAAGTGCAGACGGCGCAGGTGAGTGAACTTGTCGCCAAAGCCAAATTGCTCAAGGCCAGCGCCGCGCTTGAAGATGCATTGCGGATGCCTCTTTTCGGTCCCGTTATCGGAACAGAGCTACTTTCCCTTGAGCATGAGGGAGCCAATTAATGCTCAGCGCTATTGTCCGCTTTTCATTACGCCATCACTTTGTCGTGATTTTCTCGTCTTTCCTGCTACTTGGCTTTTCACTTTATCGTCTGCAAAGCGCTACCTATGACGTATTCCCTGAGTTCGCACCACCGCAGGTTATTGTAGAAACCGAGGCGCAGGGTTTTAGCAGCGAACAGGTCGAAACGCTGGTCAGCCAGGTCATCGAGCAGGCTATCGGTGGCGCAAGCGGCATAGCAACCATGCGGTCTTCCTCTATTCAGGGACTTTCCGCCGTACAGGTGAATTTCGAGTTAAACAGCGACATCTATAAAGACCGGCAGATGATAGCGGAACGCCTTGCCGATCTCGCAGGCAAGCTCCCGGCAGGCGTAGGCGCACCCATTCTGACCCCGCTTTCCTCCACCACCGATATTGTCACTGGCATTGCCCTTACCTCGGACAAGCTTTCATCCATAGAACTGCGGACATTGACCGACTGGCAGGTCAGGCCACGCATCCTGAGCGTGCAGGGCGTTTCCGATGCGGAGTCCTACGGCGGGCTTATACGGCAGATCCAGATTCGCATGAAGCCAGAAGCGCTTATCAAGTACGGTTTGAGCTTCGATGATGTTATCAATGCGGCCAAACGCGCGACCGGCGTACGTAGCGGCGGTATCATCGATACGGAAAATAAACGCATTGTTATTAACGCTACAGCCACCAGTAGTCCCTTTGAAGCCATAGCACACACACCCATTACCAAAGGAACGGCGGAATCACTCACGCTCAATATCACGCTGGGTGATATTGCGGATGTGGCGGAAGGTTCGGAAACACCATTTTCCGCAGCCTCCATCATGGGCAAGAATGGCATTTTGTTACTTGTCAGTTCGCAGTACGGTTCCAATACGCTGGAGGTGACTCGACGTGTGGAAGCCGCCTTGGCAGAAATTAAGCCCGCGCTGGAAAAGCAAGGCGTTACGCTCAGGAGCGATATCATACGCCCGGCAAGCTTCGTCGAGAAATCGGTTGCCAACGTCAATCATGCGCTTCTGGTAGGAGCCGCATTTGTCACGCTCATTCTGTTCCTGTTTCTGCATAACTGGCGGGGAGCGCTTATTTCGGCACTGGCCATTCCCTTCTCCCTTGTCATTGCAGCGGCGTTCCTGGGAGCTATGGGTTATACGTTAAATACCATGACGCTGGGCGGCCTTGCCATCGCTGTAGGACTGGTGGTGGATGACGCGATTATCGATGTGGAAAATATGCTGCGTCGCCTACGTAACAGCGCACGCACCCATTCTGATAATGAAGCGCGCTTTCTTACATTGCTTGATGCTTCACTGGAGGTGCTTACACCTACTATTTTCGCAACGCTCGCCGTAGTGCTGATTTCCGTTCCCATTATCCTGATGACGGGGTTGGCAGGCCGCTTCTTCGCACCGCTGGGCGTCGCTTATGCGCTATCCACATTGCTTTCACTCGGTGTGGCCATGACACTAACCCCTGCATTATGCATGGTGCTGCTTAAAGCACCACGTCCACAAATTCCCGTCTTCACGCGCTGGCTGCAAACCCATTATATTGCTCTCCTCGGCAGAATAGAGAGGCACCCGGCACCGCTTTTTATTCTTGTTCTCCTGATGACGTTTATAAGCGTGAGCGGGGCAATGCACTTTAAAAGTGCCTTTCTGCCCGAACTGCATGAAGGCCATTTCATTCTGCATATGGAATCGGAAGCGGGTACGTCGCTGGAAGAATCGATCCGGCAAGGCAATAAGGTGACAGAGGCGCTTAAAGCACTGCCGTTCGTGGACGCGGTTGTCCAACAGGTGGGACGCACAGAGCGCGGCATCGATGTTTGGGGAACCAATATCAGTGAATTCAATATTGCACTCAAGCCTCTTAAAAACATGGATGAAAGCGCAGCTAAAGATAAGATTCTGGACACACTCAAGCCCTTCCATGACCAGGAATTTGAAGTAAGCACATTTTTATCGGAGCGAGTGCAGGAAGTGATTTCAGGCTATACCTCCGATGCGGCGCTTAATATTTACGGCGAGAACCTTGACGAGTTGGATAAGGTCGCTGAGCAACAGGCAGCGATGTTGAAACCAATAGCGGGTGTCAAGGATATACGGACGCCCGCCGCACCCGGTATGCCGCAGACGACGATTACGCTCAACCACCCCGCGCTTCGCCAATGGGGTCTTGATGCTATTTCCGTGCTGGATGACATCCACGCTGCCTATCAAGGAGAAATAGTAAGCCAGGTTTACGATCAGGCTCATCCGACAGATGTAGTGGTTATGGCAGGTGCAGGTCGCTCACAGTCTGCCGAAAGTCTCAAAGATTTACCCATTCTAACGCCGTCGGGCGAATATGTTGCCTTGAGTAAAATCGCAACGCTGGAGCAGAGGCCCGGACGCTACATGACATTGCGCGATGGCGGCAGGCGCGTGCAGACCATCAGCTTCAATCTTGAGGGCAATAATCAGCAGGCGTTGTTGGAAACAATACGTCAGAAGCTTACTGGCCAAACCCTGCCCGCAGGCGTTTATACGTCACTGCAAAGCCTGACGGAAGAAGCCGTACAATCCCGCCATTCGCTTATCATGACGACTGGCCTTGCCAGCATCTCCATACTCATTCTGCTGTCTTTGGTGATGCGTCATCTGAGCCAGCTTGTCCTGATTGTCGTCAATGCTCCGCTTGCGCTTATCGGGGGCATCGCCGCGGTCATGCTGAACGGTAACGAACTGAGCCTTGGGGCGATGGTAGGCTTTATCACCCTGCTGGGGATCACATTACGCAACAGCGTGCTTCTGTTATCGCACTACAGCCATGCCGTGACGCAAGAAGGCAAGCCGTGGAACCTAGATACGGTAATAGAAGCCTCCTCCGAACGACTGCTTCCCATCCTGATGACGGCGCTGGTCACGGGCATTGGCCTGCTACCCATTGCGCTCGGCAGCGGTGAGCCGGGACGTGAGATAGAAGGCCCGATGGCTCTGGTTATCCTTGGCGGACTCGTGACCTCGACCGTTCTTACCCTCGGAATACTTCCCGCACTGGCATGGCGTTTTGGTTATTTTAAAACAATAAAAACTAAATCAACTGCTGCAGCGCGATAATAAACGCCCATCATGTAATAATGCGCGGTATCAGCTTCGCCGCGAGCATAGTCCGATGTCACCTGGTTCACGCCTTTCGTATGCTCAAACACCGCCTGCGTGCCACAGAAATAGCCGCCTGAAATGACGATGCTCTGTTCTCCAGGCTGGGATGCGTGTCCGCAGCGACAGGCACTCCCGTGTGTATTCATCCACGACCGTAAGGGTCCTAATCTTGGTTCCGTCCCTGAGTCGGTCGGCGACAAAGTCATAACTCCAGACGTGGTTCGGCCAGCAGGCACGAAGACGGATGCACGACCCATCGTTCAGATAACTTCAGCAGTTCATCGATGGGATCTACCTAAAATCGCCGTTCATCACGCGAGCTCTTCCGCGGTCTCCATCGAGGCGCAGACGCTACTGAACAGTGTCTTTGGCAACTGGGCCATCAACGACGTGATGTCCTTAAAGGATGCCTCCAGTTCGGCGTATTGCAGCGGTAACCTTTTGATGTGCGCCTGGGTGGTAAGCGTCACCTGCATTTGCAGAATTTCCGACACTGGAGGCAGCAGAGAGAGGTATGGCTCAAGGGAAGCCTTAAGTTCTTCGGATTCCCGAGGCGATATAGCACGGCCTTTTTCCAGAAACTGCGTCATGCGTGATGTCTTGATCTGGTCCACCACCTGCCATATCCGGTCGCGAAATTCGACCTTGCGGGCCTCAGAAAAACGAGAATCTTCCTGCTCCGTCAGCTTCTTCTCGATATCCTTGTACTTAGGTGACTCGCGTATCTCTCTCTGCCATCCGAGAACGGTCTGGTTTCTTCGCAGGCTGGCAAATAGAGAACTGCGTACGGCGTGAAGATAGGCGTCGATGGGAGCTATTTTACCGTTCATTGGCCGATAACAGCATATGGTGAAAGAATAACTGAGAACTATATCGTCACTTAATATAAGTGTATATGAATGTTTTGCGACAATTAATCTCATCTCGCGAGGGCGGCGGCATGCGGGAATGGCAAAAAAAGCGGTTCCACGAAATCCTGCGGCTCTATCTTGGGGAGCGCGGGTTGCCTTGCCAAAAGGGATCAAGTGCCGCCACTTCCACCATGGAGTAATTAATGAGTAAGAAGAATAAACCTGCCGTTCTTGTTTCACCGACAGACGAAACCAATGGTGCTGTTCGTCTAAGTTTGGACGATGCGATCCAGAGGGGCACGAACTCAAGGGAATGGGAGAAAAGTACGCCGGTAACATCAAAACTTTACTCGGCGACTGCTATCGACGCGCTTGACATTTCAAGTGAGGAGCCTGAGGGCATTGGCAGCTACATGCTTGCAAGGCTCGTTGCTCTAAAAAAAGTGTCGAAACGATCATTGACTACGTCGGCACGTCCAACAAGAGCCAGTTCTCCTATGACGGAATGGGCCACAGGACGGTGGACGTGGAGACGGCTTCTGGACAACGACGCCATTGATCTCTGGCTTAGTGACACTCGGGACGTGCCTCTTCTCAAATCCCTGTTATAGCCCTATGATGATACCAAGACGCAGGCATGGAAAGTGAGCAAGGTGGGGAAAAACCCCGGTTTTGAATCACTCAAAGTCCTGGAGATGATCTGATCGTTGCTGATTATTTGGATGGCTATGCAGAGGACAGCGTTACCTATAGTTTTTATCAGCGTCCTCCTATGCCTGATATCGGGCGGGCCGATCCTTGCGCGCGATCAGACGCCTATGATCGTCCCAATTGCACCTCAGTCCGGCTTGTTGGCAACCCCAATGCAGCTATCGGCACCGGCACTTAAATGTACGGAAGACTCCCAATGCCAGCAAGGTTATAGGTGTCAAGCGATCATGGGTGAAGGCACGGCGTGTCCAGCATTACAGAAATCGCCCACAGGATCGCCGATCCCTCCCGCGCCATGTACGCCTTCACACAGGATAATTCAAGGTGTCTGTAAACCGGTTGAGGGCAACTCATGCCGGGAGGAACACGATTGTTATTCTGGCTTTATCTGCCACGCGGGTGTATGCGCCAAGCCAGTGGTGGGAGATTGCTCGGGCCCAGAAGACAAATCGTGCCCCGCAGGTTATACCTGCACGCAAAAATGCGGGCCGCCTGTTTCGCGCTACCCTGATAACACCCAGCCGGGATATGATTGTCTGATCGATGAACTAGCCCACAGGCCAAGGAATTGTCCTATCTGCCTTGCTGCGACTTCATTGATCGCCACTCCGAGCGGGCAAATAGCCGTCACAAGACTGAAGGTCGGAATGCAGGTGTGGTCACGGAATAAAGCGGGAGAAAGGATCGTGAGTAGAATTGCAAAAGTTTCTTCGAGCGTTGTTCCCGAGAACCACAACGTAGTCGATCTCGTCCTTACCGATGGCCGAGAGGTTTTCGTTTCGCCAAATCATCCGACAGTTAACGGAATCCCTGTTGGTACGCTGAGGAAAGGTGATAAATATGACGGTTCGAACGTGAGAAGCTCACGTCTTGTACCTTATCGCGATGGTAAGACGTTGGATTTACTGCCGGACAGCGACTCTGGAATGTATTGGGCAAACGACGTCCCCTTAAACTCGACGCTAAAATGACATGCGGGCGCTCGTTGTTACCTGCAATCACTTGCCTTTACTAATGTCCGCCGTCGTGTCCAACCGCAATGGCCTTTTCATGAGCGGTTCAATTACTCCCTGATCTCACTTGAAAATTCCCTGTTGAGTGATTTTAATTCCCTGTTATCAAAAAATATTTCCCTGTTACGTTGAGCAGAGAATTTGTCTGTAACATGCTGGAATGGAGCATTTTCTCGGTAGTGCAGTCTCCAATCTGATGCACTAATCGATAAAATTCACGGTATTATGTAGCAGCCTCACCAAGATTAGGATTATTCCATATACTTTTGCCATGCCGATGCCGCGCCTCTACGATTAGGAACGCGCTGAATAAGGTTTCTCTTAGCCAGCCTTAGGAAAACTTCCTTCATCGTGTTTTCCGACGAAATACCGGTAAGCTCTCTGGCAATACTGTTAGTTACCTCAGGATGATTTTCCAAGTAATCCATTACTGATTCTTCCGGTGATGCAAGCCTATCGTGTCTGATTTCCACAATTACAGCATTTTCTATTTCCCGAATAACCGGTGGTTTCAAGCGCGATTTCTTCATCGCGTCGAATGCCGTATTCAGTCCCTCGCCAACATCCTTATTCGGCGGATTCGGAAACTTGTGAATCAATCTAACCAATATGCCATTTCGCGAGAATTGAGTCTTAAGGATGTTGCGCGTAGTAACATGGCCGGGGAGTCTCCCCGGACTTTCCACTTCGATTCGGTTCTCAAAAACTCTTATTTGTACATCTGTCGCAATGCTATAATCGCGATGAAGAATAGCATTCGTAACGATTTCATGAAGTGCGTTTGGTGGATACTCCACAGGTTCAAGCCCCTTTGGGCCAAGTCTTTGGATACCTTCAACCATTGCAACCGTCTTTTTTACGGCTTTCGATATTACATCATATATAGTCCCCTCAATAACCTCGGGTTCGTCAGCAAGTGTTTCACGCGTTCCAACTTCGGCAGCAGTCTTATAGCGGAATAGTTTTACGCCTGATTTCGGAAGTATTGCTTGTGGTTCTTCCGCGAACAGCAGAATTGCAGCCACGATTGGTTGATGGTTGCGTACGAGCGACTGTTTACGCACAAAAACGGAAGGCGTTTGCATCGGCACGACCTGTTTAACGAAAGCCGCGAGATTTTCTGATTTCGTCAAGATGTCCAAATCAGCACTCACTGGTTGTCTTTCAAAGCTGACAATCCCTTTATCAAGTTCCAGACGGCGCAATGCTTCCGCGCCTTTCACTTCAATGTTTTGAGCGCCCTTTCTTATAAATATTTTTTTATCGTGTGTGCGTGCAATCTGTACGGTGCGTTGCACGATGATATGGAGTAGAAGCCCTACTGATCCGGGACACGACAAAAATTCATATGAGTATTCAGCGCCAAGCGGAAATAATGTTTCCAGCGATTGAAGGTGGCCATTGGCAGCTTCTTGATCATGGAAGCCATGCCATGTCCTGACTTTTACGCCAAGTATCTCGGTTTCTCCAATTCCGATATAGAGATCGCCGCCACCGGCGTTTGCGAAGGCAGAAATAGTTCTTCCCAGTTTCTTGATCGAAACAGCGGTGGCCTTCAGTTCTGCGAAGTGCCCCTCATCCATGACCAATAACCGGTTACGTTGCCCACCGGTGATATTGATTACTTCTATACCTTTTGTTGCAGCCATGGCACCGGTTATATCAGATGGAATAGGTGTAATACAGCATAAAAATATAAAAAACTGTACATATACACCGGTTATGGCATATATAACCGGTGCTTTAGAGTATTTTGATTGTTATTAACTCTTAATAAGATTAATACATTGATAATAAATAGTAATTTTATGATTAGATCATAATCTTCTGATCTTCTAATTTTATGGAATCATCACTTGCAATCATCCTAATCTTCGATTAAGATGTGTGGATGGATATTGAAATCAAAGGGCTATACGCTGCACGTGACAGGCTCACCAAAGAGATTGAGGCTGCTATCAAGAATTTGCCTGAAAAACAAGACCTTGACGCGGTAAATCGTCTCATTATGCGCCTTGAAAGCGTAAAAAAATCTTCAGATGGCCCCCCAGATAGGGACGCCATTATGGAGAGCGTGGTTTCCTTTTTTAGACATAACGACAATAAAAAAAGCAAGATGGATGAAATCATTGAATGGCTAGAGGAACATGGGATTACGATTGAGGGCAAGAGATCAGGTGTTAGCGTAGCCGCAATGATGACCAAGACTGCCAAATGGAAAGACAGATTCGATTGTGATGATGAGGGCTATTGGACTTTGAATGATTAAGCCGCGTCATGCGCGATCAACGAGCTTCCGAAACGGCTTGGAAAACCGGAGTAAGAAGGGTGAAGGGAGCCGGGGGTATGAAACTTGTTCAAGGGTTCACCCTCGGCACCCGCCCAACCAAGGATGGAGGACAATATGACCTACAACCCCGGTTTGGTGGTTGACGACTGCATTTTAGGGTGCAGCGCGTGGAAACCACCTATCTTAATATGAAGTCTTATTCCCGCTGGGGGCTACTTCACTGTAGTTCTCAGCGGGAATATTATCAGATATGATATTTTTTGCAACCTAAATGTCTTTAAGGTTGACGTTATCCCGGCCTAACACCCTCATTACAGAGATAAAAAAGGTTGCCGGGAATGTCCCTCTAGCGAGCATATTAGCTATGCTTGGTTTGGTTTCCTTCAATCCAATCTTTGCCAGCTTCTCAATCAGCTGATCATAAGTTACGCCCTCTCTCTTCATCTCTGCTTTGATGAAGCGGCTGGCGCGTGTTCTTAAATCTTGTTCTGCCGGGTTGATAACCATGTTTATTCTCACCAGAGGTTATGAATTACCATATATGATACTTTTATCATTGACAACCATAATTCAAATGTTATCATATACGGTAATAAATAACCGTTATAGAGAATATGTCTCAGCACTTTTTACTCTCTGCATCTGCCCGGACGCTTTCATTGAAGGCGGTCTTTCGCATGTCAGAGAAAGAGGCCCATGAGGCTTTTCAGAAAATCCGCTGGCATGAAACAGAAGGCAATCCCGTTTGTCCCCGTTGCGCTTGCGCTGCCCTCTATACTTATAAAACCCGCGCCCTTTGGAAATGTAAGTCATGCAATCATATGTTTTTCGTTACCAGCGGGACAATCTTTGCATCACGCAAAATGGCTGTACGCGATATTCTGGCGGCAATCGCCATTTTCGTAAATGGCGTTAAAGGCTATTCCGCCCTGCAACTGAGCCGTGACCTTGATTGCCAGTATAAGAGCGCGTTTGTGCTTGCTCATAAAATCCGCGAGGCTATGGGTTCTCTTTCTCCCCAACAGGTAAAAGGCGAAGTGGAAATTGACGGTTGCTATGTTGGCGGATACGTCAAACCCGCCAATTACAAAGAAAACCGCCGTGATCGCCGCTTGGCTGAGAATCAGAATGGCAAGCGCCGTGTTGTGGTTATCATGCGTGAGCGTGACGGTAAAACGCTGCCTTTCGTGTTCAATACGGAAGCGGAGTCAGTTGCTACCATTGAGAAGCATGTGGCCGCAGGCAGCGTTATTCATGCTGACGAAGCGACTTCATGGGATGCGCTGCACATGCGTTATTTGACGAAGCGTATCAATCATAGCGAGTGCTACAGTCACGATGGCGCTTGCACTAACCAAGCTGAGAGCTTCTTTTCCCGCCTTCGTCGCGCTGAAATCGGAATGCACCATCATATTTCCGGCTCTTATCTCGAATCATACGCAAAGGAAATGGCATGGCGGGAAGATAACCGCCGTATCAGCAACGGAGAGCAATATTTACTGGCCGCGAATGCCGCCCTTAAGCATCCTGTCTCGAAACAATGGAAAGGGTACTGGCAACGGTCTGAGGGTTCGCAAGCCGCCATTTTTTCGGAAAGCAATCCTTATATACCACAAGTCGTCCCTTCTTCTGCTGTTGCATAAGAACACTGTTTAGAGACCGCCTGAGGTCGTCTAAAATCTTTCGGCTAGGATTGAGCAACCCTAGCCGTTGTACAGCCCTGATAGTCAATTCCCGCCCTGAGAGCGGTTCGCTAGCAGTCCTGAGAACGTCCATAACAGTGCGGGAGAAAACGCCTCTAGGAAAGAAGCCGTTACGCCGGTATTGGCGCTTTGGGAGGATGGTGCTGACTTCAAAATCTGATTTGTATAGTTGAATTGCGGCATCCAGCGCGGAAAGTTGCATCCTGTAACGCTCAATTTCCTTCTCACAAGCCTTTAGCTTGCCGGAAATAAGGCTGTATTTCTCAATGAGGGCTGAGGTAACGTGTTCATGTGTCATGCTGCCATTATAAACTAGATGGCGTTTTTAAGCAGGATGGCTGAAGGTGAGTTTGCTACCTAATACCGAAAATTCACTGTAAATTCACTGATGATCAGGGAATTTAACACTGAGACTGGTTCGCAGCAGACTGTGTCCACGACCATTATCTTTAAAGGGTGTATTCCATACACCCTTTAAGGATAAGTTGCTGCGACAGGATTGAATCAAGAAGCAGGTTCACCATTTTTCAGTAAGAAAAATGGGACGGCGCAGTCTCGCCGGAGCAGAGCGAAGGCGGACGAGCCGCCCGGAAGGGCAAATGGTCAGGAGACCATTTGTCACAATTTTGCACTTAGACAAAATTGGACGACCGCAGGTCGCCCCGCCATGAAAGATTAGCCAACCCAAGCCAGCTCTTTTCTCTCAGGCAGGTCTTTGTGGGTTTTTATATTGGTCGCAAGCCCAAGGGCTTTTAAGCATTTTATAAACCACCACCCCGGATCGGCCTGCCCTTTATCAATCCCGATGAGCGCGGAGCCCGGAAATGCGTGATGGTTATTATGCCAGCACTCTCCCATTGAAATTAAACCGCAGAATTTCACATTATAACCGTGAACGCCCGCCCCACGCACATGCCAGCCTGTCGGCTCGTCCTGATGGGCGATATAGCCGATGAGCCAGTGGCCGGTGACAGTCACCGCGATCTGGGCGCACACGCCCCATATAACCCACGGAACGCCGCCCAGCAGATAAAAAGCTATCGCCCACGGCAAGTGCACCGCTATCCAGTGCTTTTCTATGAAATGGTAAAACCTGCTGCCCGCGATGCGCGATTCCGGGACAATTCGCGGAGGATGGTTCAGCCTGACATCGCAATGCATTTGCCAGAACGCATCCTGTAGCAGCTTTCGTCTATGGGCAAAATAATCATGGCATTTCGGCTTACGCTGCGCCCAGTCCCTTGTGTCATGCGTGCGAATCATCGTATAGGGCCCACCCAGCCCAACCAATACGCCCATATACACTAAGAAATATTCGAGCAAGAGCGGGCAATCAAAGCTGTTATGGATAAGCCGCCGATGCATGCCGACAGAATGGCCCAGCAATAACACTGCCGATGTTTTCACCATAAACAGCGCAAAAGCATCCCATGAAAAATAGCGCGTTATGCCGATGCCCGTCGCTATGTACATCGCTATAATAAAAAGCGATTTCATAGGTGACCACACAACGTGGCCGGAAACAGGATCGACTGTTTCATTCTCAACGACGCGATGAATATTTTCAAAGTGCGCCATGCCCGGATTCCGCCTGCTGAGGTGTTGCGACGCGATCGATAAGCTGCTCAGTGGTCAGTTTTACCGCATAGTATTGCAGGGGGCCAAAGTACCAAGCCGGGTCCAGTATCCTCACATACTCATGCTTCCATGTTACCTTGGTGTGGCCCGCATCAACGGGCTCAAGAAAAACTTCCGAGGATCGCCATTTCAGGTAGTGGCTGACGTAACTGTCATCTTTGGTAATAGCGAATTTAATCCGGTTGGGTTCGCTTTCCGTGACCTTGAATGCGAGATCGCCTTCAACTTTTGTCCACCAGATATGCTTATACGCTACAAATTTAGCCTGCCGGATATCGCCCACGTTCAGACCGCTGCCGGAGATGTGGACGGGGTAAGGAAAAATCCGGAGGAACACCGGGCGGTCATCGTTAAACTGCGGGGTTTTGGCCAGTTGCCTGCGCACATCGTCAATGCCTGCGTTTACTACCTTGGAGACGACAACCGTGTTTTCGCGCGGTATCGTCGTCATTTCGGTTGTTCCCTCCGTGGAAAGCAGCGCAAAAATTGTCGCGATCGCTGCGGCCTGAAGTGTTTTCTCCTTGCGTTCGCGCGCTTTGTCCACCTGATGCGCGATTATCGCACCAACCCCATAAAATAAAGGCGCCGCAAATAATATGCAGATGTAAC
>Ga0207107_1106_pt1 | contig 20038 bp, 15 predicted proteins | sample Alteio_BWMinHeat_75_FD_153555 | JGI IMG/M metagenome (GOLD analysis project Ga0207107, IMG submission 153555) | Enriched cells from forest soil in Barre Woods Harvard Forest LTER site, Petersham, Massachusetts, United States -... | ecosystem: Environmental > Terrestrial > Soil > Temperate forest >... | reverse complement strand
GGCAGGGTTCGCCGCCGGAGCCCAGCTGTTGCTGGATAGAACGGCGCTTGCAGGAGGGAATATCGTCAAGGTGACACCGAGTCAGATCGTGGCGTCAGTGCCGGCGACGATGCTGGGTTCGGCCCACCGTTACATTGTGGCGGTGCAGAATCCGGGGCAAATGTCGAATGTGACGGACCTGACGGTAATTCAAACGGTGAGCACGGGCGTGGCCGGGAGCGCGCCGTTCGGTGTTGTCGTTGATAATGACCGCGACTTGGCCGTTGTGACCAACACAGCCACTGGCACGGTCGCCCTGATAGATCTGACGACTGGGACGCTGGAGACCCCCGCGTTGTCGAGCGCGGTTTCGGTGGGAACATCGCCGCAGGGCATCGCGGCTATTCCACGGCTCGGGAAGGCAATCGTTGCGAATAACGGCAGCAACGACATCACTGTTGTGGATGTAACGGGCACGTCACCCTCGCAGACGACTCCCTGTACCCCTTGCGCGGGTCCCAACGGGGTAGCGAGCAATCAAGACACGGGGACGGGAGCGGTCTCCGGCAACGTGTCAAACACTTTGGTCGAGCAGGCTGAACGTCGTTAGGATTGTTCCCTGCGGGTCGGTCAGCAGCAGTTGGTGCGTTTCGGTATTGACGCCCACACCCTGCGTCGTCACTGCCGCACCCCCCAGTCTGTTCGTCGGAGTGAAGGTCCCGATCATCCGCGGCTGGCGTCCGCCGTCACTGGCGCCCGGATTGCGGCCTAGATCCACGAAGTTCACAACGCCGGCGCCACCGGGCGTAATCACCGCCCAATTCAACCGCGGATCCACTGCAACAGCAGGGTTCACGCCAACGCTGTAATTGGGCGGCAGGCTTCCCCCAACAGTTGTCAGTACGCAAGGGGGAGTGGCGCATGGCGTGACAAGATTGGGGTTGGGAGTGACCAAATCAAGCACGGTTCCGAGATTCGTGGATTGATTGGCCACAAAGGCGCGGTGCGACAGCGGATTCACCCCAATCGAAAACGGGGCGCTTCCAGTCGGCGTGAACGGTGTGAGATCAATGGTCTTTAAGACGGTTTGCGTGACTAGATCAATTACGGCCACGGAATTATCTCCGTTGTTGACGACCAGAGCGAGGTCATGCAGCAGTTGACCATCGGCAACGTCGTCAACTGCAACGCCCGTGGGTGTGTTTGTGCCACCATTGATCGTCGCAATCGGGATCGTCTTGACCACAGTGTCCGTGCCCAGATCAATCAATGAAACCGTCCCCCCACTCTGATTAACGACCGCAGCCAGGTGCAGAGCACTATCGATTGCCACCGCTGTGGGACCGGCACCGACACCAATCGGTAAACCCGCCGACGACGCGATGGTTGTGGGCACGACGGCCAGATTCACTGCGGAGGGCGCCGCTACTCCCGCATTGTGGACCACAATCGGGTACAGGCCCGGATCGGGCGTTGTGGGAAATGTGATGCCGACACTCAAGTCGCGACTATCCTGGAAAGTTGTGGTCGCGCTTTGCCCATTGAACGCCGCCGTTGTCGTCCCGGGCGAGAAGTAGCCGCCGATCAGCGCTACGCTTACGCTCGACGCTGATTGCGTGATGCTGTTGGGGATCGACGAGATTACCGCCGGTCGGGTGGGTGACAGGATCAGCTGCGGTGTTGGATTGACAGAGCTCAGGGCTCCGCCCTGCTGCCTCACCAGGATCGCCAGGCTCGTGACACTATTTCCCGTCAACTCACTCGCTGGGATCGTGGCGCGGAGCAGATTGCCGTTGATGAATGTCGTCGGAACGGGATCCATACTGGGCCCCACAACCACTGTGCTGGTTATGAAAAAATTCGTCCCAGTCACATACACATCCTGTTGGGCTGAGCCCTGCACCGCCGTCGGGGGATCAATGCTTGTGACCGTTGGCGAGACAGCTTGCACAACAGTGATCGTCGACTGACCGAATGGCGAACCGTTGGCCGACGAGGTGGCTTTAACTTGCACTGAACCACCTGGGGGTGGCGCGTTGGGAGCAATATATGTTCCGTCTGGACACGGCTGAGGAGCGATCGGATTTGGCGGGCAGATGAATCCAATTGTGGAGTTGCCACCCACCACCGGGGGATTATTTCCGTTCGTAACCGTCCATGTGACGGACTTGTCCTGCGTTCCCGTGATCGCCAACGTCAGCAGGAATTTCTCCCCCGTTTCGATGGTAGCGGACGCCGGTGTGAGCTGCACGCTAACTCCACCAGTCACCTGAGTTGCTTCAATTCCGAAGGCTGTAGGTTTGATACAGCTGCTGGCCATTACCACGAATAGACTAGGCGAGGGGATGGTGTTGGGAGCCGTGTAGAGACCGGTGGCAGTGATGGTGCCAAAGCCAACAAGCGGCTTCGACACGGCTGGAATTGCGCATCCGGTGGCAGGCCCGATACCTTGAGTGCAGCTTGTCGGCTGTGTGCCGGGTATTGTCGGGATAAGGCAGATTTGCCAAAACACGGTATTGGTCGAGGTGCCACTCACTGTCGCAAAAAATTGCACCGTGCCATTTACGTTGACCGTCGCCGTTGATCCGGCCCCTGCTCCAGCGGATGTCACTATGATCCCCACAGGCGTGGAGCCCCCTCCGCAGCCCGCCACACACGCGGCAAGCAGCACTATTGCGCTCAATGTCCACAATCTCATCCTCGCCCCTCCAAGCCTGTTGACGGCTGTCAATCCGCCGCTCTCACGCAGCGAACAGCTCTGCAATCTCGATAATGAATGCGGGCTGGCCATTAGAAAGTCCGGCCCACTGTGAACCGGAATGTGTGTGTCGGTTCAATCAGTCCCGCTGGAAGTCTCTGAACCTGTTGATCCAGGAACAGATTCAGCTGCGGCGCGATCTGTGTTGCTAGAACGCCCGGCGGCAGCGCCGCCTTTTGCGCATCCGTCAGAGCATATCCCCCGCGCGGCCCTGTAATCGTGCTCGTCTGGCGCAGGAAATTGTAGGCGTAATAAAACCGGAATGGCGCATTCACAATGGGCAACTGCACGACAAATTCCACCCCCGTGGAGGAGTGCGGGGTGAAGTTTCCGCCAAGGACTGGCAGATTGTTGGCGATCTTCAAATTAGGAAAATCAGGGTTGGGGAATTGTTGCTGCAACGGGGCCAGTGCCGTCGGATCGAGCTGCAACTGTGACTTCCGGAGCAGCCCGTTAAAACCGAGATCATTAAAGACGGCCATGCTCACGGGGCCGGCAATAGGGATTCGATAGTCCAAATTCGTCAGAATTTGCCAATCGCCGCCGGGGCGCGTAGGGAAAAAGGTCACCACCGGGACGGTGATCTGTTGCGGGAGCGGAAGCCCGTTGGAGCCGATTACCCTAGGATCAGTGTAGGTTATTCCCTGAGTGCCGGAACTGGCAATCGCCACGAAAGGCGAAATCGTATAGAAATCGAAACCCCGGATGTCGTTCTCCCCACCCATGTAGAAGCGATTGAACGGTGGCACATCCTTCCCACCATAGCCAGAAATCATGCTGGTCAGTAGCCGCATGCCGATCACGTTGCGCTTCTTATATGTCGGGCGAAAGTATGTGGCTGTGAACGTGTTGCTGATAGTGTTCACATTTCCTTGCAGCGGTCCGCCCTCGAGCGCAAATCCGTAATAGAAGCTCTTGCCCGAATGCGGGTTTTGCGGATTGTCCACCGTGTTGTAGGAAATCGTGGGCGTAATCTTGCTTGAAGTGATGCCCTTTAGGGCCGATGGCCCCGATAGGCTCCGGAATTGCACGAATTGAAACAAAAGTTGGGCGGATTGGCTGAATGTCGTGATATTCGTTGTGGACCACCCGTAGGTGATGCCCACCCTTGTCCACGAAAACCTGCGCAGTGGATAACTGGCGAAGATGGTGAATCCTTTGGAGTCTGTCGCGTAGTTTTGTTGCAACGCCGGGTTTATCGCGACCTGCTGCCCGACGAGGATCCCTGTTTCGCGCGCCTGGTTGTAGTTGAATCGATTCTTGTACACGGTGAAGCCGGAAGAAATAGGCCGGTCGAAAAGATACGGCTCGGTGAAGCCAAATAAAATATTTTGCTGGCGGTCGCCGACCTCGGCAGAAAATGTGAGCGTTTCGCCAAGCCCCAGGAAATTATTGGTCTGGTAGGATAGGCCGACGAAGCTGCCGGCAACACCGCTGACGCCGCCCGAAAAGCTGATGGACTGCTTCCCCTTTTCTTTCACTCTCAGCTTGATATCCACGGTGCCGGCCTTGGGGTTGCGCTTGATCTCCGCGTTATCCGGCTTGATGGGATCGAAGTAGTTCAGCTGGTTTAGCCGCAGGATGCTCGCCTCCCAATACCGGTTGTTGAAGAGCGCACCTTCGTCAATCAGCAGTTCCCGGCGGATCACTTTATCGCGCGTCGTAGTATTTCCCACGAACTCGATGCGCCGGACGTAAAACTGTTTCTGTTGGTCGAACTCCATCCGGATGTCGACCACCCTCTTCGTATCGTCCACGTCCGTGAACGGCGTAGCAGTAAAATCGATATAGCCATAGTCACCATAGATTTTCTTGTAGGATTCAAGCCCCTTGCGGATCTTGTCGGCGGACAAGATGTCCCCTTGCTTCAGCGGAAATACTCTTGCCAGGACGTCCTGCTTAAAGACCAGACCTTGATCCGGGTCCGAGCTGCGGAAGCTCAGTTTCCCCATGTGATATAGCTCGCCTTCTTCGATGGGAATGGTGATATTCGTCTCTTTGCCGTGTTTCGCGCCGACCAAAGGCCACGGCCCGGGAATCCCTCCCTTGTCCACATCCACCGTTTTCAAGACGGGATCCTTCACAAGAACTTTGAAATAGCCGTGGTCCTGATACAAGCCGCGGATGCCCACTTCAAGGTCTTCATCCAGTTTCTGGCGGTCATAAGTCTTGCTGAGGACGGGAATTTCCGTGATCCCGAGCGGAATAGCATACGGCCTGCTGTGGCGCATAGCGCGAATAATCTTGCGCTGTGAAAATGCCTTGTTCCCCTGAATGGTGATCGTCCCCACCTTCACCTTCGGCCCTTCATTAATGTTAAAGACCAGCTTCACGGCGTTTGTTGCGGCGATGCGTTCGTAGGTGGGTTTTACGGTCGCAAATTGGCGGCCGTGCTCGGCAAGCAGTTCCTTCAGCACCACCTCTGCCCGCTTGATTTTTGTGGGATCAAACTGACTCTCCACTGAAAGCCCGACCTTGCGTTCCTTGAAGCGATCCAGGATGTCGGATTCGCTGACGGACTTGTTTCCCTTGTATTCAATGCGCCGGATGATCGGCCGCTCCTGCAGGTAGAAGACCAGAATCTTTCCGTACGGGTTTTGGGGGTCGTCTTCCACTTCCAGGCGGACATCCTCGAAAAATTGTGTGTTCCACAACGCCTGGAAATCTCTGCGCACCCCTTCCACAGTGAATGGGTCCCCTTTACGAGAAAAAATCCGCGCCCGCAGAGTGTCTGACTGGATGCGTCGATTACCCGAAAATTGAATGCTGGTGATCACGTAGGGGGTCGCCCCGGGTTGTTGCCTCTGTTGACCACAAAGGGGATGTTGCAGGGTAAGTGCACTCAGATACACAACGGCGAGGATTCCGAATCGGCGCAGAAAAATTTTCCTGCTGGCGGCCAAGGTTCTGGTCAAGGCCGCAGTCCCCCGCCCAAGATTTTTTGCTCCCCCGCCGGACCGCTCCCGCCCGGCTTGCGCGTGTAGGATTCCTAGTGGGCCACCGGGGTTGCTTCAACCACGGGACGGAACGAGAGACCGTCGCCGGATAGAAAAACTTCCAGCGTGGCCGGCCGCTGCAGTCCGCCCTGGATCAGAGCTTCCGACAGTGGGTCTTCGACGTACTTCTGTAACGCGCGCCGGAGCGGCCGCGCGCCATAATTTCGATCGCTGCAGGTCTTCTCAAGAATCCACTGGCGCGCCTCCGGCGTAATCGCAATCTGCACTTGGCGATGTACCAGCGTTTCGTTAATCTGGCCTACGAGCAAGTCGATGATCCGCAGCAGGTCGTCGTCCGTGAGTGAATTGAAGAGAATCACTTCGTCGAGCCTGTTCAAGAATTCAGGATTGAAGACTCGTCTCACTTCGCCCATCACCATATCATCTTGGCTCTTCGCAACGGCTACTTCATCTGCAGACTGGAAGCCCAGACCGGATTGCTTTTGCAACTGGCGCGCGCCGAGGTTGGAGGTAAGGATAATGATGGTGTTGCGGAAATCCACGGTGTTGCCGAGTCCGTCAGTCAATTGCCCGTCTTCAAAAACCTGCAGCAGGATATTGTAAACATCCGGGTGCGCCTTCTCGATTTCGTCCAGCAGGATCACGGAATATGGAGTGCGGCGAACACGCTCGGTCAATTGGCCGCCCTCTTCGTATCCGACGTATCCCGGAGGCGCGCCGATCAGTTTCGACACAGAATGCTTCTCCATGTATTCGGACATGTCGAACCGGATTAGAGACTTCTCGCTGCCGAAGAGGAACTCGGCGAGTCGCCGTGCAACTTCCGTCTTGCCGACGCCCGTTGGCCCGAGGAACAAGAAGCATCCTACCGGGCGGCCCGGCGCCTTCAGACCCGCGCGGCTGCGGCGAATTGCGCGTGCCAGCGCCGTGATGGCTTTGTCCTGGCTGATAACGCGGCGATGCAGTTCTTCCTCGATGCGCAGCAGTTTCTGCTGTTCGTCTTCCTTGATCGCAGAAACTTGTATGCCCGTCCAGCGAGCCACCACTTCTTCGATATCTTCGCGCGTGACCACGCCGGTCGAGGAGTCGTCAATCTTCAGCTTTTCCCGCAGCAGCCGCAGATGCTCCTTCTCTTTGCGCTCTTCCTCGGAATAGAAACGCGCCTTCTCGAACTCATGATTGGCAATCGCCGTTTCCATCCGGTGCGTGATAAATTTCACGCGCTTCTGCACTTCCGAAACTTCATCCGGCAGCATTGCCTGGCGCAGTTTCACGCGCGAGCCGGCTTCGTCCAGCAAGTCAATCGCCTTGTCCGGCAGGAAGCGGTCCGGGATGTACCGGTTCGAAAGATACACGGCGTACTGGATGGCTTCGTCGGTGTAGCTCACGGCATGAAACTTCTCGTAGCGGTCGCGCACGCCTTGCAGCACGCGAATGGCTTCGTCCTCATTCGGCGCCGATACCTTCACAGACTGGAAGCGCCTCTCGAGTGAGCGGTCTTTCTCGACCGACTTGCGATATTCACCGGGCGTTGTCGCGCCGATGCACTGGATTTCGCCGCGGCTCAGCGCCGGTTTCAGGATATTGGCGGCGTCAAGCGAGCCCTCCGCCGAACCTGCGCCGACCAGCGTGTGCAGCTCATCAATGAAGACGATCGCGTTCTGGCTCTCCATCAACTCCTTCATGATGGTTTTCAGCCGCTCTTCAAACTGCCCGCGGTATTTTGTGCCGGCAACGATCAGCGAAAGATCGAGTGACAGAATGCGCTTGTCAGCAAGGAACGGCGGAACATCGCCGTCCGCGATTCGCTGGGCCAGGCCCTCCACGATGGCCGTCTTACCCACACCCGGCTCGCCGATCAGGACAGGATTGTTTTTCGTGCGGCGGCAGAGAATCTGGATCGCGCGTTCGAGTTCGCGGTCCCGGCCCACCAGCGGGTCGAGCTGCCCTTCCATCGCCGCCTGCGTCAAATCGCGGCTAAATTCTGCCAACAGGGATGCTTCTTTAGGCCGATTCACAGGCACCTTCTCTCCCGCGCTGCGCTGGAGTTCCTCGCGCACGGTGGAAAGCCGCAATCCACGTTCTATTAAAATTTCCGCGCCGAAGGATTTCTCCTCGCGCAGCACTCCCAGGAGTAAATGTTCCGTTCCCACATGTTTGTGGCCCAGCCGCTCAGCTTCTTCCGCTGCAAAATTCAGGATCCGCTTGCACTCCTGGCTCAGCGGCACTTCCACCGATGTGGAAATGCGCTCGCGGACCGTTATGCGCGATTCGATTTCTTTACGGATGGATTCAATCGAGCCGTGCGAACGCAGAAAGCGGTTCGCGAGCGCCTTGTCCTCACGCAACAGGCCCAGCAGCAAGTGTTCCGTCTCGATGTACGGACTGCCGTACTGGCTCGCCTCGTACCGTGCGAAAAAGATCACGCGCCGAGCTTTTTCCGTATAGCGTTCAAACACGTTTCACCCGCGCTCTCCCTGAGTCTTTGTTGCAGCGCCTGCCTGCCGCGCTATCGTAGCCGCGGAACCTGCAAGCACCTCACCACCCGGCTTCAGTTTGCCGTGCTCGAGAGCTAAAACACGGGCCGTTCGCCGGGCCAACGATAGATTATGAGTTGCAAGAATAGAGGTCAGGTGGTGAGACCTGTGAAGGCGCTGCATGAGTTCGAAAACGTTCTCTGCGCTCCGTTCGTCCAGATCCCCTGTCGGTTCGTCTGCAAGCAGCAACGCCGGCCGATTTACCAGCGCTCGCGCGATCGCCACGCGCTGCTGTTCGCCCCCAGAAAGCTCCCCTGCGCGTTGCGCGGCACGATCTGCTAGTCCCACTTCCCCCAGCCATTCTTCCGCCGCCCGGAGCGCCTGACCCAACCCTTCGCCCCGAACCAGCATGGGCATCGCCACATTTTCCGCCGCGGTGAAATCCGGCAGCAGATGATGCCGCTGCCATACAAAACCCACGGCTCGGTTGCGATACTCTGCCAGCTCCGCTTCAGAAAGCGACTGGAGCGAATTCCCGCCGAAGTATACTGTACCGCTTGTTGGGGTGTCCAGCGCGGCCACCAGGTGCAGTAGGGTGCTTTTTCCCGCGCCCGATGGGCCGACGATGGCGATCATTTCGCCGCGTTCAATTGATAAATCAATTCCGTTGAGTGGTGTTATTTCTTGCGAACCGGAATGAAACGTTTTGCGGAGATTCTCGACGAGCAGTATTTGGCCACAGTTTGTGGCGGCCCCGAGACGGGAGTCGTCCATTGCCAGAACGCCCAAGCTCGCCTGAGTGTGCATCGCCTACCACCTCTATGTCACGTTAGATGCCGAACGGGGCGTTCCGTATGTGCCTATTTTTCACTCATCTAGCCTTTCCCAATCCCCGACGGTTCTAAATACTTTCACTTTTTTGCCGTACCGTTACCTCCAGGTGACCTATGCGCCCTTTCCCCCAAATGGCTCCTAGGCTAAAACTTCGCCTTTAAAATGATTCTAGCATGCCTTGCGCCGGGGTTTCGAACTGAGCCCCGTTAGCGATGGTATTAGGCAACGCGTTTCTATTCAAATCGGAAAATCTCCACGGGAAGGATGCAGGCGGCAGACCGTGCGGGAAGGATTGTCGCCGCGATGCTGATTGCCAGCGCCGCGGCAGCGATCCATATGGCATCAAATGCGTTCGCGCGGAACGGCACGTAGGGAATCGCGTACACTTCCGGATTCAGCGGAATCAATCGCCATTTGTCTGCTATCCAAGCAGAAGCATAGCCCAGCACAAGGCCGGCCGCAGTGCCCGCGATACTCACCGCCAGCCCCTGCAGGATGAAAATCTTGCGAATTTGGTGACGCCGCGCCCCCATGGCCACCAGCACGGCAATGTCGCGCGCTCGGTCGGTGACGGTCATTGTGAGCACAACGAGAATATTCAGGCCGGCCACGAACGTGATCAGCCCGATGAAAACCGCGGTGACCAGCTTTTCCAAACTCAGCGCCCGAAAAAGCGCGCGGTTCTCATCCATCCATGTCGAGGTTGTGAAGCCGTTCCCGGCGCGACGCAAAAGCTGATCGGCGATAGCGCGCGCTTCATCGAGATTGCGCACGCGGATCTCCAGCAAACTGGCCACGTCGCCAATACCGGCAAGCCCCTGCGCGGAGCCGAGCGTAACGAAACCCCAATTCGCGTCGTAATCGTAAAAACCGGAATCAAAAATGCCTGCCACGTGAAAACGTCGCGAGCGCGGCAGCATTCCAAACGGCGTCAGATTTCCCTGCGGGCTGGTGAGCGTAACGTAATCCCCTGCCGAAACTTTTAGATCTTCGGCGAGGATGCGCCCCACGAGCAGCGCCGGAATGCCGTCCACATCGGCGGCGAAATCGCCAGAGCCTGAGACCATGTGCCGCAACGCTTCACTCGCGCGACGCTCGAGTTCGGGATCTACCCCTTTCAGAACCAGCCCGCGCGCGCGCCCCCCCGCAGAAAGCAGCACCGTGTCGTAAATCGCAGGCTCGATCGAACGGACACCAGGCGTGTCACTCAGGCGCGCCATCAGGCTGCGGTAGTCGCGAATCCCCTGGGGCCCGATGGGCTTCAGATTCACGTGAGCTGTGACGGTCAAAAGCCGGTCGCGAATGGCCTGGCGAAAACCCGTGTTCATCGAGAGCGCCACCACCAGCGTCGTCACGCCTGCGGCCACGCCGATCACCGCCAGCAAGGTGACCAGTCGCAGTACCGCTGGACGGTTCGGCGATCGCAGGTACCGCAGCGCAACCAACCATTCAAATTTCATTTTGGTTTCTTGTCAGATGGCGCGCCCGCATCCGCGCCTTCATCAGGCTCAGCCGCCTCGGTGCGTAGGAGGGGAAACAGGACCACCTCGCGGATGGAGTGCGAATCGGTAAGCAGCATCACCAGCCGGTCAACTCCGATTCCCTCCCCCGCCGTCGGAGGCAAGCCATGGCTGAGTGCGCGGATGTAGTCCATATCCACTTCTTTCGGCGCTTCCAGTCCCCCTTTTTCCACCTGTGCGCGGAAACGGCTCTCTTGATCAAATGGATCATTTAACTCGGAGAAGCCGTTGGCAAGCTCCATCCCGGCGATGAAAAGTTCGAATCGTTCGGCAATCGAAGGATCATCCGCGCGCGGCTTCGAGAGCGGTGAGATCGCCGTGGGAAAATCATAAATAAAGGTCGGCTGGGTCAAATTCGGTTCGGCAATATTTTCAAATAGTTCGCCCGTCAGCTCGCCATCAGATTGTTTCCCACCGCCCGCAATTGGATCCCCGCCGCGCGAACGCGCGTAAGAATCGAAGCGGTTTGCGATCGCGCGCGGCCCTCCCGGTGCGGCTAGTTCAGCGGCCGCCGGTGGCGCGCCGGCTGCCACCGGCCAATATTTCATGATGGCCTCGCGCATCGAGAGGCGCTCGAACCGCTCCATATCGATTTCCAGTTCGCCATACTTGATCCTGGTCGCGCCGCAAATCTTCTGCACCAGCCCGCGGAATAATTCCTCGGTCATATCCATCAGCTCGAGGTAGTCGCTGTACGCCTGGTAGAACTCGAGCATGGTGAACTCGGGCATATGAATCGCGTCGATTCCCTCGTTGCGAAAGTTGCGGTTGATTTCATACACGCGGTCCAGGCCCCCCACCACCAGCCGCTTCAAATAAAGTTCGGGCGCGATCCGCAAATACAGATCCACGTCAAATGTATTGTGGTGCGTCACAAACGGCCGCGCCGTGGCCCCGCCCAGGATGGGATGCATCATCGGCGTTTCAACTTCGATGTACCCGCGCGCATCAAAAAACTGCCGCAGCTCCCGGATAATCTGCGACCGGCGCAAAAAAATCTCGCGGGTCCGTTCATTAACAATCAGGTCGAGGTACCGGCGGCGGTAGCGTTGGTCCACGTCCGCGAGCCCGTGCCATTTTTCCGGCAGCGGCAGCAGCGCTTTGCTTAGCAGTTCCAGCCGCTCCACCCACACAGTCAGTTCGTTTGTTTTTGTACGGAACAGATGGCCCGTAACGCCCACGATGTCGCCCAGGTCCAGCAATTGGAAAAGTTTGAATCCCTGCTCGCCAACCACATCCAAACGCACATAAATCTGCAATCGAGCGCCGTCGCTGGCGAGGTGTGCGAAGCCTGCTTTGCCGTGCGGTCGCAGCGCGACGACGCGTCCCGCCACGCGCACTTCCACGCGCTCGGCACTGAGTTGCTCCGCTGTCCGGTCGCCAAACTCCGCCGCGATCTGCCGGGCCGTATGCGTCCAAGAAAACTTGTGCGGGTAGGCGGAGTTCCCGAGGGCCTCGATTTCACCCAGCTTTTTGCGGCGCTGAAGAAACTGGTCGAGCGGTTCAAATTCCAACGGGACATTCCTTTCGATACTTTGGCCGTTTGAGTGAGCCAGGCCTTCGCGGTGAGCCGCGCGGCAGTATAGCGGGCGCCTTCCGCAAGCGTCAAGAAAACGCCATGCGTCGAAACCAGTGGTATAATCCCGCTTCCTTTCGGAGGCTGCTTGTTCCACAGGCGCAAGCGCAGAGCCGTCCCCGCGCGACGTGACGTTCCAGAGGATTGGCTGGCAGCGCTTTCCAGAGATAAAGGCCAGATCTTCGACGGCATCGTGCGCCAGTGGGAGTGTTCCTACGCGATGATGAGCGTCGCGCTCGATGATGCTTTATCTTTACGCCTTCGCGGGGAACTCGTGTGTGCCCGCCAGCAGGTCCATATTACCGCCAACCTAGTGGCCCGCTTTTCAGGCTCGCTGATCGCGGCCTGCACTTCTATTGCAGAAGCTGGCAGGCATGTAAGCGATCTTCCCGTTGTAGAGCCCCTCAAGACCCATTTTTTTCGCGGCGACACTGCGCAGAGCGCCGCCTCGTGGAATGGACTCCTGCACCACGTCCTGTTTGGCGACCGCCCACGCTTCTTTCACAAACTGCGCATCCTTTCCAACACGGTCGAGCAATTGGACCGCGAGTTCGGTAGCGCCGCCGCCGACCTCGCCGATGGTGTCTCCGAGCAGCCCGGCGTGTGCTGGGCGGCCCTCGATTCCGTTCATTACGACCTGAATACCTGCCTTCGCGAGGCCGAAGTGGTATTAAAAGCCTTTTTGCGCGCCCTCCCCGCTGAGCAGTCGGCAGCCTTCTCAGCCATGATGATCACGCCTCCCCCCACCAAGCGGGTGCCAGGGCGTCAGCGGCTCACCCGCGTCTCTGCCTAGTTCGACCATTAGCACTGGCAGACTCGCTCGCGCGCCCAGCCCGCCACCAGGTAAATCGCTGCTGTCCATTGCGATTCGGTGACTTGGCCATACAGCTTGATTCCTCGATATCACGCGTGTAAGGCTTTCTCCTTACTGGACGTGCAGGCGGATTCCGACGAAAATAGGTGGTTCCCGGCGGGCAACCTCCGCATCCAACGCGGATGCCATTGCGGCCCCAAGACTCCTTGGTCCCGCCCGTTGGCGGTTGCGTTGTCGGGGAAGAACAGCAAGTACAACTTCTGAAGCGGCCGACGCATCGCAATGAAGGATGCGTCCCGACGGGTAGCGTGGCCCGAACGAGACGAACTGAACCTGGGGAAATGCCGGAGGCGGATGCCATCCGGCTCGCCCAGCAGGGTGATGCGGCGGCTTTCGAGCGACTGTATCAATTGCACAATCGCAGAGTCTATTCCCTATGTTTGCGGATGGTGGGAAACACGGCCGAAGCAGAGGATTTGACGCAGGAAGCGTTCCTCCAGCTCTTCCGCAAGATCTCCACTTTCCGCGGCGAGTCCGCCTTCTCGACCTGGCTGCACCGCTTGTCGGTGAATGTCGTGCTGATGCGGCTGCGCAAGAAGTCGGCAGCGGAAACTTCGCTTGAGGAAGTCACAGAGCCGGACGAAGAATCGGGTGGACCTCGGCGTGATTTTGGCGCGCCGGATTTGAGGTTAAGCGGTTCGATTGACCGACTCAACCTGCAGCGGGCGGTGGAGCAGTTGCCGCCCGGTTACAAATCGGTTTTCGTGCTGCACGACGTGCAGGGTTACGAACACAACGAGATCGCTGAGATAATGCGCTGTTCGATCGGCAATTCAAAATCGCAACTCCACAAGGCGCGCATGCGCCTCCGCGAGTTGCTCCACGAAGCGTTGCGCGATAAAGCGCGCGAAGAGCGCAAGGCCGCCGGAGGTAATCTCGGCGCCGAGGACTAAGAGAATGGCAACGATTGGTTGTAAAGATTTTCCGAATTATCTCGAACCATGGATGGAGGGCGACCGTCATCCCGATGCTCTCGCCCACCTGCGCGATTGTCCCCGCTGCCGGAGCCTGGTCGAAGATTTGAAGGTGATCCAGGCCACGGCTCAGGAATGGGGCCGCACCGAAAGCGAACCTCCGGCGTACCTCTGGAATTCATTGCGCGCTCAGTTGGGGCAAGAGGGTTTGATCCATCAGCAGGGCAATCAGCGAGGATGGCTCACTGGCTGGCTTCCATCAGTGCCGAGGCCGGCGCTCGCCGGCGCCTACTTGGCAGCCGTGATCGCCGTTGCTTTCGGACTTAGCGGGCCGGTGAATCAGCGGATCAACAGGGCGCGCTGGCTCGAGGGCACGCAGAATTCGACCATGCCTCTTCGCGCGCAATTCGCTTCTGCGCAAATGAATGCAACCCCGCTCTCGCTTCCAGACTCCAATCCCACCGTGACCGCTTCCCTCCACAATAATTTGGCGATTGTTGACAACTACATCGTTCTGTGTGAAAAAAGCGTCAACGAAGAACCCGAAAATGAATTGGCGCGCGATTATCTCTTTGAGGCCTATCAACAGAAGGCGGATTTGCTTGCCCAGTTGAGCGAACGCGGAGGCGACGGCCGATGAGCACGACTCACTTTGTTTCCGGAACTTGGAACTGGAACGGGAAGGCGGCAGGAGTCCTGGCCACAGGGCTTCTTCTCTTCGGCGCGACCGCATCGGCGCACCGCATTGAAAAGCACTTCACCGTCGAACCGCGCGCCGTCATCACGATTCACAATCCAAACGGCAAGATTGTCGTGAAGGCCTGGACCAAGCATGAAGTGATGGTTATTGCCAATCATGCAAGCGACAGAGTGGAGGTAACCGCGGAGCAAACCGGCAACCGCGTGGACTTGCGAACGCAGCAGCTTTCCGACACTGCGGCGCCTGACGATTTGCGGGCCGACTACGAAGTGAGTGTTCCTGAAGACGCGGAGCTACAAATTCATGATGATTCCGGAGAAGTCAGCGTCACCAATGTGCTCGGCGACATGAACGTGGAAACCGTCGCAGCCGGCGTGGCCCTGGAAGATGCGGCGGGCTACCTCACCGTCAAGACCGTCGGCGGTTCGTTCCAGTGCGTCCGCTGCGCCGGGCGCCTGGAAGTCTCCTCCATCAGCGGAAGTTTCCGCCTCCTCGATCTCCGCAGCTATCATGTGCGCGCGCAAACCTCCACGGGCAACATTCTCTTCGACGGCGAATTTCTTCCGAACGGGATTTACCGCCTCAAGAATTATAGCGGCGTGATTGAGGTCCGCTTTTCTCCCGGCGACTCCTTTGATTTGAGCGCCACATCGCTGAAGGGCTCCGTGAACAACGAGGCGAAACTCACGCCGCCTGCTCACCCCCAGCGCTTGTCCTCAAAATTCGGTTATGCGCTCGGCACCTTCAACGCGGGCCGCGCCAAAGTCGAACTCACCTCCTTCGATGGTACAATCAACGTCCGAAAGCGTAATTGATTGCGCCATTCCACAACGGAAAACGCTCTGATCTCGATGCAGTCCCAGGCAGCACCATGAACGTCTATGAAAAATGACCTGCGCCCACGCAGGCTCGTCTGCCTCGTCGGATTCATGGGCACCGGCAAGTCCACCGTCGCGCGCCTGCTTGCTCGCCAGGTCGGCTGGCACTACGTGGACCTCGACAAGTTGATCACCGAATCCAGCGGGCTCTCCATTCCCGAAATCTTCGACCGCCTCGGTGAGCCGGGGTTTCGCAAAATGGAGCGCGAACATCTCGCGCGGATCGTGGCCGAGTCCGTCGAACTCAACAAGCCGCGCATCCTTTCCCTTGGCGGGGGGCACAACTGCCCAACCTGAAAATGTTGCGCTGCTGCGAGATCGCGGCGCTGTGCTTGTCTGGCTCCATTGCCCGGTTGACGAATTGCTACCCCGCTGCGCGCGGATCAAGAATCGTCCGCTCTTCCGCGATGAGGCTAGTTTCCGCCGTCTATACCAGGATCGGCTCCCCTCTTATGAGCTCGCGGATTACCGTGTCGAGAGCAATATGGAACCTTTGAGGGTCGTCGAACAGATTCTAGCACTGGGGATTTTCCCGAAGGTGACCGCATGAAGATGTCCATGAAACGCCGGCGCGCACCGCTTGTCGCACTGGCTGCCGCTCTTGGCTCGCTGATCCTGCTCGCCGCGGCGCTTGCTTCCACTGTTCTCCTCTTGGCGGACCGTGCGTCAGGGCACGACTTCAGTCGTGCCGCAAGCCGCGCCCTTCACTTGCGGCTTCAGCCGCTGAGGGCCGCCGCCGCTTCAATCTTCACGCAAGACAAGGGCACATTTCGCATCCTTGTAAGTGGACAGCAAGCGGGAAAGGAAGAATTCGAGATCGGCCCCAGTGGAGAAAACTGGACGGCTCACGGAAGCACTGAAATTCAGACGTCACAGGGAGCGGCGCATGTCAATGGCTCGCTCGAACTGCGACCCGACGGCACTCCCCTGCACTACGAATGGTCAACAACAGGCGCGAAGAAAGCCGGCGCGACGATCGTCTTCAGTGGCGTGACCGCCAGTGTCGAACTGCGCCTCGAGGGCATGCGGCCGTTCACGCAGCAATTCACTTTCAATTCCCCGCGAGTCGCCATCCTCGATAACAATTTGTATTACCAGTACGCCGTACTCGCCCGCCTCTACGACTGGAACCAGAAAGGCGCACAAACATTTTCGGTCCTGGTTCCGCAGGAAATGACCCCGGGCACTATTACCGTCGAATCGCTCGGAAAGCAGGACGTCGCCGGGGCCAAGCTCGAGGAATTGCGCGTAAAGACCGAAGACCTTGAAATCGACCTCTTCCTCGACGGCCAGCGCCTGGTCCGCCTCGTCTCCCCCAGCGCCAACGCCGAGATCCTCCGAGAATAACCAGTCCTACAAAACGTCTTCAGTCATTCAGCGATTGAATTTTCTAAATCAGCCGTATCTGTGTTCATTCGTGCTCAGTTGTCGCCAGCGAAGCCGGGGGCTGTGGCTCCAATCTCTTTCTTGCAGCCGCCACAATGTGGACACCAAACCTCAATCGGTCTACGATCGACTTGCCAGTCCGAGAGGAATCCATGCCGAATGATTCGCACCAAAGAGCCGCCGAATTCCACGACCTCGCAGCACACGCTCATCGCGTCGCTGCCGCGCACCACGGGAAAGAAGACCACTTATCAGGGCACGAACTCGCTCGAAAGGCGATGGAGCATTCCGCGAAGGCCCATCAGGCCTCCGAGGAAGCACTTCACCAATCCGCGGTGTTCATCAAACAGAAGAAATAAGAGCGGGTTGGGGTCTTGCGGGAGGTTCCCCGGAGGTTTGTCTCAGAAGTTCTCCGCGTCCTCTGCGCCTCTATCGCAGATCCCATGCACAGCCGAGGGGCAGTGAACGCTTTTCCCAAACCGTGCCCAGCCCATCAGCAGCGGCATTGTTTGGAATCAGTTTTATCTGTGTTTATCTGTGGTTCCAATTTCATTCTTGTGCCGCGAAAAAAAGAAGGCCCGGGGCGTGATACCCGGGCCTTTGCGTGTTAGGACGCATGGGGTGGGAATCAAATATTTAGGATTGCGCGCGCACAGGCCGGCGCACCGATTCGGGCGGGGTCGGCAGCTCAATCGCCACCGGCACGCTCAGCTCCGATCCTTTCCGAAGAATTCCGAGAGTCACTGATTTTTCGGCGCTCTTCTCGCGCAATTCGGCGCGCAGGTCGGCGAGCGACCGCACCGCCTTGCCGTCAACTTTCATGATTACGTCGCCGGCCTTCAGCCCCGCCCTTTCAGCAGCCGTGCTCGCACGAACTTCGCGCACCAGCACTCCGCCATCATCAGGCGCGCCAAAATACGCGCCCAGCTGCGGGGTCAAATCCTCGGCGTTAATTCCGAGAACCGGCGTGCGCCAATCCATTGATCCATGCGAATGCCCGTCTGGCATCACCGGCACATTGGGTGCGGAAAAATCAGGCATTGGCGGAAAATTCATGCTGCCGAAATCGCGCATCCTGCCCTTCATCCTCTTTTCGAAATACGCGCTACGGTCGCCCAATTCGACGAGAATGTTCTGGTTCGCGCCCTCCCGAGATACGATCAGCGCCATAGTACGCCCCGCCGGCGTTTCGCGCACCAGCCGGCGGAATTGAACAGTCCCCTCCACCATCTGGCCGCCGTACTGCGTGATGACGTCCTTTTCCTTCAGGCCTGCTTTCGCTGCGGGACTCTCGGGCTCCACGTCCATCACCACCACGCCGCGCGAGGAGGAAAGTTTCAGGTCCCGTGCCTGCTCCGGCGACACCTCGCCGATTTCTATTCCCAGCCAGCCGCCCCCGTCTTCGGTTGACCCCGCAAACATTCCCGGCGTTTGCGTAAAGAACTCGCCGGCCTTCTCCTGCGCCTCTTGCGAGACCTCGGCCGCCAACTCCTCGGCGCGAGCGCTCAATTCTTCCGCGCGCGCAATCAGTTCCTGTTTCTTCCCATCAAACTGGGCCGAGAATTCCCGCAATTTGCTGAGCCCGGGCGAACTCATCTCGACCTCCTGCGCGGCTTGAGCCATCCGCGCGGTCAGATCTGCAATTTCTGCCTGCAATTCCTGCCCGAATGTACGAGCATCATCCTCGAATTGTTCCATGGAATGATTGAGCCCAGCCCGATGTTGCACAGGTGCGGCCGGTGCCGCAGGAGATGCTGGCGTCTCAGGTTTCGAAGAACTCTGGCCACACAGGAATGTGGGGGTGATCCCAAGGATAACCAGAAGCACGCCCAAACAAGCGAAGTCAAAATGCCCAAAACGTTTCATGGGTTTCGTCCTCACTTTCGAGAATTGCGCCCCATCAGACTCCCGGCCGCTGCAGGACCAAGCGGATGCCGCCATTTATCGTACGCACGGAGATCTGGCCGCCGCCCGCGCCCAGCTTCGCGCGAAACGCGCGCGCAGCCGGGTTGCTGGCCGTCGAGGTCATCGGCAAATCGGAATAAAACTCGCCGTTCATGCTCAGGACTTTCAGGTTCGCGCGCGCGTCCGATGGAAGTCCTAGCACCACGGAGCCATTCACCGTCTCGATGTTCATTGGCCCGCCCTCGAGCAGGTGCCGCAATTCGAGATGCAAGTCGCCATTCGTTGTCTTGGCGCTGAAGCGGCCTGAGCTGTCGAGCACTTCTACATTGCCGTTCACCGATTTCAATGCTCCGCCGCCTTCCACTCCTCGCACGAGAACGCTACCGTTGACGGTCCCGATGCTTCCGAGCAGCACGCGGTACGGCACGTGAACGTGATACTCCACCGCCACTTCGCCGCCCTCGCCTTTCGGATAGCGCGTGTGCACGGAGACTTGCCCGGGCTGGCTCTCCACTTCAATCTTCACGCGCTCAAGATCCTGCGAGTCGCTGTGAGCCGTCTTCACTGCGTATACTTCCACCTCATCGCGCGCCCAGCCGTCCACCTGGACGGATCCGTTCACGTTGTCGAGCAGGAAACTCCCACCCGCGGGCAGTGGATAGACATGCTGAAAGGTTTGGTTGCCGGCAAAGCCGGAGGACGTCAGCAGCAAAATGGTGGCAAGCAGGAGAAGTGTGCGCCCCGCAGCTTGACGCGATCGTAGCGAACGGGCCCGGAGCCGAGTTTTCCGCATCCTCATACGCATGTTACGCCCCCTCGAGTCGAAGTAATTCCTCACTCGATTGTTCGGCCCATCCGGAATTCGTGCTGGGCCGGATTTCGTCTCGCTTGCCCGCGCGTCCTCGCTTATACGAGGAAAGCGGCGGCATCAAGGCCGGTCATCATTCCCGGGCAGCGATCGCTCCATCATGCGCAATTGCGTCGCCAGCTTCTGCTGGATCTGCTCCATGTGTTGCTTATAAATCTCAACCTGTTTACTCGAATCGCTCAAGATCAATCGGATGTTCCCCGCAACTGTCCGCAGCCGGAGAACCTCTCCGCCACCATTCAGCGCACCCTCGGCGCGTATCCTGCGCGAGCCGTTCGACGCCTCGTCGTAGCTCACCTTCAGAGGAAACGCGGGGTCGGCAATCACGTGATGCGCATTACCTTGCTGGATTTGAGCGTCAATCGTCACCGATAGTTGCCTGGGCAAGTACACGACAATGTCGCCGTCGCCC
>Ga0207107_1105_pt1 | contig 20103 bp, 15 predicted proteins | sample Alteio_BWMinHeat_75_FD_153555 | JGI IMG/M metagenome (GOLD analysis project Ga0207107, IMG submission 153555) | Enriched cells from forest soil in Barre Woods Harvard Forest LTER site, Petersham, Massachusetts, United States -... | ecosystem: Environmental > Terrestrial > Soil > Temperate forest >... | reverse complement strand
CATTCACAATCTCGATCACGCTCAATTCCTGGCCGCTGGCGAGATTGAACGTCTGTCCGCGCGTCTTTTCGTTCTCGTAAAGCATCACCAGCCCGCGCGCCGTGTCCGTCGCAAACAAATAGTCGCGCGTCTGTTTTCCATCGCCAAAAATCACCGGTGTTTCGCCCCGCATGATGCGCTGGATCAGGCGCGGAATGATCCCTGAAAAATCGCGCCCGTTCTGCCGCGGTCCGTAATTATTGAAGGGGCGTCCGATCGCCATCTCGATTCCGAACGTGCGTTGATACGACTCCACGAGCAGCGACGCGCCCGCCTTCGCCGCCGCATACGGAGTCTCCGTCTTGAGCGGATGCTTCTCATCCATCGGCACGTAAACCGCCGAACCATACGCTTCTGAGGAGGAACAATGGATCAGCGTCTGAAACGCTTCGAGCCGGCACAATTCGCAGACGTTCAGCGCCTGAAGATAAATTTGATTGGAGGACCAATAGGGATTCTCCAGCGACGCCGGCAGTGGAATCGTCGCGAGATCGAACACCACGTCGATCGAACGACGTTGAAAAAAACGACGCATCCGAAGGAAATCCGAGACGTCAAGATCGACCACCTTCAACGCCGAATAACGCTCCCTGGCATCCTTCAGATTGTCGCGCGTGCCGAGAAAGAAATTATCGAGGACGGTCAGGCTCGCGGGCTCGCGCTCGGCGATGAGATCAACGAGGTGGCTGCCGATGAAACCGGCGCCGCCGGTGACCACCACATGTTTACCTTCGAGCGTCGGCATGACAAAAACGGCCACAAGAAAGCGCGGACGCCTCCTTGTGGCCGCAAAGGATTATCCGAAGAACACCTTCGCGTCTTCGTACAGCTCTTTCGGCACGAGCTTCTGCTGGGTGACGGCCTGCAGGTCAACCGAAACGATATCGGTACCGCGCAGGGCGACCATCTTGCCGAATTCGCCTTTCTTGGCGAGTTCCACGGCCTTGAGGCCGTAGCGCGTGCCGAGGATGCGGTCGTACGCCGTGGGCGCGCCGCCGCGCTGCACGTGTCCGAGCACCACGGAACGGGTTTCGAATCCGGTGAGTTTTTCGATCTCGCGCGAAACAATTTCGCCCACGCCGCCGAGGCGCGGATGTCCGAAGGCATCGAGCTCGGTGGTCTTGCTGACGTCGAGGCCCTGGATCTTGAAACCTTCCGCCACGGCGATGATGCTGAACGTGCGGCCACCCGCATGGCGCTTCTTCACCGTTTCCGCCACGTCGCTCATGTTCATCGGAAATTCCGGGATCAGGATGTAGTCGGCGCCGCCGGCCATGCCCGCGCCAATGGTGATCCATCCCGCATGACGCCCCATCAACTCCACCACGAGCACGCGATGATGCGATTCCGCGGTGCTGTGCAGGCGGTCGATGGCTTCCATGGCGATGTTCACCGCGGTGTCGAAACCGAAGGTGCAATCCGTGCCAGGCAAATCATTGTCGATCGTCTTCGGCACGCCAATGGTGGCGAGGCCTTTTTCATGAAGCGTGTACGCCACGCCAAGCGTGTCGTCGCCGCCAATCGCGATCAGGACGTCGAGCTTCAATTCCTTGAAATTCTCGAAAATCTTTTCGACCGCGCCTTCCTTCTTGCGGGGATTCGTGCGCGAAGTTCCGAGGATCGTTCCTCCGCGATGAATGATGCCCGCGACCGCGTTGCGGTCCAGGGGAATGTAATCCTTCTCGATCATGCCCTTCCATCCGTTGCGGATGCCGACGATTTCATATCCATCCTGAATGCCGCGGCGCGTCACGGCGCGAATTACAGGGTTCAAGCCGGGGCAGTCTCCGCCGCCGGTCAACATAGCCAAACGTTTTTTGCTCATAAATGGTTTAAGGTTTTGTAGTTCAAATTTATTCCTGGGCCTGGACCTTCTTGATGCCCATCAGGGTGTCGAGAAAATCGAGATTGTAACGACCGCGGCGGAAGTTGGGATCGCGCAACACCGCCTGCTGCAGCGGGATGGTCGTCTTGATCCCCTTCACGATCGTTTCCTCCAGGGCACGCGCCATGCGATCGATTGCCTCCATGCGCGTGTGGCCCGAGGTGATGATCTTGCCGATCATGGAATCGTAATTCGACGGAATCGTGTAGCCGCTGTATGCGTGCGAATCCACACGCACACCGCATCCGCCCGGCACATGGAAAAGATCGAGCCTGCCCGGCGAAGGGCGAAAATCCATCGCGGGATCCTCCGCGTTGATGCGACATTCGATCGCCGCGCCCTTGGGCTCGAGATCGCCCTGATCGAAAGGCAGCTTCATCCCATTGGCAATCTGGATTTGCAGCTTCACAAGATCGACGCCATACACCTGCTCTGTCACGGGATGTTCCACCTGGATGCGCGTGTTCATCTCGAGGAAATAAAAAGCGCCCTTTCCGTCGACGAGAAACTCGATCGTGCCGGCGTTCGAATATTCCACGGCTTCCGACAGGCGCACCGCCGCCTTGCCCATCTTCTTGCGCAGGTCGGCCGTCACAAAAGGCGAAGGACACTCCTCGATGATTTTTTGATGGCGACGCTGAACGCTGCATTCGCGCTCGCCCAAATGGACCACTTTTCCGTGCTGGTCGCCCAAAATCTGGATCTCGATGTGATGCGGATGCTCGATCAATTTCTCGATATAGATCGAGGAATTGTTGAACGCGCGCTCCGCCTCGGTTTTGGCGGAATAAAAACCCTTCACGAGACTGACATCATTGTGCGCCGCGCGCATGCCGCGTCCACCGCCGCCCGCGACCGCCTTGATCATGACGGGATAGCCGAGCTTCTTCGCGACGCGCAACGCTTCCTGCTCATTGTCGACGAGGCCGTCGCTTCCCGGCACCACGGGCACCCCCGCCTTGCGGGCCGCTTCGCGCGCTTTTGCTTTGTCACCCATCGAACGGATCGCGTGGGGTGAAGGTCCAATGAACTTGATGTTGCAGTTTTCGCAGATTTCCGCGAAGTGCGCGTTTTCAGCCAAAAATCCGTAGCCGGGATGGATCGCGTCCACATCGCCCACTTCGGCGGCGGAAATGATGCGATCGATCTTGAGATAACTTTCCGTGGAAGGCGCGGGACCGATGCAAATCGCCTCGTCGGCGAGCTGCACGTGCAGCGAATCAACGTCCACTTCGGAATAAACCGCGAGCGTGCGAATGCCGAGCTCCTTGCACGCCCGGATGACGCGCAATGCAATTTCCCCGCGATTGGCAATGAGAACCTTGTCGAACATGGCGAGTTTTCTCCAGAATCAGGACGCCCTGACCTTGAAGAGCGGTTTGCCAAATTCGACGGGCTTGGCGTTTTCCGAAAGAATTTCCGTGATGACGCCGCGCACTTCGGATTTGATTTCGTTCATCACCTTCATCGCCTCGATGATGCAGACGACCGTGTCTTCGGTGACGCTCTGGCCGATCTCGATGTAGGGCGGCGCTTCGGGCGACGGCGAACGGTAAAAGGTCCCGACCATGGGTGACTTGATTTCCTTGAAGCCGGTCTCGGGCGCAGGTGCCGCATGCTGCGCCTGCATGGGAAGCGAAGGAGCACCGGGAGGAAGCGCGGCGGGCGCGATGGCCTGCACCACGTCGCGTCCTGCAGCGCCGGAAATCTGCAAACCTTCGGGGCCGCGCTTGATGCGGATCTTCACGTTGTCCTTCTCCAACTCGAACTCGGTCAGGTCGTTCCGTGTCATCAAATCAATGATCGATTTAATTTCTTTGAGTTCCATAGGCTTTGAACGGTTCACTTCCGGTTGTTCTTGAGTTGAGCGGCGGCTTCCAGCGCCAGAAGATAGCCGTGGCTTCCGAATCCGCAAATCTGTCCCACGCACACCGGCGCGATCATGGAGTGATGGCGAAATTCCTCGCGCGCATGAATATTGCTCAAATGCACCTCGATCGTCGGCACCCCCGCTCCCGCAATGGCGTCGCGCAGCGCGATGCTTGTGTGGGTGTAGGCGCCCGCATTGAGCAGGATGACGTCCTGCTTGCCCTTCGCCTGCTGGATCTTGTCCACCAAAATTCCTTCCTGATTGGACTGAAAACAATCCACGGCGAGTCCGAGGTCCTTCGCCTTCTTTTGGATGGCGGATTCCACGTCGGCAAGCGTCTCGCGCCCATACACTTCGGGTTCGCGCGTACCCAGCAGATTCAAATTGGGGCCGTTAAGCACCAGGATGGATTTGGTGGTTTTCAAGAGCCTCGCATCCTACCGGAACGGGAAACCGTTTGTCTATGCCGTAGTTATTCAGACAAGCGTAACGGATCCAATCAGACCTCGACAAATCCGGTTGGGCTGTCACAAATTTGCAATCATGTCCCAGCGAGCCAAAAAGACGGTCCAAACCATAAAAACATTTCATGACAATGGAAAGATAGCTACCGAGGAACCCCTCAAAGACAATTTGCCCCATGGTATCTGCAAACAATGGAATCGAAATGGCAAATTACTCGGCAAATTCGAGATGAAAAACGGAACCGGAACTCGAAAAATTTGGCATGAAAACGGTCAGTTGAAAGCTGAAGTGGAACAGGAAAAAGGACGAAATCACGGACCATCGCGTCTTTGGAATGAAAAAGGTGAACTCGTCATAAGTGTCATGTATTTGAATGGCTATTTTTCTGAAGAAAAAGAACTCGGCGCCCATGCAATTCGTCAGCCGGAAGGCGTTAGATCCGATGAACCTGTCGAAATGGAGGCGCTGGTTTGGATTACCAACAAACAATCACGGACCGTTCGCACGGTCGGAGAATTGAATCATAAACAGTCCGTTCTGCTCATTCGAAGTGGATACAAAGCAGGCGCCAAAAAACTGATCGCAGCTCAACTCAAAATCGATGAAGAAATGGAAAACGCAGGCACGCTCGATGTGGTTTTGCCTTCAGATCGGGAACAAAGAAAGTCTGTCATCGATTGGTGCAATGCACATGACCAGTCAGGATGGGGACCGCATAAAGATACTGGACAGATTTCTGTCCATATCCGCTTGGACTAATTTTTATAGGAAATCCTCATTTCGAGGAAAAGCTTCTCAAGGTCCCGCGCCAGCGTCTTCCCATCCATCAACGACGATTTTTTGATTTTTTCGCGGATTGTCGGACGCAGCGCGTTCAACACCGCCACATCCTTCGCCGCCTCGGCCGCACGCTGCACATAACGCTCCTTCGAATCCGCCATCCAGTCCGTCATCCCAATGCAGGCGAGCTGGCGCACCGTGAGTCGCGACACAAAACTATTGCCGATGAGCGTGACAATCGGCACGCCCATCCAGAGTGCTTCGAACGACGTGATGCCGCCGTTGAACGGAAAGGGATCAAGCCCGACGTCCACTTTTCCGTACAATTCCAAATGGTCTTTGTACGACGACACGAAACCGACCAGTTCCAGACGCTCGCGGCCAATGCCGTGATGCGCAAACATATCGATCACGAATTTCTGCACTTCGGGATCAGTGAGGCAAAGCGTCTTCAAAAGAAGACGCGCATTTGGCACCGCGTTCAACACGCGCGCCCAAAGCTCCACCACCTCCGGCGTCACCTTCGATAAATTGTTGAATGAGCCGAACGTGACATATCCGTTCTTCAATGCGGGCGCCGGTGCTACGGGCAGGTCGAGCTGCGGCAAGTTGTAGGCAATCACGCTTCCCGGAACGCGCACGATCTTCTCCGTGTAATATTTTTCCGTCATCCCGGGTGGATCGCCATAAGAGTCCGTCACGCGATAATCCATTGTCGAAAGCCCCGTCGTGTTCACGTAACCCAGATAACTCACCTGCACCGGCGCAATACGGCGCGTGAAAAGCTTGATGCGGCTCTCGCCCGTGTGTCCCGTGAGGTCGATCAAGACGTCGATTTCATCCTCGAGGATCGCCTTCGCGGCATCGTCATCCTTCCAGTGGGCGATGTCGCGCCAATGGTCGACCAGCTTCTCGATCGACCGCGTCACTTCATCGGGCTGCTTCACAAACGAATAGCAAAATATCTCCACCTTGGAGCGGTCGTGATTCGCGAGGATCGGCTCCATATTGATCATCACGACGTGACGCCGGAAATCGGGCGAGACGTAGCCGATGCGCAGGCGGCGGTTCGGATCGCGCGGCTTGAATTTCGGAACGGGATGGTCCTTCGTGTATTGCTGCGCCCATTTCACATGCTCCTGAAAAAGCAGTTCCGGCGTGTATCCGGGATGGTGGTTGAGCGTGAAAAGAAGATTGCTGTAAACGTACGATTTTTCCGGCTGCAGTTCGAGCACCTTGCCGTAACAATCGATGGCCTCCGGCAATTTGCCCAGTTCATGAAAGGTCATGCCAAGGTTATTGAAGGCTTGCCAGTAATTCGGATTGATCTGCACGGCTTTCAGGAAGAGCTGGATCGCCTCGGCGTATTGGCCGCGGTCCTTCAGAGCGAGCCCCAGATTATTGTGCGCATCGGCGTGATCCGGCTTCAATTCGATCGTCTTGCGCGCAAACGCCATGGCTTCGTCACTCCTTTTCAACGAATACATCACGACGCCCAGATTGTTGTATGCGTCGGCGAAATAAGGGTTCGCCTCGATGGCCTTTCGGTAAAATTTCTCCGCCTCGGCGTAATGTCCCAGGTCCTTCTCAAAGTTGCCGAGATTGTTGTTCGCTTCGGGATAGGAGGGATTGATCTTCAGCGCCTTTTCATACATCGAGCGCGCGGCGTCGAAATCACCCCGGTCCTTTGCGACATTGCCGAGATTGTTCCAGGCGGCAGTCATTTTCGGGTCCAAATCGATCGCTCGTTTGTAACGTTTTTCCGCCTCCTCCACCTTCCCCTGGTCGCGCAACGCGTTGCCCAGATTGTTTTGCGCCGCCGCGAAATTGGGAGCGAGCTCGGCCGCGCGCGCATAGCATTTCGCCGCGTCCTCCAATTTGCCCGTGGCATAATAGACCGCGCCGCAATTGTTGTGATACTCCGGCACGTTCGGCTCCAGGGCGATCGCCTTGCGCAACATCTCCAGCGCGATCATGTTCTGATTGCACTGATGCGCGAGCACGCCATAGAAGTGCAGCGTCGGATGATGGTTGGGATTGCGATCGAGAATTTCGCGATAAATCGTTTCAGCCTTGCGCATGTGCCCGGCCTGATGAAGCGCCAGCGCCTCATCGAATTGCTTCTGAACCGGTTTGTTTAACGTTTTCATCACGCTTGAATTCGTCCCGTCGCCAGCAAGTCGCATCCCACCTTTTGAAGATCAATATGCCCCAACGCCACGGAATCCCGCCAGCGAGCCACGCCGGCTCCCGCCACCGCTTTGCGGGCCTTTGCACCGCCAAGAACCATGGGCGCCATGAACACCCTCGCTTCATGCACACGTTTCTGCAGGAAAAACGATCCCAAAATGCGCCCGCCGCCTTCCACGAGCAAACGGGTGATCTCCTCCCTTCCCAATGCCTTCAAAACAAAATCGAGATCGTACGCTTTCGGCATCCGAAAAATTCGCGCGCCCGCCGCTTCCAGTTTTCGGACTGCCCCATGCGGGGCAGCGGGGCCGACAAAAATCCAGGGTCGCGCCCTCTTGTCGCGCATCACGCGGGAACCCAGCGGCGTGCGGGCCCAATGATCGAGCACGATGCGCCGGGGCTGACGTCCTGCATATCCCGGCAAACGCACATTCAGCGCGGGATCATCGCTCAAAAGAGTTTCTATCCCCACCAGCACCGCGTCCGCATGCGAACGGAACTCATGCGCGCGACGCCGCGATTGCGGCGAACTGATCCAGCGGCTTTCGCCCGTGGTCGTCGCCATCTTTCCATCGAGGCTCATCGCCCACTTCGCGATCACCCAGGGTGTTCGTTCCACAATCCAATGGTTCCATGCGCGGTTTAAATCCTCGCATTCCCGCTCGAGCACGCCACGCGTCACGCGAAGGCCGCCGCGCTGCAGCCGCTGAAAGCCGCGTCCGTGATGACGCGGATTGGGATCGGTCGCGCCAACGACGACGCGTCGGATTCCGGAAAGTAAAATCGCATCCGTGCAGGGCGGCGTGCGGCCCCACGTGCAGCAGGGCTCGAGCGTGATGTAAAGCGTCGCGCTGCGTGCCGCGTTCCCCGCCTCCTCCAGCGCCACGATTTCCGCATGCGGCCCTCCCACCGAGCGATGCCAGCCCTCGCCCAGCACGCGGCCGTTTTTCACGACGACGGCGCCAACACAAGGATTGGGCGAGGTGCAGCCTACTCCTTTGCGCGCGAGCGTGAGTGCGCGACACATGAAATTTTCATCAACATTCATCGTGTTCCGTTTTACCGATCTGAGAGATCCTTCGCTGCGCTCAGGATGACATCATTTCATTTTTTCTTGAGTTCCTGAGTTCCAAATTCTCTGTTCTGATTTTGTCATTCTGAGCGAAGCGAAGAATCTCTCTTCTTTTCTGCAGGAGTTTTCATTGTATCCAATAATTCTCTTCTGAGCATATCCAACGCCGTTTGCGAAACCACAAATTTGAACGTCTCACGGTCCATCGGCCAGAGCGCATGCGTCACGCTCGTTCCATTCGCCGTCGCCAGCGCGATATAAACCGTGCCCACCGGTTTTTCCGGCGTGCCGCCCGTTGGACCCGCAATGCCCGTCACGGAAAGCGCGTAATCACTTTTCGCGCGTTCACGTGCGCCTTCCGCCATGCGGCGCGCGACGGACTCGCTCACCGCGCCATGTTGTTTCAATAAATCCGCCGGCACGCCGAGCCGTTCCTGCTTCGCTTCATTGGCATAGGTGATCCAACCCTGTTGAAACACGTCGGAACTGCCGGAAACCATCGTGATGCGATGCGCGAGATAGCCGCCCGTGCATGACTCCGCCGTCGCGAGGGTCTTCCCTCGCGTTTTCAAAAGCTCCACCACGGCGTTCTGCAATCCCTCATCGCTGTTCCCAAAAACAACGCCGCCCAATGCCTCGCGGAGCTCCCGCTCCATCGTGTCCGCAATCTTCGCGGCGTCCTTCCCACGCGCGACGAGACGCACATCCACTTCGCCGGAACGCGCGCAATAACCAATCTCCACTTCCGGATGGCGCGCCAGAACGGGCTTCACCGCCTCTTCCACAAGCGACTCCGCAAGCCCCACCGTGCGAAGCATGCGACATTCCACGATCGGAAGATCCTTCCATTCGCGTTTAAGCAAGGGCAGTACCTGATCCTCGAACATGGGACACAACTCCCGCGGTGGCCCGGGCAATAAAACCAGCATCCGGCATTTCCATTCGGATTTCTTCAGCGGAATGGCCAGGCCCGGCGCCGTTCCATTCGCATTGTGCAATACATGGGCGTCGACAGGCACCGTCGCCTGGACTTTCACCGATTCCGGCATGGCGATCTTGTGACGTTGAAAGCGTTTTGTGATATCGCGAAGCACGCGTTCATCGACGCGCGTCGGAAGTTTCAGCAATTCGATGACGAGATCGCGCGTGATGTCATCGGAGGTCGGCCCCAGTCCCCCCGTGGTGATCACGAGTTCGGCGCGCTGCAGGGCGTCGCTCAATGCGTTGCGAATGTCCGCGGGCTCATCATTCACGCCCACCTGGCGATCGATCCGCAATCCAAGCTCGCCGAGCTTTCGGCCGAGATAGGAAGCGTGCGTATTGACGACGAAACCCATCAGGAGCTCCGTTCCAATGTTCAACACTTCGACGCGCATTCAAAAAGAATGCGTCATTCTTATTTTGGAATCGAGACGGAAGATTGAGCCGCAGACTCCTTCTCAGTCCGGATAACCATCCGGATGCGCCACATGCCATTTCCACGCGCTCGCGACGATTTCGTCGATGCGCGGATGCTTCGGCTTCCACCCCATCTCACGCTCCGCCTTGTGGCTCGCGGCAATCATGTTGGATGCATCACCCGGCCGGCGCGGTTTTTCAACCACGGGAATATCTTTTCCGGTCACCTTCAGGCAGGCATGAAGCACCTGCTTCACGGAGGAACCGTCGCCATTTCCAAGATTGTAAATCGAACTTTCCTCGCGCTTGAGCGCGAGCATGTGCGCCTGGGCGAGATCGAGGATGTGAATGTAATCGCGGATGCACGTTCCATCCGGCGTGTCATAATCGGTGCCGAAAATTTCAAGATGCGGCTTCTTCCCGAGCGCCACGAAAAGAATGTTCGGGATCAAATGCGTCTCAATGCGATGATGCTCGCCGAATTTTTCCGTGCAGCCCGCCGCGTTGAAATAACGCAGAATGACATGCTTCAGCCCATGCGCGACTTCATACCAGTGAAGGATCTGCTCGAACATCAGCTTGGAAAGCCCGTAGGGATTCAGCGGTTGTTGCGGATGGTCCTCCGCAATCGGAATCTTCACCGGATTTCCAAACGTGGCGCAGGTGGAGCTGAAAATAATCTTGGGGACGCCGCATGCCACCATCGCATCGAGAAGATTCACGCCGTTCGCGACGTTGTTGCGGAAATATTTCGAGGGATTCTGGACGGATTCCCCCACGAGCGCATTCGCCCCGAAATGCATCACCGCCTCCGCCTTGCTCGCCGCCATCGCCTTTTTCACTCCTTCAGCGTTCGCCAGGTCGTCCTTCACGAATTTCGCGCGGGGATCGACGGCGGACTTGTGGCCCTCGGTCAGATTATCGAACACCGTCACCTGATGGCCCGCGTCGAGCAATTGCTCCACGCACACGCTTCCAATATAGCCCGCGCCGCCTGTCACAAAAATTCGCATCAGAAAACTATAGTGGAGTTTCCAGCTTAGACAACTTCGAAGAGGAAACCTTTCAAATATTCGGTCTCCGGAATCGCCGGCAACACGGGATGATCCCATGACTGAAAATAAGCCCGGCGCCAGCGCAGCATCTTTCGCGCGTCAAACGCGGCGTCAAGCACCACGGCGCGGAATGTTTCAGCGTCGACATGATGCGAACAGCAAAACGTCGCGAGCAATCCGCCGGGCGGAAGCAACTTCAGGGCGCGGAGATGAATCTCCTTGTAGCCGCGCAGCGCGTCGTCCAGCTTCGCGCGCGAGCGGGTAAACGATGGCGGATCGAGCACGATCAGATCGTAGGGCGCATGCGATTTCTGGCGCGCATTCAATTCATCGAACACATTCACGGCCTTCCACTGAATGGACGGCAAATCATTGAGTTTCGAATTGCGACGACATGCTTCGATGGCTGGCTCCGAAATATCCCACGCTTCGACGGATGCCGCGCCCGCCTTCGCCGCGTGCAGCGCGAATCCCCCGTGATAGGTGAAACAATCCAGCACGCGCCGGCCGCGCGAAATTTCGCCCACGGCGACGTGGTTCGCGATCTGGTCGAGATAGGATCCCGTCTTCTGTCCCTCCACCAAATCGATTTCCATGCGCACTTTTCCCATGACCACGGATTTCACACTCGCCTCGCCGAAAAGGAGCTGCTTCGTCTGGGTCAGACCTTCGTATTCGCGGCTGCCCACGTCGTTGCGCTCGATCAATGTGGTTGGCGAAAAAAGATCGCGCAACGAACGAACAATCTCCTTCTTTCGCTGTTCCATGCCAAGCGTGAGCGTCTGAAAAACCGTGGCATCGCCGTAACGATCCACGATCAGGCCGGGAAGAAAATCCGCTTCCGACCAGATTGCGCGATACGCCTCGGGAAGCTTGTCACCACACCATTTTTGTCGCAATGCATGTGCCTCCTGAATCCGGCGCGCCAGCAGCGCGTCGTCGAGATGCTCCTTGGCGCGGGAAAAAATCCGAACGGGAATGCGCGACTTGGAATTATAAAAGCCCGTGGCGACATATCCGCCATCCTGACGCCGCACCACAATCTCGCCGCCGTCCTCGGGCGCCTTCTCGACCTTCAAAATGTCCTTCGTATAAACCCAGGGATGTCCCGCAAGAATTCTTCCAAGGCTCTGATCTTTTAAAAATGCCACCGCCATCATTTCAAACTATCGAAGGCATGGACGGGTTGAAATGAAATTATGGATCAACACTGGACATTCCACGGCGACAGGCCGGACGCTCGACACGCAAAAGTTACTTATTCATCCGTGACACCCCGGGAAATGGGATTACATTGATCATTCGAACATTGGAATAACCCGTTAAATCAAGAGGAGTCTGTATGTCAAAACCCGTAAAACCCATTCCGGAAGGCTATCACTCAATCACCCCGTATCTCGTCATCCGCAACGCAACCCAGGCGATTGAATTTTACAAGCGAGCGTTTGGCGCCAAGGAACTGCTGCGCATTCCTGCTCCAGGCAATACGATCGGACATGCTGAAATCAAAATCGGCAATTCGCCGTTGATGCTCGCCGATCCCTGTTCAAGCATGGAATCGAAAAGTCCCGAAGACCTCGGTGGCTCGCCAGTCAGCATTCTCCTGTACGTCGAGGACGTTGATTCCGTTTATCAGCGCGCCATTTCCGCCGGCGCGGAACAGGTGAAGGAAGTGAAGGACCAATTTTACGGCGACCGCTGCGGCAGCCTGCGGGATCCGTTTGGCCACGTCTGGCATATCGCGACGCACAAGGAGGACGTTTACGCGCAGGAAATGCAGAAGCGCGCGAAGGAATGTTTCTCGACCGCGGCAGCGCATTAGCGTGACGCGCGAAGCAAACCTCAGTCTCCGCTGGGATCAGCGGGACTCGAGGCTTGCGTCGTAGCGGTTCCCGGCTGGCGCGCGCGGATCGAAGCGAGTTTCCGGTCGATGGCGTCCATCACATTCTCCCGGATGGGCTCGAGATAATGCACGCGCCCGTCCCCGCCCCGTGCATGGACGGAAAAATCCTTGTCGAGCAATGCGTAGACGGCTTCGGCCCCCTCTCCTGCGGCGGCGATCAGCTTCGGATCCCGGCCATATTCCAGATAGAGTTCGACACTCCGCTGATTGGTATGATTGGCGAGCTGGTCCGGCGCTTCCTTGAGGATGCGAAAGATCTCCCGGCGCGCGGGTCCACAGTCGAAAATGACCGGCACCGGCGCATCGAGGAGGGCCCGGTTATAAAAGTTATCGCCGTGCACGAGAAACCGTTCGTCGCTCGGAAAATCGATGTAGCGATGTCCCGTCCAATTTGTGACGCCATCCGGATAACGGGCGGTCCTGCACGGAATATTCATGGCCGTGGCCACGACAGCCACAAAATCACCCACGGACTGGCATGACCCAATGCTTCCGCCGAGCAGATATTCCTCCATGCTTTTGGCGTCGTGCGAGCCGGTGCCAAGATGAGTCACATGCTCCCGTATCCAAAGCCCAAGGGCGTCGATCGATTCCTTCTGGCTCGCCTTCACCCAGATGCCATGGTTGAAAGCCACGTCGATCCCCTGCATCAACTTGATGTAGGTTGAAGATACCGGATGGAGGAGCGTCTCGTCATAAGAGAGCAATAATTTTAAATCCTCCTCCGAATAGGCCGCGAGTTTCCATGGCACCCTGCCATGGTGATCCACCCAGAGACAGAACGCGGCGCGGCGCAAATTCAAGGCATGCAACGGGGCCTTCCTGGACGCGTGTTCGGGTGATGGATCGGGAAGTTTTCCCGTGTTTTCCAACACATCCAGCAATGCGTACAACGATTGCCTTGCCTCCTCGTCGTGAATGCCAATGGCCGATGCAATGGCCGGATGGGCTTTCAAAAAATGTCCATAGATGGCCGACGCCTCCGCGGAATGCGCCTCCAGCACGAACATTCCGAACAGATTCAGCCAAAGAAAGAAACTGAGACGCATCGAAAATAGAAATTTCATTTTCATCAGACCTCCCGAATTTCGACAGAATCCACGGAACCGAGCGCGCAATCCATCTCAAAATCCATTCTGTTTTCCGAAAGTTCACACGTTCCGCACGGAACTGAAACATGCGTGAACGAGAGTCCCTGCGTACGCAATAACTCTAACCCCAAATCATCTCTATGAAAAAAATTATTCATCCCCTCAGGCAGGCCGCGCTTGGCTTCGCCGCCCTTGTGGGCCTCGCGAGCACAACGATGGCCCATGAAAACGAACAACGCGAAATCGACCGCCGTCTTCGCAAAATCGATCACATCGTGGTGATCTATCAGGAAAATTGGAGCTTCGACGCGCTCTACGGCAAATTCCCCGGCGCCAACGGCTTTGCCAACGCCTTCCCCACGCTCTATCAGTGGGACAAGTCGACGGGCTACAGCAACTACGTCTATCAAACGCCTCAGCCGCTCAATGGCGGACCCGATGTGCGTTTCCCTCCCGCGAACGGCCAGCCCGCGCTGCCGCTCTTCCCTTATGATCTGACAAGCTACGTGGCCACCACCAACACCACCGGCGACATCGTTCATCGCTTCTATACGGAACAACTCCAGATCGACAACGGCGTGCTCGAACCCAGCAAGGGCTCGATGGACAAGTTCGTGACGTGGAGCGACAACCCCGGTCTCGTGTTGAGTTATTTCGACGCCACCGATCTGCCGGAAGGCAAACTCGCGCAGCAATATGTGATGTGCGACAACTTCTTCCACTCGGCCTATGGCGGTTCCTTCCTGAACCACCACTTCTTCGTCGCCGCAAACGCGCCCAAATGGCTCCAGCCCATTCCCGCCGGCTTCCAGTCGACGTGGAATCCCGCGACGCGCACGCTGAAGGACAACAACCTGACGATCGATGGCGTGTACGCTGTCAACACCACGCAGCCCGCGCAATCGCCGCATGCCGCGACGACGCCCGACAAATTGCTCAAGGTGATCAACAACGTCGATCCTTCGCAATCCGACTACATGCCGACCATCGGCAATCGTCTGGATGACAAAAACATCAGCTGGAAATGGTATTCCGGCGGCTGGGACAACGCCGTGGCCGGTCATGCCGATCCGCTCTTCCAGTTCCATCACCAGCCGTTTGCCTATTACAAAAAATACGCGCCCTACAATCCGGACGGCACGATCAATCCCGCAACCACCGGCCCCACGGCGCATTTGCAGGATGAAACGAAGTTCTTCACGGACGTCGCCAATGGAAGCCTGCCCGCCGTGAGCTTCATCAAGCCGCTCGGACCGGACAACGAACATCCCGGCTACGCCAGCCTGCAGCGCGGACAACAGCACGTGGCCGACATCGTGCACGCAGTGCAGAACAGCTCCGCATGGAAAAACAGTCTGATCATCATCACCTATGATGAACATGGCGGACGCTGGGACCACGTGCCCGCGCCCAAAATGGCGGACGGATGGGGTCTTGGAACCCGCGTGCCGACGATCATTGTTTCCCCTCGCGTGCATCCCGGCACGATCGATGGAACGCAATACGAAACGGTGTCGATCCTCAAACTGATCGAACATCGCTACGGCCTGGCACCGCTCTCGGCCCGCGATGCGAACCCTGCGGTGAACGACCTCGCGCAGGTGCTCGATATCGATATCGACGATTGATCGTTTAACCACTGATAGCATGAAGGGCGGCTCGGAAACGGGCCGCCCTTCTTATTGCGGAAGCAGCGGATTTTTAGCCACAGATGAACCACCCTATCTAGGGTGGTGAACACGGATTTACTCACGCGAAGGCGCGAAGCCGCGAAAGATTTTTACCACAGAGAACACAGAGCAGAAATATTCGCGCAGGGACGCTGAGACGCAGTGATTCCGATTCTCAACAAGGCCAGCCGCCGAAATACCAACCCCGATGCTGAATCGGGGTCGGGATTTCGGCGATCCTTCATGCCCATCTTCGCGGCTTCGCGCCTTCGCGTGAGACAATCTGCCTTCCGTTCCTGAGTTCCCGCGTCAATCCTTCTGCCTTCTCTGCGTCCCTGCGTCTCTGCGCGCGACAATCTGTTTCCCTTCCCCAAGGACCCGTCTACAATGGTGCGATATGGCAACGATCGGCCAACGCAATATCCTCACCGTCCTTCGCGACACCCCGCCCGGCCTCATCCTGGACGGCGAGGAGCTCGGCGACATCCTTCTTCCCGGACGCTACATCCCGCGCGGCACCGTTCCCGAGGACACGCTCGACGTCTTTCTTTATCTCGATTCCGAGGACCGCCTCGTCGCCACCACGGAAACACCCCACGCCATGGTGGGCGAATTCGCCGCGATGAAAGTCATCAGCATCCATCAACAAGCCGGCGCCTTCCTCGATTGGGGACTTTCCAAAGACTTGCTGCTCCCCTTTCGGGAACAACCGGAGCGCGTCGAAGTGGGAGATACGGTGGTCGTTTACGTGAATCTCGATCCGCGGACGAATCGCATCGTGGCGACCATGAAACTCGACAAATATCTCAGCCGTGAGACTCCTCCCTTTGAAAAAGGCGAGGAGGTTTCACTGCTTATCGCAGGAAAGACTCCTCTGGGTTATAACGCGATCGTTGAGCCCTTGAAAAATTCTGTAGACGCGAAACCGCGCCGAAGCTCGCCCGAGCGAAGGCGGGTCGGCGGGAAGTATGGCGGCCTGCTTTATCACACCAATCTCTCCGGACCGCTTCAGATCGGACAAAAGCTGCAGGGCTTTGTTCACAGCGTGCGTGATGACCGCAAAATCGATCTCAGATTGGATGCTTCAGGCTACCAGCGTGTCGCGCCGTTGAAGGACAAGATCGTCGCCGCACTGCGGAACAACAAGGGCCGGATTGAATTCGATAATGACAGCCCGCCCGAAAAGATCCGCGCGGAGTTCGGCGCCAGTAAGAAGGCATTCAAGATGGCTCTCGGCGCGTTGTACAAGGAACGAAAGATTCAGTTTGTGAAGGCAGGCGTGGAATTTGTGAAAAAAGCCTGACGTCAGATGGCTGATTGAATTTGGAACTCAAGAACTCAGGAATTCCATGTTGTGCCGCGCTTTCGCTTTATAGATGATAACGCCATGTCGAAAAGACGGTGTCTTTACATTATTGCAGGACCCAATGGGGCCGGAAAAACCACATTTGCTGAAAAGTTTTTCGAAATGGAATCCCGCAACATTCAATTCATTAACGCCGATTTCATTGCCAGAGGCCTGCATTTACAGGCGCCAGAAAAGGCAGCTCTTCGCGCCGGCCGACTGATGTTGGAACAAATTAGAAAATGCGCAGAAGAAAAGAAGGACTTCGCATTTGAAACGACACTCAGCGGAAAAATCTACCTTCACCGTCTGCGTCGGATAAAAAAGATGGGGTATGAAATTCACCTCATTTTTCTTTGGCTTCCTACCATGGAAATGTCCATTCAGCGTGTTGCAGATCGTGTAAAAAAGGGTGGTCACGATATTCCAGAAAAGGTTGTCCGTCGCCGATTTGCCGCGGGTATCAGGAATCTTTTTGATCTTTACGATCCCCTGTTGGATTCCTGGGTTTTGTTCGATAATTCAGATGCCAAACCTATCAAAATCGCTATTAAAGAAGCCGGCGAGCTCCTGGTTCTTCAGCAGGATGTGTTTGAAAAGGTCAAACAAATGCTTTAAATTAGCCCTTATGAGTCGGAAGAGCCCTAAAAACGAACCACTACACCTTAAAGCAGAGAGAGCTCTTAAGGCTGCGGTAAAAGACACCATTCGCGAACACAAGCGTCTAGGTTTATCCCTCGTTCTTTGGCGTAAAGGTAGAGTTGTAAAAATCTCTGCGAACCGTCTCGCGGCTTAGTTTTTGGCCTTCCTGTCGAAGCCATTCTCGGACTGTCTCTTTTAGCTTAATGCATTCCGTGCATCGTGCCTCCCTTCGTCGAGCAGTTCAGGTAGTTCCGACTTCTGACTCCGATGGATCGATGGTTCATCCCTCAACCCTCATCCTTCATCCTTTCAATATCCCCTGCTTGCTCCTCGAGCCCAAATCTGGCAATGGATTTATTCCTCCATGAAGTCTACCGCCACTCGGCAGAACCGGTCGGCCAAGTAATTTCGCCCCATGTCTCTTCATCCCGAACTTCCAACCTCTCCTTATGCTCCGCTCATTCCGGAGCAACGCTGGTTTCCTGCTGACGAAACCTTGCGAGACACTGCTTACGAAAAACTACTTCCACCCTTGGTAGCTAAGGTCCGGGCCGAGGTTTTTGAATGGCGCCAGAAAAACTATGTAGGTGCGTCTCCTACATCAATCGCCTTGCTCAAATGGTGGTTTGAAACCGAACACCTACTCGAAAACGCTGATGGCACACTTTCGCCATTTCGCTACTATTTTGCTCAGCGCGAAGCAGTCGAAACCGTTATCTGGCTTTATGATGTTCGACGAGCACGCGACAAATTTGATCTGCTTCGTTTTGATGCTTCTGGCGCAGTCTCAACCGGAATGTTTGATGAAGATTGGCCTCGATACGTTCTCAAGATGGCAACAGGTGCAGGCAAAACAAAAGTTCTTTCCCTACTCATCGCATGGAGCTTCTTTCACAAACTCTACGAAGCAGACTCCTCTCTTTCACGAAATTTTCTCGTGATTGCACCCAATATTATCGTCCTCGATCGCCTACGCACAGATTTCGACGGTCTCAAGATTTTCTTTAACGACCCTGTTTTACCAACCAATGGCCATCAAGGGCAAAACTGGCGAGACGACTTCCAACTCACACTTCACATTCAAGATGACGTGCGAGTCGTTCGCGATACTGGAAATCTCTTCCTCACCAATATTCATCGCGTTTTCCTCGGCGACGTTCCAGATGCCTCGCTGGAGGACGAGGATCTACGCGACTATTTTCTTAATACATTCGGCCCAAAACCGGCTGGCAAAACCACAGACAGTAAAACAGATCTGGGCCAAATTATCCGCGAAGTCGAGGAACTGGCTGTTTTCAATGATGAAGCACATCACATTCACAATCCAAGGATGGCCTGGTTCAAATCCATTCAGGATATCCATCACAAGATGCTGCAAAAGGATCGTCGTCTGGCACTGCAAGTGGACGTGACAGCCACACCACGGCACGATAATGGAGCGATCTTTGTTCAAACAGTATCCGACTACCCTCTTGTTGAAGCGATCCATCAAAACGTGGTCAAGCACCCGGTACTTCCAGATGCCGCTAGCCGCGCCAAACTCCACGATCACAAAAGCGCAATTTTCACGGAGAAATATAGCGACTATCTCGCACTTGGCATTGAGGAGTGGAAGAAGAGCTACGCGGAACATGAACCCCTCGGTAAAAAGGCTGTCTTGTTCGTTATGGTGGATGACACTCGCAACTGCGACGACGTAGGTGCGTATCTCGAAAAAGTCTGTCCTGAGCTGCAAGGCGCAGTACTCGTCATTCACACCAAAAACAACGGTGAAATCTCCGAAGCCACATCTGGCAAGAACAAAGATGAACTCGAGGTTCTCCGTAAACAGTCCAACGAAATTGATTCTTGGAAATCACCATTCAAAGCGATTGTCTCTGTTCTCATGCTCAAAGAAGGCTGGGATGTGCGTAACGTCACTACCATCGTCGGCCTTCGTCCTTACGCCGCACAGAGCAATATCCTTCCCGAACAAACCCTCGGCCGCGGTCTTCGCCGGATGTATTTCGGCACTGATACACAAGAAACTATTTCCGTTATGGGAACACCTGCCTTCATGGACTTCGTGGAATCGATCCAAACCGAAGGTGTCAATTTTGAGCGTGTCCCCATGGGCCAAGGCACCACACGAAAAGACTCCCTAATCGTGGAAGTGGACACTGCAAACTCTAATAAAAATCTCGATGATCTCGAAATTCCGCTCCCTCGATTGGGTCGCCGGTATTTCCGCGAGTTCATGAATTTGGAGACTCTCGATCCAGCTGCACTTGGCAACACGCGGCTGCCGCTCAAACCATTCACTCCGGAAGAGACGCGGGAGATCGTCTTCAAGACGATGCTCGACGCCGAAGTTCATCACACCATTCAGCTCGATGGAGCTGGCCCAGCTGACTACCGCTCCGTAGTCGCGTTCTTCGCCCGTCAGTTACTCAAAGACCTGCACCTCGTTGGCGGTTACGACATTCTTTATCCCAAAGTTCGCGATTTTATTCGCGACCATCTCTTCGCTGCCCCTGTAGATCTCGAAGACCCAGTTGTCCTTCGCAACCTTTCCGAACCAGAAGCAGGAAAAGTGCTCTACGATTCATTTAAAACCGCCATCAATGCCCTGACGGTTCAAGACACCGGTTCATTTGAAGATGGAGGCTCCACTGAAACTGAAGGGTGGATTCATCTGAAAGATACACGCCCCTTCCGT
>Ga0207107_1104_pt1 | contig 20117 bp, 10 predicted proteins | sample Alteio_BWMinHeat_75_FD_153555 | JGI IMG/M metagenome (GOLD analysis project Ga0207107, IMG submission 153555) | Enriched cells from forest soil in Barre Woods Harvard Forest LTER site, Petersham, Massachusetts, United States -... | ecosystem: Environmental > Terrestrial > Soil > Temperate forest >... | reverse complement strand
TGGCGGCTAGGAGTGAGGTGATTTCGCCGGTGTCGTAGGGAGGGGAGACTTCGACTAGGTCGGCGCCGATGATGTCGAGGCCTTTGAGTGCGCGGACTAGTTCGATGATTTGGTGGCTGGTGAAACCGCCAACCTGCGGAGTGCCGGTGCCGGGTGCGTAGGCGGGATCGACGGAGTCGATATCCAGCGTGATGTAGACGGGCTTGCCGCGGAAGGCTTTCAGGCGCGGCAGGACGCTGGTCATTCCTTTTTTGTGAAATTGCTCGGCGGTGACCATGCGGACTTTGTGTGCGCGAGCGAAATCGAAATCGTCTTCGCCGTAGACTTGGCCGCGCAGGCCGATTTGCAGGACGCCGCCGTCTTCGAGCAGGCCTTCTTCGAAGGCGCGGCGAAAAGGCGTGCCGTGGGAATACTTGCTGCCGAAATATTCGTCCCACAGATCGTTGTGGGCGTCGAACTGAATCAGGCGGACGGGCGCGCCGTGCTTCTTGGTGATAGCGCGGAGAAGCGGAAGACTGATGGAGTGATCGCCGCCTACGCAGACACAGCGGACGCCGGCTTCGTGAAGCGGGGCAATTCCCTGCTCGATGCGGCGGAAAGTGTCTTCAATGGAAAGCGGATTGACCGGGAGGTCGCCAAAATCGGCGATGCGATATTTGGCGGAGGGATTCACTTTCAGCTCGGGATTCCAGGGGCGAATGATGGCGGACTGATTGCGGACGTGGCGAGGTCCAAAGCGGGGGCCAGGGCGGTAAGTGGTGCCGCCGTCGAAGGGTACGCCGAGGATGGCGATTTCCAGCTCTTCGGGTTGAGTAATGTGGGGTAGGCGCATAAAGGTGGGAATGCCGGTGAAGCGAGCGTAGGTGAGGGCGTCGACGGGCTGGGGATGCGGCAAACGAAAGGTACGCTTGGGTTTAGGCATGGCGAGGCATCTTAGTTTTGGGGACAGGGTAAGTCAACGCAGGAGCGAGACCGCAGGGTCGTACTAGGCTCGCGGACGGCGAATTTGAGCTCGACGCTAATCAGTATTGACCGGGCATTCATCTAGGAATAACAGGGACGGCCTACAACCTTGGTGGGTGTGCCCCACTCGTGACGCCCTCCGGATGTGTCCCTCCGGGTAAGTGATCACCCATCTGTAACAAAACGAGAACCTTAAGGAGACGACTACTATGCATCATCGCTTGAGCAAGGCGATGGCGATCACGGCGGCTGCCGCCCTGACGCTGACGCCCGTGTGTCCCACCTTCGCCAAGGACCGCGACGATTTTCCAACCAGGACGCCGATCAAACACGTGGTGGTGATTTTCCAGGAGAACGTGTCGTTCGACCATTATTTCGGGACGTATCCACATGCCGCGAACCTGCCAGGCGAGACACCGTTCCGCGCCAAGGACGACACGCCGCGGGCTAATACGCTGGAAGCAGCCGGCCTGCTGGCCAACAACCCCAATTCCCGGCAACCGTTCCGGATTGCGCCGAGCGTGCCGGTGACGTGCGACGAAGATCACAACTATAACGACGAGCAAGCGGCATTTCACGGCGGGCTGATGGACAATTTCACGAAAGTAAGTTGCACCGACCCGGCTCTCGGCGCAAACAGCGTGATGGGCTACTACGACGGGAACACCGTGACGGCCCTCTGGAACTATGCACAGCACTTTGCCATGAGCGACAACTCTTTCGGGACCACGTTTGGGCCGTCAACGCCAGGTGCGGTGAACCTCGTAGCCGGGAACACGTTTCCGGCGACACTGGCACCGCTCAAAGCCAATGGGAAAGCGTCCAGCCCGGCGGGTCAGATCGCCGGCGGCAGCGCGGATTCGACCGTAACGGTCGCGGCAGTAGTTGGCGATCCGCGGCCACATCTGGATGAGTGCACGCAAACCACGCCGGGTCTCGCCGGATCCAACCAGATCACCATGGGCGGCAAGAACGTGGGGGATCTGCTGAACGCCAAAGGCATCACGTGGGGCTGGTTCCACGGCGGATTCGCGCCAACCGGCGTGGACGGGCATGGACTTGCCGTGTGCGGGCAGCACCACACTGGTTTGGCGGGAGACGATGCGGTTACGCAGTCGAGCAACGGCGACTACATTCCGCACCATGAGCCATTCCAATACTATCCGAGCACCGTCAACGCACATCATGTGAGACCAAGCGACGCCAAGTTGATTGGCACGTCGCGGGACGGCGCCAATCACCAGTACGACCTGACCGATTTCTTCACCGCGCTAGGCGAAGACCGGCTGCCGGCGGTCTCTTTCCTGAAAGCCAGCGCCTTTCAGGACGGCCACGCCGGATATTCGGATCCGATCGACGAGCAAATCTTCCTAGTGAACACCATCAACACGCTGATGCAGAGCGACGAGTGGCGGGAAACAGCCGTGATCATCGCGTACGACGACTCCGATGGCTGGTATGACCACGTGATGGGGCCAATCGTGAACCAATCGAACGTGCCGCTCGACGACCAACTGCTCGGCAACGGCAATTGCGGAACGCCGCGGCCAATCGACGATAAAGGCACCATTCAGAACGGCCGCTGCGGGTATGGTCCTCGGCTGCCTTTGCTGGTGATTTCGCCCTGGGCGAAAGTCAACTACATCGACCATCGAGTGACCGACCAGTCCTCGATTCTGCGGTTTATCGAAGACAACTGGAACCTGGGCCGCATCGGCAACGGTTCGACGGACGCGATTGCGGGAACACTGAACGGAATGTTTGATTTCGACGGCAGCCCCAACGCGCACCGGTTGATCCTGGATCCGAGCACCGGGCAACGGCTGGACTAAATCGAGAAGGGTTCTCGCAAGAAGCGAGAACTCTATTTTGACGCCACCGGCTCGCCTCGCTTTTTGCGGGGCGAGCCGGTGTTTTTTTGGAGGCTTGCTCGGCGAAGGCGGCATAAGACCGTTATGCAAAGAGAGCGTGTCGCAGAAGGAGTCGGACGGGACACCGGCGTTCCCGGGCCTAGCAATTAGGCTAGAATGCAGGTGAGGCGCCATGAAAAAACGCAAATTGGCTAAGGCGACGCACGAGTTGGCGTCCGCCTATCGGGTAAAGGGCGGTGCGAAGTTCCGGCTCCAAGATTTCGATCCCGGAGACACGAATGGGATGAAGTCCAAAGAGCATGCGCAGGAAATGCTGAAGGAGAGCACCGAGAAACTCTGCGACCTGCAGGAGAAGCTCTACGCCCAGAACCAATGGGCGCTGCTGGTAATTTTTCAAGCCATGGATGCGGCGGGCAAGGATGGCGCGATCAAACACGTGATGTCCGGCGTGAATCCGCAGGGATGCGATGTCCATGCGTTCAAAGCACCGGGGCCGGAGGAGTTGAGCCACGAATACTTATGGCGCGCCCATAAGTACGCGCCGGAGCGGGGGAAGATCGGGATTTTCAACCGGTCGTACTATGAGGAAGTGCTGGTGGTTCGGGTGCACGAGGGAGTCCTGGAGAATCAGCGAATTCCCGAGGAATTGATTTCGAAGGACATCTGGGAGCAGCGGTACAAGGACATGAACGCGTTTGAGAAATACCTGACGCGGAACGGCATCGTGGTAGTGAAATTCTTTCTGCACCTTTCGAAGGCGGAGCAGAAGAAGAGGTTTCTGGAGCGTCTGGAAGACTCGGCGAAGAACTGGAAGTTTTCGATGGCCGACGTGAAAGAGCGGGGCTATTGGAAAGACTACATGAACGCGTACGACGAAATGATCCGGAATACAGCGACGGAGAACGCGCCGTGGTATGTGGTGCCGGCGGATAACAAGTGGTTCACGCGATTGGTGGTGGCATCGGCCATCATCGACCGGCTCAGAAAGCTAGATCTGCAATTCCCCGACGTAGACGCCGAAAAGAAAAAAGAACTGAAGAAAGTCCAAGACTCGCTGCTGGCGAGCAACAACTGATTCGCGGGCCTAGCACCCAAGTGCTATCACAACTCGAATTACCTTACTTGATTGTGCCGAACTGATAGGGCCGGGCATGTCGCTCCCGAAACGAGCGGAACTCGTAGGCAACTTGCTGCGGTCGGCCACACCATCAGGCGCGACCGCTGCAAGACTGGCCCTGATCTGTTAGAAGCTAAACTTCCCCCACAGCACGACCACGCGGCCGCCATTAATCGTGTTGGCCAGGTTGTCGAAGCTGGTGCTGGTGCTGTTGAAGATCTTCAGGTTGGGAATCCCGAGGTTCGGGTGGTTGAATGCGTTGTAGAACTCGCCGCGCACCATGAATGTATAACGTTCCTTCAGTTTTACGGTCTTCTGCATGGACAAGTTCCAGTTCTGGAATCCAGGCGACGTAAACGTATTCCGTCCGAGGTTGCCGTTGCCCGATCCCGGAATCACAAAGTGGAACGTGTTGGGATCCGCTGGGTTGCAAACTCCGTTATACACGCAATCATTGAAAGAGTAGATGGAGCCCGGTGTCAGTCCGAGCTGCGCTCCGTCGATACCGATTGACGTGAAGGGCGCCTTCGGGTTCACCAGATTCGGCCGGTCGTTGTTGTAGAAATCGCCGTTGGCGTCGAACCCATCATAGACTGTCTCCGGAGCGCCTGTCGAAAACACGATCGTACCTGAAGACTGCCAACCGCTGGTGATAGCGTTCAACGCGGTCATGAAGCCGTTGCTGTGGCTGCGCACATACGGCAGTTCCCACAGATACGTCATCGCGAGACGATGCCGGCGGTCGAAGGCCGAAGGCCCGCGCTCCAGGCTCTGGTTCGAAAGGTCCTGCGCGCGGGAACTGCCGCCGCTGGTGATGAACACCTCAGACATGTCGTCGATGAACTTCGAATAGGTGTAAGAACCTCGCAGCAGCAGTCCGTGCGCGAAGGACCGCTCCACTTTAAGTTGTCCGGAGTGGTAGATCGAGTCGCCGCCATTCGTGCGCGCGCTCACTAATCCGAAGTTCGGATTTTCGAGAAACGGGTTGAAGTCCTGATTGACAAATAGGTGCTCGCCGCGGGTTCCCACGTACGCTGTGCTCACGATGAAGCCACCCGGCAACGCACGCTCGATGTTCAGGTTCCACTGATGCGTAAGCGGATTGCGCAGGTTTGCCGCGATGCTAAACACGTTGCTGGTGCTAGTCAGCTGAGGTTGCAGCGCTAGCAAGGTGCCGGAGGCGTCCGCAAACCCGCGGCCTGACCCTCCGTTCACCGTTTGTAGGATGCCGTTCGGTGACCCGCCCGCCGTATTGTCGAGGATGTTGGAGAATAGCCCGTCGTAAAAGATGCCGTACCCGGCTCGAATAACTGTCTTGTCTCCGCCGAATACTCGGCGCCAGAAGTGAGGCGTATAGGCAATGCCCACTCGCGGTGCGAAGTTGTTCTTGTCCGCGATCTGCTGCGCGGCAAACGCCGACGGGAACGTTGCGCCCGCGAGCCCCTGCGTCAGCTTCGGGTCGATTGCCGGGAACTGCAGCACGTTCTCGGGCGTGCCCCAGAACTCGTAGCGCAGCCCGAGAGTAAGGGTGAAGTTGGACTTGATTCGCCAGGTGTCTTCCACGTAGGGCGCATAATTGGGCGCGAAGGGACTGATCGTATTCGGCCCAAAGAAACGCGAAACGTTGCCGCCATGGCCCGAGAAGTTGTCGATATAATTTGCCAAACCAGTGCACGTCGCGGCTCCGCACGCTCCGCCAGGAAAAACGGTGTAGGTGCCTCGCGGATCGACCGGTATGCCGTCTTTGATAAACGTCAGCGCCACGTCGCCGCCTATTTTTAGGCTGTGCTTTCCAAAAGACCAGCTGAACGCATCTTGGAATTGATAGGTCTTGTGATTCCGGGAATTGGGGGTTCCGGCCGGGATGCCGAAATTCGTGCTCGACAGATCCGTCGGGTTAGTGATGTCGTTGAATACGACTGAGAAATGCGTCGCCAGCGGACTCGCTAGCACCGCCGGTGTCGTGCTAAATGCAAACGCGATGTCGCTGTACGAGAACCGAAGCTCATTTACAATTTTCGAAGAAACGGTATGCACCCAGCCTGCATGGAAGTTGCTGTTCGGGCCGCCTTGTTGCGACTCAGACGTCGCCAACTCGTCTGGGTTGTTGAAAAAGTCGGGCGTCAGGATCAACGTGTTCCGAAAGAATCGGGCCGTGAGCTGATCATGGTCTGAGGCCGCGTAATCCAATCGGAGGCTCCACTGCAGATTGTTCGAAACGATGCTGGTATCCCCGCGTAGCACGTCGCCAAACTCAACCCCCGGTCGTGCCGCACCCCCCGGACCAACGCCAGCCGAGATCATCTGCGTGTTCGTCAATCCGCCGCGCAGCGAGCCCAGGCTTGCGAGCAGGTAGTCGATGTTGCCATTCGTGCCTTCCGCCGCCTCGATCTGTTGCAATGCCGCTACCCCGTTTGCCGTTGGCAGCAGCAGTGTGTGAGCCAAAGCTCCGGAATTGGCGCGGAAACGGGACCACTGAGGAGTCGCGAAGAAAAACAGCTTGTCTTTCTTAATTGGCCCGCCCAGCGAAAACCCAAACGTATTCGAGATCGAGACGGGGTTCCGCGTGATTCCGGAATGACCCTGTTCAGCGAGAATCGCCGAAAGGTGAGAAGGATCGATAATGTCCCATCCCGACCCATGCCACGAATTCGTCCCACCCTTGAAGACTTCGTTGGTTACCGACCCGCCACCGCGTCCAAACTCAGCGCTCGCCGAGTTCTCCAGGATCGTCACCTCTCCAATCGCTTCGTGGTTGATGGTCTGCGTTGCCTGTCCGGTAATTCCCGTGTCGTTGTTGTCTTGCCCATCCAACAGGAAGTTGTTCGCGCGTGGGCGCGTTCCGTTGACCGAGAATCCCACGCCATTCGTGTAAGAATCGCGGGTGGCCACATCCTGCACGCCAGGTTCAGTCAGAAGAATTTCGATGGGATTTCCGGTCAAGTACGGGAGGTTCTTGACTTCCGCCGTGCTGATGTTCGAACTGATTTCGCCCGACTGCGTCTGCAACTCCTGCGACGATGAAGCCTCTACCGTCACCGTGGCCGTTGCCCCAGTGATTTCAAGCACCGCATTCGCCGTCACGTCCAGCGAAGCACGGACTTCAATGTCGTTCACTACAAACGGCGAAAAGCCTTGCGCCTCGATCATTACCTTGTATCGTCCCGGCAACAGCGACTGGACGCGGTAGGTTCCGCTCGAGTCGGTCGTCGTGATCTTCTTATCGCCGCCGCGATCGTTGCTGGTGACCGTCACCGTCCCATTCGCAACCACACCGCCCGTCCGGTCCGTCACCGCTCCGACGATCGTTCCGTTGCTGGTCTGTGCGCCGCCGTCGCCGGCGCACAAAAACAGCGCGAACGCGAACGAGAGAACTAGTCGTACAATCAACTTGGCTTTCTGCATTGATCCCTCACAAAGATTTCAGGTTATTGACCGGGACGCCGCGAAACACGATCTACCCGAATGAATTTGCAAGGTGCGTTCCAAAGCGCTAAGCAGGCGTCTGCCCGGCCACAAGCGCATCACAGCAAAGCAGATATGAGGAGAGTGGGCCAACGCAGTCTTCGTCCGAATACATAAATTCTAGAAAGTTATGTATGGATTAGGAATAGCTTCTACCGCAAACCGAAAAGAGCCGACGTGTCCGTGCCTCTGGGCTCACTTCTGAATCCACTCCACTTGTCCCTGGGTCTCTACCAGTCGCGCGATTCGGGGTACCGATTGCCGAAAAACGAGTGTCGATTGCGCTACAGTATTCAGCGTCGGAAAATACGAAAATCTGACGGAGGCTTTGGATGCCGAATACCCCAGCAGCAGTCATCGGAGTGGGTTTTGTCGGCAAGGCGCACGTCGAGGCTCTGCACCGGCTGGGCGCTCCGATTCGCGGCATACTCGCTAGCTCGTTCGAACGCGGGAAGGAGGCTTGTGAGGCGCTTGGGCTGGCCCGGGCGTACGAATCGCTCGACCAGCTGGCGGCGGATCCGGACGTTCGTGTCGTGCATATTTGCACGCCTAATTATTTGCATTTCGAGCAGGCTGGCCGGCTCCTTCGCGCAGGGAAGCATGTGCTTTGCGAGAAGCCACTGGCGCTGGATTCGCGCGAATCCGGGATGCTGGTGAAACTTGCGAGAGAGACGAAGACCGTTGGGGCCGTTGCTTACAACTTGCGTTACTACCCACTGTGCCAGGAAGCTCGCGCACGAATCGCGAGCGGGCAAATCGGCGAGCCACGTTTGGTGCACGGCAGCTTTCTGCAGGATTGGCTCCTGTGCCCCACTGACTGGAACTGGCGCCTCGATCCTAAACTTGGAGGAGAGTTGCGCGCCGTCGCCGATATCGGCACGCATTGGCTGGACTTGGTGACCTGGATCACTGGGCGCAAGGTGACCCAAGTCTGCGCCGATTTGGCAACCGTCGTTCCGGTGAGGCAGAAGCCGCGCGGACGAGTGGAGACATTTCAGAAGGCCGCAGACGACTATGACGAAATCCCGATCACGACCGACGACTACGCTTCGGTGCTGCTGCGATTCGAAGAGGAAATGCGCGGCGCGATGACCGTCTCCCAAGTTAGCGCGGGACGCAAAGCGCGGTTGTGGTTTGAAATCGATGGCAGCGAAGCTTCGCTCGCCTGGAATTCAGAATCTCCTAACAGGTTGTGGATCGGCCGGCGAGATCGAGCCAGCGAAGAGCTGCCGAAAGATCCCGCGCTTCTTTCCGAGAGCGCGCGGCCATTTGCCGCGTATCCGGGAGGCCACGCGGAAGGCTATCCGGACACTTTCGTCCAACTCTTTCGCGAGTTTTACGGCTACATAGAGGCGGGGAATCTGAACGCGTCACGGCCATTCCCAACCTTCGAAACCGGGCACGAAGAATTGCTTCTTTGTGAGGCCATCGCCAAGAGCGCAGCGGATCGCTGCTGGGTCGCGCCCGAATCAGACTGAACGAAGCGCTATTGCGGCGGGCGATATTGGTAGCGCAGAGTGGGTGGCAATTTGTCCGAGCGCTGCCGCGTGTTGTATTCCAGCTGATAGCGCAGATGCGCGTCGTCCGCCGGATAGTCTTTCCCGTCCGGGTAGGGATACGGCGTCAGCGTGTGCTTCGGCAGCGGCTCGACGGTAAAAGCATCTGCGGCGTAGAAATCCAGGTCCTTTTCGAATCCGTTCGCATAGAAAAAGTAATCGCGCACCCAGCCTTCAGGAAGCACCGGCAATCTCCGCGGATCAAAGTCCAGCTTCACACCTTCGCCGGAACCGAAAACCACGAAACGATCATCTGCCGCGTCAAGTAATGCGTGCACGTCACCAAATCGCGTGTAGTTTCCGGCGGCGCGCGCGTAAGGCCCGCTCATGCTGCGCCGCGAGTAGGAATACGTCGTGTCGCTGGCGGGCTGCAAACGAATCTCTTTCGGGTAACCGAGAAACGCCAGCGAAGCGTTGGCCAGCGGTACTTCGGAGACGCGAACTTGATCCGTGTCGGGAGTCTGGTCGATGCGAATCGCATCCCAATAGATCTTGAGGTTGGTCACGATGCGAATTCGCCGCGTCCCTCCCGGCAGTCTTCCGCTGAGGTCTGTCACCATGGTGCGCTCAAGCCCTGCGGGAAAGCCCATGTCCTCGACCACGCGCGACCACTTGCCGGCAGCATCTTGCACTTCCACATAAGGCGCGATTACCTTGATCCCAGCCTGATCCGCGGCGTACATCGAAGTGGCCGTGAAATAATCCGTGTAACCGTCGATCAACAAGCGCAGCGGCTTGGCTGCGTCCCACTGGCCGAGATCGAGTTCCAGCCAATGAAGCTTGGCGAATCCGGCCAGCGGCAAATCCTCGAATCCGGTTACATATTTACGGTCATGCTTCTCAATCAACGGTAGAACGTTTCTGCCGCGATCGTCCCACGCGCCCACCGGCGGACGGGCATCTCGCGTGGCAATCACGCGAAATTCAGGAAACGGCGGCGCACTGACGAAGCGTTCATTCGGATTCACCTCGAACGCCGCTGGATGATCCACCGCCAGTAACCGGACCTGATCGAGATACACGGTTTCTTCCATCGGCTCCATGAATCGAAAGCTGAGCAATCCGTTGCGCGGCCGCACGCTGCGCGCGGCAACCTTCAAATATTCGTCCGGATCAGGAACGTCGCGCTCGCCGGGCGCCACCCAATGCCCGACCACGCCCGAACCAATCATGTCCGCAATGAATTCGTATTCTCGTCCGTTCCATGAAAACAGCACCGGACAAGAACTTCCGCGACGATCCAACTCGGCAACCACATGGGTTTTCTTGGCGGCGAGATTGACTTCGTCCTGCGGAACTCCGGTCGGCCACAAGAGCCGCACTACTTCCGCTTCGCGTTCGCTGCCGAGCCCGGCGAGGATTGGCGTAGCATTTTGTCCCAGATATCCGGAAGCCCCGACCACTTCCCATTTCTGGTACAGCGCGCCCGCGTACAACTCTATTTTCGTGCCGATTCCGTTCTTGTTGTCGTTCAGCGCCTTAAGATCGATCCTCATCCAGTTGTGCTGATTCCCACCGTCGTTGCGCAAATAAATTGGCGGGCCGCCAAGTTGCGTGACGATTAAGTCCGCGTCGCCATTGCCATCTACGTCCGCAACGGCGATAGCCCGCGGGTCTTTCAGCTTGATGGCATCGAGATGTACATCTTTCGTGGCGTCAGCCCAGCCCTTCGCACCAAGGTTCCGCAACAGCCGCAATTCGCCGCCATCACTTGTCTCGCCTGCTGCTACCAAATCCAGCCAGCCGTCATTGTCGTAGTCCAGCGCAGCAATGCCCCAGCCTCTCTGCCAGCCAAAATCCGGCAGCGGCACACGCTGGAGAGATTTTCCGTTTACGTTCTTCCACAAACTGATTCCGGGCGCGCCCGCGTGCGTGAACGCCAGGTCCATCCAGCCATCTTTGTCGAAATCAAACGCCACCACACCAACTACGGGAGGCAATCCTTCCTTGCTGAAATCAATTCCGGCAAGCGAAGCAAACTTTCCTTCGCGCGGATTGAGATAGACAGCTGCGCCCGACGCGCCTCCCGCAATTACGAAATCAATCGCGCGGTCATTGTTGAAGTCCGTAGTGACCACGCCCGCGCCGGTCGCCGCGATTCCGAGTCCCGTTTCGTCGGAAACATCCGTGAATGTACTGTTGCCATTGTTACGCCAGAGTACGTTGCGTCGCGAAGAATCGTTTTGGACAGCCATTGTGACGTACAAATCCAGATCGCCGTCGTGATCGTAATCGACGAAAGTCACGCCCACGCATCCCGGCTCGCGCCGAATTCCCGCCGGTTTCGTCACATCCACAAATTTTCCGTTGCCCTCGTTGTGCAGCAAGCGCACACCATCGCTCAGGCAAACTGCCAGGTCCGTGTGCCCATCGCTGTCGAAGTCTCCCGCCGCACATCCCAAGCCCTCGCCGGTCAGCGCGATGCCTGCACTCTTGGTGACGTCCTCGTATTTTCCGCCGCCCGAATTGTGCAACAGCCGACTGGTGCGATCCGCTCTGCCACTCACGAAAAAAAGATCGGGCTTCCCGTCACCGTCGTAGTCAAAAAAACAGGCTCCGGTGCTCGGCCCAAGATTTGTTACATCAAAAGCCCCCTGCTGGCTGAATCGCACCGAAATCGCCGGCGGCGCGTCCGTCGTATCGCCGCGAACCAATTCCGCCAGCGAGAATCGTCCCTGGTCGCCATAGGCGGCGCCGAACGGCGCACCCAGATGTTCTGCTGTAATTCTCTGGAAACGCGCCAAATGCTCTCGTGCCGCCGCCGTATCGCCTTTTCGTTGCAGCGCTCGCGCCAATCCGAATTCCGCCGATGCATGATAGGGATAGAGAGCCAGCGCTTTCTGAAATGCCGCAATCGCTTCCGGGTATTTCTGCAGCTGGGTCTCGGAGTAGCCGACGAAGTAGAATGGGTCCGCTTCTTCGGGCACGATTTCCGTCACCCGCCGGAAGGCTGCCACTCCTTTTTCCGCGTCTCCCAAATCTTTGTAGGCGAGTCCGAGGTTATACCAGGCGTAGGGATCCTCTGGAAGTAGCTTCGCCGCAGATTCCAGCGCTCCGCGCGCTTGTTCCAATTTCTGCTGCGCCATGAACGCGATTCCGAGATTGAGGCGCGCAACATTAAAGGATGGCTCTTCCGTGAGAGCCTTCTCGAAGTATTTCTGCGCGTCGCCCGGGCGTTGCTGATTCATGTAGGCCACACCCAGCGTGTTGAGGCGCAACGCTTTCTCGTGAGCAACTACTGGCGAAGTTTTTGAGGGAGCTGTTGCGCGCGGCGGAGCCTGCCGCGGGCGAACTAGCACCGCCGAACATAGAGCGAATCCGCAGATGAGGAGGATTGAGGCGGCGAAGCGTCGCCGGAAATAGAGCATAGGTTCGGGTTCCTGTCCGCGCGGAATGCCATCAGCGTGCGAGCGACCGGCTAGTAAAGCACAAGCGATTCTCGTGCGCCAGGCAACCAGCGTCAATCGTTTTCGCGTTCGCTCTACCTTGGAAGGCTGGCTGAAGTCTTGACGCCCGCCCGCTCCACGCTTACTCTCGCGTTTCCATGTCAGCCGACCCGTTTCTCTCCATCGCGGAAATTACCGGCGCAGTTCGCAACAAGAAGATCTCGGCGAGCGAACTCCTGCAGACACAGTTACAGCGTATTGAAAGCTTGCAGCCGATACTCAACGCTTTCGTGCACATTGATACTGAAGCCGCGAGCGCAGCGGCCCGCCACATCGACATTGCCATCGCACGGGGCGAAGCAGCGGGTGCTCTGTTTGGCGTTCCGGTCAGCATAAAGGGATGCATCGACGTGGCTGGGTGGCCATGTCCCGCCGGCTCGCTACTTCGCAAAGATTACATTGCGTTTCAGGATGCGCCGCTGGTCTCGCGGCTTCGCGCTGCCGGAGCGGTGCTTATCGGCAACACGAATACGCCAGAATTCCTGATGGCCTACGAGACCGACAATCGTTTGCAGGGCAAGACCTGCAATCCATGGTCGCTGGAACATTCCGCAGGCGGCTCTAGCGGTGGTGAAGCTGCTGCAATTGCGTCCGGCTGTTCCGCCGGCGGCGTAGGCAGCGATGGTGGCGGCTCGATTCGCGTTCCCGCGCATTTCTGTGGTATCTGCGGACTCAAGCCCACTCCTGGCCGAGTTCCGGCCACCGGGCATTTTCCCGGCGGAGGAGGAGCTTTTTCCTGGATTGGAGTGGTCGGCCCAATGGCGCGCAACGTTGCCGACCTGCGGTTGCTTTTTGCCACGATGGCTGGACCCGATCCCGGTGATCCGCTTTCCGCGCCAGTGGCAATTTCCGAAGTGCCGCTCGACAAGCTGCGCGCGACGCGCATCGGCATCCTCGAGAGCGACGCGCTCGGCACGGCCACGGAAGAAACGCGCGAGGCGGTAGCTCACGCCGCGAAGCTGTTGGAAACCGCGGGATTCGTCGTCGAACCGGTTCGCCTCACCGATCTTGATCGCGCACTCGATCTGTGGTGGTATTTTTTCGGCGCGGTGATCGCTCATCTTTTGTCCCAAACGATCGCCGGCAAAGAATCGCTTGTCACCAGTCAACTTCGCGAATATCTCACCAGCGCCACTGACGAGTCCGCTCTGACGCTCGACCGCTTCATGCAAGCCTGCGCTGCTCGCGACTCCCTGCGCGAAAGTCTCGTCCGCCAAATGTCCGCGACGCCTATCCTTCTCTCTCCAGTTTCATCGGCGCCCGCGTTTCGACACGGAGCGGGAAACTATCAGCGCGGCTCGGGCTATCTGGACACTATGCGCTATTCGCAGTGGCTGAATCTTGCAGGATTTCCTGGAGCCTCCGTCCCGCTTGACTCTTCTTCCGACGGTCTCCCCATCGGCGTGCAAATCATCGGCCGCCCTTACGATGACGAACTGGTCCTCGCGGTTGCCGAAACACTCGAATCCGCTCGCGGCCCCTGGAAGAATCCCCAAATCTAGCTGCACCTGTGGACTTCGCGGCGTCACTAGCCGCACGAATGCGATTCTTCACCCAAATCACGCTCAAATTTCCGCTTGACATCCGCCCGTATCGGTTATTAACTCGATTTAACAAAGGTTTTTGTAGGGGTCTGCCAAAAGCGCAGTGCTTCTGCCGCAGGTTTCAGGGTGGGTTTGCACGGGGTTTCTAACGTTCCCTCAGGGGGTTTTTGTGCGCACAAAGATTCTTGTGGTTTGCCTGATTTGTCTTTTCGTTTCTGCTTGCAGTATCTCAGCCCAGGAAATCACCGGCACGCTCTCCGGCACCGTCACCGATTCCAGCGGAGCCGCCGTGCCAGATGCGAACGTAACGATTCTCCGTACCGAGTCTGGCGCGACTCGCCAGACCGTAACTTCCGACGCCGGCATCTTCTTCTTCAACAGCCTGACTATCGGCACCTACAAGATAACCGTCGAGAAAGCCGGCTTCAAATCCTCCGAGACCACCAATGTCGCGCTGCACGTCAATGACAAACTCGACCTGGCCATCAAACTGGACATCGGCAACGTCTCCGAGAAATTAGTGGTCAGCGGCGAAGTCCCGCTCCTGCAAACTGAGAGCGCAGAGCTTTCGACGCTCATCGCTTCACAACAAATCAACGACTTGCCGTTGAACGGGCGCGACTTCAACCAGCTGGTCGACCTAGTTCCTGGCGTTGCTCCAGACAACGGCCGCGTGAACAGCGGCGTCGGCTTGAACAGTGATACCAACGTTTCCATTAGCGGCGCGCAGTCCAACTCGAATCTCTTTCTTGTGGACGGCGAATACAATCTGGACAGCGGCGGCAACGGAAACCTGCTGGTAACGCCGTCCGTGGACTCCATCGAGGAATTCAAGATTCTGCGCAATGACTACAGCGCCGAGTTCGGCGGAGCTACCGGAGGCGTCGTGAACGTGGTGACCAAGTCGGGCGGCCAGGACTTTCACGGTTCCGCGTACGATTTTTACCGTAACGATAAGCTCGATGCCACCGATACGTTCCTCAACGCCGCGGGCCAAACCAAGAGCCGGCTGCATCAGAACGACTACGGCTTCACCATCGGTGGCCCAGTCTTCATCCCCAAGGTCTACAATGAGAAGCGCACCAGCGATTTTTTCTTTATTTCCACGGAATGGCGCCACGAAACCCGCGGCAATGTGGTGAAAGACTTCGTGCCGACAGCCCGCCAGCGCCAGGGAATCCTTGATCCAACCTGCGCGGTAACCACCGGACCTTGCACTGTCCAGCCCGCTGATCCGCAAGAGTTGGCTATCGTTGACTCCAATGGAAACCTCGAGCCAAACGTTCCCCAAGCCCAAATCGATGCAAATGCCACGGCATTCATGAATCGATATCCTCTGCCGAACGCAGACGCCTCCAACGGATTCAATTGGATCAGCTCCGCCAACCGCGGCACGAAAGACAACACCCAGCTCTACAAGTGGGACCACAATTTCGGCAGCAAATACGTGCTTTCGATGCGCTACATCGGCATGACTCAAGGCCTGGCCGGAATTGGCTGCGACATCTTCGGTATCTGCGATGATTTCCCATCTTCCGCTACCGACTGGACCTGGCAAGGCAAAAACGCCATCGCCAAGCTGACCGCCACACTTACGCCCCGCTTGGTGAACGACTTCCAGTTCGGCTATTCCAGCAACGCGCTCTCCTACGTCACCGCCACTAGCGCAGACCCAGCGCTGTCGTCTCGCGCAGGTTTCACTTACACCGAACTCTTTCCTGAAACCTCAGGCTCTTTCCCTTCGCTCAATCAGGGAAGCACGCTCGACGGTTTTGCTCCGCTCGGTCACGGTGCTCCTTTCCGCAACCGCACCGACAATTTCCAGTGGAAGGACGACCTCAGCTACGCCTTCGGTAAGCACAACCTGAAGTTCGGCGGGTTTATGCGATTCAATCGCAAGAAAGAGCCGGCCAACGGCGGTACCAACGACACTGCTGGCCAATTCAGTTTCAATAGCTTCTTCGATCTGCTCAACGGAAATTTCGCCACCTATCAGGAAGAGCAGACGCTCAACAATGTGTACGACCGGGAGCGCGACTACGCTCTGTACGCACAGGACACTTGGAAACTCACGCCGCACCTGACTCTCGATCTCGGTCTGCGTTACCAGATTCTTGCGCAAATCTTCTCGGCGACGAACAACATCTCCAATTTCCGCCCCAGCGCCTACGATGCCAACGTTTGCACTGCCGCCGACTTCGATGCCAACGGCAACGTCGATCCGATCTGCGCGACCAACGGCATCGTCACGCCGAAGACCCCGGGGGTAGGCCGCTCCACTCTGCCAAACCACTACGGGGACTTCGAGCCGCGCATCGGCATCGCCTGGCAGCCTCAAGCCATTAAGAATCTGGTCATTCGCGCCGGTTTCGGTGTCTTCGCCGGACGCGATGCGCTTTCACAAACGAGTTCGCTCGGCTCGCAATTGCCCAACGACATCGTCGCGAATGTCACTGGCCTTTCCTTTGGTCAGCTTGGCGCGTTTGATCCCACCACTCCGCAACCGCCGGCTCGCTTATTCGCGCTGGGCACTCCGTACATGAGCCCCACGACCTACCAGTACAATCTCGGCGTGCAATACCAGCTTGGCAGCAGCACCGCGATCGACGTCGCCTACGTCGGCAATCACGGTATTCACCTCGGCCGCAACCGCAACATCAACCAACTCTCCGATGCTGATCGCCTGGCACTGGCCAATGGCACCCTTACGAACACACCTGACGCCTTCCGCCCCTTCTTGGGCTACAACGTCATCAATTACAACGAACGAGTCGGTGTCAGCCGGTATAACTCTTTGCAGATCGGCGTGAATCACCGCCTGTCCTACGGCCTCCAGGTTCAAGCCTCCTACACGCACAGCCGCAATATCTCGAACACCGCTAACCAGGACACCGAAGCAGGCTTCGCTCCCATTCAAAACGCCTTCGACCCAAATAGCGAAAAGGCTCTGGCCAATCAGGACACGCCGAACTCGCTCAGCGTCAACTACATTTGGGATCTGCCGTTCTTTTCCACAAGCCACGGCATCACCCGCCAGGCGCTGCACGGCTGGAAAATCGTCGGCATTTCTACCTGGCGTTCCGGAACGCCGCTCAACGTTTGCCTCATTTCAGACGTTGCAGGCACAGGCACTGGCGCCGGTTCGTATGAGTGCCAGCGTCCGGACCTCATCGGCGACCCGACTCTTCCAAAGAGCCAGCGTACGTTGGGTGCCTATTTCAATACCTCCGCGTTTGCCGTGCCGCAATTGGGCACGTTCGGCAACGCTGGGCGAAACGTTCTCCGTGGTCCAGGCATTAACAATTGGGATCTCTCGATATTCAAGGATTTCGAGATTCCCTGGTTTGGCAGAGTTCACGGCTGGTCCGCAGGAGAAACCGCCAAGCTCCAATTCCGCACGGAAATGTTCAATGCCTTCAATCATCCGCAGTATTCGCTGGGCAGCGCGGGCGGTACTCTGAATTTCCCCGATCCGGCGTTTGGCGCCGTCACAACGGAACGCAACCCGCGCGAGATTCAGCTCGCTTTGAAGTTAGTTTTCTAGCCTCCGCCAAATTGGCGAAGGCAAAGAAAAAGGCCGAAGCGAAAGCTTTGGCCCTCTTTCCTTTGCTATATCGTTCTTCTAGCCTTTCGCTGTAAAATCCAGCCCATGAACCGTCGCACCTTTATCGAGTCTTCCATCGCTGCCGTCGCAATCTCGTCCCTGCCGTCCGCACTAGCCCTTCCCGCACATCGTATTAGCCCCATCGGCTTGCAGCTTTACACCGTGCGCCACCTCTTAGAGAAGGACGCTTCCGGCACGCTCGCCAAAGTCGCTGCCCTGGGTATCCTGGAGGTCGAATGCGCCGGCTATCTCAAACTCGCTCCGAAGGAGGTTCGCTCCGCGCTCGATCAAGCCGGCCTCGCCTCGCCCTCGAATCACATCGACTACAAGACCGTTACCAACTCCATGCCCCAAGCCCTCGACGCCGCACATCTTGTCGGCCACCAGTTCCTCGTCAACGGCTCGATTGATGACACCATCCGCAATCATCCGGACGGCTGGAAGCAGGCTGCCGAGGCCTTCAATCGCGCCGGTGAAGCCGCGCAGAAAGCCGGCATCCAGTTTGCCTATCACAATCACGAGTACGAATTCCGGCCCATGGCCGATGGCTCTCTGCCTTACGACCTGCTGCTCAAAGAGTGCGACGCGAAACTCGTGGCCATGGAGATGGACCTCTGCTGGATCACCGTCGGTGGCGCCGATCCCCTCGCCTACTTCCACAAATATCCCGGCCGCTTCAAGATGGTCCACGTCAAAGACATGAAGAAACTGCCCAAGCCCAGTCCGCGCGAGGGCGCGACCGTTTCGGGAAGCCAGCTCACCGCCGATATGACCGAAGTTGGCAGCGGCATCATCGACTGGAAGCACATTTTCGCCAACTCCGGCAAAGCCGGCATCCAGCACTATTTCGTCGAGCACGACGAACCCCAAGACCCCATCGCCAGCATCACCAAAAGCTACCAATACGTCAGCGGCCTCCGCTTCTGATTCTATTCCTTCTAGAACTCTGGCAGAATTCGTTGCCTTCCAGGAGGCCGCTCGTGCTTCGTCCCTCTCTTGCTCTTGAAATAGCCGCAGCCCTGCTCGCCGCTTTCCTATTGATTCCGCAAAACACAGCGACATCTGCGCATCCGCAAACCAAAACCGACCACATCAAGATCAGCACCATCCCTGCCCGTCCCGAAGACGTCTCCACCATCGATGGCATCGTCAAAGCCTATTACGACGTCATTTCCGGCCCCGCAGGCCAACCACGCCAATGGGACCGCGATCACACACTCTATATCCCGGAAATCCGCTTCGTCGAATTCAGCGAACCCAAAGACGGCAAAAACACTGCACGATCCAGGACTCACCAACAATTCGTCGACAAAGCCGAAGCCGAGCTCGGCAACTCCGCATTCTACGAGCACGAAATCCATCGCCTCATCCATCGCTTCGGCAACGCAGCCCACGTATTCTGTACCGCTGAACTAACCGCCACACCCGGCGGCCCAGCTATCGGCCACTCGATCGACAGCCTCGAACTTTTCTGGGATGGTCAGCGCTGGTGGATCACTAGCGTCAATATCTGGCCCGGCGACCGCCCTGGCCGCCCACTCACTCCAGAATTCCTTCCTTAGTCCCTTCGCAGCCTTCCGGCTAGTCCGCTGACCGGGCTTGGTTCGCGGGGAGTGTGGTTATCTCAGTCATGGCAAAGGCCGCGAGAAGCTGCTTCTGCACCTGCTCTGAGAGTTCATTCAGGGCGATGATGCCTTCCGATCCGCTGCCAATGCGCTGCCGCAATTTCCGCTGCCCGAGCGGCGTTTCGATAGTCCGCAACACAACATCGGCAATTTCCTGTGGATCGCCTTTTGCAGCCGTGCTGAGCAATGTCGTGACGCTATCAGCCAGGCCATTCACCGCACCGTAGGTATCCGTGCGCGACAGGTCGCCAGCCTTTTCGATATTGCCGAAGACCGCAGTGGGGTAGGCGCCCGGCTGGATGATCACCGAGTCGATTCCCTGTCCGGCAAGTTCGTAGCGGTAATCCTCCGCCAGGGCTTCTAGGGCCCACTTGCTCGCGCAATAAAATCCCATGCTGGGAACAACGATGCGCCCGCCGCCGCTGCTGATGTGAATCAATAGCCCGTTTTTTTGTTTGCGCATGTGCGGTAGCACCGCGCGGTTCATCCGCACCACGCCAAAGAAATTCGTATCCATGATGCGCTGCGCCTGCTCGATGGTCACGGCTTCCGTTACGCCCATCAAACCGTAGCCGGCATTGTTGACCAGCACATCCACGCGGCCAGTTTCGCCGATCACTTCGTTGACGGCGCGCTCGACCGATCCGTCGTTAGTCACGTCCAATTCAATCGCGCGCAGCCACAGCGACTCTCGTTCCGCAACTTCACGCAATTCTCGTGTGGCTCCGGCGTTTTTGCCATTCACGTTGCGCATCGTGGCAAACACGCGGTAACCCTTTCGCGCCGCTGTTTCCGCGATCAATCGTCCGAAGCCCGTACTCGCTCCAGTCACGACAACTACTGGTCCCGAATTCATAGCCTTCACCTTACAATTCGCCTGGAGATAATTTCAGCACCGGATCGTCCGGTGCACACCATCGCACGGG
>Ga0207107_1100_pt1 | contig 20473 bp, 17 predicted proteins | sample Alteio_BWMinHeat_75_FD_153555 | JGI IMG/M metagenome (GOLD analysis project Ga0207107, IMG submission 153555) | Enriched cells from forest soil in Barre Woods Harvard Forest LTER site, Petersham, Massachusetts, United States -... | ecosystem: Environmental > Terrestrial > Soil > Temperate forest >... | reverse complement strand
GCTATCCGCTGCGGAAAGACTACGATATTTTGCAGCAAGATACGGCCTGGGTCCGGGAAAATCTTGGAATTGAGAGCGGGCAGTGAAGCGATCATGACAGAAAAGGGTAGATGACTCTGAGCATCGACACTGCAAACGATCAGAAGACCTTGTTGGGCGCGGACGAACTGGTCATCAACATGGGGCCGCAGCACCCGTCCACGCATGGCGTGCTGCGCGTCAAGCTGAAGCTGGACGGCGAGCGCGTGATCGGCTCGGAGTGCATCATCGGGTATCTGCACCGGGGCGTCGAGAAAATCGCGGAGCACCGCACCTATCAGCAATTCGCTCCCTATGTCGACCGCATGGACTATGTCGCGGCCGTTAGCAGCGGTTTGGGATATTGCGAAGCGGTCGAAAAATTGCTCCTGGTGGAAGCTCCGCCGCGGGCGCGCGTGATTCGAACGATCCTAACGGAACTCCAACGAATCGCCAGCCACCTCCTTTGGCTCGGCACGCATGCTTTGGACATTGGCGCGCTCACTCCGCTTTTCTACTGCTTCCGCGAACGCGAAGAAATTCTGAAAATTTTTGAAAAATACTGCGGCGCGCGCTTAACGACGCATGCGTTCCGCATCGGCGGTTTGCAATACGAGGCCTACGACACCTTAGAAAAGGATGTCGAACGGTTCTGCAAGGAATTTGAATCGCGCATCGTCGAATACGAAACCCTGCTCACGCAAAACCGCATCTGGATCGGGCGCACCAAGGGCGTGGGGATTCTGACTGCCGCAGACGCCATTGCGTTCGGTGTGACCGGGCCGGTGCTCCGCGCCAGCGGTGTGAAGTGGGACATTCGCAAAGCCGCGCCTTACGCGGCATATGATCAATACAAATTCGAGATTCCTGTTGGCACGACCGGTGATACCTACGATCGCTATCTGGTCCGCATGGAAGAGATGCGTCAATCGCGGCTGATCTGCCTGCAAGCGATCGAAAATATTCCGGCCGGGCCCATCATGGCGAAAGTCGGCAAGGTGCTGAAGCCGCCTCCGGGTGAGGTTTATCACGCGATTGAAGCGCCCAAAGGTGAAATCGGCTATTACATTGTGAGCGACGGCACCGTTCAGCCGTACCGCGTGCACATCCGGCCGCCTTCCTTCATCAATTTGCAGGCGTTTGACCGCATGGTGCGGGGGCATTTGGTGGCCGATGTGGTGGCCATCATCGGAACGATTGATATCGTGCTGGGAGAAGTCGACCGGTGAGATCGCAGGATAAAGACCGCTGATGAATCCAGTGATCCAGGGAACTATCGATTTCCTGAAGCTCTACTGGGCGCCGCTGCTCTGCGGCGTGGCTATTGTTGCCATCCTGCCGCTCATCGTCGGCTACATCGTTCTGGTGGAACGCAAGCTCATGGCGGACATGCAAGCTCGGCTGGGGCCAATGCGAGTGGGCCCACACGGCTTGCTGCAGCCCATCGCCGATGCGCTTAAACTGCTCATCAAGGAAGACATCATCCCTGACGACGCGGACAAACTAGTTTTCTGGCTCGCGCCGGTGCTTTCCGTCGGCGCGGCGCTGCTTGCGCTGGCTGGCCTCGCGATCGGACCAGCCTTCCAAATCGCGCAGGACATCAACATCGGCATTCTGTTTGTTGTGGGTATTAGCGCGATGGGAATCTTTGGCATCGTGCTAGGCGGTTGGGCCTCGAACAGCCACTATTCGCTGATGGGAGCGCTGCGCAGTTCCGCGCAGCTCGTGAGTTACGAGACTGCCGCGGGGATGGCACTGGTGAGCGCGCTCCTGTTCACGGGCACGCTGAATATCAAATCGATCGTGGTAGCTCAAAGCAAAGACGGAGAGGGCATCTGGTTTGTGATGTTGGCCCCGGTGTCCTTCTTTACTTATCTCGTCGCCTCCATTGCGGAAACCAACCGCGCGCCGTTCGATTTGCCGGAAGCCGAGTCCGAGCTCGTCGCCGGATACATGACGGAGTTCAGCGGCTTCCGTTGGTCGCTCTATTTCCTTGCGGAATACACCAACATGATCGTAGTGGCTTCCGTGGCCACGACCTTGTTTCTCGGAGGCTGGCTCAGGCCTTTCGCCAGCGTTCCCTGGATGAATTTTCTGGATTTTGTTCCGACGCTTTTGGTCGTGGGTGTAGGCGCCTATTGCATTGTGCGCGCGCCAAAGCAGCCCACGCGGGTCCAACAGTTGTTCATGCTGGCGGTGGCTGGACTGTGTTTTGTCGTAGGCGTGGCGCTGGCCGTGCCCGTGATTGTGCCGATTGCGAAACCATTTTATGCCGGCGTTCACGGAGGCTTCTGGTTCATTTTCAAAGTGAGCCTGTACATCTATTTTTTTATGTGGCTGCGGTTCACGATACCGCGGTACCGCTTCGACCAATTGATGCGCCTTGGCTGGCATTTCCTGATCCCGCTATCCATCATCAACGTGTTGCTGGTGGGCGTGGCCCTGATCGCCGGATCGTACTTTAACTTGCATGGTTGGGGATTGCTTCTGGTCACGACTCCCGCGGCAATCATTACACTGGTCGCCGCGCTGCTGATTCTGGCTGTGGAGAAAGAACGCGACGCGGGGCAGGATCCCAACGCCGCGTCGGATTTTTATGCTGGATAAAGTCCTATTTTATTTTTTTGCTGGCGTCGCCGTGACCAGCGCGGTGCTCATGGTGACGCGGCGAAACGCGGTGCACAGCGCCATCTTTCTGATCACCGCGCTCCTCGCCACCGCGGGGATTTTCCTGCAGTTGCGCGCCGAGTTTTTGTTCATCGTCCAGATTATCCTTTACGTCGGCGGCATCATGGTGCTGTTTGTTTTCGTGATCATGCTGGTCAATCTGGACGTGGCTCTCCAACAGATCCAGTTCGCGCGCCAGAAGTGGGTGGCGCTCGTCGTTGCCCTGGCTCTGGCTGCTCAGGTCGGCGTCATGTTCTGGTCTTCCGGGAAAATCCCGGGGCAGGGGTTGCCGGTGCTGACGCCGGTGAGCGCTGGACAGTTACCTCTCAATTCCGAAACGGTGGCGCACAGCCTGTTCGAATCGTATCTGCTGCCTTTTGAGATCGCCTCGGTCTTGTTGCTCGTGGCCATGATCGGCGCCGTCGTCATGGCCAAGAAAAGGACGTAAAGCAGCGATGCTTCCGATCGGACACTACCTGTTCCTCAGTCTCGCGCTCTTCATCGTCGGCGTGATTGGAGTCGTCACCCGGCGCAACGTCATCGTCGTGCTCATGTCCATCGAGCTGATTCTGAACGCTGTGAACATTAATCTCGTGGCGTTTTCCCGCCTGTACGGCGACGTGGCGGGGCAGGTATTCGCCTTGTTCATCATTGCCGATGCCGCCGCTGAAGCTGCCGTGGGCCTCGGAATCATCATTGCGTTTTTCCGCAACCGCGAAACGGTCCTGGCGGACGAAATGGATTTGCTGAAGTGGTAGCGTGAAGAAGCGAAAGAAGAAATGAAGGAAGAAAAGAAAACGGCATGACGCCCACGGGCTACTTTCTCGATCATCTCTGGCTCATCCCGCTGTTCCCTTTGGCGACCGCAGCGCTGATGCTTTTCTTCGGCAAGCGGCTGCCGAACGCTGCGGTCAGCGTGCTCTGCGTCGGCAGCGTGGGCCTTTCTTTCATCCACGCAGTGGGAGCGGTGTTTCAATTATTGGCCGCCGATCCGGAGCATCGCGTCGCTCAGCAAATCATGTTCGAATGGCTCACCCCAGGTCCCATGCAAATGACGGACGGACATCTCATACGGTTTGTCGCCGACTGGGGATTCCTGCTCGATCCGCTTTCCTGCGTCATGGTTCTGGTCGTCACGGGAGTCGGCTTCCTGATTCACGTCTACTCCATCGGGTACATGGGCCACGAAGGCGGCTACTACCGCTTCTTCGGCTACATGAATCTTTTCATGTTCGCCATGCTCACCCTGGTCCTCGCGAACAACATGCTCGTTATGTTCGTAGGCTGGGAAGGCGTCGGCCTGTGCAGTTACCTGCTCATCGGTTTCTATTTCTTGAAAAAGTCCGCTTCCGACGCAGGCAAAAAAGCATTTATCGTGAACCGCATCGGTGACGCCGGCTTCATCCTCGGCATTCTTCTGACCGCGGTGACATTGGGCACCATCCGCTTCACCTCCCAGGGTTTGCCGGATGCAGAAGGCGCTGCGGGAATTCTCCAAGCCCTGAAGGCCGCTGTCGACGCACACGCATTGGCATTTGGCGCGCCCGTGCTGACCGCCATCGCTCTTTTGTTATTCGTCGGAGCAGCAGGGAAATCGGCGCAGATTCCCCTCTACGTTTGGCTACCGGACGCCATGGAAGGGCCGACGCCCGTGAGTGCGCTGATTCACGCGGCGACGATGGTGACCGCGGGCGTGTACATGGTTGTGCGCATGAACGCAATCTACCAACTCGCGCCCTTCGCCCTGGACGTCGTAGCCGTAATCGGCGCGATTACCGCGATTTTTGCGGCCTCCATGGCCCTGGTGCAGAACGACATCAAGAAAGTGCTGGCCTACTCAACCATCAGCCAGCTCGGCTACATGTTTCTCGCCCTGGGCGTGGGCGCGTTCGCAGCGGGAATTTTTCACCTGATGACCCACGCATTTTTCAAAGCACTGCTGTTTCTTGGCGCAGGCAGCGTGATTCACGCCATGTCTGGCGAACAGGACATCCGCAAGATGGGCGGATTATGGGAAAAGATTCCGAATACGGCGAAAACTTTTGCCGTCGCGACCCTGGCGATCGCGGGAATTTTTCCCTTCGCCGGATTTTTCAGCAAGGATGAAATTCTCGGCCAGGCGTACGAACGCTTTTTTTGGATGTGGATTGTCGGCTTCATCACCGCGGGCCTGACCGCCTTTTACATGTCCCGGCTGTTTTTCTTGACGTTTTCCGGCTACTGCCGCGCCGACGAGCACGTTGAGAAACATATCCACGAATCGCCGCGGGCGATGACCGTTCCGCTCATGATTCTCGCCGGACTCTCACTCATCGGCGGCTGGATTGGCTGGCCGGAGGCGCTCGGCGGAGAGAACCGTTTCGAGCGATTCCTCGATCCCATCTTGACTGGCGTACTCCCTGAGACGGGTGAAGTTAGGATCGTGCATCATGCCTTGCTAAAAGAGCTTTTGTTGATGGGAGCGTCGCTCGCGATCGCTGGCGCCGGAATTTGGCTCGCCTACCAGTTTTACCGCACCAAGCGATTTGCCCCGGAGTTGGTCGCCGCAAAGTGGCCGAAACTCTATCAATTGGTCCTCCACAAATATTACGTGGACGAAATCTATGACGCCGCGGTCGTCGAGCGCACCAAAGATCTCGGCACTGTGCTCGGCAGCTTTGATGCCAACGTCATCGACGGTGTGGGCGTGAACGGCGCAGGGTGGCTCGCCCGCTTCGGCTCAACTCTATCTATGTGGTGGGACAAGTGGATCATCGACGGGCTGCTGAATTTTGGCGCCAAGCTGATGCAGCTTTTCAGTTATCCGGTGCGCCTGCTGCAAACCGGAATGTTTTCCAGTTACGCGATGCTAATTTTGGTCGGGCTGGTCGTTCTTCTGGCGTATTACGGGCACCATGTGCAGGTACTTCTGCGCGGCGTGCGCTGAGAGGCGATACGAATGGACTTTTTTGCACATCACATTTTGAGCGTGGTCTTGTCTACCCCGCTCGTCGGCGCGTTGCTTCTGCTTTTCATTCCTCGCGAAAACCAGCAAGCGCACAAAATCGCCGGCAACGTCTTTGGCGTGCTCGGCTTCCTGGTCTCGCTTCCATTGCTTCGCTGGTGGAATCCAGGAGGAAAGCCATTTTCTTTCGAGGAAACCGTCGACTGGATTCCGTCCATCGGCGCGAAATACCATCTCGGCATCGACGGCATCAGCCTGTTGCTCGTCATGCTCACGACGTTTCTCGGGATGATCGCCATCCTTTCGTCCTGGAGCGCGATTCACCAGCGCACCAAGGAATACTACATTCTGCTTCTTCTGCTGCAAACCGGCATGATCGGCGTTTTCGTTTCCTTGGATTTTTTCCTCTTCTACGTTTTCTGGGAAGTGATGCTCGTCCCCATGTACTTCCTGATTGGCGTTTGGGGAAGCGACCGCCGCCTCTACGCGGCCATCAAATTTTTCCTGTACACGCTTGCTGGCTCGGTGGTCATGCTGCTGGCCATCCTGGCGCTCTACTTCTACGCACCCGCACAGGCAGGCGGCACGCGCACGTTTGATGTCCCGACGCTTCTCGCTGCCGCCCAGCACTTCACCGACCCGCTGAAAGTCTGGCTCTTCTGGGGATTCTTCTTCGCCTTCGCCATCAAAGTCCCAATGTTCCCGTTCCACACCTGGCTCCCCGACGCGCACACTGAAGCGCCCACCGCCGGCTCCGTCATCCTCGCCGGTGTCCTGCTGAAAATGGGCACGTACGGTTTCATCCGCTTCTCGCTTCCGCTGCTCCCCACGGACCCCGTCCTGCGCCACAAGATCATTCAAATCGTCATCGTGCTCTCTATAATCGGCATCATTTACGGCGCGCTCGTCTGCCTCATGCAGAAAGACATGAAGCGCCTCATCGCCTACAGCTCCGTCAGCCATCTCGGCTTCTGCACGCTCGGAATTTTCGCTCTCACGCCCAACGGCCTCTCCGGCAGCGTCCTCCAGCAGATCAACCACGGCATCTCCACCGGCGCGCTCTTCTTGATCGTCGGCGTGCTGTACGAACGCCGTCACACGCGCTTGATTTCCGAGTTCGGCGGCCTGGCCACGCCCATGCCCAATTTCGCTGCCATCTATCTGATCATCAGCCTTAGCTCGCTGGGAATGCCGCTGCTGAACGGCTTCATCGGAGAATTCACTATTCTGCAAGGCGCGTTTCAGGTCAGCAAAGCCTGGGCCGCCTGGGGCTCGCTGGGCGTTGTGCTCGGCGCGGCGTACTTGCTGTGGCTCTACCAGCGCGTCATGTTCGGCCCGGTCACCCAGTTTGCCAACGAAGATTTGCCGGATTTGAACCTGCGCGAATACGCCACGCTCGTCCCGCTCGTCATTCTGGCGTTCTGGATCGGCATCTACCCGAAGCCGTTCTTCGCGCTCATCGAGCAGCCCGTGCAAGCCATCGTCAAGCAAGTGAATCCGGATTTCTACAAAACGGAGCACGCAAAACTTCCCCCCGCCGAACTCCACGCCGACGCCGCGGAGACGAAATAATCCGCCCGCATGAACATCCCCCTCATCAACGCGATTCGAACCTATCTCCAGGGCGACGGCGCCGTTATCCTCCCGGAGATCGAGCTTCTCCTCTTCGGTCTGGGTATTTTGCTCATCGATTTCTGGATTGAGCAGAAAGAAAGATACTTGAATGCCGCCATGGCTCTGGCGGGCACTCTTTTCAGCGCCTTCACGCTGTGGAGGCTCCGCGGAACCGTTGCCGTCAGGGGTAGATTTTTCGGATTCGAAGAGTCCGCGGTGGTCGATTCGTTTTTTATCTTTTTCGGCGCGCTTTTTCTCGCCGCCACCGCGCTCGTCATCCTCCTCTCCGTGAAATACCTGGAGATCGAACGCGAGCAGGAAGGCGAGTACTACGCGCTCCTCCTATTCGCCTGCATTGGCATGATGTTCATGGCCTCCGGCACAGACCTGATCGTCATGTTCCTCGGCCTCGAGACCATGGCCCTCAGCTTCTACGTGCTGACCGGATTCTTGCGCCGCGAAAAGCGTTCGAACGAAGCCGCCCTCAAATACGTCCTGCTAGGCGCCTTCAGCTCCGGAATCCTGGCCTACGGCTTTTCCATAATTTATGGTTTGAGCGGCACGACCAATATCCGGAACATTCAGGCAGCATTTGATCCGCAAACTCGTCTTGCGGCTGTGATCGAGTACAGCCGCCTGCCCGGCGCGGCGGGTGAGCAGGCGCGCCAGATCCTCTCGGAACGGTATCCTGCCGCGCTCCACATGGATCCATCGTTGCTGCACCAGGCGCCTCTCTTTCTTGTCGCGGCATTTGTGCTGGTTGCCGTGGGCCTGTTCTTCAAAATCGCCGCCGTGCCTTTTCACCAATGGGCGCCCGACGTTTACGAAGGCGCGCCGACGCCCGTCACCGCCTATATCAGCGTGGCCTCAAAGACGGCAAGTTTTGCGCTGCTGCTGCGATTGTTTACTTCGGTTTTTGCCCCGTCCCACGAAACTTGGATTTATCTCATTGCCGGCATCGCCGTTGCCTCGCTCACCTGGGGCAACCTCGCCGCTCTGACGCAGACCAACGTAAAACGCCTCCTCGCGTATTCCTCGATTTCGCACGTGGGTTACATCCTGCTCGGCCTCGTAGCGGGGAACAACACCGCTTTCACCGGTATTGCCTTCTATCTATTCGCTTATGTCTTTATGACCGCGGGCGCCTTCGCGGTGATCATCGTTCTTCGCCAAAAAGGTCTCATCGGCGAGGAGCTCGACGACCTGAACGGTCTCTACCAACGCAGCCCCGCCGCCGCATTGCTCCTGCTCATCTTCATGCTTTCCCTCGCGGGCATCCCGCCCACCGCCGGCTTCATGGGCAAGTATTTCATTTTCCTTTCGCTCATCGAAACGCACCATCCCGTCCTCGCCGTCTTCGCCGTTCTCTACATCGTTCCCGCGCTCTACTACTACTTCCGCATCGTCGTCCACGCCTGGCTCAAGCAGCCCGGCGAAGCTCCGCGTCCCGTCATGACCAGCGCGCAAGCCGTAGCCCTCGCCGTCGCCGTGTTTGTCACCCTCGCCGCCGGGTTGTATCCTGAGCCGTTCACGCGGCTCGCCCAATATGCCTTCGGACAATAAGCCGGAAAACTCCGAATCACCCTCACCCGCAGCGGAGAAGGCGAAAGAAGCTTCCAACCAAGCCGCCATTGCCATGGAGCTGCCCTTCGTCCTCGTATCGGCTGTTGTTGTGGGCGGGCTTCTCGGCTATCTTCTCGACCGCTGGTTGCACACCAAACCCGTTTTCCTGCTAATCCTTGGCGGCATTGGTTTTTATGCCGGCGTCCGCGACGTTCTCCGGCGGCTTGGGGGAATCGGCGATGGCACCAAGCCCAACTGAATCCGCCCCTGCTGCGGTCACCGAACGTCGCATCTCCTGGCTGACCCTTCTGATCGGCTTCGTCGGCGCCATATCGATCGCCATCTTTCGCGACCGTCTCTGGGGCGCAGGCCTGGCCATAGGCGCCGCCCTGGCCTGGCTCAATTTCCGCTGGCTCCGCCGTGGCTTGGACGCACTCGTCGTGGCCTCCACCGCGCAAGTCGGCAAAGAAAAGCCCGCCGTCCCGCTGCTCAGCTATTTCGCCATGCTTTTCCGCTACGGGTTGATAGCCCTCGCCGTCTATGTTATTTTTGTTTATCTCAGAGTTCCCCTGGTAAGCATGGTCGTGGGTTTGTGTGCTTTAGGAGCCGCCACCATCGCGGCGAGTGTGTACGAAATCTTGCATCCTGCGGATTAGCGAATGACTGAACACGTTACCGGACTGACCCAGCTGGTGAACCACTACCTCGGGCCGTTTGCCCTGGCGTTGCTCTCTTGGCTCCACGTCACGCCAGAAAATCCCGAAACTCCCATCCCGGAGCATGTCGTGATGGGCGTTGTGGTCCTAATCCTTGGCACGCTCCTGGCTCTCTTTCTCCGTTCCCGCCTTTCCGTCGAAAAGCCGGGAGCCACCCAGCAGATCGCCGAACTCCTTCTCACCAACCCGCTCGGTTTCGGCATCAAGGACCTTCTCGAAGAAAACGTCCATCACGGTGCCCTCAAGCTGATTCCGTTCGTCGGTTCCATCTCTGTTTTCGTGCTCTTGTCCAACTTGCTCAGCGTCATCCCGGTTTTCGCTGCGCCCACGGCCAACAAGTCGGTCCCTCTTGCCTGCGCCATTCTCACGTTTTTGTATTTCAACTGGCAAGGCATCCGCCATCACGGCGTTGGTCGCTACCTCCTCACGTTTGCCGGTTCACCCAGAAAGTTAGGGGACTGGGCATTGGCCATCCTGCTGTTTCCCGTCGAGATCGTCAGCACCTCGGCGCGTATTCTCTCCCTGACGGTCCGTCTCTGGGCCAACATCGTCGCCAGCGACCTTCTCTACACGATTTTCCTGAGCCTCTTTTCCATGGCTACGGTCGCCGCCTGGTCGAAGTCCGCAATCTTCGGCATCGTCATCGCCGTGCTCCCGGCGACGATACCCATCGCCTTTATCGGCCTGCACATCTTCGTGGCCATCATTCAGTCGTATATCTTCACGGTTCTGCCCTCGGTTTACTTGGGCATGGCCACGGCCGACGAGCATTAATCCGGTTTTGCCGGTGATTCGTTTCCGGCAATGCGCTGCTCCAGCGTGAGCCCGGCTGCACGGTGTCCGGGAACCACCTCCTGGCGGCGATTCATAAGGAGGAAGTGATGAAGAAGTGGACGATGGCGTTGGTAGCTCTCGCGGCGGTGATGTTGATTGTTCCGTCCGCGTTCGCGGAAGAAACAGGAGCCGCGGCAGCCGGAGGCAAGGGCTTGCTGGCGATTGCAGCAGGCTTCGGCATGGCGCTCGCCGCATTCGGTGGCGCGCTGGGTCAGGGCCGCATCGCGTCAGCCGCCTGCGAAGGCATGGCCCGCAATCCCGGAGCGGCGGCGGCCATCCGCGCGGCCATGATTCTCGGCCTGGTGTTCGTCGAGACCCTCGCGCTCTTCACCCTGGTAATCATCTTCGTAAAGATCTAAGTCCCGCGAAAGAGGTTTCTCAACCGGCCCGGAGGCGCAAGCTTCCGGGCCGGTTTTATTCTCAGCAAGCCGTCCCCAATGTGCTGGGCCTCCAAGTCACTCAAAAATCTAATCTTCAACTTTGACAAAAAGTCCAAAATCGCTCTTGACAAATCTCTAATCTGTGATATACTGTATGTTGTAGATAACTGTGTTTGGAGTGCGGGAACTTGTTTACCCTGAGCGTAGTCGAAGGGCTCCCGCTTTTCTTTTCCCAGGCCGCCATTTTAGCGGTTGCAATCCCAAAATAACCAAAATCGCACCCTTTAGAATCAACGAATTACGAAATGCAAATTCTGTAAGTCCTTTTCTTTGATATTCATACAAATTGGTGGGGGGGTGGGGGAAGGCATTGGGTGCTCGAAAGAAAGCGGGATCGCGTCGAAGTGGCTGCCCGGAAAGAAAGAAAAGCAGGAGCAAGCTCCCGCACTCCAAATGAGGCCCAGAGCGGCCGCTGCGGCCTTTCAGCTAGCGACCGAGAAGCGTCGGCTGCAGAATGAAATTGAGCACCGGATTTGGATATACGCCAAACAAAATCGTCCCCGCAAACGTCACGACCAGCACCACGCTCACACCCAGCGGAAACCGCACCGGTCCCAGCGCCGTCGCTTCCGCACTGGACTCGCGCATGTACATCACCACGATAAGCCGGAAGTAGTAGTAAGCCCCGATCACGCTGTTAATCGCCATCAGCACCGCGAGCCACAGCAGGTGGGAATTCACCGCCGCCTTGAAAATGTACAGCTTCCCGAAAAACCCGGCGGTAATCGGCAGCCCGAGCAGCGAAAGCAGGTAAACGCTCAAAGCCGCCGCCACCCACGGCTGCCGCTGCGAAAGCCCCGCGTAATCGTCCAGCGAGAGATTTTTTTCGCCCACGCCGCCCAGTTGCGAAACAATCGTGAACGCCCCCACCTTCATCAGCGCGTAGCTCAGCAGGTAAAAGAGCACCGCGGCGTATGCCGGCCCCGCGCTAGCCGAGCCGCCCTCGCCCTGCGCCATCGAAGTCACCGCCGCGAACGCCACCAGAATGTACCCCGCGTGCGCGATCGAGCTGTACGCCAGCAGCCGCTTGACGTTCGTCTGCACCAGCGCGCCCAGGTTCCCCGCGAACATGGTCAGCGCCGCAAGGGCCCAGAAAGCCCAGAACCAGAAGTGCGTGGCCGCCGGAACCGTCGCAAAAATGCGCAGCAACAAAGCAAACGCCGCCGCCTTCGGTCCCGCGGAAAAAAGCGCCGTAACCGGAGTCGGCGCGCCTTCATAAACATCCGGCGTCCACACCTGGAAAGGAGCCGCTGCCACCTTAAACCCTAGCCCGATCAGGATCATCGCCAGCCCAAGCTCGAACAGCGTGCTGTGGAGAAGCTCCGCGGAATCCATCTTGGTCAGCATGGTAGTGCCGCTCGAGCCGTACACCAGCGCAATCCCATAGAGAAAGAACGCCGTCGCAAACGAACCCAGCAGGAAATACTTCATCGCCGATTCGCTGGACTTCAGCGAATCGCGCCGGTACCCCGCCAGGATGTAGCTCGAAATCGAACTCATCTCCAGCCCGATGAACGCCGTGAGCAGCTCCTGCGCCGAAGCCAGCACGCCCATCCCCGCCGTGGCAAACAGCAGCAGCGCGTAGAATTCCGCGAAGGGCAGCCGCTCCCGCTCCAGGTACGGCCCTGCCGCCAGCACCACCAGAAATGCCACCGCGCCAACGAGAAGCCGGAAAAAGAAGCTGAACGAATCGGACTGCACCAGCCCGCCGAACCCCGGCCCCGCATGCATCGCCGCGGTTACCGCTGCGGCCGCCCCCGCAAGTGTGCCAATCAGCGCAAGAAACGTAAAAAAGTGTCGGCTGCGCACGAACGGCTGCATCAGCATCACCAGCACGCCGAAGCCGCACCACACCAGTTCCGGAAGCACTCGATAAGCGTCGATAGCGCGCGGCAGCATTTAGCGGAGGCCCAGTCTTTCCGTGGAAACGACTTTTGCCGCAGCGCTTGCGGAATCACGCCTAGCTTGCAGTGGTATCCGGGCCGGCGTGGTCGCGCTCGGTGCGGTTACCTTCGGCGCTGCAGCTTCATAGGGTCTCTGTGGCTCGACTTGGTCGATCACGTCTTGCGCCGCAGCTGCGGTGCGCTTGGTGATAAAAGTCGAACCGATCCCCATCCACAAAATAACAACGGCCGTGGTCGCCAGAATCCACTTCTCGCGCGCCGAGGCATCGGGAAGAGTGCGGTTTTTCTCCCGCGTGATTTCGCCGAAAAACACGCGCTGATACGACCACAGCAGGTAGCATGCGGAAAGGATTACGCCGAGCGCGGCCCACGAAGCCCAGCCCCAGTGCCGCTGGTATGTGCCGAGCAGCACCAGGTATTCGCCGACAAAACCATTGAGCATAGGCAAGCCCAGCGAGGAGAGCGCAACAAACAAGAAAAACGCCGCCAGCTTTGGCATCGGCGTGGCCAGCCCGCCGTACTCCCTGATTTCAAACGTGTGCCGCCGGTCGTGGAGCATGCCCACGAGCAAGAAGAGCGCGCCCGTCGAGACGCCATGCGCCAGCATCTGGTAAACCGCGCCCTGCATGGAAATGTTGTGGAACGCGAATATGCCCAGCACCACAAAGCCCAGGTGGCTAACCGACGAATATGCCACGAGCTTCTTCAAATTCGGCTGCACCATCGCCACCAGCGCGCCGTAAATAATGCCGATAATCGCCAGCGCCGCGACCCACCCCGCCGCGCGCCGCGAAGCCTCTGGGAAGAGCGGCAGGCAAAAGCGAATCATGCCGTAGGTCCCCATTTTCAGCAGCACACCCGCCAGCATCACGGAGCCGGCCGTCGGCGCTTCCACGTGCGCATCCGGCAGCCAGGTATGCAGCGGGAAGAGCGGCACCTTGATCGCAAACGCCACGAAAAATGCCAGGAACAAAATCATTTCGGTCGAGGAAGAAAGCTCCAGGCCGCCTTGCGAAGCGGGAGTATGGAGCAGCGTCTGAATCGTCGGCAGATCAAACGTTCCAGTGGCGTTGTACAGCCAGATGATGCCAACCAGCATGAAGATTGAGCCCGCCATGGTGTACAGCACGAATTTCACCGCGGCGTACACGCGCCGGTCGTGCCCCCAGATGCCGATCAGCAACGCCATGGGAATCAGCATCACTTCCCAGAAAAGAAAAAAGAGGAAAAGGTCCAGCGAGAGGAACACGCCGACAACGCCGACTTCCAGCATCAGCAGCATTACAAAAAATTCTTTGACGCGGTGCTCGATGCTCTTCCACGAAGCCAGAATCGAAATCGGCGTGAGGAACGTCGTCAAGATCACCAGGAACAAACTGATTCCATCAACGCCCAGGTGATAATTGATCGGCGGCTGGTTGATCCACTTGAAGTATTCCTCAAGGTGATACCCGGTCGTGCCGATGGGAACCGCCCGAATCATCAAAAGCGAAAACAAAAATTCCGCCAGCGAAACAACCAGCGCAATGATGCGGACGAATTTGTGATCGTCGCCGCGCAACAGCAAAAGCGCCAGCGCCCCCACGGCAGGGAAGAAGATCAGCACCGAAAGCAAGTGCCCGCCATGCAGCATCAGTGCACCATCCCCAGGACCGGCTTTCCGCCGGACGGCCAGAAAAAGATGACCGCGATGATCACGATGGCTCCCACAACGACCCACACCGCATAACTGCGCGTGTTACCCGATTGCGTGTGCCGAACGCCGTCGCCGATGGCCCTGGCGCCGTCCGCAATCCCATTCACCGCCCCATCGATTCCAGCCACGTCAGCGGCTTTCCAAAGCACATTGGTCGAAATCCACAGCAGCGGTTTCACCACCACTGCGGCATACAGTTCGTCCACGTAATACTTGTTCAGCAAAAAGGTATAAGCGGGCTTCAGCGAGTGCGCCAGTCCATCCGCCTTCCCGGGTCGCTTGAGATACAGCCAATAGGCAACACCAAGACCGATTAGTGCCGCCCCCACAGCTACCCCCGCCAGGATCAACTCGAGCTGATGAGCGGCGATTTCACCGGCCGCCTCCGCAGTCTCATGTCCGCCAAATACGGGGCCCAAAAAATTGGCGAAATAGTCCGGTCCTTGAAAGAATGCGGGCAAAGCGACCCAGCCACCGACAGTGGAGAGCACCGCAAGTACAACCAGCGGCCCAAGCATGCTCCACGGGGATTCATGAACGTGTACCTTGTGTTCGTCCAAGCGCGGCTTGCCGCCGAAGGTCAGAAAAATCAGCCGGAACATGTAGAACGCCGTAAGCAGCGCCGTCAGCAAACCGAAAGCGTAAAGAATGGTTCCACCGGCTTGGCTCTGGAAAGCGGCGAAGAGAATGGCATCCTTGGAGAAAAACCCCGCGAAGAAGGGAATGCCTGTGATGGCGAAGGTGGCGACCAGCATGGTCCCAAAGGTCCAGCGAATCTTCTTACTCAGCCCGCCCATGCGGCTCATGTCCTGCTCGCCGCCCATGGCGTGAATCACGCTGCCCGCCGCAAGAAACAGAAGCGCTTTAAAAAAAGCGTGCGTCATCAAGTGAAAAATGCCGGCAGAAAACGCCCCAACGCCGCACGCGAGAAACATGTACCCCAATTGGCTCACGGTCGAGTACGCCAGAACTTTCTTGATGTCCGTCTGCACCAATCCGATCGTCGCCGCAAAGAATGCCGTAGCGCAGCCTACAATCGCCACAACCAACATAGCGGTTGGGGCGTGAGTGAACAGAACGTGAGAGCGCGCTACAACGTAAACGCCTGCTGTCACCATCGTCGCCGCATGAATCAGCGCGCTGACTGGCGTAGGCCCTTCCATGGCGTCAGGAAGCCAGACATAAAGCGGAAGTTGCGCCGATTTTCCGCAGGCGCCCATGAAAATCAGCAAACACGCAAACGTCAACGTACCAAGATGGCTGCTCAATTCAACGGGCCAGCCCTGCAACGTGGAACTAGTGAAGATGGCCTGGAAATCCAAGGTGTGGAACGCGCGGAACAGCAAAAACATCCCAAGCATAAAGCCAAAGTCGCCGATGCGATTAACGATGAACGCTTTCTTTCCCGCATCCGCAGCCGATTTCTTCAAGAAGTAGAAACCGATGAGCAGGTAGCTCGAAAGTCCCACGCCCTCCCAGCCAACGAAAAGCAAAACGTAATTCGCCGCCAGCACCAGGATCAGCATGAAAAACATGAACAAATTGAGATACGAAAAGAAGCGGTAGTAACCGCCTTCATGCGCCATGTACCCGGTGGCGTAAATGTGAATGAGCCAGCCCACGCCGGTCACCACCAGCACCATTACCACTGTAAGCTGGTCCATCTGCAGATCGAAGCCCGCGCGGAAATTACCCGCGGCAATCCAGGTGAAGAATTCCTTGTGAAAAAGTGTTTGCCCCGACTCAAAAAATTCGCGCACCGCTTCCAGCGCGCCGAGAAACGACAGCCCTGTCGACCCGATGGCCACGATATTGACGAATTTATTCGGCCACTTCGCGCCAAAAAGCCCATTCACCGCCGCGCCCAGCAGCGGCAGCAGCGGAATAATCCACAAGTATTCGAGCATCGGATATGTCGGCATTAGAGTTTGAGCAGGTCCACGCGTTCGACGTTGAGCGTCTGCCGGTTGCGCGCAATCAAAATGATGATTCCCAATCCCACGGCCGCTTCCGCCGCCGCCACCACAATCACGAACAGCACAAAAACCTGCCCATCCAGTTTTCCCAGCGCCTGGCTGAACGCCACAAACGCCAGATTCACCGCATTCAGCATCAATTCGATGGACATAAAAATGGTGATGATGTTGCGCTTGAAAATGAATGCAAACACGCCCAGCCCGAACAAAATCGCGCTCAGGATCACGTAATAGTTCGTCGGCACCATCTCAGATCTTCTCCCGCTGCGCCAGCACAATGGCGCCGAGCACGGCCACGAGAATCAGGAACGACGTCAATTCAAATGGATACACGAACTCCTTGAAAATCATGCCCGAAATCCCGAGCGTCGAAGACATCTCCCCCGCCTGCGAAGTGGATTGTATGCTGTCCGCCGAGCGCGCAATCGTCGCCGCCACAAAGGCCGCCAACGCCACCACCAGGAGCAAACCGGGTGCCCCCGCCATCTTTGAAATGCTGGTGTGCTCCTCCACGCCCGCGTTCAAGAGCATGATCACGAACACGAACAGCACCATGATTGCGCCGCCGTAAACAATGATTTGCACCGCGGCCACGAACTCCGCGCCCAGCAGCAAATAGAGCCCCGCCAGAGCGACCATCACCACGATCAGCGAAAGCGCGCTGTGAATCGGATGCTTCTGCAAAATCAAGCTGATCGCGCCGATCACCGCCAGCGCCGCGAGCACGAAGAAAACCACGAGCGGCGCCGTCATTTCGCGCCCCACCACTGTATTTTTGCCAGAATCACAAAGCTGGTAATGATCACGTTCACGATCGACAGCGGCAGCAGCAATTTCCATCCGAACGCCATCAACTGGTCATACCGGAAACGCGGCAGCGTCCCGCGCATCCATACGTACACAAACAGAAAGAAAAGAATCTTGAACAGCAGCCAGAACGGTCCTTGAATAAACGTATTCACGCCCGGCAACAAAATGAGAGCCGCGCCCGCGGCCGTGATGGCCGTACCCAGGACCGGCAAAATCATTCGGCCAAAGAGCGTTTCATAGCGAATCCCATCCCAGATCACCCACAACCCGAACGGAATCAGGACCGCCGACGGAAAGAAATGGGTGAACGTCCACGAAGCAGGGAAGGGAGACAGCCATCCGCCGAAGAACATGATCGAGCACAAGCAAGAAACCGTGATCATGCTGGTGTATTCCGCGATAAAGAACATCGCGAACTTGAAGCTGGCGTACTCCGTATGGAAGCCCGCGACCAGCTCCGATTCCGCTTCTGGCAAATCGAATGGCGCGCGATTCGTTTCTGCAATTGCCGCTACAAAAAAACAAAAGAAACCCAGAATTTGCGGCCAGATGTTCCAACCAAAGATGCCCCACTCCGGATGGTGCGCTTGCGCCTCGATGATTTTTTTCAAATTGAAGCTGCCCGCCATCAGCAGCACGCCGACCACCGACATCGTCATCGCCAGCTCGTAACTGATCATCTGCGCCGAGCTGCGCAGCCCGCCGAGCAAAGAATACTTGTTGTTCGAAGACCATCCCGCGAGCGTCACGCCATAAACGCCCATCGCGGTGATCGCAAAGAGCGCCAGTATCCCGATATTCACATCCGGAGGCGCGATCCCTAAATAAATGTCATGCCCGAACAAGCGGATCGGGTTCGGCCCAAAGGGAATAAGCGCGATCGACGTCATCGCCAGCGCCAGGGCCAGCAGCGGCGCCAGATAGTAGACAAATTTATCAACTCCCGCCGGCGTCGGATCTTCTTTGAAAAGAAATTTCACGCCGTCCGCCAGCGGCTGCAGCAATCCGTGCGGGCCCACGCGATGCGGCCCCCACCGCGACTGAATGTGAGCAACGACTTTCCGTTCGAACCACGTCAGATACGCGTTCACCGTCAGCACGATGAACAGCAGCAGCGCGATCTTGACGACCGTGATAATCAGCTCCGCGTTCGTGGACAAGAAAGAATTCACAACTCGGCCTTGGCCTCCGGCAGGGATTCCATCATGGTGCAGAAGCGCCCCAGCGTCCCGCTGGTAAACAAAGTGTCCTTCGCCGAGCGAATCAATCCCACCGGCACGTCGTACGGCGCGTGCCCGTTCCCGGCAAACTGCAAGCGCGTCGGTTCGGCCACCCCGAGCAGCAGCCCCGCGGCCTGCACGTTATAACCGCTCACCGCCTTGCGAATTTCTTCAAAAACCGCGGCCGGCGTCTTGTAATGAAAAGCTTTCCCCAGCCCCAGCTTCTCCAGTTGATGCGACAAGATTCGCAGCAAATCGAAGTCGCTCCGCGGCCCCATCACTTCGGCGCCTTTGTGCAGCATCTGAATTTCGCCCGCAGTGTTGGTGACCGTGCCGTCCTTTTCGTATGCCGAAGCCGCGGGAAAAACGATGTCCGCCACCTTCGCCGTTTCCGTGAGGAACATTTCCTGCACGATCAGCAATTCGAGTTTGCCGCGCCCAACGCCAAGCGTGCCAAAATGCGCCAGCGGATTCGCGCCCATCACGTACAGCGCCTTCAATTTTCCGGCCTGCGCTGCTTCCACCATCTGCGGCGCCGTCAGCCCCGGCTTCGTCGGAATGGGCCCGCAGCTCCACAACTTTTCAAAGGACTCGTGCGCGTGCGGATTGCCGACGTATGCATATCCCGGCAAACGATCCGGCAACACCCCCATATCCGCCGCGCCGCGCGAATTCGCGTAATCGCCCAGCACCATGTAGCGTGTTTTCCCCGGCAGTTTCGAACCGAAGGCCACCAACGTCGAGATCGCCGCGCCGGAAACTTCCTCGCCAAATACAACCGCAACATCCGTGTGTGCCTCGAGCGCCGCCTTCAATTGCACAAGTTGTTCGACGAGCTCCGGCGAGAGTTGCCCTTCCTCATGCGCCAGCCAGCGAAGCGCGGCCGCTTCCTGGCCTGCCGCCACTTTCACAAACTGCGTGGCCTTGCGCTTCAGCTTGATCTCATTCGAGTTGATAACGAACAGCTTCGTGCCAAAGTGGCGAATGCCGCTGCGAATCTGCCACCCAACCAGCGGGTTCTGATTCGTCGGATCGTTCCCCACCAGCAAAACCGCCTTCGATTGATACAGCTGCTCCATCGTCAGCAGGGAATCGCCCGCGCGCTCGCCCAGCGCAGTGATCAATCCCGTGTAATCCGCCGTGCGATGATGATCGATGTTGTTCGTCGCAAAGGCTGTGCGCGCCAGCTTTTGCAGCAAATAATTCTCTTCGTTCGAAGCGCGATTCGAGCCGATGAAGCCAATCGCGTCGCTTCCGCCCGCGCCGTACACCGCCTTGAGTTTCGTCGCCGCGGCCTGCGCCGCCTCTTCCCACGACACGGGATAAAGCTTGTCGCCCTTGCGAACCATCGGCTGCTTGACGCGCTCAGCGTGCCTGGTGAAGTCAAATCCAAAACGCCCCTTCACGCAAAGAAAATCCTTGTTGATTCCGCTCAGGTCCCGGTTGTTCGAACGCAGAATTTCGTGATTACGCACGCTCAGCGTGGTCTTGCAGCCGTTCGAACAGTGCGTGCACACCGTCGAAACATAATTCATCTCCCATGGCCGCGTTTTATAACGGTACGTCCCACTCGTCAGCGCTCCCACGGGGCAAATGTCGATGCACATTCCGCACTCTTCGCACTCCAGGTGATCCTCGCGGTTCGGAATGATCACGCTGTTGGCCCCTCGCATGCCCACGCCCAGCGCCTTCACGTCCATGCCTTCATCGCACACGCGCACGCACCGGAAGCACAGGATGCAACGCGGCGCATCGTAATAAACCAGCTCCGACCATTTTTCTTCCGGCCGGTGAATTTTTTCCTCGACAAACCGGCTCGAATCCGCGCCGTAACGGAACACCATGTCCTGCAATTCGCACTCGCCGCCCTTGTCGCACACCGGGCAGTCCAGCGGATGATTCGTCAGCAGGAATTCCAGCATGTACTTGCGCGCCTGCCGCACCTGCTCCGTGTCCGTTCGAACGATCATGCCTTCCATCGCCACCAGCGTGCACGCGGTCTGCAGCTTCGGCGCCTTTTCCACCTCCACCAAACACATGCGGCACGCCGCCTGCAGCGAAAGCCCCGGGT
>Ga0207107_1102_pt1 | contig 20530 bp, 27 predicted proteins | sample Alteio_BWMinHeat_75_FD_153555 | JGI IMG/M metagenome (GOLD analysis project Ga0207107, IMG submission 153555) | Enriched cells from forest soil in Barre Woods Harvard Forest LTER site, Petersham, Massachusetts, United States -... | ecosystem: Environmental > Terrestrial > Soil > Temperate forest >... | reverse complement strand
CAGCTGGCTCGACGACGCGGGAAATCGGATTGTTGTCGTTGCCGGATGACGCCGGCACTTCAGCTGCCTTCTCGTTCCCCGGCGTCACCACTTTCGTCAGGTCGCCGGCCTGCGCTCCACCGGTGCGATCGGTGAGCCTTTTCTGTGGGTCATTGTCGGCCGGCACGCGGCGGGCTGAACTCCTCGATCTCGCCGGAGAGCGGCAGCAACTCGCCATCGTCCTCGGCGTAGAGCGGCCGGCACCTTCCGCGCCACCTGCGAAGCCCGCAACGCCTAGCCGACTGCCACTGCTTCGCAGCCCAAACTCCACGTAGTCACTGCACTAGCCCCGCGCCTTCCGGGTTATCCTTCTCTACCAAAACGCCCGAAAGGCGTCGGCTCTATGCCGATGACTTCGTCCAGTCGCTTAATCAGTATCTGCGGAAGGGCGCAAGCTGAGAGAGGTCAGGAATGGCGGTGCTGCCGCGTGAAATCAGGGACGAAGAAGCCGGGATCGTCGCCAAATCATCTGGGTGCGTATCGGTGGGGCGGGCATCCGTAAATCGTGCCGTCGTGATCAGCTTTGATGACATTGGCGTGGTGGTCGCCATCTCACCCGAGATGGCCGGTGAACTTGCGGATGCGCTCAAGGCGCAAGTCCATGCGCTCTCGCAATAGAACCGCTTTTCCTGCCCACAGCGGCGGCTACGCCGGGGCAATCAAGTGGGCAGGTATCGACACCCAAGGCCGGGCGCCACTCGCGGTGGGTCTTTGGCGCGTGCTACCGTCTCGAGACGCCGAGAAATGGATGCGATCGTACTTTAGGCTTCTAGGCCCAAAAGTGGGCAGGCGCGCAGCCGCGAGACATTTAGCAAGTACCTTAAAGAATGCACTTGCTTACTGAGCCGGACCGGCGACCTAGTTTCCGCTCGCGGGGATCGGGCAAAATCAGCGTTACCGGCGGCTTTCCGCCGAGGTAGCACGCTACTCCAAGATGACCGGCTCGGCGGCGGCTCAAACAGCATCCGCGAAGGATGAACGAAATGGCCGCCGTATGGCACCGGGAGGAGGGGGCTGGTGGCACCGGATTTTGCGGCGCCGGCTGCCGGCTCGATAAGTGAATAAGACGATGCGATCCTGATTTAGGCTTCGGTGCCCAAAGGGGAGCAGGCGCGCGCCGAGGTGCTCTTGCGGATGCGCGTGCCTACCTCGAACGAGCACGCCAACTCGAATGGCAGACAGGCGGAGAGCAGAGCCTAAACAGCCGCGAGAGTTCCCGAATCTAGAATTTCCGCAGATCTGTAGGGACTGTTGCTCGCTATCGAACAAGCAAAGTTCGGAATCGATTCGCCATCGTTAGCGCGATAGAATAACCGGCCTATGCAGCTCTCCTTTGGCGGGAGGGGAATCATGGGAGCTGGGTCGCTCTATGACAACTTGGTGCTGACCGACATCAGTTCGCTAATCGCGGATGCCGCTACTGCTCACCGGTCGATCCAAGTCTTGAAGGAGGCTCGGATGATTGTCGGGCGCTATCCGAAGACCGAGATGACCGAAGAACAAGTGGCACTCGCTATCATTCATCTGGCTGCGAAGGGCGGCGTCCAGGTCAACTGACGCCACGCCAAACTCGCAGGACGATTGCGCTCCGGAGTTCACCAACCCGGCGAAGTGGAGAGCATGATCGCGGTTGTCAAGCGAGGCGAGCTTTTCGGCGCTCTGGACCCTGACAAGCTATCACCACTTCAGCGCCTTCGGTCACGTGCGCCTCCACCGCGTCACAGGCAGGACATTTGAAGCTACGGACCTCTGGGTGTGGTCCGAGCTTCGGGATCACATAGGCAACAACCATCAGCCCCCCGCAGCTGTGGCAAGTGGCGGCCGTATGGAGGTGGCAGCTTCCCATACAAAGGATATCCGGCTACTGGCGTCCATTGTCACTTCCGGCAAGCTGCCACGCTTCGCTCTGGGTTAACGCCGCACCAACGGTGCCCTCCATGTTGCCGCTCTGACGGAATCCTTCACCGCAACGTGAGCACGGGGCCCAGCTGGATGATAGATGGACATCTCCCCACGCATTCTCCGTTGTCGCGAGGTCGCCGTCCTCGCCGGTAGCGGTGACTTGTGAGCGATGAACAGCCGCCGCTTGCCGGTCCCGAGATGCACGCCCGAGAGGCCGTGCGGCGCATGACGGATCAACGATCTGGCGACCATGACCAAGCGTCACGATCAGTTTCGACGTTGGTACCACCCGCTTGGCTCAGACCCTTGCTAACGCAGGGGTTCGGTTCGAGAGGCCGCTCACTAATTACGAGGCACTCTGGACTCTCTTAAAGCTCTGGATGGCGCAAATTTACATCCCGAGGCTTCGAAAGTTACGACAGCGGCTGCAAGAAGCGCATCAGAGGCGGAGCACTGTTACAGTTTGAACCCCGGCCGGCCTTGACCGTCGGCTCGTAATCTCGCCTAGCCTCCTATATGCTTGACAGGAAGGAGCCCGCCCCAAGGACGCGCCCGCTGGACGCTGGAACTGTTGGCCGGCGCGATGGTCAAGCTGACCGATCACGACAACCTCTCCCGCGAGACCGTCCGCCGGCGCTTGGCCGAGAACCATCTCAAGCCCTGGCAGAAGGACATGTGGTGCATCCCCAAGGTCGACGCCGGGTACGTTGCCCGCATGGAGGATGTGCTCGACCTCTATGCCGAACTGCCTGATCCAAAGCGCCCCGTGGTCTGCTTCGATGAAAGCCCGACCCAGCTCATCGGCGAGGCGCGCCAGCCGATCCCGGCCGCACCGGGACGGCCAGAGCGCGTCGACTACGAGTACCGCCGCAACGGCACCGTCAACCTTTTCGTCTTCATCGATGCCCACCGCCCCTGGCGCAAGGTCAAGGTTACCGAGCACCGGGCCGCCGGCGATTTCGCCCTGTGCATGCGCGAACTCGTCGATGTCGACTTCCCACAAGCCGAGCGTATCCGCTTGGTGGTCGACAATCTCTCCACGCACACCCCGGCTGCGCTCTATGCCACTTTCCCGCCGGGCGAAGCGCGCCGGATACTCAGGCGGATCGAGTTCCACTACACCCCCAAACATGCCAGCTGGCTCAACATGGCCGAGATCGAGATCAGCGTCCTCAAAGAACAGTGCCTCGACCGCCGCATAGAAAGCCGTGACCGCCTCGTCGTCGAGGTTGACGCCTGGCAGTCGCAGCGAAACCAAAGCGGCGCCCGTATCAACTGGATGTTCTCAACCGACAAGGCCAGATCCAAAATGGCCCGCGCCTATCCCGCCCCATCCCTCAAAGAGTCATAATCACTGTGCAGCGGAACTAGGAGATTTCGATGCCGTTTCTAGTGTCTGCTTCTGGCCCCGGCGCAGCGATATCCGTCTCCAAGGACACGCCAAAGGAAGCGCTGGAGAAGGCGATCGAACTCCTCGGTGGCGCTGCGACTTCGGTGAGGATCACCGATCTGGCTACCGGCCGCCAATACAGTCCATCAGAATTCACTCAGTTTCTCGCAACGCCGAAGTAGCCACATACTCCTAGGCCCAAGAGGCGAGAAGCGCGACGCCGACTGATCGTGCGATTTGCACCATCTGCGTTGATCGTCTCCTGCGATTTTCAACGATGCAGCAATTTGCTCATCGGTTCGTTCCTGGTCCATCAGACCGGGGCCGACTTTTTGCGGCCGTGCCATCACCCCATCACCGAGCACCCCAGAAGCTCGTCCGCTGATCGCTCGCTTTGGCGTTTGCCTGGGGCGTCTGATTGACTGCTGTGATCGGCCTTGCCCGATGCAGCGGACCGGTGGCGCGCGCGGATTTGATGCCCTGCTCTCGTTGGGCCGCAGGCCCCCGGGGCGTTTTAGCAGGCCAGGTGCCCCGCCGTCCTTGCCGCTTGGACGGGCGGCTAAGCGCCGAGCGACGCGCACCACCAACGTAGCAGCCGGACATCTAAGCCGGACAACGGCCCTTCCAGCCCCGACAGCACGCCGAAACGGTTGGGGCGGTGGGATGGGTACCCGACCGGCAGGAAGCGACCGACGCGTTCACCGACGTGTCTGGGAAGCCGGAGCAAAGCCGAGAACAGCATTTTGTCTTGATATGCACGGTTTGACTCATTCAGTTCCTTGAGTTCTGGTATTTCTACTGCAGTCCGCGCGTCGCGGCTGGCGAAGGAGGAAAAATGGCCCCCACATTGGAACGACCGTGCTTTGCTTTAACTAAACGCGTTTTGGGTAGCGTCGGAATTGTTTGCTTGTTGCTTTTGGGCGGATCCTTCCCCGCTAGAGCAGAAAGCACCGTAGAAATCCCTAAGAAGCTAAATTTAGCATTGCGCAACGTCGGCATCAATCTAACGGGAGACTGGACGTTCAGCAGGAAGGGCGTTTATCCTGGTAATCGGGATGACGAAATCGACACAGTCATCCGAGACGGGTTCCATCATGTCGTTTTCATTGTCAGCGTGGACGAATTCTTCAATTTGAATTGTGGGGAAATGGTGGAGAGTTGTCTCAATCAGAATATTGTGAAGCTCAGAATTAATTTGATCGCCTATCAAATACGTGAGCTATCCCAAAAATACGCAGACGTTGGTTTTGTAATAAGCGCCAAGTCGGATGCATACGTAGGTGGTATAAATGCGCCGGTTCACTACCAAACGGTTATATACAAAGCCCTTGAGGAGCGTAAAGAGATCCAAGCGGCATACATCAATTTATGGACGCGAATTGCTGAACTTACCGCCGACATCCCCACTGACACATTGGCATTCAATTTGATGAACGAGCCGGAATGGCATACGTTTGCTGGCGGGCTTCCTGCTGCAAGAGACGTTTGGCTTGACCTTGCAGAAACAATGATCGATAAAATACGAGAGATTACACCTAATCGGATTGTAATAGTTGAAGGTATTGATAAGGCAATTGCCTTTTGGCCGCAAGGGAAGACGCCAGATACGATACTGAAACCTTTGAACCGCTCTGGCGTGTTTTACGCCTTTCATTTTTACGACCCCTTTGATTGGACCCATCAGAAAACGATGGCTGCCCATCCGCTTGAGCCATGGATGAAGAAGATGGTATCAATCGAACTCAAAGCTTTTGTTGCTTACGCTAAGAATTACAATATCCCGGTATTGCTAACGGAGATAGGCGTCTGGGGACCTTATTTTGAGAACGGGGCGCAAAAAAGCGGCGCAACCGCGCAAGCTAGAGCCGAATGGGCGCGTATACTGGCAGATGCACTGTTGCCGAATGGAATCGGTCTCACTTGGTGGGGGTTGCACCAGAACAATACACCTTACGTGTCTTTCATCCAGGGCGAAAACACGAGGGCAATCCAACCGAAGCTGGTGCGAGACGACCTCCTCTGGAAAGCGTTGAGATTACACCCTCGGGCCGACTGACCGATGCGGATGCGGCTCCGGGCCTGCGACGCAAGATGGTAGGTGTCATCCGGCATGCGCACCTACGTCCGAGAACACGGGATTGCCGTTCCGGCCCGTGACGTGAAGGTACTGCAGGCCGCCTTTGACAAGGCGTGGGAACACCTATCGTTCACCCCCGTGAGGTCGACCGATGACGCCGCCAGGCTGCGGATCAGCCTAGCTCAAGAGCTACTCCGGCTTAGAGCACTGGGCGAGCGGGACCCAAAGCGGCTGGCGACCCTAGTGATCCTGTCGATCACGGCCGGTTACAGGTAGCCCTGGCGCCCGATCAGCGGGGTGGAAGTTTCACGGATTCGGAGACCTAAGCTGATTGCGTTATAAGGGAGAATTGCTTAGGGGGCTGAGTACCGACGAGTTGGTTGTCAGCCGCAGTGCCCCCACTGGATCACAGGGGAAACACGCTGCGCACCTACATCCGAAAACACGGGATCGCACTTGCGCCGAGAGAGTTGCGAGAACTGCAGGCTACCTTTGATCAAGCATGGCGACACCGGAAACCGGGTGCTGACACCGCCGAACTGCGGGATGGTCTGGCGCAGGAGATAGTGCGGCAGAGACAGAGGGGTGTGCGTGACCCGAAGCGGCTGACAGCCCTGGCAATCGCGTGGATCACGGCCCGAAACGGATAGGGACCTCACCGTTGTCTAAAGGTTGATCTGACAAAAACGTCCATTTGTGGTCGCTGTTTTCATGCGGCCTTATTTGATAAAATTGTCAGTATCGAACCCGATCAAAGCCGGTGCGGTGACCGCAACGGTCAGACGTCGGGTTTGGACGCCTTAACTTTGCCCCGGCCAGGGCGACCGCCGGGGCGGATTTTTGTGGGATTGGCGGCCCGTCAATCACTCCACACCCGCATCGGCTGGGCTTTCCCCGTATCCGCAATACCCCCAATACGGTCCATAGTATCTGTAATGTGAATGGGGATGATAGTAGCCATACAGACAGAAAGGATAATACTGATAGTAGTAATGGTGGTGATAGTAATAAGTAGCAGGCCTGATGGTAGTGCCCCGCCGCAGCGGGAATTGTAGTTATCGTGATGCTGGCAAGTCCCACACTCAGCACGATTGCAGTTTCGAGGGTCAATTTGCGTAGCATTGCCCTAGCTCCCCGCGACGTTTGCTCTAGAGGCAAAGCACGTCATTATAGGGCCACTGTTGGCGGTCTGGAAGATTATCAACTTCTCTGCGCCCCAGCCGGATACGGGCTCCCGTCCACACGCTGGAACCCTGAAGGCACCTTGCGCAGGTCTATGTCCGGATAGTGGACGTGTTCGGAGGCCGGGGCACGACTGCCCACCTCAAGGAGAACGACCTCAGCGGCAGAGCGGTTCTGGAAATGATGACCGTTGGGATCGCCAGCCCGGAAGCTGGCACAATCGCCAGCGTATAGTACTTCCTCACCGTCGTCGGTGACCAGCACTACCTCCCCAGCAAGCACGTAGATGAGTTCGTCTTCTTGGGTGTGCCAGTGACGTTGCGCCGACCAACTACCGGGGGGCAGCCGGCACAGATTGACGCCGAACTGCGTCAAACCGGCCGCCCGACCAAGCCGTATTTTGCTGCGATTTAGGCAAGGCTCATCGAATGGGGGTGGATAATCGGTGCCAGCGCTGACTGGTGCTGTCTTGAGATCAATCTTGCGGGCCATGCACACCTCCTCTCCGCTTCAAAAAAATAACAGCAAGCGCCATGTAGTTTGGACCCTTTGACCTTTTCCAACAAGACTGAGCCGTCCGGCCCAAAGGGTCCAGGACTGCCTCACGGCCAGGCCGCCCTATATTCGGAAGCTCCGTGGCCTACGGCGGAATTGGTTGACGCCATCCGAAGTGGTTCTAGGTCAAAGAGCCGCCGCACGTAATTGTAATCCAGAGTTTGAGGTTGGCAACAGCTTGCCGGTTCAACTTTACAGACATGTTGGCCAGCCGTTTATCGTGATATTTTGGACGCTGTCACAGATTGACCGTGTTGGCGAAGAACAGCCATGTCGAACTTGATACCCCTAACAAACGACATATTCGGTTCGGGCATCGCCTTTACATTTCCGACCCCAGGACCAGACACAGTGCTGATCGGTTCTGATGTTACGATCGCTTCAGACACGAACAACGCCGTCTATAGCAATGTTGCCAACAGTGTGCTGGCGAATGGCGGAAACGTTATAGCGCCCGAGGGTAATGGAATATATTTTGACACCGCTGCTAGCGACAGCAGCATAACAAATAGGGTTGGGGCGTTCATCTCTGGGCCATTCGGCCTATTCATGGCGGGGTCGGGCAATCAGATTTTCACCAACTTCGGAAGTGTCATAGCCACAGCCGGCGGTGCCGTAGGTTTTGGCAGCGCCGCACATGTAGCGCTCAGCAACCACGGCTACATTGGTTCCCCGGCATTTGGAATAGACGATGAGTCTCTTGCGTCTGACGGCACAATCAACAACTTCCACGTAATCGAGGGCGGCGGCCCGCTGGGAGTTGGGATATATCTTAAAACAAGTCACTCTTCGATAACGCTAATAAACAACTCTTCCAAAGCAACGATTACAGCGAGCGTGGATGCTATTAAGGTCGACGCAGGTTGTTTTACGCTCCACAACTCCGGTAGGATCATTGGTGACATTGTGGATAACGGCCCAACAGGCGTCCGCGACGTAATAATCAATCATGGCAAAATCCTGGGCAGCGTGGATCTTGGTGGGGGTAATGATCTATTCAACGGCACCGGTGGCAAATCCGGCGCAATCTTTGGCGGGGACGGCAACGATCGTATCATTGGCGGAAAGGGCAACGATCAGATTCTTGGTGGTACTGGCAACAATAAACTTACCGGTGGGCCAGGCGCTGACCAATTCTTTTTTGACACGCCCGCTACCAACGTCAATACGATCACCGACTTCAAGCCTGCGCAGCATGACAAGATCGTTTTGAGTGCGACCTACTTCAATGGCCTAACCTCAAGCGGAGGCACCCTGGACGCAAGCAATTTCCATATCGGTGCAACCGCCCTCACCCCCAGCCAGCACATCCTGTACACCCCCGGTAACGGCTTTCTTTATTACGATCTCGACGGCAGTGGTCAGGTGTCCGGGGCGGCCCACTTTGCGACGATCGCCAATCACTTGGCTTTGCAATTGGCGCATATTCACCTGACCAGCGCCGACTTTCTTGTAGAAGCGTAGCGGGCTGGAGGGAACAGCCCCGGTGTTGCGGCAACCCACGTATGACCACGGCCACGCCGGTCTATATCTCGCAAGCTCCGTGCCCCTATGGCGGAATTGGTAGACGGGATGCCAAGCCCGAGCAGGGATTCCGATCCTGCCTCGGCATCCTGGCTCGCCGATGGTATTTGGAATCAACTTGAGACGGTGAAAGGATTTGTCTGCTGACCGACTCTGACCTGACGTTCGCTCCGATCGCTTATTTGGCCAGGAACAACCTCGCTGGGCTACACCTCCGGCACGACCGGTAAATCTGGTAAAGTCCCGAAGGCCGTTCTGAAAATCCGCGTGTCGGTGGTTCGAGTCCGCCCCTGGGCACCAAAATTGCCAATCGATATCAACGATTTGCGTTCATGATCCAGATAACCTCAGTCTGGGACCAGGCGAGCCGGTCTAACATTGGTCTAACAAGCGCACGCGATTCCGAGACCGCCTGCTAGCTCAGTCCCGCGTTCCGAAGACCTTGAATGTAGCGCTCGCGGTCCTCGCGCCGAACCAGCGCGTAGTACCGTTCTATCCATTCCGTCGACAATTCCGGCTGAAGCTTAAGTGCCTCGGCTACTGCATTGGTCGCAGTCTCCTGGTCCCCGGCGAGACCCGCGGCGGCAGCGAGCGTACGCCAAGCCGACACGAAATGCGGCCGAAGCTTCACGGCACGGCGGTTGAGGGCCGCCGACTCGGCGTAACGCCCACCCACAAAATGACAGATCGCCTCAGCAGACAAAAAGATCGCCTGCTGAGCGTCACGCGGGCTGAGTCGGAGCGCAATCCGTAACTGCTCCAGACCTTTATCCGGCTCGCCGCCAAAGCCAAACGCTGCACCGAGGACGCCGTAGGCGAGCGCGAAATTCGGGTTGAGCTCGATCGCCTCGCTCAATTCCTCGACTGCGGGCAGAAATCGCCGCGCGTGCATGTGCACATAGCCAAGGGCGAGGTGTCCCCAGGGATCCTCGCCATCCAACTGGATCGCCCGGCGGGCCGCGGTCAGCGCCTGCTCGAGAACCTCAGGCAGTCGCACGATGCCCATGTGAGCCCGCGATGCATAGGTCCACGCGATGAGGCTATACGCATGGGTGTAGCCCTGGTCGATAGCAATAGCTCGATGAAGGTCTCGCAATGCCGAGTCACTGTCAGGACCCGCCCACGACCAGACAGTTGGCATCGCTCGCATCGCATAGCCCCAGGCGTCGAGACTGCCGGGAAGCTTGCGCCTGTAGCTCAGGCCCTCCGCCGCGAAAAGATGCGGTTCAATTGACGCAATCACGCTCGACGTGATCTCGTCTTGCACGGCGAAGAGATCGGTCACCTCACGATCATAACGCTCGGCCCAAACTTGCCGCGCGCTCGCTGCCTCGACCAACTCCGCGGCTACGCGCACGCGTGATCCGGCGCGGCGGACGCTCCCCTCAAGAACATACCGGACGCCGAGGTCGATCCCTACTTGGCGCACGTCAGGAGACTTGCCCTTGTAAGCGAAGGTGGAATTACGCGCGATGACCGAGAGCCAACGCAATCTCGACAGGCCGGCTATGATGTCTTCGACCACGCCGTCCGCGAAGTACTCCTGTTCCGGGTCGGCGCTAAGATTCAGGAAGGGCAAAACCGCAATCGACGCGCTGCCAGATTCTTGGGTGCGGCCAGTGTCCACCTTATCGTTCGTCGCATCGGCCTCGGTCTTCACTGGACCAGCAAAACGATACCCGACGCGAGGGATCGTCGCGATCCAGTCTCCTCCTCCAGGGGATTGCCCAAGATGCTTCCGGAGCGAGGCGATCTGAACCGTCAGGTTGGTTTCCTCGACGACGGCGCCCTGCCACCCCGCCTGAAAGAGATCAGACTTCGTCAGGACCTCACCTGGTCGATCTACGAACGCCTTCAGAAGCAGGAAGCCGCGGTACCCCACCGGAACCGGCACTCCGTCGCGCCGAAGCGTGCCGGCCTCGGCATCGAGCACGAACGGACCAAACGCAAATCGCTGCGCAGACATGCCTGCGAGCTTATCGCGTTTCGCAATATTTCGTCAGTTTTAGGCTCCTTTTTAGGGACGTTTCGTCGCGCTCCACGCATCCTCCTGTCATCGAGAGAACTGGAGGAAACAACAATGTCCACTTCCGCTCACGACCGGACCGCCGCCTCGACCAATCAAAACAGCTTCGGGCACCCCCGCGACGACGAATTTCGTCGCGCACTGGACGCCTACATCGCTGACTACGCTGCCTTCCAGAAGCGTCGGTCCGAGGAGACACTTGGCCGCGCCGGGCTGTTCGAGAATCTCGCGACCTTCGCCAAGCGGCTCTACTCCCGCCTCGCTGTGTTGGGAAATTGGCTCCTAGCACCAGTACCCACCGACGGAGCCAACATCGCATTGTGGGATGGTAGCGCTTGGCCAGCGGTCAGATCGCCCGACCGCTCGCCCGTGGATGCTTCGTCGGAGTCGGCGACCGAGCTGTTTCCGATGGTGCTCTGGTTCGGCATGTAGCCTTCCTTCGAAAGCCACTGAGGTGAGCGATTCGACGCTCGGCCTGATCGCATATCTAGCGACGGCGGCGCTGGTCACCGTCACCTTCGGTCGCTGGGTGACCAGCGAGCTGCACAAGGCAAGGCTATCTAACCGGCACACCTGGCCGTATCGCGAGTCCTACTGGAACTGCCCCAGGCGCCGAGCCGCGCATTTGGTCGCATCACTCCGCCGACGCCTTACCGCGCGCCCGCATCCATTACTTCGATCCAGTGCAGGTCCGGATCCTGAAATTAGACCGACTTGCCCCCATCTGCCCTGACGCCCACCTTGCCGCTCTGACTCGCGTAATCGCTGAAGTTTACGCCAGCGTCGCTCAGCCTCCGCAGGACAGCGTCAAAGTCGGCTGTCGCGAATGCGAAAAGCGTCGCTTCGGTGGGCGGCACCGAGCTTCGGAATAATGGCCACTGGGCGGGCGCCGAAAAGCGCCTTAACCGCGATCTTAACCGGAATGCTGCCGTGAGTTCGGCGACCAGCTTCCTCGGCCGCGTAGGCGTTCGTGCCGAAGCGTGCGCCGTCTCGGGATCCAAGGCGAGCTTCGGCACGCGGGCTACATCGCCGATTGGATCACACTCCTCAAGGAGGACGACCGTGCGGTCTTCACCGCGGCAAGCAAAGCGAGCCAAGCGGCCGAATTCCCCCCGTTTGTTTTCGGAGGACACGTCCGCAGAAGAAAATCAGCTCGCAGCCTAGAGCCCTTCGGGGCTCTTTTTTATGGGTAGCCAGTATTCCGCGCCATTTCAGCTGACACCGACGACGGACTGCCGAGATGACCCCTCGCACAAAGCGAGGCGTCGTTCCCTTGCGTGCTTACGAGGTTTTGACACTTCGACTTGAGGCCCGGGCCTCAAGGTTCATGATGCCGCTTGTGTCGGTCCCCGTTAACCCATGACGGAACGTGCCGCTATTTAATCTCTCAAGCAGGTGGCTTATCGAAGTCGCCGGCAAAGGCACGCTGAAGAGGAACCCTTGAACTTCGGTGCAGCCCTGCTCCCGGATCATGTTGAGCTGGGCCTCGGTCTCTACGCCTTCCGCTGTGGTCATCATGCCAAGACTCTGGCCCAGACCGACAACGGCTTTTACGATCGCGAGGCTGTCCGGGCCGGAGGAGTCCTGCACGAAAGACTGATCGATTTTGATCTTGTCGAACGGGAAACGGCGCAGATAGCTGAGCGACGAGTAGCCCGTGCCAAAATCATCCATGGCGATTTTTACCCCCAGCTCCTTAAGCTTCACCAGGATCTTCAGCGCCAATTCGTTGTCAGCCAAGAGAACCGATTCGGTAATTTCCAATTCCAGCCGCCCCGGTCTCAATGCCGCGGCCGCCAGTGCGGATTTGACATGTTCGACGAGGTTTCGGTTTTTGCCGAACTGGGTCGGCGAGAGATTTACGGCAACGCCGATATGATCAGGCCATGTCGCCGCGGTCGCGCAAGCTTCGCGGAGTACCCACTCGCCGATCGGAACGATGAGGCCCGTTTCTTCTGCGATCGAGATGAACTGACGGGGGTCGAGAAGGCCGCGCTCGGGATGCTCCCAGCGGAGCAGCGCTTCACACGACGAAACGCGATTTTCGCTGACGTTGACGAGTGGCTGGTATACCAGCCGAAACTCGTTGTGAAGCAGCGCCGCCCGCAGCCCAGCCTCGATGCTCCGACGCTCTTGCAGCGCAGCGTCGAGGCTCTTCTCGTAGAAATGATATGTCCCGCGACCTTCGCCTTTGGCCCGATAAAGTGCGAGGTCAGCGTGCCGCATCAGCGCCTCGCCGTCCTCCCCGTCAATCGGCGCAACAGCAATGCCGACGCTGGCTCCAATCAGAACCAGATGGCCGTTGATATCGAACGGTTCGGCGATGGCCTTGACGATTCGTGCGGCGAGAAGGGCCGCATCTTCCGGCTGCAGGAGACGCGATTCGAGTATCGCGAACTCATCGCCGCCGAGCCGGGCAACGAGATCAGTGTCTCGTGCACAATCGAGCAGCCGCTTGCTCACCGTTTTGAGAACGGCATCGCCGACGCCGTGACCGAGTGTGTCGTTGACGCCCTTGAAGGTATCGAGGTCGATGCATAGGACACCCACCATTTCGCCGCGGCGAACGCGAGCGGCGACCTCTTCCAAGTGCTCCTGGAAGAGGATCCGGTTCGAAAGATCCGTAAGGGCATCATGCCTTGCGAGGTGTTGGACCCGGGCTTGCGTGCGGCGCTGCTCGGTAATGTCCTCGTGGGTCGCTACCCACCCGCCGTCCGCCAGGGGCTGATGGACGACGGAGATTACCCGCCCATCCGTCATTTCAGCGACAAACCTCGTGGCTTTGGCTTCCGCGACCACTACGAGCCGACTCGCAACGAACGCATCACCTCCGCCGATCGGATGGTTGCCGGCTTCAAGTCTCTGACGAAGAATGTCCTCAAGAGACATTCCGGCCTTAACGTCCTGCCACGGAATTCTGTACATCTCCGCGTATCTGCGATTTGACACGACAAGGCGTTTGTCGCCATCGAACATGCAGAGGCCCTGCGTCATGTTGTTGAGTGCGGCTTCGAAGCGGAGATTCTGTTCTTCGAGCTTTTTGGCCTGTGTGATCTCGGCGGTCATGTCCTGATGCGTCGCTACCCAGCCGCCGTCCTTCATCGGTTGATGCCGAATGGAAATGATCCTGCCGTTTCTCAGCGTGACCGTTTCGACGCCCGGCTTCTTCTGGTCCATGAGTTCGTAATGGCGATCAAGGAAGCCGGCTGCGCCCCGAGCCGGCCGCATGCCGTGTTCAAGGCGATATTCGACAATGCTGCGGTGGGGAGTTCCAGGCTTGGTCAGCTCCTCGGGAAGCTCGTACATCGAGGCGTAGCGGTCGTTGCACACCACCAAGTTTTCGTCTGCATCGAACATCGAGAGCCCTTCCGCAATATTGTCTATCGCGGCCTCGAACCGAAGCTTCTGCTGTCCTCGTCGTGAGCGGACTTTTTCTACTGGTCGTGTTGCGCTCATCAGCCCGTCCCTAAGTGGCAAGGCCTAGAAATGAGGCAATAGCGTTAAGCCCGCATTGAGTTGCCCGCTGTCTGCGCTCACCCGACCGCTAGGCCGGTTGACGTTTGTGTGTATCGAAACCGCATCAGCTACCCCGCTGGGGCACTGTCCTTTTGCGTTGCAATGTAGCACCTGACCTAGCGGTGCAGGTGGCCGATGCTGTCGAGGACAGTATCGGCATTGGTGTCGGATCCGCGACGACGTCGTGCCTGTTCGGGCTGGCGGCGAGACCGCCCTTCGCTCATATTGTGACCATGGCAGAGGTTAACCCGCCCGCGGGGTGGTTCGTCCACGTCAAGACGACTGACATTGAAGACACGCCGACGATCATCCGTCACTTTTATGTTGCCGAGCCGGACCGGACACGTGCCGAGGAAATCGCAGCCGATCTAGGCGAGACGGCGGAGGCGATACACCCGCTCTCCCAGCATCAATTGGACATGCTGGGCCTCACTTCAGGACAAAAGAAAGAGCACGACTACGAACCCTGAACATGCCTAAGGTCCACGCGGATCCAGGGCCAGATCAGGCCCGCCGCGTGGTGGCCTGATTCCAGCAGCGGATCGTCCTCAGCCGGCGGCCGAGAAGCGCCTCACCGCGGCCTCAAGAACCGCTTTGGTACGAAGGCCTGCGCCGCCGAGGAGCTGGTCGCCGAACTCACGGCAGCATTTCTCTGCGCCCATCTCGGGATCCAAGGAGAGCTCAGGCACGCGGGATACATCGCCGATTGGATCAGGCTCCTCAAAGAGGACGATCGCGCGGTTTTCACCGCGGCCAGCAAAGCGAGCCAAGCCGCCGAATTCCTCCGGGCGTTTTCGGAGGACACGTCCGCAGAAGAAAGTGAGCAAGCAGCCTAAGAGCCCTCCGGGGCTCTTTTTTCACAGCGCAACGTTCCTCCTTTGTCAGAACCGTGCGCCTATTTCTTCCCGACCCAAAATACGTTCGGTTGCTTAGCGCCTTTGGGAAAATCGTTCACAAGACGCGGAGAGAACTGCCAAAGTTCAAGAGAGCTAGTTTTCTTGAGGAGTTCGACCTCTTCATGAGAGGCGACCGGTACGTAGGTAGAATGCTGCGGATCGTCCCCAGCCTCCCAATCGATCGTCTCGTAGAACTGATAGAAATAAAGTTGGCCGCACCGCGTGCAGCGAAGGAGGCATCTTGAAAAATGGCTTGTGTCTTTAAAAGTCTCTACAACTTCAAATGTGTCCCGCAAGTCAAGTGGTTGCAGTACGTCGGCTTGCCACAAGTGACACCTAGTCGGTGGTCGCATGCCCTGAACCCCTTTGCACTCACCCGCTCACCGTCCCTCGATTAACCGCTTTCTAATCAAATTTTACGAGACTGCGGCTGAGGCGGATACGTCACGCGTACCGCCCACATCGACAAGCCGCCTCAGCCCGATGACCCCCGGACTGGGGCGGTTGCTTTTTTCGCCTGTTGGCCCCCCGGTCTTTCGGGAACCCTTCGGCCCTCAAGCCGTTGATGGATATCGACCGGCTTCAGGCTCGCGCCCCCCATCCCGCCGTCGCTCGTCGTGCGTATTGAAACCGTCTCAGTCCCCCAGCTGAGGCGGTTTCGTTTTCGGGCAAGATCTTGTTCTTGTCCCACCCAGAACCGTCGCGGCAGAGCCGCATCTCGGACTGCGAGGTGAGACAGCCCAGTAAGCGGCACTCCTCGCCGGGGGCATTCGATCCCGCTTTTCCTCGCTTCGCTCGGCGCTATGCTGTCGCTCCTGCGGATGCCCTTTTGAACCGGTCTCGTCGTTGCAGACGGTCCCGCGTCCTGCCTTCGGCGGCGCTATGCTGACGCTCCTACGACTGCATTGTCTCTGCCTGCGAGGCTTCGCCTCTCGGCATCATCCTTGTTTGAGGGAGCCGCGAAACTCGACGCGTAGTGCGGAAATTTTGTTGGCCCTCAGCGTCATGAAATATTCAAAACACGCGGGGCTCGCCTTGAAGTCCCCCGACACGATTGTATCGACTACCCACTCGCCTCCGCGCTGTTTCCCATCGCGAATCTCCGTGTGGAGGTTGAGGCCGGAGATCGCCTTCTGAATCCATTTCTTGATCTCGTCGGCGCCTCGCATCTCCTTTCCCTCGCCGCCGTCGATGACTGTCGCGTCACTGGTAAAAAGCGACCACAGACCATCATCGTCGTGCTCGTTCTTCATCCTGAAAAAGTCGGCGATCGGGTCAGGTAGTTTCATAATTGAGTTCCAACAAGCGGCGGAAGGCGGCACAACCCGACCCAACTTCCGCGCACTCCCGACTCCGACTAAGCTCCACCACAGCCTTCGACACGGATCGCCCTCAACCAGCATTCCCGTATTGAAGGTCAGGCCCGCCGGGTGGTCTCGCAACAACTGTTCGGCGGGCCGCTAAGCCCACCAATGTTACGACCACATCCACCTCAGCCGAGATCCAATCGGGCCCTCCGGTGCTCTTCCGGCAAAAGAAAATACTGCGCAGAGAACGTAAAGTTGGAGCGCTGCAAAGGTAAGGATAGTGCAAATTGGCGGGGTAGGGCTGTAGGCGGTGATCAGACCAAAAATCAAACTGACAATGGAGAGCGCGAGACCAATGCATCCGGCGATAAGTCCCCAGCGAGCCCAGTGCTTTCGTTGACCTTCTTGTAGCTGCCGGAGCTCCAAAACCTGTTTGCCGACACGCGTGATTTCAGTTTCCATCTCCGCCTGTGTCATCACGTTCATCCCTTCAAAATTTAACGCTCTGGCGCGTCACTCGCCGCCCCATCGCCAGCTTGGCGGCTCACCCTTGAGCCAGCATATCCAGAACAACAGTCCCAACAGCACCAGGAGATACCCATCAAAAAAGAGAGCTCTGTGGGGTAGCAGAACGAAGGCGCCACAGCCCGACAGCACCAAGAAAACGGCCAAGACTGTCCAGCCTTGCCAAGCACTGGGAATGCCCCATCCCCATCCATACCGCTTGGCTGGAAACCAGTACTTGGGTTCAGTAGACATTGTGGTTCTCCAAAGGCTTCAGAGCCCCTCTCGACCGACGCTAGCTGGCTCCGCGTGAACCCGGGCCGAATTCCCTATGCAGCAAACTGACAGAAATTTCCCGCTGCCGCTTCGCGTAGTCTCGCCTACCCCACAGCCCCGCCCGGCGCCTCGCCCAGCAGGTGCAGCAGGTATTCCCCGAGCTCGTCTCGACGACCAGCGCCACCGCGCTCACACCGGGCGGCACGCTCGGCCTCAACTACATCGGCCTCATCGCGCCAATCGTGAAAGCCATCCAGGCGCTCGAGCAGGAAATCGCCTCGATCGAAACGACAGTCGCCGGCTTCGCGCAAAACTTCACTACCCACATCCTGACCGGCGACGACGTGACGGCGAACAGCGAATTGTGTGTCGGCGGTACGTGTGTGACGCCCCACCAGTTCGCGGCGATGGTTGCGGCGGCTGATCAGCCGAGTACGCCCGCATCTGCGCCGACCCAACCCGCCGGGACATCCACCACGCCGACCACCTCGTCTACTCCGCCTTCCGCGCCGCCCGTCATCCAGATCAACGGCGACAACCCTGCCCACGTCATGGTCGGAGCGACCTACCAAGACCTCGGCGCCACGATCACCGGCCCGACCGACACGGACAAAATCCTCGGCTTGAAATACTTCCTTACCGGCGCGCTCGTCAGCAACATCGTGATCGACACGAGCCAAGTGGGGACCGAGACCATCGACTACGTTGCAACCGACCCGACCGGCCTCATCGCGACGAGCACCCGCACCGTCATCATCGAAGCACTCAGTGCCCGCCGCCGCCAGCAATAGCGGCATCCTCAACCCCCGCAACAGCCGCCTCATCCACCAACCCGTGATTGCCAACAGCTTTTGCGAGGCCTAATTTTGCGACGATGCGCGGGGCCGAGGCCATCAAATGAGCACTGAGATCACCGTAAGCTCGTGGGAGGAGTGCGAGCAGACGATTCTTAAGATCGAAGAAGAGAATAGAGATTCCGTATACGGGGTTTGGTTTCGTGGTCAAGCCAACGCGAAGTGGCGCCTCGAAACGACCCTTGAGCAGCGCACTCCTCACAGATATTTCGTGCAAGATTATACGTCAGCTGCCCGCTGGAAGTTACATGGCGCATTTACGTCATCGAGGCTTTCCGTCGCCACTTCTCGATTGGTCTCTCTCCACACGTTGCGGCATATTTTGCCTTTGCAAGGGCAACGGATTGCGACGTAGCGATAATTGCGTTTTCTGAGATGCCCAAAATGAAGGCTACCCGAAGTTCAAGACCTACAATATACAATTTAGGAAAATACCTCAAAACCCATCGGAGGCATTTTAGACAACAATCCAGCTACACGTTTTGTGTCAAATTCGACGTCAGGAAAGGCTGGTCGTTTCAGCCCCATCAAAAGGTCTTCGATTTGGATAGAAGGGGTCAGGACTTGCTATGGAAAATCGTGGTGCCCGGAACAGAGCGGCAAAAAAGTATTGAAGCATCTCGATAGGTTCAACTTAAATGAGTTCTCGCTTTTTGATTCGGAAGAGAGCCTCATGGAGACGTTGGCGTTTCGCGAGATCGACCTGAAGGCACCCGATCCGATTTTTATCCCCAGCTAGCGGCGTAGTTCCTTCGGACACGTCTATCCTCCCCGCTCCGACGCATGACCCCGGCCAGCGGAGGCGTGATCCTTTCAAGCAACGCTCGCTGGATCAGTTGGCTCAAGGAAATAAAATGTCGGCGTATCTACAACCCCGGACTTCTTCATGCCTTCCTTGAGGTCAGGCGAATTGGCCCAATCTTTGGCGGTTTTCATGTCCTTGGCGTCGAACATGGCGACGACCTCGTTCTTGTCATCTGCCGAGCGAAATACCCGTTCATTGCTCAGTCCGGCGCCGGTTCGGATGGTCTTGCGACTATCGAACACCGGTCGCCAAGTAGCGTAATCGTTGACCTTGACCCGAATGACTAGGACAGCCATGGCTTCCTCCCTTTTTTGCGAATCGACGCTACGCTGGTCAGGGGAACGCCTTCTTCTGGAAGTCGGTGCGCTCGACCTGATTCTTGATCGGCGGGACGGTGCGAATGTAGGCAACTACGGCGTCGAGGTCTTCGGCCGTCATGTTCTTGTAGAAAGAGTATGGCATCGGCGGCGAGAGGTGCCCGCCGGTTGGTGTCAGCCCATCCGTAATTGCCTTTTTGATATCGGCGTCGCTCCAATTGCCAATGCCCGTGTCCTTGTCCGACGTGATATTGGACGCGCGCATGTTCACACCCGGGGCAAGCGTGATCTCAAAGCCGCCTGCACCCATCTTGTGCGCCACATCCGGAATGCCGTGAGCATCCGGCGACGAGTGGCATACCAAGCATTCAGCGAGTGAGTTCACGATGTAACCGCCATAGGCGACCGTGTCGGTCTTCGGGGGGACCGGTAATCCCTTCGCCGGGGGCATTGCCTCCTGCGGGATATTCCACTTCGATTCCTTCACTTCGTTGCGGACCGGCTTGATCGTGTGCAAGTAGGCGACGACTGCCTTCACGTCATCATCGGACATGCTGTTGTAGGCCGGCACGGGCATCGGTGGGAAAATGATTTTGCCTTCCTTATCCTTGCCCTCGCGAATTGCCCGGATGATCTCTTCATCGGACCAGGTGCCGATCCCGGTTTCCTTGTCCGGTGTGATGTTCGCCATGTAGACGTCAAAGTTCGGGTCCACGAGGTGGAACCCGCCCGCGAATTCCATGCCGGGGATAAATTTGCCGTCCTTGTCCCGAGTATTATGGCAATTGCCGCATGACAGCGGACCCTCGACAAGATACGCGCCGCGCTGCACCAGCGCGCTTTGATCTTCAGCTGAAGCCGGCAAAGCAGTAACGCAGGCCCAGGTCGCGGCAGCGATCATGCACGAAACCGAAACCCTCATGGTCTCCTCCCCCATCGAGCGCCCATCGCGCATGTCCCCACGCCCACGGCGCTTGTATACAATCCATCACCATTTCCCTCAGATAGCAAATTCAAATTTGATCAGTCCGATTTACATCACCGCGCATTGGGTAGACCACAGCTGGGTGCCCCGGCCACTTCCTTGACGACCTCCCCGCGCGTATCGTGTTCCCAGACCTCCGCCCATCCGCGGGGCAATAATTGCCCAGTCTCTCCGTGCAAACCGGACTGAGCCCGGCTAAGATCAGCCCATGTCCTTGCCGTTAATCGCGCTAGCGATTGCCGCCTTTGCTATCAGGACGACCGAATTCATCATCTAAAATACTTCCTCAACGCGCAGCTCGTGAGCAATATCGCGGTTGACACCACCCAAGTCGCAACCGACACCATCGACTACGTCGCGACCGACCCGAGCGGC
>Ga0207107_1101_pt1 | contig 20539 bp, 22 predicted proteins | sample Alteio_BWMinHeat_75_FD_153555 | JGI IMG/M metagenome (GOLD analysis project Ga0207107, IMG submission 153555) | Enriched cells from forest soil in Barre Woods Harvard Forest LTER site, Petersham, Massachusetts, United States -... | ecosystem: Environmental > Terrestrial > Soil > Temperate forest >... | reverse complement strand
TTCGCCGAGCAGGAAACTTCCCGGCTCGAGCGCACGCTGGATCAGGGCCACATGCTTGAGCTCGCCAGCCGCCAAGGGTATCTCGACAAGACTTCCATCAACGCCCGGCTGAATGACCACTACAACCAGCATCACAACCTGGGAGCATATCTGCAAAAAGTAGCGGATGGAATTCGCGCGGCGGACACAAAAAAGATTGGTGAAGCGGAACGTTTGAGGGCAGCCCGCCTGGATCTCAAAGCCCAGGAGGAGTTCGCCGCGGCACGAGTGTTTGTGCCCGCGCGAGACTATCTCAGCGTGGATATGAACAACGATCTCCCGCTCGAAGCGGCAGTAGAGAAGTTGGCGACGGCCGACCTGGGGGACTACGGCTTCGACGTGCGCTGGCCGGAGAAAGCAGACGCGGATGGCAACTTCCCTCCCATCTGGGAAGCGCTGGAGAACGAGATCAAGATACACGAAAAGAGAGTGGTGCAGCTGGCGGAAGCCGCGGCAATTTTCGTCTTTTCATTGGCTTTTTTCACCTTTGCACAGTTGAGTCCATCGAAATCCCGCCGGGAGAAGGGGTGTGAGATTTTTGGTTTCGCGCTAGGAGTTTTCGCGCTGGTGTTTGCGCTGATCGTGGACCGGGGAGCCTGGAAGTATTTCGCGGTGTTCGGGGCCATTTTCTCTGTGGTCGGGTGTATCGGCTGGAAGCTTTCCGGAAGAATGAAGTTTCTACACAAAGAGCACAAGAAAGGCAAAGAGCGGAATGAGCATGAGGAGGAAGAGCCTTGCCATCCAGGCGAGGTCGACCCGTTGGTGTTCGCAGGCGTGCGACTGCATGGTTCGGAGACCAAGGACTCGTTCGCTCGGGTCACAATTATTCTTATCGCCTTCACCGCCATCTTCAGCGCGCTGAGCGCGTTGTACTACAGCAGCACCTCCACAGCCGCGAACAGAGCTTCGTCGGAAGCGCTCCAACACCAGGTCGAGCTGTTCAAGAGCAGTTCCCGCCCGGCAACTTCGGCTTATTACGTGTTGGGGGTAATGGCGACAGCCCAGGAATACCGATCGCGCCTACAGGCAGCCCGGCAGCGCCTGCAACTCGCCGAGGATGGCTTGCCGTTGGCAGCCGCGGGAGATCCCGCCGAGGACATCAAGATAATCGCGGGGATGATGAAAGAGCAGAGCAAAGGGCACAACATGCAGGAGTGGCTGGCAGGAGAAGAGGGGCCGGACCTGGACCCGCGCTTCCCTGAAAGGTTTCTCACAAGAACAACCGCCCGCCAATATCACGAGGATTTCGGAATGTGGGACGCGAAAAACGAGCTGAGCTTGGGCTGGCGAAAAGAAGCCAACATCATGCTGGCAACGATTACGCTGTTCGCCATCGCACTGTATCTTTTCGGTCAGTCGCTCGGGATGGGGAGAACAAGAGCCGCTTTCATTCTTGTTTTTCTCAGTTCCTGTCTGGTTTTAATCGGGGCCGGGCAGGCAATGGTCGTGCGATTCACGCCGCTACCCGGGCGCATGCACACGCTGGCTGCCGAATGCAAGGATCCGGAGCAAAAGATTAATCAGGTAGACCCGGCTGAAGATGCCGCGAAACATTATGCAGCGGGAATGAGGAAATACGCAGGCGCGCACGTGGAAGAGGAGTTTGCCGAAGCTGCAAGAGAATTCAAATGCGCGGTGGATTCTCGGCCCACGTTCGCGCTGGCCAACTATGAGCTTTCCCACGCCATGTGGCAGGCCAGCACACCTCAAAAAGGCGAGGCCTACGTCAGCCTGACATCGAAAGATGCGCTCCCCTCGATCATCGCCTACCAGGACGCGGCGCTGGCAGCGCTCGACCAGGAGGGACTGGCGCGGCCGCTGACCATGCTGGGCAATCACGGCTTCGACAATGTCTTGCTGGCGCTCGCCCAACACGATCGCAAGTATCTCCAACACGGCATCGAGGCCACCCAAACAGCTCTGTCCAAAAACGACAAGTCTCAATCATTGCGTTTTAATCTGGGCATGTCGTTGCTGGCATCCGGCAAGAAAGACGAGGGCATTCAACAGTATGATCTGGGACTCAAGCAACCCGTTGGAAGGAATCTTGCTGCGGGATCTATGACTGACTTGAACATCCTGCTCAAGCATTGCACAAGCGTGAATACCCAATCCTATTGCACTGATTTGGCGGGCGACGTGGCGCGGCTCAAGGCAAGCTTCGTCGCTTCCACGTGGCCGGGGCCTGAACAAAAGGCCGCGTCGTTTTCGCTCGACCCCGCACAAATATCGGGAGTGGAACTGGTTGCCTCGCCCGCAGGCGTCGGGTGGCACGCGCGTGTGCAGAATCTGAACTTAAAGCGCGATGTATTGACAGTGCTGTGGTACGCGCACGACGACCCTTGGGACGTGTGGCGCATGGTCCCCGGCGTTACCGGCAAGGTTGGCGCCGACTCTCTGGTTGAGGAGAGTGATGGGAGGAGTTTCATGTTTAACTCCTTCCTCGATGGCACGTCGGCTCACAGGTGCCTCCCCGAAGGCAAGTATCGGGCTGAATTTTATTTGAACGACCGGTTGGTTGCCGACCAGGTTCTCACGCTCGTGACATCGCCATTCGAGGCGGCCGCATATCGCGACATGGATATCGCGATGTGTCATCCGCAAGATTGGGAGCGCTGGGCGCCAAAAGAGGGCGACCCGGGGCTTGTGCGAGGGTTCAGGGACAAGCATCGAGACCGTGGAGCATTTGTCTTCACTTACTATTATCCGAAGACGGGAACGGAGGCGGAAACACGGAGCAAGTTCCTGTTGAAAAGCGTGAAAGCCGTACTGGGCAAGGATATTTCGACTATCAGCGGTGTACCAGAGGAGCCCGCAGCTTGCCCCGCGTTCCCTGAGGGCAGCGGCGTATTGCGCAGGCGCTATGTCATAAATGGAGCAACTATCATGGCGCGAAGCTGGGTACAGCCGGACGGAACGGTGCACGTGGGAATCGTCTACCGGCTCGCAGGCGTCGTGGATCCCGCGAATCGCCACACCACGGAAATGGAGGACTGCGGCACCTTGCTCTCCTTCACGACGGTGTATTGATCCTCTTACAAGTGGCGGCGCGAGCGAAATCAGCTCACGCTGGCGGGCGCGCCCGGACGCATGGCGGGCGGGACGGAGGATGGATAAGTTTTCGGACGCGTCGCCAGTGATTGCAACTCCTGGCGGTGCAGGAAGGCGAAGAAGTACATCAGCGCGACCTGGCTCACCAGCGCGATGAACCATGTGCTAGCGGCGGAATTCCACGAAGTGGCGTCCATGGTCAGAACTCGGATCGGGACGAAAATGGATTGGAAGGCTGCCTCACCCGGCTGGAGATTCATCGGGCTGTGAACAAAGAACAATACGAATAGCGCGGTGTAATACACGAACAAGTAAAGAATGCCACGAAGAAGCGGCTTGCGGCCGGGGCGCAGGTTCATCCACTGCAAGTAGAGCAAGTCGCGGCACAACCACAGGGCAAAGAACACCAGCCGAAACAGAAATAGTGACATGCTCAGCGGGGCCGCGGGATGGAAGTACCCGGCCACCGACGGACTTTGTTGCCTTGGCTCCAGCAAGAGCGGCAGAAATCCCGTGGCTATCACGCCGATCAAGATGTAGGGAGCGGGCCAAAATGCTTCCAGCCAAGTCAGGCCTTGCTCGCCGAGCTCACGGAGGCGGCGCCGGGCCCTGTCGCGGTTGCGCAATAAAACCAACCCCAGCGCAGAGAAAACCGTGACGTTGACCCACATCGAACCGACCTGCGCCAGATCCCGGGAGGAGGCCAGCGGAACGGTGCCAATAAATAGAAAGTTGGTCCAGCCGGCAAAGCCGAGCGCCTGCAGCGGCGTTAGCAGCTCGTACATGGCCGGATCGCGCTTAATATTGCGCTCTAACGCTAGAATGAACCACGCAGCAAAAGACGCGTACACGAAGGAAAAGAACGGCGTGAATGGAAAAGAAACCCCGTAAAAATTAATGTTCTGCGTGGCCGCCACTCCGTGAGCGCCTCGCGTGAGCATAAGCGTGGTGAAGGACATTCCTGGAATTCCGGCAAAAAATAAGAACAGCAGGATGGCGCCCGTGGAGAGGCTGCGGCGGAGCACCATGGACATCAGGACCGCGAAAGCGTGAAACGCAATCGCACCAAAGAACAGCAGGATCCAGGAATCCAGGAGGTCACCGAAACTCCAGCCGCTTTTTGGCAACGCTATCAACGCCGACGGAATCAGGCAGAGTCCGATGAAATACGCCATGGAAGGCGCGCCCAACAGCTTTCCCATGGTCAGTTCGAGTGGTGAAAGGCGGGTGATGCGCTGATAGTCGAAAGTGTTCTGCTCTTTCTCGCGGCTGATGGACTGCAGGCAGGCGATGCCGCCGCCAACCAGTATGGTGACCGATTGGAATAGAAGGACTGAGGCCAGATAGCCCATGCCCCACCCGGTTCTGGCGCCGCCAGCAGCCTCAGGCCATAGGGCCGGAAGAATAATCAACGAAACGATGCCGGTGATGGCAGCCGCGACAGCCATGCGCTTGGGACGCATTTGTATGCGCAGGTTGCGGATCAGCTCCGGATTTTTTAGGAACAGGGCGGCGGGGTCGTTCACATCACCTCTCCCTTTGTGAGGCGCGAGTAAACCTGCTCAAGCGAATCGGTGATTTTCTCCACGCCGCAGACGGGCGCGCCCGTGGCGATGAGAGCTTTCATCAATTCCGCCAGTTCGGCGTCTGTACCGCTGAAAGAAAATAGCGCCCCTGCCGAATCCACCGTCAGCGACGAGACGCGCGGGTGTTGCGCGAGCCATTGCTTCAAGTTGAATCCTGAAGTTGCCAGCTTCACACGCACACGCTGGCCTGCCGGGGTTCCCTGCGCTCCCGGTACCAGCGAACCTTCCTCGAGGATTTTGTCGAGAGGGCCTGCCTTCACCAGCCGTCCTTTTTCCAGAATCAAGATGGAGGTGCAAATTTCCTGGAGGTCGCCCAGCAAGTGCGAAGTAATCAGGATGGTTTTCCCCGCCTTATGCAAATCGCGGATCAGCTTTTTGAAATCTATTCGCGCTTGAGGGTCGAGGCCCGCGGTCGGCTCGTCCAGCACAAGGACCGGAGGATCATGGATGACGGCGCGCGCGATTCCCAGCCGCTGTTTCATGCCGCGCGAAAGCCCATCGATGAAGGCGTCGCGCTTGGTTTGCAGGCCCAGAAGCACCAGCAAATACTCGATGCGCCCGGGAATCGAGTTGTCCGCAAGCTTGTACGCGTGGCCGAAATAATCCAGGTACTCCCAGACGAGCAGGTCGTCGTAGAGGGCAAAAAAATCTGCGAGATAGCCGATGTATTTCTGCGCGTCCTCTGGACGGGCTTCCACATCCACACCATTCACCAGAACACGACCTGATGTCGGCACCAGCAGGCCGCAGATCATTTTGAGGGCGGTTGTTTTCCCCGCGCCGTTCGGGCCTACCAAACCATAAATCTCGCCCGCAGGGATTTCCAAATTCAGACGGTCGGCAGCCACCACCGGCCCCTGCTTGTCGGAGCCGCCTGCCAGATCGTACTCTTTGGAGAGGTTTTCGATGCGGATCATAACGCCTGTTGCGAGTGTGGTTGGGAAAGCAGCGCGCGTCAATTGACGGATAGGAAATTGTGTCGCGAGAGTTAAATTCTAGGGCGCTTCGGCCGCACGTGTAAGGTCTCCGAGCGGGCGGCAACGCTCAGATACGAAGCCGCTTAGGACCACTGACGAATGGATTGCCGCGCTCGTAAAAGCGAAGCAGGCGGCCAGCGTCCTTGGTTATTCCGATGCGGACACTGACGCCGATGGGGCCCGTCGGCCGCACAGGCGCACCCAGCCATAGCGGCCCATGGCCGCAGATGTCCAGCCCATCAAGACTTCGGGTGATGCGCAACGCCTCCGCCAGACGCCCTGGGCCGCGGGCAAGGTCCTCAATACGAGAAGTTCCACGGCGGCGCTTCATGGCTTCGATGCCTTCGAGCGGCTCGATCGCGCGCAACAAAATTCCGGCGCCGATGCCGCGCGGTTCGCTCGAGACATTGAGCATGTAATGCGCGCCATAGACAAAGTAAACGTACGCGTGGCCGTGGTCGAGAAAAAGAGCGCGGTTCCGCGGAGTCGGCCCGTTGAAAGCGTGGCAGGCCGCATCGCCGGGGAGATAGCCTTCTGTTTCGACGATGCGCCCGCTCAAGCGGCCGCGCGGCAAGTCGTGGACAATCGTCTTACCGATCAAGAAGCGCGCAAGCTCCACTGTGTCGTGCGGAAGCCCTGAGCGGCGGATTCGGCGAATGCGTTTCATCTGTTTGTCAGTTTTTACCACAGGTTTAACAACGGCTTTGCTGTAGAATGCGCGCAATTAGCGAAATCGATTCCGGGAGGCATCATGGCAACCGAGAAGAACTCGGCACGAGACCAGGCCTGGCCCGCGCTCCCGCTGGCTGAGTGGAAAGACACACTCGCGACGCTGCACATGTGGACTCAGGTCGTCGGCAAGGTGCGCCTCGCGCGCAGCCCTTACATGAACCACTGGTGGGAAGTGCCTCTGTACGTCAGTGCGCGCGGCCTGACGACTTCGCCGATTCCCTGCCCCCATGGCTTGTTCGAGATGGAGTTCGACTTCATCGAACACGTGCTGCGCTTCGAGAAAAACAGCGGCGAGACGGAGGTGCTGGATCTTGCGCCACGAAGTGTGGCTGATTTTTATCGCGAAGTGATGCAGACGCTCAAGTCACTCGATATCGAGACAAAGATTTGGCCCATGCCAGTGGAAATCCCGAATCCGATTCGTTTCGACAAAGACACAATCCACTGCTCCTACGATCCGGAATATGCAAATCGCTTCTGGCGAATTCTTGCCAGCGCCGACCCCATCCTGAAGGAGTTTCGCGGCCGCTTCATCGGCAAGGCCAGCCCAGTACATTTTTTCTGGGGCAGCTTCGATTTGGCAGTCACGCGATTTTCCGGCCGGCCTGCGCCGGAGCGTCCGGGCGCCGACCGCATCACAAAGGAAGCCTATTCGCATGAAGTGACCAGCGTCGGTTGGTGGCCAGGTGGCGGAGATATTGCCAGCCCAATGTTTTATTCGTATGCCGCGCCGGAGCCCCCTGGATTCAATGAAAGCCCGGCGCGTCCGGCCAAGGCTTTCTACAGCGCGCAGCTCAATCAGTTTTTATTGAGTTACGACGATGTGCGCGCCGCGGCGGATCCGCGCGCGGCGTTGCTTGATTTTTGTCAGAGTACCTACGAGGCGGCCGCAAATCTCGGTAAATGGGACCGTGCTTCTCTTGAGGCAAATTTCGCCAGGGCAGCAAGTTGAATTGAAACGCGCTTAAGGGCTCCAATAGCGGTTCCGCTGCTTCCGTGCATTCATGAAGCGCCCAACATTTTCCTGGTCCGCCGTGCCTGAACCTGCATCCAATTTTGTACCGATTAGGGGCGCGGGGGCAGCGTCAGTCGGCTATTGGAAGGCCTGCAACTCGAGGCAAAAGGGAGATCAATCATATGAGCGTAACCGACGAAATTCTTGCAGCGAATGGTGTGTATGCGCGCGACTTTCGATTGGGCCACCTTCCCATGCCGCCGGCGCGCAAACTGGCAATCGTGGCCTGCATGGATGCGCGGCTAACTATTGAGCCAATGCTGGGATTAAAGACCGGCGAAGCCCACATCATCCGCAACGCTGGAGGCATCGTCACGGAAGATGCTTTGCGTTCCTTGTTGATCTCGCAGCAGCTGCTCGGAACGAACGAAGTCGTGATCATCAACCACACCGACTGCGGGATGCTAACGTTCAAAGACGAGGACTTGCGTTCAAAGCTCCAGGCGCAAACCGGAACGGCGACAATTGCGCCCGCACATTTCCATGCATTCTCAGACCTCGAGGAAAACGTGCGGCAGCAGATTCAAAAGGTAACGTCACACCCATGGATTCCGAAGGACATCCCGGTGCGCGGGTTTATTTACGACGTGAGAGCGGGCCGCCTCGCGGAAGTGACTTCGAAACGAACGGCTGCGGGCGGCTAGGGATTCAGGCGGCCGACGGCGGGGTTCAGCATGTAGGGCCTTGCAGCATTAGGCTCCAAGCCACGCGCCCGTAGTTCCCGATGGCGGTCGAGGAAATGGAGGTGCGCCCGGCGGCCCCAAGCGCGTACGAAATAGTAGTTGAGTGTGCCGCCGGCGCCGGCGCTCAGAATGGGGATCACCCGCCCGGCCCATTTTTCCGCTACCTCTGCGCCAACCTTTGCCGCGATGCGGTCAATGATGCGAGGGACAACGCGTTCGATAGCCTGCTTCTCGAGGAATTCCCTGCCGAGGTCAAGGCCCGCCGCACTCGCAGCTGCCAGCCATAACGAGGTAACTTCCTCTTCGGTGGAATATTCAAATCCATAAATCAGGCTGAGCCTCTGCAGCATGCGGATGGTGATGGCCGAGAGGATGCCCATGTCCGGCAGGATGGTGAGCAAACCACCAAAGCCGAGGCCGGTACCCTCGAGCGCTGCAGTTCTTTTCGCCGACGTGATGACGCGCTGCGCGATGGGATTCAGCGCTGACTCATCCATGCCCTGCATGTCACTCCAGGATTGAATCGGAAGCCCGTAGGCGCGGCGAACGTGGCGGAGGTAGCGCTCCGGATCCACTTGCACGTGAAAATACGCTCGGCGGAAACCGGCGCGCAGAGCCTTCTCCACAAGATCCGGGAGCATGGCGGATTGGCGGCGTCTTGGCATATGGTCTTGCGAACCTATGGAACGCCTTCGGGTGCGTTCTTTCCAATTATGCGTTTAAGTTCGCTTCATGCAAAGCTCGAAAGCAATGCGCGTGGCTCTCGATGCACCATAGCCGCCTGCTCGCCAAAAAACCTCCAACTGCAGCCACTTCGATTGACTTGGCAAGGCGCGCAGCCTAAGATTTCGGCGCTCGCGCTTGGTTTCAAGGGCGGGGGCGAAACAGGGATCGAGGAGAAGCGCAATGGCGGACTGGCAGTACGCGCAATTGGACCGTGCGGACGAGCTGGCGCAGGTTTCCTGCTACACCATGAAGAAGCACCAGCAAGGGCGCGAGATCGAGTTCCGCATCACCGTGAAGGAATTCGTCACGCCTCCCTCCGGCCAGCATTCGAAATTCTTTGCAGAGGCGGACAAAGAAGTGAATCAGAAAACGGCCGCAATCCTCCCCACCGGCTGGGGCGATTCCCTGCTGAAGGCTCTGGCAGACTGCATGCGCATGATTCGCCAGTTTCCGTACGAAGAATAGCGCCGCACGGTGCGGCCAGCATCAGTTTCGCTTGACGCCCACGCCATGCGAGAGTAGTTTTCGCTGGCGCTTCGCTGCACAGCGAGAAACAAATCAACGGAACGAGGAATCCGGGAATCCGTGAAACTGACCGAGAGAAATCTGAAGCCGGGCTTGGTGGTCGTGGAACTTAGCGGCCGGGTGTCCATGGGAAACGATTGCGCGGAAATTGATCAACACGTCGAGCAGCACATTCTCCGCGGCGAAAAGCACTTCATTTTCGATCTCACCGGCGTCCACCATATGGACAGCGCCGTCATCGGCCAGATCGTGAAATCTCACTCGAGCCTGGTGAAGTCCGGCGGCAAATTGCGCATAGCCGGCGCCAGCGGGATGGTGGACGGGGTGCTAAGGATGACCCACGTACACAAGGTGATCGAGATTTATCCTACCGTGGCGGAAGCCTCCAAAAGTTTCCCGCAGGATTTGTAATCGTCTCCGGCAAGCGAGTGCATTTCCATCATTCGGAGAGTTCGTGCAAATCCTAGAAGTGCACGTCCTTGATATGCGTGGCAATGAACCAGCGATTGCCGAATGAATCCTGCACGCCGGAGTTGCGGTTGCCGTACGGTTCATCGCGCGGTTCGCGCAGGGAAGTTCCCCCCGCGCGAAGAGCGCGTGGGTACGCCGTCGGGCGACGAGCGTTTACACGCGCTCGAAATTGCGCTCGTACTCGTCGGCGAATCGGCGGGGTCCTTCTGCGCCGCCTCGACCATCTTGCGCTGGCGCTCTTCGGTCTTGAGAGCCGTCAACCGCTTCTCCGCGAACTGCCCTCTCAATAACATAAACCGGTGAAAAGCGAAAACGCTAGGCCCGGACGCATATCTCCAAGAAATCGCTGAAGTAAGCGGAGTGAAGCCTGCGGCAAACTTGGAGCCTGAGTCTAACCGACCGTTAACTCGAGTGACCCTCGAATCGCCGACTGCGCCTGCGAACTTTGGTCAGGTACTCACTGGTACGCCAGGGCTATAGGCACCCAACGTCCCTACCGCTACATTGAACGAGCGGGCACTAATACGTTGAGGAGATCGGAAATGGCCACAGCAGTCCAGGCTCCGAATATTGCCGGGGTCTCAAGGAAGCCGAATCTAGGGGCCCTGCCAGCGTCGCGGAAGGATGCGCGGCATAGAGAGAGGCTGAAAGTCCGCCTGCCCCTGCAGGTGCGCCCATTCGACTCGCGGTTCATCGAGATCGAAGATATCGGAGAAGTGCAGGATTTCACCCGCGACGGCCTGTTTTTCGTCACTCGCATGCCGCACTACCTCGTGGGCATGCGGCTGATTGTGACCTTCCCTTTCGGGGAGAAAGCCTCCGCGCATCATCGCTTTCTGGGTTCGATCGTGCGGCTGGAAGATCGCAAAGATGGCACGCGGGGGATAGCAGTGCGATTCCTTGTCTAACGGCAAACTCCCAACCGCTTCGTGAATTATGGTTTCCCTTTGGGCAATGCCTCCGGGATTGGTTCTGTACGTCCGTGGGGGTGGCTGGGACAATGGAATGAGCAGCTCCAATCGTCCACCGCATGGGGCATTCGAGGGTGAAATTGCGGGTGGGCAGGCAGGAACAAACGATGCATGAGCATGGGCAAAAGAAGCACCCTGGCGCCGCGTTGAGCGGCAAAAGCTCTGCTGTGAAGGAGGCCGAACGCCGCGGAACGGAGCGCCATATGTTTACTGCTGCGGCGGACATCCGCGAACTCAGCTCCGGCGCGCGCTTCTCCACGCGAACCACGGATCTCGGCCCAGGCGGCTGCTTTGTGGACACCACCAATCCTTTCCCTGTTGGATCCAAGCTGCAATTGAACCTGCACAAGGGAAAATCAAATTTCGATACCGCCGGGACAGTGGTCTATTCGCAGAACGGTCTTGGGATGGGCGTGGCGTTCGATGAATTGGACGACGCTCAGCGCACGGCGCTGGCGAACTGGCTGTCGGAAGTCACCGGCGAGCGCGTGGTGGTCCCCGACCACGTGCAAGTCCAAAAAAGAGCTTCGGATTTCCAGCGGCGCGCTGAGTCGCCGGCCCTTGTCAGACTGGTGCGATTGATGATTGGCAAAGGAATTCTCACGGAAGCCGAGGGCTCCTCCGTGCTGCATGATCCTGTCCTGTAGCAAGCCGCTGAACGATGTTGGCGGCCCTCATTCAGATTCGGGGACCCGATTACCTATTTGGGGAGAGATGCACAGGCAATGAAGAAGAAGCGACTTGGAGAGGTACTCCGCGAGCGTGGCCAAGTCTCTCCGGCCGACCTTAACAAGGCTATCGAGGATCAACAAGGAAAACTCGTCCACCTGGGCGAATTGATGCTCGAACGCGGGGTCGTTTCAAAGACGGATCTCGCTTCTGCTCTCACCGAAATCACTCACGTTCCCTACGTTGACTGCGAGAATATCGAGATTGATCCAGATGTCCTGAAACTTCTCCCGCACTCCATCGCGCGCCGGTGTTGCGTGCTTCCGCTTGCTTGCCAAGGGACCAAGCTCGTCACCGTGATGGCCGAACCGCAAAATCTGCACATCATTGACGAGTTGCGCTTCATGTCCGGCATGGACATCGTCCCGCGATTTTCATTCCGTTCGGATATCGAAGCCGCCGCCGAAAAATGGTACGGCGCAGCCGAAGAGGCCGAAGCTGCGGTCGCCGAAGCGATTGCGCCTGCAAATGAAGATCCCGGAATGGAGTTCATCTCCTCCAGTTCTCTGCAGCGAAATATCGAAGCGATGCAGGAGATGCAGGCCGAGCTGCTCCACAAGAGCACTCCTGCGGTTCGCCTGGTGGCCTCGACGATTGCAGCCGCCGCCGGAAAGCAAGCCAGCGATATTCACATCGAGCCACAGGCCACCGATACGGTGATCCGCTTCCGCGTGGACGGCATGCTGCGCGATCATCAGCACATCCCTCGCGCGTTGCAGAATTCCGTCGTTTCGCGCATCAAGATTTTGGCCGACATGGATATTGCCGAGCGGCGCGCGCCGCAGGACGGCCGCTTCCTGGTGAAAATTTCAGGGAAGAAGATTGATTTGCGCGTCTCGACGCTGCCCACCCAGTATGGTGAAAAGGTGGTGATGCGGCTTCTTGAGGCCGATGCGCCGCTGCAGAATTATGCCACGCTGGGTCTGGCGCCGGAAATCGCCAAAGGCTTGACACACATACTTAGCCAGCCGCAGGGCATGCTGCTGGTGACCGGCCCCACCGGCTCCGGAAAGAGCACCACTCTCTACTCTTCGCTGCACATGGTGCGCAAGCCCACATTGAACATTATCACCGTCGAAGACCCCGTCGAATACGCCGTGCCGGGCCTCAATCAGGTGCAGGTGAATAGCAAGGCCGGGCTGACGTTTGCCACTTGCCTGCGCTCCATTTTGCGGCAGGATCCCAATGTCATAATGGTCGGCGAAATCCGCGACCGCGAAACTGCCGAAATCGCCATCAAGGCCGCGCAGACCGGGCACCTGGTCCTGTCGACGCTGCACACCAACGACGCGGTTTCCGCCGTTACGCGCCTGCTGGACCTGGGAGTCCCGGGATTTCAGATTGCCACCTCCGTAAGTGGCATTATCGCGCAGCGGCTGGTTCGCCGCCTCTGCACTTGCCATGCGGAAGTCCCCATGAGCCCCGAATATGCTTCCCGGCTGTTGCAAGCGGGAATTCAAGATCCGCCGCGCACGCAGCATCTTCCCAATGGCTGCGATGCCTGCGATCTCACCGGTTACAAAGGCCGCATCGGGATCTATGAAATGCTTGTGCTCGACGACGCCATCCGCGGAGCGGTCCGCTCGGGCGACCGCAACGATGAGATTCGTAGCCTGGCGCGCAGCAACGGCATGAAACTGATGCAGGAGCAGGCGCTGGATCGCGTGCGCCAGGGACTGACCACACTGGAAGAAGTCCAGCGTGTTGTCCCCTTTGAACAAATTAATTCTTCCTATTGCGCCGCGTGCCATCACGAGCTTTCTCCGGCCTTCGTTTTCTGCCCCTATTGCGGCGAGAAGAAGACCGGCGTGGAGCCTTCGCGGTCCACGCGCCACTCGCTGGTCGGCCAAGGAGCCCACGAGGAATGAGCGCCGGAAAAAATGGCAACAGCCAGTCGAAAAATTGGAACTCACCCAGGCTCGCTCCGCGATTCTCCAGCCTCCGTGAACTTTCCGTCAGCTACGAGGGATTCAGCGAAGCCATTGTCACCCGCCCACCCGACGTAAGCACGCGCGGCATGTTCATTAACACCAGCCGCAAATTCCCCGAGGGCGCTGTCCTTAACGTCAATTTTCGGCTGGCCCTTACCGGCGTTGAAATCCGCTCACGCTGCGAGGTGCGCTATTGCCTCCCCGGAGTCGGGGTTGGCGTCGAGTTTGTGGACATTTCTCCTGAATCGGTCCGCGCAATTGAGGAAGAGGTCAGGTTGGGAAATGGGCGATTGGCGAAGAGGAAGTCCCTAACGCGCAGTAGATTCCGGAAGTAGTCCCAGGACCACTGCACTGCGCTCGGTAGGCATCAATTTCCGGCACAGGGAAATTTCTCCACGATTCAGTTCCATATTTCCTATAGTACGACGACTCAAGTCCTTCCTTTGCAGCACTTGTTAAGCACCCCACCTCTTGGCCACGCCCGTGCATCTAACATGCTGAAGGGGTGCAGTATGGGAGAGCGAAGGAAAGCCAGGCGGTACGAGATTTTTCTGCCAGTGCAAGTTTGCATGTCCCGACATCGCCCCGCCGAATTTTCTGTCGGACAACTCCGTGATGTGTCCCGCTCTGGGATTTTCTTCCATTCGAGCGTGCCCGTTGATGCGGGCTCTGGCCTTGAGTTGACCTTCTCTCTGCCGACCGAGAAAGATCGTGGGTTTTCCGTCCTGGTTCGCGCCAGTGCCAAGGCTCTCCGCGTTTCTCCGTTGTCAGGCGAGCCCTCTCCGCTTTACGCCGTGGCTGCAACAATCGACCGCATCGATTTCGTCCGCCCAGCGGTTTCAAGCGCCGCCTAGTTCGCGGCATGAGGGCTTGGACTACGCAGTGCTCGCCGCGCAGGCCCTTCCAAAATAAAGCCCAGGCTCATTCGCCACCTTCATACCCTTTTTGCTAGCTGGAGATCTCAGCATCATCAGCAGGACTTGTCATCCTTGGGCTCCACTTAAGATTGCCGAATACAATGGTCCCTGTTATTTTTGGCGCAGACGAGCATGCCACACGACGTTGATCGACCTCCGAAAGTGCGCAAAATCCTCGGCCTCGAGCGCGAGATCCTTCGCGCGCTGTGCGCTTCCCCGCATTTGACTGCGGAGCGCGGCGGGCTCCTGAGGGCTCTTGTATCGCACGACTGGAGGGATCCCGAACACCGCGTCGTATATGAGGCGCTGCTGCGCGCTCGTGCCCGCGGCTCCGAGGGACTGCGTTCGGAACTACCAGCCACGGCGACGCGGATGGGATTCCCCGATGTTGACTGGGCCGAATACTTCAAGCCTTCCGAAGCCTCGCGGGCTGCTGAGCTCAAAAGTTGCATCCGCGCGCTCGCCGTCGCCTCCGCACAGCTCCCCAGCCAACCATAACTGCAGGCCTGCAGCACTGGTCCGCCCCGCTGCTTTTCTAACCTCCAAGTTCCGACCGTTAGCTCGCCCGTTTACCCATTGGCTTCAATTCGGCACACTTTTAAGCGCCCCATCGGGAGAAGAACTATTCTTGGTGAGTGATTGAAACGTTGGGGTCCGCAGGAAGGAGCCGCTGTGAGCCGCATCTGGCAAGCGCTGAAAGAAGCCGAGAAAGATAAGGCCCGTTCCAGGAAATCCACTGGGATCACGAAGAAGGATGGCTCCGAGCGGCGCAAAAGCGAGCGCTGCACCCAACCAGTCCCCGTACTCATTTACGGCTCCGATGAGGAGAAACAGCCTTTTCACGAAGAGACCGAGACTCTCGACATCAATGAGGACGGCTGCGCATTCCCTCTACAGAGTCCCGTCGTCCGAGGTCAGGCCTTGTTCATCACCAACATGCGCAACCAGGCCGAGCGCGAGTGCCGCGTGGTACATATCGGCAAACGCGTGCACGGAAAATCGAGAGTCGGTGTCAATTTCCTCAAGCCCGGCACAAACCCATCGCTCCCCGGGCACGACCCGAACTTCTGGCGAAGCTCCTAAACACGCTCGCCATTCGCCCAGCCGAAAAATCCTCGAAACCGCTAAATCAGAGCCCCATCAGAGCGCGGCGGCCGGAGCTGCAAGTTCGTAAGAAGATGTGAGCTGAATCGCATTGTGCAGCGTGCGATAGAGAGGGCAGTTCATCGGGTAAATTCCGTGGACTCGTTCGACGGTGGGGCGGGCCGCCTCCGGCGCCACCAGCTTCATGGCCACATGAATCCGCCGGATCACCAGCACGCCGTCCTCCTGCTCCACTTCACCTGTCACCTCCGCCGTGAGCTTTCCATTGCTGGCATCAACTTGACGCGCATCCAGCGCGCCTCCGAATGTGCCCATCATTCAACCCGCGGTTGCGGCGATGACGTAATCAATCGTCGCGGCGTGTGATTCTGTCAGCTTTGCGGGGTCCACTTTGTAGTGCTTTGCAATCGCTCCGTGCACGCTGAAGATGACCGGGTGCGCCTCCCCCGGCAGATGAGCCACTCGCAGCGGCCCGGCCTTGCGTTCAATCTGAACTTTGGATGTGTACACGACCTCAGGCATGGCCGCCTCCTGGCTGATCGAATTGGGCCGATTTTCAGTGCAGCCCAGCCTACAGTACAGTATCAGAAGAGTCTGATTCCGCCATGGGCCGCGTGGTGATCGTGGGCTTCACATAGGCTTTCTTCATTTCCGCGCCGCAGCCGCAACGGGGATTTCGCGGGGGATCGAGGAAAGACCCCTTTGTAACTTCCATCTCGCAACCGCATTCTGGATTTTGGCAGATGTACCTCTGGCCCTTCCGGATGAATGGCGTCAAGTGGCCCCCCATGTCTAGCTCCACTTATAGCTAGTGCGATGAAGGGTCATAGCGTTTCATTTTGGAACACTCCTTATTCCCATTTTGGCACTTTGGCTTTATTTGATCCCGCGGCAGTCTGCGTCTTATGGGTTTCGACTCTGATTCCTTGGGCGGATGAAAAGTTGAAGTGGATGTAAGTGAATGAAAAACAAGGCAAAGAGCCCAGTCACGGACAAGGACGGCCCGAGGGCGCTAGAGGTTCAGGTCAGGGTATTTGGCCGCCGTCAGTTCGCGCGCGCGATCATAAACCTTCTGTGGCGTCCGCCCGCGAGGATTCGTCCAACGGCCTGGTACGGCCAGACCGCATTTCGGGCAGCATCCATCTTTGAGCCGGTTCTGCTCCACGTCGTGCCACGAGCGGCGAATCAGAGGCGTCTTGCATGCCGGGCACAGCGTGTGCGCACCGTCGCTGTAAATATTCCCCTCATACGCGTAGTGAAGCCCAACCTCCTGCGCGATCTTGCGGGCCGAGTGCAATGTTTCAGGCGGGGTGCGCGGCTTGTCCCGTAATTTGAAATCAGGATGAAACGCCGTGAAATGCAGCGGGACATCCGGTCCCAGATGCTCCATCACCCATTCCGCGAGCTGCCGCGACTCGGAGGGCGCGTCATTCAGCGTTGGAATGATTAAGTTGGTTATCTCGAACCAAACATTTGTCTCGCTTTTCAGCCACTGGAGCGTTTCGAGCACCGGCTGCAAATGGGTGAGCGTGATGCGCCCGTAGAAATTTTCAGTGAACGACTTCAAGTCCACGTTGGCCGCATCAATATGGTCGTAGATATCGTGGAATGCATCGTAGGTGATGTAGCCGTTGGTCACCATCACGGTGTTCAGTCCGTACTCTCTCGCGGCCGCGCAGATATCAATCACATACTCGCCCCAAATCGTTGGCTCGTTGTAGGTGAATGCGATCGAAGGGCACCCGTTGCGGATGGCCAGCAGCACGACATCTTCCGGCGGCACATAGGACGACCGCACCTGATCCGCGCGCGATTTCGAGATGTCCCAGTTCTGGCAGAAGAAACAGCCCATGTTGCAGCCTGCCGTGCCCATGGAAAAAATCTTCGTCCCGGGCAGAAAATGATTCAGCGGTTTCTTCTCGATGGGATCAATCTGCATCGCGGCTGGATGAGCGTAACCGAGGTTGTACAGCTTTCCGCCCTCATTCACGCGGATGAAGCAAAACCCTGCCTGGCCCGCCCCGATGTGGCAATGCCGCGGACAAAGATAACAATGCGCCTTGCCCTGCGCGTCAGTTTCCCACCAGCGCGCTTCGTGTAGCGAATCAGCCTTTTGAAGAATTTTCAGGTCTTGCATGACAGCTTCAACCCTTGCACTTATTATACGCCGATATCATTGGCGCGCCGAACTTCGCAACAAGGCAGGCCATGCATCCCGGAATGGCGCATCCGCATCTCCGATGGAAACGCTGGGAGGTCCCCATGAAGAAAGCGACCAATCCAGTAAATCGGATACTCTCCCGAGGCGCACGAGTGCGAGCGATTCTCGTGGTCACAGTTCTAGTGTTCACCGCTGGTATGTTCCAAGCCCGCGGCGAAAAAGATAGGAAGACCGAACCCAATGCATTCGACAAGATGCGAGTGGGAGGGTCGATCCTTCAGAATTCAAGCGTATCGGTGACTGCCTCCCTGGGATCGGGCGATTTCTTTGTTAACCTCAAACGCATGAAAACCCCGGCGGGATACGAATTCACCAAGAAGTCTCAGTTTGTGACGCTATTCCCACAAAAACTTAAGGTCGAGATCAACATCGGGGGATCCTATCTATCGTCTCCTTCCATCGGCAAACTCAGCGAAGTGGATTTTCGTGCCGAGTGGAAGCGGGGAGACGCATTGCGGCCCGTTTCTTCTCTGTCCGCCGAGAGCGGCCAAAGGCCATTTTTGGAAACGACCGTTGGCATTTGGCACCTTTTAACGATTCAGGATAATGATGTCCCCCTAACCGATGTATTGGTTGTGACGATGTCCAAAGACGGCGATACCCTCGCAACATTCACCTCGAGCCTGCTGGTTGATAACCCTTGAATGCCGGACCGCTAACTCGATTGGGCGCGCCGCCTTTCGGCGACCCATTCGAGGAAGCGTTCCATGCGCGCGCGTTCGCGCCACAATAGCGAAAAGAATTTTCGGGCGTCCAGGTCCGCTGCATCCTGCCCAAAAAAAGTTTCGAGGCGCCACTGGATGTAGGGCGACTTCCACGGGCACAGCCGGTAGCCCTTCGAGATAATCCAGTAGTAGCGGAGCGCGTTCAGCATTGGCTGCCGCGCCCACGTCGGAATGGTAGAATCGCAGCGCAACGCGAGGCGCCCAGCCAACGCTCCCCATGACCGCTGAAGATCATTACTACGCCGGGATTGATTTCTTCGGCGAAGGGAAAATCGAAGAAGCCATCGCGGAATATAACCGCGCGCTCGAGCTCGACTCGAAATTCGCGGACGCGCTGCATGGGCTGGCGCAAGCCTACCACGCCCGGGAAGATTTTGACCGTACGATCGAAGCCGCCCGCCGCATCCTCGCGCTGAATCCGGATGACATCCTTGCGTGGACCACTATCTCCCGCGCATATCAGAGAAAAGGAATGGTCCCCGAGGCAGAAGAGGCTGGCAACAAAGCGCGCATTCTTGGGTGGAAGCAGCAGCTCCGCGAGCAGAAGGCGAAATCGGAAGGCGGCGGGGGATGATTCGATGAAGGTCGGCGACAGAGTGAAGCTGATTGGGATTCCGCCCGATCTTCGTGACGACACGGATCTGCGAACACGAACGCTGTTCGAAAAGTGCCTTGGAAAGTCCTTCCCTATTGCCGAGCTGGAGACAGTAGAAGGTCTGCCGTATCAAATTGTGAAGTTGGATGTCGGCCACGTTGTCGGGAAGGCGGAATACATGGAAACGATCTGGGTGGAACCAGCATATCTCCAGCCAGGGACTGAGTGATCTAATGAGCGAATCCGCGACCCACAATGCGAACAGCAGGTCCCTCGTCAGCCTGAAGGCGGCCTCTGTCGGGATGACAACGCTAGACACATCAAAGTCACAAGAGAAAAGGCCGGGCAAGAATCGCCCGGCCCTTTTTGGACTTCAATCTTCGAGCTAGAGCGCTGCGCAGACGGATTTGACCTCGGTGTAGTTCTCCAGCACTTCGTGCCCCATTTCGCGGCCCCAGCCGGATTGCTTGTAGCCACCAAACGGCAACGCTGGATCGAACACGTTATAGCAGTTGATCCACACGGTCCCGGCGCGGAGCTTGGCCGCGAGCGTGTGCGCCTTCTTAATGTCGCGAGTCCAGATTCCTGCGGCAAGGCCATAGATTGTGTCGTTCGCAGTCGCCGCAATTTCATTGGGATCGCTGAACGGAATTGCCGTGACCACCGGCCCGAAAATTTCCTCCTGCACCACTTTCATCTTTTCGGTGGTGTTGACGAGCACCGTTGGCTTCACGAAATAACCCTTTGTGCCTTCGCGTGTGCCGCCCGTCACCGCCTTCGCGCCTTCTTTCATCCCGGACTCGAGGTAGCCGCAGACGCGATTTAACTGTTCTTCGGAAACTAGCGGACCCATGTCGGTATCGGGGTTGAGACCCGGGCCCACGCGGATTTTGCTCGCGTTGTCCGAGATCCCTTCCACCACTTTATCGAACGCTTTCTTCTCGATGTACAGGCGCGAGCCGGCGCAGCAGCACTGCCCATGATTGAAGAAGATCGCACTCGCCGCGCCGGGAATCGTGGAATCCATGTCTGCATCCTCGAACACCACGTTGGGAGATTTCCCGCCGAGCTCCAGCGAGACCTTCTTCAAATTCCCCGCCGCAGCTTGGATGATCAGCTTGCCGACTTCGGTGGAACCGGTGAAGGCGACCTTGTCCACATCCGGATGTGCGGCAAGCGCAGCCCCCGCAGTCTCGCCGAAACCAGGCACGATGTTCACAACGCCGTCCGGGAATCCCGCTTCCTGCAGCAGCTCGCCCAGTCGCAGAGCGGAGAGCGGCGTTTGCTCCGCGGGCTTGAGCACCACGGTGCATCCCGCGGCAAGCGCAGGCCCGAGCTTCCACGCCGCCATCAACAGCGGGAAATTCCAGGGAATAATCTGGCCGACCACGCCGACCGGTTCGCGCAAAGTGTAAGCCAGGAACTTGCCCTGCGGCGCGCCGGTGAGCGGAATCGTGTTGCCTTCAATTTTTGTCGCCCATCCCGCGTAGTACCGGAAGTGATTCACAGTCAGCGGGACGTCGGCGACTCGCGCGATTTTC
>Ga0207107_1098_pt2 | contig 20629 bp, 12 predicted proteins | sample Alteio_BWMinHeat_75_FD_153555 | JGI IMG/M metagenome (GOLD analysis project Ga0207107, IMG submission 153555) | Enriched cells from forest soil in Barre Woods Harvard Forest LTER site, Petersham, Massachusetts, United States -... | ecosystem: Environmental > Terrestrial > Soil > Temperate forest >... | reverse complement strand
GATTCCGACGACTTCAAAGTGGCCCCAGCCTGGATCCAAGGTGGCCTTGACGAAGAAGTCCGGCGACTTGTTGGCTGTGTAACCGGTGGTGTCAACAAAGTTGTTGAGACCGCCGCCGGCACCCGGAATGTTGAAGAAAAAGTTGTTGTTCGAGCCGCGGCCGCCAAAGGTGGTCTGCGGACCTTCCGCGGAGAAGCCCAGGGCGAACTTATCCCAGTTCTTCACAACGCGGAAGCCGTAAGCGCGCTGCCACGCCCAGCCGACGATGTATTGCGGGTCGATCATCAGCGGGAACTGTTCCTGGCGGTTGGCAATGCCCTTCTTGCTTTCCGTGACCATGCTCCACATCTGACCGCCGGCAACTTGGAATCCGTTGTCGAGGGTGACGTTCGCCCACAACTGGCGCTGACGGAAGACGTAGCTGTTGCTTTGCCGGTTGTTGGAGGTAACGCCGGCGTTGAGGAAGTCGGCTTCGTAATAGCCGCTAAGTTTGGCGCTGCCCACTTTCGATTCGGCTAATAGGAACAGGCGGCTCTGCCGGGCGCTGAAGACGTTTTCAGAAATGTGGCTCAGCGCGCTGTTAGGATAAGGAATACCGGTAAACGTGCTGTTCACATCGGCGCCGGTGGCGTGGCTGCGAAAAACCGTTTCCGCCGCGATGAATCCTCCCGGCGTAATCGAGATGCCCTTGTAGCGGATCGCCGGTGGACCATCCTCCGAAGCTTTCTTCTCTTTGTCTTGCTCGGTGGCCACGGTCGTCTTCAACACTTCATTGCTAGCCTTGAGGTCGGAGACCGTGGTGCTGAGCGTAGAGGCCGAGGACTTCACTTCCGCACTGGTGTTGACGGCTTCGGTGGCCTTGCTCGTGGCTTCCGCTGCCTTGGCGTTTGCCGCTGCTGCTGCTTCGCGCGCTTCGTCGATCTGCCGATCGCGCTTGGACAATTCTTCCTTCAGCAACTGCAACTGCTCCTGCTGTGCTTGCACAGCCTGCCGCAGTTCTTCGAGTTGTACCGCAATTGCGGAATCCGCTTTTTCGGTTTTCTTGGCCGCCTTCGGTTTGGCCGGTGCACTGGCCTTGGCCGGCTGCGGTTCGGCATCTTTCGGTGTATCAGCGAGCGCTGTTCCGGACACCAGGAACAGCGATAGTGTCAGTGCTGCTAGTTTTTTCATCGCCTCTCTCTTTTTTTGCTGAATTCGTACTTGGAAACCGGTACCCAGATGCGCGTACCACCCCCGGCGAGAAAGTAAACACCAGGCTTTACAGTTACGTCAATCGATTGTGAATATCCTGTAACAATCTGCCGCGCGGCGTCGCAACTTATTGATTAACAATGGGTTACAGCTTTAGACGAAATGTCCACAATCGCACTCTCGCACAATTTTGCCTCTGGCTGCGGCCTGACAATTTTCCCCGCTCCGCCAGTCATCCGTGTGCGGTTCCGTCGCCGACTCTTCCGGGCTCGCCAATCTATTTCGCCGCGCCCGCCGCATACGCCAGGACCAATTGCGTCAGCCGGTACTGGTATCGCGCGTCGGTGTCCGCAATTTCTGCTTCCGTTGCCTGCAGTTCCGCTTGCGTAAATTCCACAATCGAACCTAAGCCGAGGTTGTAGCGCGCTTGTGCCAGATCCAGAGACAGGCTCGCTTGTTCGCGAAACTGTTGCGTTACCGACAAGCGTTCGTACGCGCTGTTCGAATCCTGCCAGGCATTGCGCACATCCCGCGCAATCTTGTTTCTCGCATCCATCAACCGCTGCCGGTTCACTTCCGTCTGCAAGTCCGCCGTCTTGGCCCGCGCGTTGTACAGCCAGCCGTTGAACACCGGAACGTTGATATTGACGCCCACGGCTCCGTACCAATTCGCGATGTGATCGTCGCGCACCGGCGCCAGGCCCACCACACCCAGCGCCCCCACCGTCGGCCGCCACAAATGATGCTCCGCACCCGCAAACTTCCGCGCGGACTCCACCTCATTCTGCAGCGCCGCGATTTCCGGCCGCTGCTGCAACGCTTGCGCGATCAACCCGTTGACGTCCAGCGACGGTGCCGTCACCGCGTTCGCCTCTTCCAGCAACTGGAATTCCTGCCGGTCCGGATATCCCAGAATCGCCGAGAGCGTCGACAGCGCCGCTTCCGCGTTGTTCTGCGCTTCCAGCAGCAACAGCCGCCCCCGCGCTTCATCCACTTTCGCGAAGCTCAGGTCCAGGTCGGACTTCAGCTTGGCATTCGCCAGCGCCGAAATTTTCTGTACGAAAAGCTGCCGCGAATCCACCGTCTTTCGCGCCACGGTCACCAGCGCCTTTGTCTCCAGCGCGTGATAGAACGCCTGGTCCACCGCCAGCACGATTTGCGCCCGCGTGGCCGCTGCATTGTCTTCTTCCGCTTTCGCCGCATACTCCGAGCTGGAAAGCAAACTCGTCGTGCGTCCGAAATCGGTGATCAACTGGCTGACCGTCGCTCCCGCCGCCGCTCGCGGAAAAACCACCGGGTTGTTCAGCCCACCCGCGGCGATGCGGCTCCCCGGATTGGCGTCGACCGCCGTGATGTTCAAATTGGCCGTCGGCAATAACGCCGAGCGCTGTTCCCGCACGAACTGCTGCGCCGCCAGCGCCCGCAATTTCCCGATCGTAATCTGCGGATTGTTCTTGATGGCCAGAGCTTCCGCCTGCTCCAGCGTCAGCGGCATCCCCGCGCTGGTCGCTGAGCTTTGCGCCACCACCGGCGGAGCCACGCCTGCCAGCGACCCCAGCAGCATCCCCGCCAACCATCCCACATGCCTCACCGTACGCCCAGGCCTCATGCCGGAACCTCAGTCTCCTGCGTTCGCTCTTTCCGGTGCACCAGGAGATACGCCGCCGGTACCAGGTACACCGTCACTACCACTGACACCAGCAACCCGCCGATGATCGCCCGCGCCAAAGGCGCATATGCCTCGCTGCCTTCTTCGATTCCCAGCGCCATCGGAATCAATCCCAGCAGCGTCGCCAGCGAAGTCATCAGAATCGGCCGCAATCGCAGTCTCGACGCCTGCGAAACCGCCTCCTGCAACGTCTTCCCTTCGTGATGCAGGTGCCGCGCAAACTCCACGATCAAAATGCTGTTGGACACCACGATGCCCACCATCATCACCAGTCCCATCAGCGACATCACGTTCAACGTCGTGTTCGTGGCCAGCAAAAAGAGCAGCACTCCAGCCAGTCCCGGCGGCACTGCCAGCAAAATGATCAATGGATCGGTCCACGACGCAAACTGCGCCACCAGCACCAGGTACACCAGCACCACCGATAGAATCAGCCCGATTCCAAAGCTCTTGAACGACGCCCGCATGCCCTGCACCGAACCACGCAGCGTCACGCGCACCCCGTCCGGAAGTTGCATCTTCTGGATTATGTCTTCGATCTGCCGCGTGGTTTTGCCCAGGTCCTCCTTTTTCGGCGCAACGTACAAATCGATCACCCGAAAAAGCTGGTAGTGATCCACTTCCGTTGGCGAAGCAATCGTCTTGACGTCCACCACCGAATCCAGATACGTCGGCCGCAGAATCCTTGCGCCTCGCAGCGGGATCTGTTTCAAGTCCGTCAGCGTCTTCACCGCATCCTCCGGATACTGCACTGCCAGCAGATACGGATTCCCGCTTTTCGGATCGATCCAGTAATTCGGCGCGATCATTCCGTTCGAAGTCAGCGCCGTAATCACGTTGTCGATCACCTCTTTCTGCGAAAGTCCTAGTTGGCTGGCTTTTTCCCGGTCCACATCCAGCTCCAGCGCCGGATAATCGATGTCCTGCGGAATCAGCACGTCGTTCACCCCGGAAAGTTGCCGCACTTCCGCGCCCAGACTGGCCGCCACTTTGTACGCCGCTCGCAGGCTATTCCCGCTCACTTGCACATCGACCGGCGCCGGCAAGCCCAGGTTCAGCACCGCGTCCACCAATCCGCCCGATTGGAAGTAGGTCGAAAGCTGCGGCAGTTGCTGCTGGATGCGCTCGCGCACCCGCCGCATGTATTCATAACTGCCGGTCTTGTGTCCCTCCCTCAGACTCGCTTGCACGAACGCCGTGTGCGGCGCCGAATTGGGCGTGTAAATCGCCGAAAAATCCGTGGTGATTCCGATGTTCGAAACCAGGATCTGCAATTCGTTCTTCGGAACCACTTCGCGAATGATGTCTTCCACCTGCTTCACGTATTCCTCGGTCAGCTCCACCCGCGTTCCGCTCGGCGCTTTCAGGTTGATCACGAATTGCCCGGGATCCGTCCGCGGGAAAAACGACACGCCCAACAGCGGATACGTCCCCAGCAGCAGCAGTGAAATTCCCGTTAGTCCGATCACCGTCGCCGCCGGCTTTAGCAGCGCCGTGCTCAGCGTGCGGTCATACTTCCCCAGCATCTTCTCGAACTGGCGGTTGAACTTCTTCGCGATCGTGCCCAGCCTCGCTCCGATCGCTCCTTCTCCCACTTCTTCATCCGCTTGATGCTTCTTCATCAGCTTCGCGCAAAACAGTGGCACCACCGTCATGGCCACCACGTACGACGCCAACAGCGAAAGAATCACCGCCGTAGCCAGCGCCATGAACAAGAACCGGCTGACTCCGTACAAGAACACCACCGGGAAAAACACGATAGCCGTCGTAATCGTCGCCGCCAGCACTGCCAGCGCTACCTCGTTCCCGCCTTTTTCCGCCGCCACTTCCGGAGCTTCGCCCATCTCCAAATGGCGGAAAATGTTCTCCAGCACGATCACCGAATTGTCGATCAATCGCGAAAACGCCAGCGCCAGCCCGCCCAGCACCATCGTATTGACCGTCCCACCTCCCGCGCTGATCGCCAGAAATGCCGCCAGCGCTGACAACGGAATCGACAGAAACACCGCCGCCGTCGCTCGCATGCTCCCGAGAAAAAGCAAAATCATTAGCCCGGTCAGCACCAGTCCGATCGCCCCTTCGTGAATCAAGTTGCTGATCGCCGTTTTCACGAACACCGATTGGTCGAATACCACTCGCGTGCTCAACTGCTTCGGAACATCCACCAGGTGCTGCAGTGCCTCACGGATTCCGTCCACCACTGCAATCGTGTTGGTATCGCCCCCTTGCTTCAAAATCGGCAGATACACCGACGGCTGCCCGTCCACCCGCACGATGTTCGTCTGAATTGCCTCCGCATCCACCGCCTTCCCTACGTCCGCCACCATCACAGACGATTGCCCCACCGTCTTCAGCGGCATGCTGTTGATCGCGGCCGCCGATGGTACTTGCGCGTTCGAATACAAGTTGTAATCGAACGGCCCGATCTTCACGTCCCCCGCCGGCAGAATCAGGTTGCTTTCGTTCACCTCTCGCACCACGTCCATCGGACTGAGTTGATGCGCCTGCAATTTCAGCGGATCGACGTACACCATGATTTGCCGGTACTTGCCGCCGAACGGCTGCGGCACCGAAGCGCCCGGCACGTTCGCAATCTGGTTGCGCACCGTGTACCGCCCGTAATCCTGCAATTGCGTTTCGTCCAATCCTTCGCCCTTCAGCGTGATCAAACACACCGGCAAACTCGAAGCATCGAACTTCAGCACCACCGGCGGCAGCGTCCCCGGGGGCAGTCGCCGCAAATCCGCCATCGCCAGGCTCGAGATCGTGCTCAAATCCGCGTCCGCATTCGTTCCCGCTTGAAAATAAATCTTGATCAAGCTCACCCCAGGCAACGATCGCGATTCGATGTGGTCCACTCCGCTCGCCAGCGTGAAAAATCTCTCGAACGGATTGGTGATGTTCGTCTCGATCTGCTGCGGCGGCATCCCGGAATAGAACGTCGCCACCACCACCACCGGAATATTGATCGGGGGAAACAAATCCACCGGCATGCGCACCAGCGTCACGGTGCCCACAATGGCCACCATCAGGCAGCACACCATGATGAAAAACGGGTTGCGAATCGAGAACCCGGCCATCAGCTTGCTCCTCCCGCTTCTCCGTTGCGCGGCGCCACTTCTTTCGGCGCCACTTTCTCTCCGCTCCGGAACTGGCTGCGGTTCCCGATAATCACCTGGTCGTTCTCGTTCAATCCCGAAAGCACTTCCACCCGCGTGGTTCCCTGCATCCCCAGTTTCACGTGTTTCTCTTCGATCACGTTGTCGGCGTTCACTGCCAGCACCGTCGCGTCGCTTCCGTTTTGCGCCACCGCTTCCAGCGGCACCAGCAGCGCGCTCTTGTTCGCCGCCAGGGTCAGCGCCGTTTCCGCGTACATTCCCGGAATCAATTTCCCGTCCCGGTTGTCGAAATCGATTTCCGTCTCCATCGTGCGCGTCTGCAAGTCCAGCGAATTCGCATACCGCGATACTTTCCCCTCAATGTCCTGGTTCAGCGCCTGGACGTGCACTTTCACCGAATTGCCTACGCGAATCTGCCCGGCCATCGATTCCGGAATCGGCAGCACCAGCCGCAACTTCGAGATCTGCGCCAGATGCACCACTGACATCGATTGCGCACTCGAAGCAGTCCCCGCCGCGATCAACGCTCCGGTATCCGCATACCTCGTCGTTATCACGCCCGCGAACGGCGCCACAATCCGCGAGTAATTCGTCAGCGCCCCGTACTGCTTCTGGTTAGCCTGCGCCATTTCCAGTTGCTGCTGCGCCGAAGACAGCGCCGCCCGCACGCTCGCCACCTGTGCCTCGCCTTCCAGGTCCTTCGCGTGCGCATCGTCGATTTCTTGCTGCGCCACGATTCCCGGTCGCGTTGCCGCTGCCTCTTCCAGCCGTTCGCACGCCGCGTGTGCCGCCGCATGCGCCGATTCCGCTCGCTGCACATCTCCTTGCGCCCGCCGGATCTCTTCATGCCAGCGCCGTACGGACGCATCCGCTCCTGCCAGCTCCGCGGCCAGCTCCGGAATCTCCAGCACTGCAATCACTTGCCCTTCTTTCACGTGATCGCCCACGTCCACGTACATCGTTCGAATGTACCCGGCCACTTTCGCGTGCAAATCCACGTCCTGGAACGGCTTGAACTCCCCTGCAATCCGCAGCGAATTCTGCAGCGCCCCGCGTTGCACCCGCGCCACCGCCGCCGGCACCGCGCCGGCCTGCTCTGCGCCCGCCTCGCCGTTCACCTTGCCCGGCGTTTTGCCGATCCACCACGCCAACACGCCCGCCAGCCCGACTCCCGCCAGCGCCATCCATAATTTGTTTTTCATATCCGCTTTCCAATGCAGGATTGCCCGCGCGATGTGGAAGAAATCACCGCATCGCCAGTCCCGCGGGATCCCGCGAAGTACCCATGGGAACTACCTAGGGAAGGGCCCGAGAAATCACATCAGCCAAAAACGTTTCGTATTGTTCAGCGAATCGTAAGAAGAACTACCGTGCGGGAGGAGGCCGGAACCACAAACTTGCCGGCAAAACTTTCAACGGCGTTCGGACTTCCGCGTCCGGCGCCGCCACGCGCTCGAACTCCACAGCCTGCACCAACAAAATCTCGCCAACCAGCGCTTCCATTCGAACTGCCGGCGCATGCCGCTCGCTGGCCCGGAACTGCTGCAACTCCGAAGCGCCCACCGTAGCGCGGTGGCTCGCCGAATGCCGCACATTCAATCCCAACCCGGACGAAGGCGCCGCAACAAATGGGTTGTAGAGGAATAAGGCCGCCAGCAGCACGCACAGCCACGCGTAGCGCGCTGGTTTCTGGCCGTCTTCGCAGTTCGAACGCACCGGGCTCATCCCTCGACCTTAATTGGACTGTCGCGGTAGGTCAAGAGGATGCATCACCGGGTGTGCGAAATGGGTGTGCGAAATGCGGGGTGCGAAGTGGTGGGTGCGAAATGAAAACAAAACCAGGAGAGGGGGGAGAGGGGACCGGAGCCAGGGGTGCGCCGGTCCCCAGGTAGGACGTAGGGTGAAGATCAAGCGTGGCCAGCATCGCAGGCCGGAGTCACCTGCGCATCAAGGCCATGTGAATTCTCCATGACGTTCCCGGCGACGTCCCCAGCGGGGGGGCCGGCCGCCGTTTCCGTGGTGCTGCCTTCGTCCGGGCGCACCGTCAAGCCTCTGCCGTGCCGCACATCCAGCCCGCGCACCCAGAAAATAATGTCCTCGGCGATGTTGGTGGCGTGGTCGGCGATGCGCTCCAAGTGCCGCGTAGCCAGAATAAACTGCAGCCCCGGACTCACCAGCGCCGGCTCCAACGTCATTTTCTGCAGCAATCGCTCGAAGATGCGGTCGCGGTACTGGTCCACCACGTCGTCGCTCTCCAGGACTTGCGTGGCCATGTCCACGTTGCGGAAAATCAGCGCGCCCAGGCTCTTGCTGACCATCGCGCGAACCGCGGAGGCCATCGGCCCCAGTTCTTCGGGAATTTCCGCGCCGGGCATTTCGCGCAGCGAGATCACCCGCTCCGCCAGATTCACGGCGATATCGCCGATGCGCTCCAGATCATTTGTGATTTTCAACGCTGCGACGATTAGCCGCATCTCGTCGTCGCTGAACGAGCCGCGGCGCAGCAGCCGGATGGCGTGCTCATCGATCACGATTTCCATTTCGTTGATGCGCGGCTCCAGCAGAAAGACTTCGCCGGGAAGCGCTGCCGTACGCGGGCTGTTGGGGCTGACGATGGCGTCGAGCGCACGGTTCATCCCGCTCTCGACAGTACGCGCCATGGAAACCAGGTAGTTCACCAGCGTGTCATAGAGTACGGTTTCGGTCAGTCCTGCGCTTGTGGCCATGCGTCCCCTTGCCGAGCAGAGTACCAACAGACCCAATTCCGCTCGTAGACAAGAGTGTGCCAAGTCAATCGTTACAGTTTCTTGACGCCAGCATGAATAACCAGCAAACGCCCCTCCGGAAGAAGACGCAGCTCAATTCGAGCAGCAAGGCGCTCCCGGCTGACCCGGAAGGCACACCCATCCGGCAGCCCTCGGGCCGTTCTATTGACAGCAGCCAAAGCCTTCGATAGTGTCCCGACTTACAGGTCAACAGGTCACCACTAAGCCCTAAGCCCATGGCAACCGACCCCTCTCACGGTTCACCAGCCTCTTCGCGCGTGCGCGCGCCAGTTGCGTTCGCTTTCAGACCCACTTCATCTAGTTCTCGGAGGCGCATCATGCAGATTCGGCGTGCCGTCGTCTTTGCTGGCCTGTTGTTCGGAATCTTAGGCTTTCTGAAGCTGCGTTCCGCGAGTGCGGACGACTGGCTACCCATTTCTCCCGAAGACCTGAAAGCTACCAGCGATCCCGCTGCTCCCGGCGCGCCGGCCATCATCTTGTTCCGCCAAGTCGATCGCGACGATAGCTCGGCCCGCACCCCTCACGAATTCAACTATGTGCGCGAGAAAATCTTCACGGAAGAAGGCCGCAAGTACGCCGATGTGGAGATCCCATTCTTCAAGGAACAGGCCAACGTCCATAACATCAAGGCCCGCACGATTCGTCCGGACGGCTCGATCGCCAATTTCGACGGCAAAGTCTATGAGAAGGAAATCGTCAAGGCCCGCGGGCTGAAGTATTTGGCCAAAACCTTCACGCTTTCCGACGTCCAGCCCGGCAGCATCATCGAATACCGCTACACCCTCGATTTCGCGGAAAACTATGTGTTCGACTCGCATTGGACGTTGAGCGAAGAGTTGTACACGCGCGCGGCGAAATTCTCGCTCAAACCCTATGGCGAATTCGCCCTGCAGTGGAGCTGGCCCAATGGCCTTCCCGAAGGTACCGCGCCTCCCACAAAACAAGGCCCCACGATCAATCTGGAGGCTCACAAGATTCCGGCGTTCCAGGCAGAAGACGATATGCCGCCAGAGAGTGCCATGAAATTGCGCGTCGATTTCATCTACAGCGACGATGGTTTCGAAAAGGAGCCGGACAGGTTCTGGAGGAAAAAAGGCAAAAAGCTGAATGACGGTGTGGAGAGCTTTGTAGGAAAGAAAAAAGCCATGGAACAAGCCGTGGCGCAGATTGTCTCGCCTGGCGATTCGCCTGAAATCAAGACCCAGAAAATCTACGCTCGCGTACAGCAGCTTCGCAACACCTCTTACGAAACCGAAAAGACCGAGCAAGAACAAAAGCGGGAGAAAGAGGTTAACAACGTCGAGGATCTTTGGAAGCGAGGATACGGAAACGGGGTTCAGCTGACCTGGTTGTATCTGGCGCTGGTCCGCGCGGCCGGTCTCGAAGCCTATCCGGTGATTGCCTCGGCGCGCAGCGAAAATTTCTTCAATCCCAACATCATGCGGGCGACGGACTTGAATGCCAACGTCGTTTTGGTGAAGCTCAGCGGAAAAGACATGTACTTCGATCCCGGCGCTGCGTTCACGTCGTATGGGTTGCTACCTTGGGGCGAGACTGGAGTGAAAGGCCTCAAGCTCGATAAAGACGGGGGCTCCTGGATCACCACGACCATGCCGGAAAGCTCCGAATCGCAAATCCTGCGCAAAGCGGACTTGAAGCTGACCCAGGACGGCTCGCTGGAAGGAAAGCTCACGGTCACCTATACCGGCCTCGAGGCTTATTGGCGGCGCCTCGATGAACGCCACGAAGACGACACCAACCGCAAGAAGTTTCTCGAAGACGATATTCGCGCTTCGATTCCGGTCGGCATCGACGTGGACCTAACCAACAAGCCGGACTGGAAGAGTTCGGCGCCAACTATGGTCGCTGAGTTCGATCTCAAAGTGCCCGGATGGGTGTCTGGTGCCGGCAGGCGTGCGCTGCTGCCCGTTGGCCTATTTAGCGCTCCTGAGAAACATATGTGCGAGCACACCAGCCGCGTCCATCCACTCTATTTTCACTATATGTCGCAGAAGGCGGACGACATCACGATCGATCTGCCGCTCGGCTGGCAGGTCAGCAGCATACCGCAACCGCAGAATAACGATGCCAAAGTGATCTCTTACACCATAAAAGCGGAAGACAAAAAAGGCACGCTGCACCTGGAACGGAAGATGAGGTCGGACCTTATTTCGCTCGACGCGAAGTACTATCCGGCGCTGCGCAACTTCTATCAGACAGTGAGGACCGCAGATGAACAGCAAATTGTTTTGCAACCCGGCGGCGCTTCGGCCAGCAATTAGCCGCATCGTTCTGCGCTCGGTCCCGTTGGCGTTCTTGTTTCTCTGCTCCTCGCTTTCCGTTCGCGCTGGCGACGCCCCGCAGTGGATGCACGCCTTGGTGAACGCGCCGCTCCCTAAAGTCGACGAGAAAACTGACGCCGTACTGCTGTATTCCGAAGAAATTTGGAACGTGCAAGGGAACGGCAAAATCAAGAGCACGGTGCGCCGAGCTTACAAAATCCTGCGTCCCGGCGGGCGTGACTATGGCCGTCTCCGCGTCGATTTTGATGCCGAAACGCGCATCACCAACATGCGCGGATGGTGCATTCCGGCGCAAGGCAAGGACTATGAGGTCAAAGACAAAGACGCTCTTGAGACCGCGCTCTTCGGTGTTCAAAACGGCGAACTCATGACCGATACCCGCTCCAAGCTTTTGCAAATTCCCGCCGCCGATCCCGGCAATATCGTCGGTTACGAATACGAACGCGACCAGCGTCCCTACGTGCTCCAAGATGTTTGGGGTTTTCAATCTGAAGTTCCCGTTCGCGAGGCCCACTACACCCTTCAGTTGCCGCAAGGCTGGGAATACAAAGCCGTGTGGCTCAACCATGCCGACGTCGCTGGCACCGCCAAGGGCAGCAACCAATGGGAATGGACGCTGAGCGACGTTCCGAGTGTCCGCCCCGAACAGCAAATGCCACCGGCGTTGAGCGTGATTGGGATGATGGTGGTGTCTCTCGTGCCGCCCGGAGGAGGAGCAAATAAAGGGTTCCAGAGCTGGGACGATATGGGCCGCTGGGAGGCCTATCTCGCCCAGGACCGCCGCAATCCGTCTCCGGAAATTAAGCAAAAAGTTGCCGCGCTCACCGCGTCAGCTCCGAACACGATGGCCAAGATGCGAGCTCTCGCTCAATTCGTGCAGAGTGACATTCGTTACGTTGCCATACAGTTGGGCATCGGCGGATGGCAGCCCCACCCCGCTCCCGACATCTTCAATCACAAATACGGCGACTGTAAAGACAAAGCCACTCTGATGAGCACTTTGCTCAAGGAAATTGGCGTCGACTCGTACTATCTCTCAGTGAACACCGAGCGTGGCACGGTCACACCTGCAACTCCAGCCACGCGCTGGTTCGACCATGAAATCCTTGCGGTACGACTTCCCGCTGATGCAAAAGATTCTCCCGCGATGGCCGCCGTTTTCGATCATCCCAAGCTTGGGAAGCTTCTGATTTTCGATCCCACCGACGAATTGACTCCCTTCGGTCAATTGCGCGGCGAACTGCAATCCAACTATGCACTTCTCGTCGCTCCGGACGGAGGCGAGCTGATTCTGACGCCCAAGCTGCCTCCCGCTATCAACGGCGTCCGCCGCGATGCGAAGCTGACGCTCACTTCTTCCGGCACCCTCAGTGGCGAAGTCACCGAGGTTCGCTTGGGCGATAGCGGCCTGTATCAGCGCATGGCTCTCCGCTCCGCAACCGCGGACAAGGACAAAATCAAGCCGATCGAAAACCTGCTCGCCCGCTCGCTGGCAACCTATCGCATCACCAAGGCCTCGGTCACCAACGCGCAGCAGACCGATTTGCCCTTTGGCTACAATTATTCGCTGGTCGCCGAAAGCTATGCCAAGACAGCAGGTAATCTGCTCCTGGTGCGTCCACGCGTCCTGGGAAACAAGTCCAGCGACCTGCTCGAAACGAAGGAGCCGCGAAAATTCTCCGTGGAGTTCTCCGGGCCCTCGCTTGATTCGGACACGTTTGAAATCAAGTTGCCCGCCGGATATGAAGTGGACGACTTGCCGCCGCCCATCGATGTGGACTATGGCTTTGCCAGCTATCACAGCAAGACCGAAGCGAAAGGCGATACGCTGCGGTACACGCGGACCTTTGAAGTAAAAGAAGTGACGGTGCCAGTGGCTAAAGTAGACGACCTGAAAAAGCTCTACCGCATCATCGCCGGCGACGAACGCAATACCGCGGTGATCAAGCTCACAAGCAGATAAATTTTTTCCGAGTCCGCCGAATCAGCATTTCTCCTCGACCGCGAATCATTTCTGCATCAATTTGCTTTCTATAGTTGTTCATTCCTCGTTAACCGAACCGTGATGAATTCGCGGCTCGAGCAGAGTAGTTTCACCGGGCTGTCCCAAAGCACTCAGCATTGCCACCCAAATGGAGGAATGAGATGTCGTATTTCAAGGAACTGCGGAAGCAGGCCACTCTCGGCGCCTGCCTTTTCGCGTTGCTGTCCAATTCGGTCTACGCGGGTCAAGCTCCCAGCGCCGCGTCGGCCGCCGAACACCAGAAGACAGAATCACCCATCAAGCACCTGATCGTCCTAATCGGCGAAAATCGCACCTTTGATCATCTCTTTGCTACCTACGTGCCCAAGAGCCGCGACTCCGTGAAAAACCTGCTGTCCGAAGGCATTGTTAACGCCGACGGAACCCCTGGAAAACACTTCAAGAAAGCGCAGCAATTCCAGGCAGTGGCCCCGTTCAGGACCAAGTACTTCGTCAGCCTGAAGGACCATGAAAAGGCTCCGTATGACATTCTCCCTGCGCCGACGCTGAACTTTTCGCCCAGCCCCGACGCCTCGATCATCGGTTTTGCGACCCAGCCTCCTCCCTTTCCCCCAGCCACTCCGGCCACTATTTTGGCGGCCATCGAGCCGTCGTTGGAAGCCGCCGACCTCCACCTGCTGACTACTGGTGCGTCCGGCCAAAACAACACCTTTGTACTTACCCCGGTTCCCGACTTCGATACGCGCGTCACGAATTTCGACAAATTGCCGAACGGGCCGTTCCCCCTTGAGGGAGCCAAGCTGCCCTACGATTCCTACACCGGGGATACCACGCACCGTCTCTACGAGATGTGGCAGCAATCCGATTGCAACATCCGGAACGCCACCCGCGAGAATCCTTCGGGCTGCTTGAGCGATCTCTATCCGTTCGTCATCACCAACTATACGAACCAGTTCGATCCCTTCGACACACCTCCTGCCATCGATGACAATGGCGGCGGCAACTCCATGGCTTTCTATAACGTCCAGCACGGCGCCGTCCCGGTCCTTAAGGCGCTGGCCGATGAATTCTCCATGAGCGACAATTTTCATCAGTCGTTTATGGGTGGCACGGGCGCCAATCACGTGATGCTCGGAACGGGTGATGCGATCTTCTGGTCCGACGGCCAGGGCAATCCCACCGTTCCGCCGTCGCACATCGCCAACCCCGATCCCCTACCGGGCACCGACGACGTCTACACAGTGGACCTGTTTTTCGACGGCAACTTTACCGAGTGCGCCGACAGCTCTCAGCCAGGTGTTGATGCCGTCCGGGACTACCTGGCCTCTCTGCCGTACCATCCTTCTCCCAGATGCGAAGCGAAACGCTTCTATATGGTCAACAACGACAGCCCGGGTTTTCTCCCCGACGGCACGGTGGACGCCGCTGGAATCGCTAAGGGCGGTTCCGTTCCCCCGATCAACACCCGAACCATTGGTGAAGCGCTCAACGAGAAGAACATTTCCTGGGCCTACTACGGCGGGGCCTACACGGCTGCAGTAAATCTCCAGCACAATCCGGCCAGCACCGATCCGGCCGTACAGGTTGGGCGAGCCTACTGCAACATCTGCAACTTCGAGTCGTACACCAACGCCATCATGGGCGATCCGGCTCAGCGCGCCGCCCACATCAAGGACACCATCGACTTCTTCAACGCCATCGACGACCAATCACTTCCGTCAGTCTCGTTCGTTAAGCCGGACGGTCTGCTCGACGGCCACCCGGCATCTTCCAAGTTCGACCTCTTCGAAGGCATGGTGAAGAAAATCATGGATCACCTTCAAGCGCGGCCGGAACTCTTTGCTTCCACCGCGTTCATGATCACGATGGACGAAGGCGGAGGTTACTATGACTCCGGCTATATTCAGCCGCTGGACTTCTTCGGCGATGGCCCACGCATTCCGATGATCATCGTCTCGCCGTTCACCCGCGGCGGCCATATCAGCCATACCTACAGCGACCACGTCTCGATCTTGAAATTCATCGAGCGCAATTGGAACTTGAAACCGCTCACTCATCGCAGCCGCGACAATTTCCCGAACCCGCGTGTTGACGATGAGAATCCCTACGTGCCGCTGAACAGCCCCGCGCTCGGGGATCTCTTCGATCTGTTCCGTTTCGGCCATGACCATGATCGCGATCATGACGGAGACCACGACAACGACTAGTCCGAAAGGGTTCGCGGCAGCTTGTTTGGTGCCCGCGAATTCCCACGAAAGCAAACTCTTCAAAACTCACGCCGACCGGGCTTACGCTCGGTCGGCGTGACAGTTTTGGGACGAACACTTGTCGCCGCCAGCCCGGAGGTCTTACCTGAATCGCTCGACTGGCCCCGCTTCAGAAAAGGCCGTTTTGCGCTGCCTTGTGGGGGTAAACTTCCCGCATGAAGAAAAATGGGGGGATTTCTGGAGGCGTACGGTTTGCGCCGGTGTGGATCATCGCGTCTTTGCTACTGTCCTGGCTGGGCGTGCAGGCGGTGCTCGGCGACTCGAAAGCGGGGGCCGAGTATTTTCTGAAGCTGGTATGCGAGTCTTCGGATCGGATTGTTACCGTCCGATTTGATGGTGAGAAGGCTGAGATCGTGAAGTCAACCGAGACGCGGCTACTGGCGAGCGACATCAGCGGCCCGCACGGAATCGCTTTTTCTCCGGATCGCAAGAGCTACTTCGTTTCCATCGGGCACGGAAGGCCGTATGGTTCAGGCGTGAAATACGATGCGGACACGGATAGCGTGGCGGGCCAGGTACAGTTGGGGATGTTTCCCGCGTCGATGGACGTCTCGCCGAACGGAAGTTTTGTTTACGTCGTGAATTTCAATTTGCATGGCGATCCGGTGCCCAGCAGCGTGTCCGTGGTGGACACCAAGATGATGGTCGAGGCGGCGCGTATTCAGACCTGCGTGATGCCCCACGGTTCGCGCGTAACGCGAGACGGCACGCGACAATACTCCGCGTGCATGATGGATGATCTGCTCGTCGAGATCGATGCAAGGCGTATGAAAGTGGCGCGCAGCTTTCGATTGAGTAAAGGCCAAGAAGCGGGCTTCACCGGAATTCCAGACCGCGCCTCGCCGATGGCCAAAGGCGAGATGCACGCAGCGGACATGGCCGGAATGGCGAACGCGACGTGCCAGCCGACATGGGCGCAACCGTCCGTCGACGGCCATCGCGTATATGTCGCCTGCAACAAATCGAGCGAGATCGTCGAGATCGACGCCGAGAAGTGGGCCCTTGTGCGGCGCTTACCCGCTGGCGAGGGCGTCTACAATCTCGGTGTGACGCTGGACGGCAAACTTTTAGTGGCGACGAACAAGCGCGGTCCTTCCGTCTCGATTTTTGACTTGGCAACAGGAACTGAACTCGCCCGGCTAAAAACCAAGCGCAAAGTCGTGCACGGCGTCACTATCTCGCCGGACAGCCGCTACGCGTTCGTAACCGTCGAAGGCGTCGGATCTGAGCCGGGTACCGTCGAGGTGATCGACTTAAGTGAAAAACGCACCGTGACGACGCTAGATACGCCTCCGCAAGCCGCCGGGATCGACTTCTGGAAAATGGACACACCGCACTGACGCCGCGCCAGTCTCAGACCAGCACAGATCAGTGTGGCGAGTCCGTCGTCGAAGTGTACGCCTTGTGCTTGCCGAGCTTCGTAATCCACAGCCCACCGTGTACGTCGTTCACGTAGATAAGCCCCTTGTGCGGATAGGCGCCCCAGGCGAATGGAAGGTTGACTCGAAAGCCTTGCGAGTCGCCGGACCAGAAGCGGCTGATTTCGCGGCCTTGATTGTAGAGTTCTCCGCGCAACTCCCCAGATACATCGAGCACCCGTGCGCCGCCATTGTAATAGCCCATATATAGGACATCGTCGAAGACCCAGATATTGTGCGAGCCAGCTTCGGGCACGCTGTACGTGGCCACTTGGCGAGGATGCAGCAAATCGCTGACGTCAACGACGTGCGCGATGCCGCGCACGGGAATGCGGTCTCGCGAAGCCAGTTTGAAAACGGCAGGAAAGACTTCGTCGCCGACGAAAACATAATTCTTGTAACGATAAACCGCGTGAGCACCGGCCAGCCATCCCGCTCCATAAAGCTCGCCGTAGTTGAACCGGTAGCGCGAGACGAGTTGCGGATGCTCCGGACTGCCGCCCTTGACGCCGTTTCCGACGTCCAGAATCACCAGGCCATCGCGCCAGTACGCGAGATAAGCCAGTCCATCAACGACTTGCACGTCATGCAAGTACCGCCCCGCGCTCGAAACACCCTCGGGCGAGGCAATCTGCATCTGCGCCGATTCTTCCACCTGCCAGCGCGCCACTTCCTTCGGCGCTTTCACGTCGGCAAAATCGATGACGCGTAGCGAACCCGTCGCATCATCCGTGAGGTACACGTAGTGCGAATTGACGTAAGCGCTGTGCACGCCGCCAGTCACGGTAGCCGTATACTCAGAAATGATTTTGGGCTTGAGCGGATCTGAAGTATCGAGAAACATGATGCCGTTCTTGCGGTTGGAAGCGCCTTCACGGGTCAGCACCCCGATCTTCCCGTCTGCGGTCACGCTGATGTCGTTGATGATCCGCGCATCGACCTTCAGAGTCTCCCCAGCCTTCGGTTGCGAAGGATCGCTGATATCGTAAACAAAGAGTTTGTCGTCGATCGAAGAGAGATACGCATAGTGATCCCAGATCCACTCTTCAGCGAACTGTTCATCCTTGGTCGTCGCGTGGCTCACCACGTCCATCTCGCGCTCGATATCGCGGGGCGAGACTACCACGCTGGCGACAGCAGTCTTGCCGCCGATGGAACCTTCCACGCTATAGGTCCCCGGCTTCTCCGCGACAAACGCCCCATCCGGAAAGATTTCCGCCCCCGCTCCCTGAACAGACCACGAAACATCCGCGGTAACGTTCGCTCCTTTAGCGTCTTTAGCCTGCACCGCAAAATGCAGCACGTCGCCAGTGCGCGCATTCGCGGTGGCAGGAGTCACCAAGAAATTCGCCACCGGATTGGCCACGACCGTCACAGCCGACTCCGCCGAAACGCCATCGCCCGTTACCTTGATCCGCGCTTTGCCCGGCTTCGCCGCTCGAACAAGCCCAGCGGCATCCACGCTCGCAATGTCCGGCTCGCTCGAAGACCACGTCAAAACGATGTCCGTCCGAGGATCGCCATTCAAATTGCGCGGCGTAGCAAGCAACAACCGGCTTCCGCCGGCAACTACCGTCGTTTCGCGCGCCAACTCGATGCTCGCGGCGTGCGGCTTGCTGACCGTGATGTGCGCATAGCCTGTCGTGCCCCCGATGGTCGCTCCGACAAGCACCTCGCCCGCCTGAAACACAGACACGGCCCCGTCTTCGCTAGCTCCAGCGATATCAAAAGGCGCAGCAAACCAGAATTCCACTTTGTCCGGCAGCGGCTTGCCCGCTGAGTCCTTAGCCACAGCCTTGAATTGCAGCTTGTCGCCAATCGAGGCGGCAGCTTGCGAAGGCGTGACTTCAACGCTGGCGATATTGGGGTTCGCCGCTTTCTCTTTTTCCTGCCCGGCAGGCACCCGCGCCAGGCTCGCGGCAGGAAGGCACGTGAGCAAGAAGAAGACAACGCTGGTGCGCCACGCAGTGCATGCGGGCGAATGACGATCGGCCATGGAAACTCCTCGACTGGGATGAATAGGGAAAAATGTCCGTCTGCGTGTCGGAGTGTAGGTGCGGCTCCGCAAAGTGTCAATCGCGATGTTCGAATGCGCCGCAGGAAAGCTCTGAGCAAGGCCTCGTTACGGTCACGGGAAGCAGCGTGTCTACAGCATTCCCGTAGGTGCACTTTTGATTAAAAGGGGCGTATGATACTGCCTCCCTGGGCTCCGCAGACAACCCCAAGGCTCCCGGAGGGCCACTTCATGGCTCACCGCTTCACGATTGGCGTCGAAGAAGAATTTCAAATCATAGATCCTGCGACGTGCGAATTGCGCTCGCACGTGATGCAACTGGTCTCCGCAGCCTCGCCGGACATCCTCGATCAAGTCAAACACGAAATGCACCAATCGATCGTGGAGACCGGCACGCGCATCTGCGAAAACGTCGGCGAGCTGCGCATCGAAATGCACCGCACCCGCGGCGAGTTGGTTGCCGCTGCGGAACGCGCAGGCTTGCAGGTGGCGGCGGCGGGCACCCATCCGTTTTCCAGCTGGATCGATCAGGTGATTACGCCCGGCGAGCGTTATCAGCACATCGTCGAAGAGCTCCAGCAACTCGCTCGTTCACTGCTGATTTTCGGCATGCACGTGCACGTCGCCATGCCTGACAAGCAAACCACCATCGACATGATGAACATGGTGCGCTACTTCCTTCCGCACCTGCTGGCGCTTTCAACCAGTTCTCCCTTCTGGATGGGCCGCAACACCGGCCTGAAATCATTTCGCACCACGGTGTTCCGCCGGTTCCCCCGCACCGGCATTCCCGAACAATTCGAATCCTGGAGCGCCTACGAGAATTTCGTGAATTTGCTCGTGCGGCTCAATTGCATCGATACCGGTAAGAAGATCTGGTGGGATGTGCGCCCGCATCCGACGTTTGGAACGCTGGAATTCCGCATGTGCGATGTCACCACGCGCATCGAGGAAGCTGTGGCCATAGCGGCGCTGACGCAGGCGCTGGTGGTGAAGCTACATCGCTTGTACACCGGCAACCAGAGCTGGCGGCTGTACCGCCGTGCGCTGATCGAGGAAAACAAATGGCGCGCCGCGCGCTACGGCATCGAAGGCAAGCTGATCGACCTCGGCAAAGAAACCGAAGTGCACATGCGCCAGCTCATTCCCGAGTTGCTCGAGTTTGTCGACGACGTAGTCGACGACCTCGGCAGCCGCAGCGCCGTCGAATACGTCAACACCATCCTGCTGGAAGGCACCAGCGCTGAGCGCCAGTTGCGCGTGTTCCAGGAAACAGGCGATTTGAAAGCGGTAGTTCGCCATCTCGTCGCCGAGACCAAAGGCGGCGTCACCGAACCGCGCGCCTCCGCTCATGCCGTCAACTGATCTTCCCGGCGCGCCGCTGAGTTAACGGATCTTCATTTGTAGTGGCGCAGTATGCTGCGCCAGAATCACCAAGGCGAAGCACTTACGCTCCGCCGACCGAACGCCAGGAGAAAACGCCATGCACAAAATCGGCCTGCTATGCGGTCGCGAATACAGTTTTCCTCCCGCGTTTCTAGCTCGAGTCAACGAACTCGGCAAGAAAGACGGAGTCGCCGGAGAATTCGTCAAGCTTGTCGGCACTCGCATGGGCGAGCCCTCCGGCTATCGCGTTATCGTCGACCGCATTTCCCACGAGGTCGAATATTACCGTGGCTATTTGAAGCACGCCGTTCTTCAGGGCGCTTACGTCATCAACAATCCCTTCTGGTGGACCGCTGACGACAAATTCTTCAACTACGCCGTCGCCTCAAAGCTGGGCATCGCCATCCCCAAGACTGTCCTGCTCCCTCAGAAGGGATTGTTGATGACGTAAGCGCCCTGAAGAACGGCGTGCTTCAAATAGCCACGGTAATA
>Ga0207107_1099_pt1 | contig 20785 bp, 16 predicted proteins | sample Alteio_BWMinHeat_75_FD_153555 | JGI IMG/M metagenome (GOLD analysis project Ga0207107, IMG submission 153555) | Enriched cells from forest soil in Barre Woods Harvard Forest LTER site, Petersham, Massachusetts, United States -... | ecosystem: Environmental > Terrestrial > Soil > Temperate forest >... | reverse complement strand
TCGATTTGTCTTTGAGCGGTTCCTGAATCTTCGGAAGCGCTTCGACTTTCGCCTTGAGAGCTTCTTCGGCGATATCTTTCGGCACGCGCAGTTTTTCGCGCAGCTTGCCGTTCACCTGGACGACCATTTCAATTTCGTCTTCCACGAGATATTTCTCATCGAACGCGGGCCATGGCTCGTACGCGAGCGTATCTGTCGCGCCCAATTTCTGCCAGAGCTCCTCGGCGAGGTGGGGGGCAAAAGGCGCGAGAAGAATGAGGAATGGCTTCAGAGCTTTTCGCGGACGGTTCGTCCACGTCATCGATTCATTCACGAACACCATGAGCGTTGAGATGGCGGTATTGAACGCCATGGCATCAAGGTCGGTCGTGACCTTCTTGATTGTTTTGTGAAGCGTCGTGAATTGCGCGGCATTCGGCTCCGCATCGTCGATCAGCGCATGGAGCCGGATGGTTTGCATCGCAGCGGAGGCTTTCGTCAGGTCCGTGCCGGCGAGCGTCAATTGCTGGTCGAAATCCTCCACGCTTTTTTCGTCGGTGAAAAGACGCCAGACGCGTCCAAGAAAACGATAGACGCCTTCGACTCCGTCCATATTCCAGGGCTTGGTCTGTTCGAGCGGCCCCATGAACATTTCGTAGAGTCGCATCGCATCGGCGCCGTAATTGCCGATCACTTCATCGGGATTCACCACATTGCCGCGCGACTTCGACATCTTCTGTCCATCTTGCCCGAGAATAAGTCCCTGATTGATGAGTTTGTAAAAAGGCTCGGGGGTGGGAACATGGCCAAGGTCGAAAAGCACCTTGTGCCAAAAACGCGCGTAAAGGAGATGGAGCACGGCGTGTTCCGTGCCACCTACGTAAAGATCGACTCCGCCGGTTTTTTGATCTTTTGCCTGGGATAGCCAGTAGTCGGATTTGGCGCGATCGCAAAATGCGGCCGGATTTTGCGGGTCGATGTAACGCAAATAATACCAGCAGGAACCCGCCCATTGCGGCATCGTGTTGAGTTCGCGTCGGGCGCCGTCGGAAAGTTTCACCCAATCCTCCGCCTTCGAAAGCGGCGGTTCCGTTGTCCCGGTGGGCTTGAAATCAGCCAGCTCTGGCAGGAGGAGGGGAAGATCTTTTTCGGAAAGCGATTGATGCTTCATGTCCTTCCAGACGACGGGAAAGGGTTCGCCCCAATAGCGCTGGCGCGAAAAAAGCCAGTCGCGCAATTTGTATTGGATGGTTTTCGCACCCAACTTGCGTTCTTCGAGCCAGGCGATGATTTTCTTTTTGGCTTCGGGCGTGGAAAGACCGGTGATCGGTCCCGAATTGATACTCGTGCCGTCGCCGGCAAAGCATGTTTCTGCGGATTCGCCTCCATGCACCACCTGGCGCACCTGGAGATTGTATTTTTTGGCGAATTCGAAATCGCGTTCGTCGTGCGCGGGAACGGCCATGATGGCGCCCGTGCCATAGCCCATCATCACATAGTCGGCGATCCAGATGGGAATCTTCTCATTGTTGACGGGATTGATCGCATGCGCGCCGGTAAAAACACCGCTCTTCTCTTTCGCGAGCTGGCGGTCCTGATCGGATTTCGAGGAGGAACTTTTCTGGTAGGCGGTGACGGCGTCGCGTTGGTCCAAAGTTGCGATTTGCGAAACAAGGGGATGTTCCGGCGCGAGCACCATGAACGTGGCGCCGAAGAGCGTGTCGGGACGCGTGGTGAAGACTTCGATCTCCGACTTGGCGTTTTGAATTTGGAATTTTACTCGCGCGCCTTCGGAGCGGCCGATCCAGTTTCGTTGGAGGAGCTTGATGCCTTCGGGCCAGTCGACGAGATCGAGTTCGGAAATGAGGCGATCGGCGAAGGCGGTGATGCGCAGCATCCATTGGCGCATGGGACGGCGTTCCACGGGAAATCCGCCCACTTCGCTTTTGCCATCGACAACCTCTTCGTTGGCGAGCACGGTGCCGAGATCGGGGCACCAGTTCACAGGCACTTCCGCGACGTAGGCGAGCCGAACGGAATCGGGATCACTGCCCTTATAAGTGGAGATGGATTCGGCTTTCTGCGTTTGCGGATTGAACCAGCTATTGTAAATTTGAAGGAAGATCCATTGAGTCCACTGGAAATATTTCGGATCGGTCGTGTCGACTTCCCTTTCCCAATCGTAACTGAACCCGAGCGCTTGAATCTGCCGTCGAAAATTCGCGATGTTGGCCTCCGTGGTGACGCGCGGATGTTGTCCCGTCTTGATGGCGTACTGCTCGGCGGGAAGACCAAAGGCATCCCATCCCATCGGATGAAGCACATGCCGGCCGCGCAGGCGTTGATAACGCGCGAGGATGTCGGTGGCCGTGTAACCTTCGGGGTGCCCCACATGCAGGCCGGCGCCCGACGGATAGGGGAACATGTCGAGAATGTAATATTTCGGCGCGTACGGATCCTCCCGGGAGGGAGAAGCGGGACGGGCGTGCCGCTTGCGAAAAGGGTGGTTTTCCGGAATGGGAGCGCCAGGATCGAACGCGCGAAAGGTATGGCCATCAAGCCAGCATCGCTGCCATTTGGGTTCGATCAAGTGAAAGGGATATTGCTTGCGCATGAAGTCACACGGAGAAAAAATCCGCCTCAGAAAACAAAACTTTTCAAGGGTTCCGACGATATTGTATTTGTGAGGAAGGATGCAAGATCGATGAAGCTGCTGCTGGCCACCCGAAACGCGCACAAGGCCCGCGAATTTGCCGAAATGCTCGGATCGTGGGAGGTGCTCACGTTGAAAGATGTGGGATTTGAGGACGAGATCGTGGAAAACGGCAACACGTTTGACGACAACGCGCGCATCAAGGCAAAGGCGTTGCTTCCTTTTATTCAGGCCCGGGGCGAATTGGATGCTTTCGTGATATGCGCGGATGACTCGGGGTTGGAGGTGGACGCTCTTCATGGGGCGCCAGGCGTTCATTCCGCGCGTTATGCCGGGCTGCCTTCCCGCGATGAGGCGAACACCGCCAAGCTGCTCGACGCGCTGAAGGGTATTCCAGGTCCCGCGCGCACCGCCCGCTTTCGCTGCGTGATCGCGGCCGCAAAATCCGGCGCGTCTTCCGTTCAGACCTTTCAAGGATCGTGCGAGGGCAAAATCGGTTTTCGGCAAAAAGGGACTCAGGGATTCGGGTATGACCCGGTCTTTTTTCCCATCGGATTTTGTCGCACCTTCGCTGAAATTTCGGCCGATGAAAAAAATCAAGTCAGCCATCGCTCGCAGGCGGTCGCGGCGTTTCGAGAGTGGCTGAAAGCTGAATTCCCATCATGAAATCACTTCGTTTTTTATTCTGTTTCTTCCTGTTGGGCGCTGTCTGCGTTTGTAACGGCAACGATCGAGCGAACCAATATCGAGCATTTAAGAAAGTTGAGGCGGAGGCCCGCAATGAATGTTTGAATTATCACAACCTGGCGACGCATGAGCGCGCAGACATCGCCTCCCGGATGAACGATCTTGCAGACCTCTATAACAGGGTGGGGGATGTGGCCAGCAAGGTGGCCGTCGCCGCAGGAGCCGGCAACCGCAAGGAAATCAGCGACCTTTATCCCACTTTGACTTTGTTGATGGACCAGACAAACAGATTGAAAAAAGAGATCATGGATCTCAAACAGGAGGAGAAGCTCTCGAAAAACAGTCCTCCTCCGCGCGGACAGGAGCTCGCAGGCGGAGGTGTGGAGCTCGGCGACTATGGCGAATACGTGAAAACACCTGACGATGTGCAGCGTTGGCTGAAGGAAGACGACAGGAAATAAATTACGGCGTCCGAGGCTTGAGAAAGCCGGCATCCTGCGCAATCTGCAGCAGTCCCTGTTGCTGGAACATCCAAAGCGGTTCGGGTAGTCCGAGATCGTATCCTGTCTTGCGCGATGCCCGGTTGGGTTGCGACGCCGGCAGTTGCATGTATCGGTTGAGGAGCTGTTCCTCGCGGGGTTTATCCCGCCCAGTTTGAGCCGAGCAAAAAGGAAGGATTACGTTGGTCAGGATTTCCAGCCAACGCTCCGATCCCAGCAATGAAATCGGTTTTCGCAGGGCGTTTCCCTGCGCGGAATAGCGGAAGGACCAGAAGGGATGTTCGAGCCTGGGCGCAGGCGGAAATTTTTTAAATTCAAACACGAGCTGCTGGAACCAGGCCGGAAGATCGGGATGTCGCGCGGTCAGGATCGCAAGCGCCGCGAGGCGTCGTTGCGGATGATTGGCGGGACGAACCTGTCCGAGCCGAATGGGATGGCGGGTCGCTTCGGAGAGGAGAAGTTCGATCCGATCATCCACATTGGGCATGCGGCGAAGACGTTCCCATGAAAGATGACGCGCGATTTCGCGAAAGACGAATTTGTTGTGTTTGTATCCCAACGCTTCGGCCAGAAGCTGATACGCCACCTGCGACGCGCCGGATCGTGCAATTTCATCACGGATTCGATCCACTTTTTGTTCGAACCGGTAAAGCGCGGCGGATTCGACGTGCGCGATCAATTCCGTTTTTGAAAAATCCTGCAGAAAATCCCTCGGATGGACGCGTGCAGGCGTCATGGGATAACGGTCCGGATCCAGCGATTCGAGCAGCTCGTCGAGCGACGATTGCAGATGCGGATGCAAAACAAGCTGTGGAACGGGTTCGCCTCGCGAAGTGACTGCGCCGGAAGCACGCGGCAGATCCCAAAGGCAGACATCAAGGATCACGCGGTCATAAGCGGGATTTTTTTCATGTTGATGCTCCTTCCAGCCCGTGGCGTGGAGGTGGATTTCCACGTCGCCGCATCGCGTGTGATTTCCAATCCGAATCTTTGCATTGCAAAAATCAGGGCCGCCTTCGGAATTCCACGTTCCCGCATGCAGGATCTGGATGGGTTCGCCATCGCGCGTGTGAAGATGCCGCGCATCGAAGATTTGATCAGCCCAGATGGCCTGAACGAGGCGTTCGGTAACGGGAATGGGTTCGTGGAAAGGCGCGGGTTCCCGGAGCCGGCGAATGGGAAAAAGCGTTTCGCGAAAAGCGCGGTAGAGCGAGGCGCGAGCGGTTTCCGTGCGGACGGCCATTGGCAAACCCAACTCCATTTGATTGCGTTTGGCAAGGCGAAGTTTTGCGCGAATCGGATTTGACGCCCCGTCTTTTTTTTGAGATGCCTACGACGCCCGAATTCCCGTGGATACCGTATCTGTTCATCGTCCCCGCAATGTTGATTGGAAGCGCGCAGCTGCGTTGCTTTATGGCGACTGGGGAACCAGCAAGGCGTACGTCATTGGCCTGGCTTTCGCGGCGGCACAATTCTCCTCGATGCCGATCATTCTGGCGGTGTGCGCTCTCACTGCCGTCGTGGCGTTCAACTACATCATCATCTGCAATCATTTTCCGGATGGCGGCGGCGTTTATTCCGCGGCTCGCGACCAAAGCCGTCTTCTCGCCGTCGTCGGCGCCCTTCTTCTCGTTGCCGACCTCACGGTAACGGCTTCGCTCAGCGGGTGGGCGGCGTTGAGCTATTTCGGACTGAAACAGCATGTGGCGGAAGCCACGATCCTTTTGATTGTGGTCATGGGCGCCATCAATTTTTTCGGACCGAAACATAGTGGCAGCCTGGCTTTCCTTCTTGCCGTGCCAATGGTCGCCGTCGTTTTGCTGATCATCGGATTGAGCGCGCCCCATCTGACGACTCACTCTTTGGAGCCGCGACACACTTCCTTTGCGCATAACTGGGTGGCGTTTGTCGGCGTGATCCTTGCCCTGAGCGGCGTGGAAGCGATCGCAAACCTGACGGGCGTCATGAAGCTCGATCCAAATTCGACATCCGAAAATCCACATGTTGGGAAAAACAGCGCGCCGGGCCATACTTCCCGTCGCCGTGGAAGTTGTGCTCGGCACAGCGCTCCTGGGATGGGCGATGCTCTCGGTCCCGCACGAGTTTCAAGGGACACTCATGGAACGCAAGGAAGACATGCTTCGTTTCCTGGGCGAATATTACGGCGCTCTTCATTTCGGCCCCATTGTGACGCAGGTTTTAGGCGCCGTCATCGGTCTTGTCGTGGGCCTGCTTCTTTTGAGCGCCGTCAATACGGCCGTGGTCGCCTTGATCGGCCTCACCTATATGATGGCGAGAGATGGCGAGATGCCGAAAGGATTGACGCGACTGAACCGCTATGGCGTTCCAAGCCTCCCGTTGATCATCGCGGTGGTGCTTCCGATCGTGGTGGTGGCGATGACGTCGAATTTTGATGCTCTGGCCGGTCTTTACGCGATCGGCGTCGTGGGAGCGATCACGCTGAACCTGGTGTCCTGCACGTTGAACAAAAAGCTCGTGATTCATTGGTACGAACGCGCACTGATGGGTGGAACGGCACTCCTTCTTCTGGTGATCGAAATCACCATTGCGAAAACGAAACCCGACGCCCTTTTCTTTGCCGTCTGCGTTCTTGGCGGGGGACTCCTGCTTCGCGGTTATGCTCAAAAGCGCGCGGGATTGCAGACCCTGGTGGTGCATCGCGATGTGGCCGCCGTTTTCGCCCCCGAGATTGCGGAAAAGATGAAGGTGAACGTGGAGGCCGGACAGAAGGTGATGGTCGCGGCGCGCGGTCTCACGCCTGTGGTGCGTTTCGCCCTTGAAGAAGCTCATTTGCGAAAGGGCGCCCTTTATGTTTTGTACGTGAAGGAACTCGCCGTGGCGATTCCATCGAATGTGATTTCCGAAACCACTCCGCGCTGGCAGGACGACAGCCAGGCTTCGGCCATCATCTACGGTCTCCGCGACATGGCGAAGAAATATAATGTGCCGATCCTGCCCGTCTATGCCGTCAGCGAGGATCCCGCGAGCACGATCGTCGATCTGGCGGCAACGATGGGAATTGATTTTCTGATGCTGGGCGCGTCGAACCGGCGTTTTATGACGCAGCTTCTCAAGGGTGACGTCATCACGGAAGTGACGCGCAATCTTCCCGACAACATCCAGTTGGTGATTCACGGGTAGAATCAGGTCCGCGGGCGAAACTTATCCGTGGAAATCCACAAAAGACTTGTCCTTTCGCAACGTGTTGACTATCCAAGGTTTCCACCATGATTCAGGTTGAAAATCTCGTGAAGCGCTATGCGGGCTTCGAGGCCATTCACGGCCTGACTTTTTCGGTCGCACGCGGCGAGATCGTGGGTTTCCTGGGGCCGAACGGGGCGGGGAAGAGCACCACGATGCGGATTCTTTCCTGTTTTCTTCCGGCAACGTCGGGACGCGCCACCGTGGCGGGGTTCGATATTTACGAACAGTCCCTCGAAGTGCGCCGGCGCATCGGTTACATGCCTGAGAACGTTCCGCTCTATCCGGAAATGCGCGTTTGTGAATATCTCCATTTTCGCGCGGCGCTGAAAGGCGTTCCGCGCTCCAAGCGGCGTGCGCAAGTCGATCTCGTGAGTGAAAAGTGCGGCATCACGGACGTCTCACGCAAAATCATCGGCCATTTGTCGAAGGGGTATCGCCAGCGCGTGGGTCTGGCCGACACGCTCGTCCACAATCCGGAGCTCATCATTCTCGACGAACCGACCATCGGGCTTGATCCCAATCAGATCCGCCAGGTGCGTGAATTGATCAAGGATCTCGGCAAATCACACACCGTTCTTCTCTCGACGCATATTCTTCCGGAAGTGGAAATGACGTGCTCGCGCGTCATCATCATCAACAAGGGACGCATCGTGGCGAGCGATTCGACGGAAAAAATCAAACAACTTCGATTGGGCGGAGGCGAGACGGTGGTGGAGGTCAAAGTCGATCTTCCGGCCGCCGAGCAGGCTTTCGGCGGCATCCCGGGATTGGAAAGCATTAAAACCTCGTCGCTTGAGGACGGCTATGCCCGTGTGGTGCTTTATCCGAAGGCGGACGAGGACCTGCGCGAAGCCGCTTATCAGCGCGTGCGCGAACACAACTGGACGCTCCGGGACCTGACGCGCCGCCGCCAGACGCTTGAGGATGTGTTCGTGCAGATCACGACGGAGGACGACGAATGAGAAACATCTGGATCATCTTCAAGAAGGAATTGATGGGTTTTTTCCTCTCGCCCATCGGATACATCGTCGCCGTTTCCTTTCTTCTGATCACTGGAATCAGTTTTTACATGGTCGTGGTGATCCTGAGCGAGAGCGTTAGCGACTTTCAACCCGTTCAGGTTTTCCTCGGCGGATTTTTTTCATGGATCTGCCTGCTTGTCCTGACACCGGTGATGACGATGCGTCTTTTTGCCGCGGAAAAACAGACTGGCGCGATCGAGTCGCTCATGACGACGCCCTTGCGCGATCTGGAATACGTCCTCGCGAAGTTTTTGAGCGCCTATTTCTTTTTCACGCTGCTCTGGCTGCTGACGTTAAACTGCATTTTCGTGCTCCGGTACATCACGAAGGATTCAACTCCGCTCGACACCGGCGCGATTGCGGGCGGTTATCTGGGGCTGCTGATGATTGGCGCGCTGCTGGTTTCGGTCGGTTGCATGGCCTCCGCGTTGACGCGCAATCAAATCATCGCCGGGGTGATCACCTTCGCCATCACGGGCGGTCTTTTCTTCCTGGGGCTGCTTTATTACATGCACGTGGCTGACAAACATCGGGAGGTTTTTGAGGCTATTTCAATGCTCGCGCACATGCAGGAGATGGCGACCGGAATCATCGACTGGCGACGCGTGGTGTTTTATTTGAGCGGCACGGTCTTTTTTCTCTTTTTGACGCATCGCATCGTGCAGGCCCGCCATTGGAAGAACTGATATGCAAAAGAATTCCGCACCCAACCGCTGGCTAGTCAGCAGCAACGTTCTGATCCAGATCGTGCTGGCGGCGGCGCTCGTTGTTTTTGCGAATTTTGGGATCCATTACTGGCATCCCAAGCATCTCGATCTGCGGCACAACGATTATTACAGGCTTTCCGACAAGACGAAACAGCTCCTCAAGAGCCTGCACAAGCCCGTGGAGATCATTGTCTTCTTCCAGCCTCAGGCGGAGGCGCCGGTGACACAGCAGGTCTTCGAATATATCCAGCAATTGCTGAAAGAATACGATAACGACGCGCCTGTGGAGAAGGGGACATCGCTGCTGCGCATCCGCTACGTCGATCCCGATCGCGACCCGGTGAGCGCCGAGAAACTTTACACGGAATACAATGTCAAGGTGCCGAACGTCGTCGTCTTTGCCTGCGACAAACGAAGCAAATATGTGCAGGTGAGCGATATGGTGGAGTTTTCGCGTCCATCCAGTCCGTTTGAAGGCGGAAGCGATCGCGTCCGCGCCTTCAAGGGAGAGCAGCAATTCACCTCCGCGATCCAAAACGTGCTCGAGGCGAGACAGCCTAAAATTTATTTTCTGCAGGGGCACGGTGAGGGTGATCCCGATGAGTTTGCCCAGCACAAAGGCTATTCGAGCATCGGCACTTATATTCGCCGGGACAACCTTGTGATTGAAAAATTGAATCTCGCGGAAAAAACACAGGTCCCCAATGACTGTGATGTGTTGATTGTTTGCGGACCGAGCAAATCCTTCGCCGACATCGAGCTGAAGGCCATTCAGGATTATCTTGCGCAAAATGGCAGATTGATGGTGCTGCTCGACGCTTTGAAGCCCGATACCGGACTGGAAAAATTTCTCTCCGATTATGGGGTGCGCGTCGGAAATGACGCCGTTCTCTTCCGTGTCAGCGACCGCCTGGGTGGAGAGGCGCTCGTTTTGAACGCGCCATGTTCCGATTATGGCAATCATCCCATCACACAAAGTTTGAAGAGCGAAGGCTCTGCGACTCTTTTTCCGACAGCGCGTTCCATCGACCGGATTGCCGGCAATGGACCGGCCAAACAAATGGTGACTGTCCTGGCGCAAACGCCCCCCATGGCGTGGGCGGAAACCGATCTGGCCAAGCTTCGCGAGGACAAGGCGGAGCTGGATGAAAAGGACCGCAAGGGACCCGTGCCCGTGGCGGTGGCGGTGGAACCCGCGAGCGCCGGCGAAATGGAGCGGGAAGGCATGCGCATGGTGGTTTTTGGTTCCAGTTCCTTCGTTCGCAATGGGAGCATGAAGGGCGGCAACGTCGACATCTTCATGAATTCGATCAACTGGCTGTTGAAACGCCAGGAACTGATCGGCATTGCTCCGAAAACACCTCAGGAATTCAATCTCGCGCTGGAGCCATCGGAGCGCAACGCAGTGGTGTTGATGGAAGTCGTGTTGATTCCTCTCGCCGTTGGAATCATTGGTTTTCTTGTCTGGCTGAGCCGCCGCAAATGATCCTGAATTTTCCGGAAGCATGAAATTTAAAAGCACGCTGATCCTGCTGCTCGCCACGCTTCTTGCCGGCGGCGGGCTTTATTACCTGATCAAAGTCAAAAAGGTTCCCACCTCCGACGAAGTCACGCAACGCGAACACCGCGTGCTCACGCTCAAGGCGGGGGACATCACCGGCCTGGAAATTCAAGGCGTCGATCGTAACTTTGCGTTCGAAAGAAAAGACGGCAAATGGTTTTTGAAAAGGCCCCTTCAGGTGGCCGCGAACGCATCAGAGATCGAAGGCGTCCTTTCCACACTCGAGTTCATGGAGGCGCGCCGCATTTTGACGTCGGCCGATCTTCGTGAGGCAAAACGCTCTCTCTCCGATTACGGCCTCGAAAAACCGCGCCTCGTTGCCCATCTGGCAACCCGCAATGGAGAGATCGTGCTGCATATCGGAAATGAAGCGAGGCAGGGCGACGCACTTTACATCCAGGTGGCCGGCAATCCCGCCGTTTTCCTTGTTTCCAAGGATCTGGCCACGCGCCTGGATAAGAAGCTGGACGATTACCGTGAGCGCACGCTTTTTGATTTTACGGAAGCCCAGGTGAGCCGTCTCGAGATCCGCAATGGAAGCAAGCTGGTTGAATTCAACAAAACCAACAGCGTCTGGCGCATCACGCAACCTCTCACTTCGCAGGCTGAAAGCAGCAAGGTCAGCGATCTGCTCCAGCAGACGACCGCCTTGCGTGCGATCGATTTTTTAAGCGATGACCCCACGGCGGCGAAGGAATACGGATTGGAGGACGCCACCCAGGAGATCAGCATGCGGCTCGAGCGCAACGATGCGCCATACGGACTTGTGATCGGCAACAAGCTGAAAACGGACGATAAAAAAGTCGCTGCACGCGTGAAAGGGCAGAACAGCATCATTTCCATTCCGTCGAGTTTTGTCGCCGAAATGACAAGCCCGCTCAGCGATTTCCGCGATCATGCACTTGCTCAATTCAATCCATCTGAAGTGAATTCAGTGGAGGTTCGGACGCGACAGGTCAGTTTCACCGTTCAAAGAAGCGACGATGGCTGGAAAATTGTTGAGCCTGAAAAAATAGATGCGGATGGCGAAATGGTGGAACAGTTTCTCACAAAGCTTAATTCCGTGCGCATCAAGGAGTTTGTGGCCGATGTCGCGACGGATGCCGACAAACTCGGCTTGAAGCCCGCGATTTCCGGAATTGTGCTGAAAGGCAAATCGCTTTCCAGTGTCGCTTCCACCAATGAGGTCACATTTCTCGATCTGTCGCTCGGAAAGGACGATCCCGCGCGCAAGTTGACCTTTGCCCAGATCGCCGGAGAGTCTTCCATCTATGGGCTCGATTCGGCGGAAGTGGCGGAGTTGCCCCACAACACGATGGATCTCCGCTCGCGGGTCCTGTTCCAAATCAAAAAAGAGGCGTTGATTTCCATTCAGGAAAAACATGTCAAAAACACCGTCACGCTTGAAAAAGACGCTTCGGGCGCGTGGAAGGTAACCGAACAACCCCAGGCCGTTCCGGATCCGACCGCCACCGAAATGGTGGTGAACCAGATGGAGCGTTTCGCCGTCCAAAAAATCATCGGCACCGCCCTCAATCCCATGGTGAAGCAATATGGATTGGAAAACCCCTTCTTGACCCTCCTCGTCACGCATCAAGTCGATGATAATCCTGTGACGGAGGAAATCCTGGTCGGACACGAGAACGCGCAGAAAAAATATTTCGTGCTTTGGAAAAATCAGCTGCTGATTTGCGAGATCAGTCCGGAACAGCATCAATCCTTGATGCGAGACCTCGTAAAAACCAAGCCTTGATCCGTCAAGGTTTCGCCGGGTTTTGTTTGAGATTGTAGTTTTGGCAAATAATTCCGGAAAGGATGTTTGCGATCAGCATGTGTCCATTCGGAAGAAAATGTGGGTCGTGGTCGTAGCAGAATCTTTCTTGCGAGTTTTGCTGAAACCATCCCACCGCGTCCAGAAGCCCCAGGTCGTAATGAAGCGCAAAGGTGGCCAGCCACGTGCGTAGCGGCGTGTCGTAAACCTGGCCCATTTTAAATCCCTGCGTCACACGCCCCGGCCACTCCGTGCCGTTGATTTGCATTCCATAGGGATAATAAAGAAGGAACATATCCACATGGTCGCGCCGGGCCGCCTCGAACAATTTGGTCAGATATTTTTCGGAGCGTTTCCAATGCGGCTCCCAATTCACTCCCGGTCGCAAATGGCCATAACGATCGGTCTTGATATCTCCAAAGCGAATCTGTTTTTTCTGCCACACATCACGCACCAGGACGGCAAGGTGGGAGTGGGAAAGAAGCCGGCCGCGGAAGCGTCCCCCAAACGTTGCCATTTGACGCGAGAGCTCCTCCTTCCGTTGAACGGGAGACCCATCGACACGTGATTGTCCTAAAAAAAACGCGTAATGCGTGTCGTTGAATTTGATCACCTCTCCCTTGCTGTCAAACACGGCATCCTGTTCATAAAAGTAATCGTCCTGAATGTCCGAATTATCGATGGCGACGATGATCATATCGGGTTTGTACGTGCGAACACGGTGTTCGTAGAGCTGCCAATAAAGAAGGGGGGAATAGCTGGTCTGTCCGAAATTCATGACCTCCCATTTCTTGGCTCCGGGAGTGCGCGCCAGTTTTTGCTGAAGCTGTGCGACGTAGGTTTCCGTGTCATCCACATAAAGTCCTTCTGTGAAGGAATCGCCGAGGACCGCAATGCGATAGGTGTCGGCCGGTTTCGTCACCGAGAAATCGGCCGGGCCTCGAAACCCCTGCGCATTCGTCGTGTAATGATAAGGACGTCCTTCCAGGCTGCCTTGAAGGTCGCGCTTCGGCCAGTCGCCATGATGAAAAACAGGATCGAAGTCCTTGATTCGCACCAGGCCAAGCGAGTTGCGTTCCTCGACGAGGAGACTCTTCCAACGCTCCTCGAGAGGCGCATCCAGAGTACGCGGATCAGCAAGGCGAATGGCGATTTCAAGGAGGAGGCACGTGAAAACAATGCCGCCGAATGCCAGCCCGACCCGTCGAAATATCTGCTTCATGCTTCCTGAAACTGAAGATCGTGCAATTTGCGATAAAGCTGGCCGCGGGAGAGAAGTTCCTCATGGCCGCCCTGTTCGACGATGCGTCCGCGTTCCATGACAACAATGAGGTCCGCTTTTTGGACGGTGGAAAGGCGGTGGGCGATAACAATGACGGTTCGCCCCTCGATCAATTCATCGAGAGCGGCCTGCACAAAACGTTCCGATTCCGTATCGAGCGCCGAAGTCGCCTCGTCGAGAAGCAAGATGGATGGATTACGCAGGATGGCGCGCGCGATGGCCAGGCGCTGTTTCTGGCCTCCGGAAAGCTTCACGCCTTTTTCGCCAACGATCGTGTCGTACCCCTGGGGCTGCTGCAGGATGAAATCGTGCGCATAGGCGCGTTTTGCCGCCTGAATGATCTGCTCCTCCGAGGCGTTCATGCTGCCGTAACGGATGTTGTTTCCAATCGTGTCGTTGAAAAGAATGGTGTCCTGCGTGACGATCGCCATCTGCTTGCGAAGCGAATCAAATGTGGCATCGCGAATGTCCTCTCCGTCGATTCGGATGCATCCGTCGGTGGGATCGTAAAAACGCGGAATAAGGCTGAGAAGCGTGCTTTTGCCGGCGCCGCTGGCTCCGACGAGGGCGATCGACTTCCCGTGAGGAATGACGAGATCGACGCCTCGAAGAACTTCATGAGAATCGTAACGGAAGGAAACATTCTCGATACGGATCTCGTTGCGGATGGCGGGGATCGCGCGCGCCGAGGGCAATTCCTCCACGCTCGATTGCACATCCAGAATCGCAAAAATACGATCGGTGGACGCCAGGCTTTTTTGAATCGTTGTGTGGAGCTTGCTCAGATTTTTGATCGGATCGTAAAGAAAGTAGAGCGTCAGCAATCGACCTGTGAAATCGCCCGCAGACATTCCATTCCGATAGGCATAAAGAAAGGCCGCGCAAATTCCAAGATAAGCGATCAATTCGATCATCGGACTTAAAATAATCACCGAGCGCACGATACGCATTTGATAGGAGAACTGACGATAGGATGTTTCCCAGAACTTGGCGGTTTCGTAGGGCTCCATCGAGAATCCCTTCACAATCCGGACTCCGGTGATGTTCTCGTGAAGACAGGAAAGGATCTCTCCCTGATTTTGCTGTGCGAGCTTGCTGGCACGTCGGACCTTTCTTCCGTAAATTGCAATCGGAAGAATGCAAAGAGGGGCGAGAACAATGCTGGCCAGTGAGAACTTCCAGTCCTGCAAAATAAGCAAGGAGCCCATCATGACAATGGTAACCGGATGCTTGATCGCGTCAGCGATCACGGTCGTGACGCCGGATTGGGCCTGTTGGGCGTCATGCACGAGGCGCGAGATCAGATCGCCGACATTCGCTTTGTTAAAAAAGTCGAGGGAGAGCTTCTGGATGTGTTCGAAAACGCGCTGACGAATATCCGTGATGATGCGCACGCCGACCCAATTGTTCCAATAAGTGCTCATGTAGTCGCTGAACGCGCGCAGGAACATCACGGCTAGCAGCAAGACCAAGGTTGCCAGAACTTTACCGGAAGGCGTCGACGTGAAGAGGGAGTTCCAGGTTTCCGTAGCCGAACGAATCGCGCGGTCAGTCCAAGTGTCCAGAAAATGCAGCGGATTGAATTTGCCAGATGGTGAAAGGCTTAATGCAGTCCGCGACGGCGGGAAAACGGTATCGAAAATCGCTGGAACCAGTTTGAGCAAAAGCACGTTTGAGAATGGCAGGAGAAGCGCGAAAAAGATCGCGCCTCCGAATCGCAAACGATATGGCATTAAAAATTGGACCAGACGGCGCCAGTTTTGCCAGTCCCGGGATGGGGACGACTCACTGAGAGGGATGGAAGTGGGGGGCCGTTTCATGCGCAGGAAGTCGTCTAAGATTGCAATTGTGCCATCAAATCGCCAACATGAGAAGATGACAATTTCTAAAGTCATGCACCCTTTAAAGCGTCTTTGGAAGGCATGGCTGAGACTTGGTCACTGGATCGGCGAAGTCATGAGCTGGGTCTGGATGCCGCTCTTCTACTACCTCATCGCCATGCCCGTGGCCCTTTGCATCCGCTTTTTCTCCGATCCGTTGCGTGTTCGCGTGCCGAAGCAGCAGAGCTACTGGACGTCGAAGGCCATGCCGAAGCTCGATCTCGCCTGGGCCAAAAGCCAGGGCAGCACCGTTCTTCCTTCAAGCGAGAAGAAGGGCGCATGAGTACGATCCTCGGTCTTTCCGCCTTTTATCACGATTCTTCAGCTGCCCTCGTGCGCGACGGCGTCCTTATTGCCGCCGCCGAGGAGGAGCGCTTTTCCCGCAAAAAACACGACCATGATTTTCCGTCGCTTGCGGTCGATTTCTGCCTCCGCCAGGCGGGCATCGGCATCCAGGATGTCGATTACATCGTCTTTTACGAAAAACCGTTCACCAAATTTGAGCGCATCTTTCAGACCTCGCTCGGAACATTTCCGCGCGGCGTCGCCGTCTTTCGTGCCGCGATGCAGACGTGGCTGCTCGACAAGCTTTGGATCAAGGCGATCATTCGCGAAAAATTGAACATCGACCGCGATCGCATCATGTTTTGCGACCACCACCTTTCGCATGCGGCGAGCTCGTTTTATTGCTCGCCATTCGAAAAGGCCGCGGTGCTCACCGTCGACGGAGTGGGGGAATGGACGACCACGGCGAAGGGCGTTGCCGCAGGAAACGAAATCCATCTCCAAAATGAAATGCGTTTTCCGCATTCGCTTGGACTTCTTTATAGCGCGTTCACCGCGTTCCTCGGTTTCGAGGTGAACGAAGGCGAATACAAGGTGATGGGCATGGCGCCCTATGGCGAGCCGAAGTACCTCGACAAGGTGTGGCAGCTGATGGATCTCGCCGAGGACGGATCATTTCACCTGAAGATGGAATATTTCAAATATCCCTATTCGCTGAAAAACACCTACAACCGCAATTTCGTCAAACTCTTCGGCAAGCCGCGCACGCCTGAAACGCATTTCTTCACGAAAAACACCGGCTTCCCCTCGTATTTCGGAGCGAAGCCCGGAAATTATAACGAATTGGAGGCGGAGAATCAGCATTACGCCGATATCGCCTCGAGTATTCAAAAAGCGGTCGAGGAGATTGTCGTCCGCATGGCTCGCAGTCTCCAAAAGGAAACCGGGCTCACCGATCTTTGCATGGCGGGGGGGCGTGGCGCTCAACAGTGTGGCCAACTTCCGGATCCTGAAGGAAACGGGATTCAAACGGCTCTATATCCAGCCCGGCGCCGGCGATGGCGGCGGAGCGATCGGAGCCGCGCTGCATCTGGCGCATCAAGTGCTCGGCGAACCGCGCCGGTTTGTGATGCAACATGCCTATTGGGGCGAAGAGTTCAGCGATGAACAGGCCGCGGAATTTCTCCGCTCTGAAAATATTCCTCACGAACTCGTCAAAAACGAGGACGACCTTGTCGCCCGCACCGTCGACGCGCTGAAAAACAAAAAAGTGATCGGCTGGCATCAGGGACGCTTCGAATTCGGTCCGCGTGCCCTGGGTTGCCGCAGCATTCTTGCCGATCCGCGTTCGGCGGAAATGAAAGACATCGTCAACACGAAGATCAAATTTCGCGAACCCTACCGACCCTTCGCGCCCTCGATCCTCGCCGAGGCAGCGGAGGATTATTTCGACCTTCCCGGCATTTCGAAACAGGAGGCCGCGAAGTTCATGCTCATCGTTGCGCCTGTGAAAAAGGAGAAGCAGGAAGTGATTCCTGCCGTCAGCCACATGGGCACGGGTCGTCTTCAAACGGTCTTCAAGGAAACCAATCCCCGCTATTACAAATTGATCCAGGCTTTTGGACAGGCCACCGGCGTGCCCGTGTTGATGAACACGTCATACAATTTACGCGGCGAACCGATTGTGACGACGCCCGCCAACGCCTATCGCACCTTCAAGGCGAGCGAAATGGACCTGCTGGTCGTCGGCAATCATCTCGTTTGGAAATAGTGAGATAGGGCATGAAACTGCCTTGTTTTCACGTCGACGCGTTTGCGAGCGAAGCCTTCGCGGGAAATCCCGCGGGCGTCTGTCTGCTGGAACAATGGCTTTCCGGCGATCTTTTGCAAAAGATCGCCGCGGAAAACAATCTGCCGGAAACCGCGTTCCTGGTTCCGAAAGGAAGTGAATTCGAGCTGCGCTGGTTCAGTCCTGCGGCGGAAATCGACTTGTGCGGCCATGCCACACTGGCTTCAGCCTTCGTGCTCTTTGAATTTCGCGGACAAAAAGGGGACGCGATCGCCTTTCACACACGAAGCGGTGTCCTGAAGGTCGCACGGAGCAACGATTTGTTCATCCTGGATTTCCCGGCGCGTCCCGCCGTCGCCTGCGACCTTCCCGATGGACTTTCAGGCGGTCTTGGCAAAAACCCTTTGGAAATCCTAAAGGCGCGGGATTATCTGGCGGTGTTTGCGAACGAGGAGGAAGTGCTGGCGTTGAAACCGGATTTCGCGCGTCTCGCGGCGCTGGATTGCCTGGGCGTGATCGTCACGGCGCCCGGTCGCGATTGTGATTTCGTGTCCCGCTTTTTCGCGCCCAGTATCGGCGTGAATGAAGATCCGGTGACGGGCTCCGCGCATTGCACGCTGATTCCTTATTGGAGTCCGCGACTGGGGAAGGCGCAATTGTATGCCCGTCAGCGGAGCGCGCGCGGCGGGGAACTTTTTTGCGAGGATCGAGGCGGACGCGTGATGATCGGCGGAAGGGCGGTTCTTTACGCCACAGGGGAGATTCACCTCTAGGGAAACCCGGTTTTTGAATGGACAGAACGGCCTATTCCCTCCATAAAGGTAAGCTTCCTATCTTATGGAACATCGCCACACACTCTCCATTTTAGTTGAGAATAAATTCGGTGTGCTGGCCCGGATCGCTGGACTTTTCAGCGGCCGCGGCTTCAATATCGATTCGCTCAACGTCGCCCCGACGAAAAATCCGAAATTTTCCCGGATGACCGTCGTCGTGCGCGGAGACGACAAGACGCTTGAGCAGCTCAGCCGCCAGCTCGAAAAATTGATCAACGTGATCGAAGTGGAAGACTTTCTGCACGATGAAGCGGTGCATCGCGAACTCGTGTTGGTGCAGATCAAGGCCGATTCCAAGTCGCGCAGCGAAGCGATGCAGATCGTGGATATTTTCCGCGCCAAGATCGTGGACGTGCAGCCTGAGACCATGCTGATCGAAATGACGGGCGCCCAGCGTAAGGTGGATGCCTTTCTGGAATTGATGGAGCGTTTCGGCATTCTGGACATGACGCGCACCGGACGCGTCGCCATGAAGCGCGGCGGCGCCTCCCGCACTGTCCGCAAGCTCAACCAGCCTCAAAAAGTTGCCTGATAGCACTTCATCAAATTTTTTTCAACAACCTGCAAGAGAAACCCATGCCCGCTAAAATCTACACGGATAAAGACGCCAATCTGAACCTGCTCAAAAAGAAAACCGTGGCCGTCATCGGCTTCGGCAGCCAGGGCCATGCCCACGCCTTGAATCTCAAGGAAAGCGGCGTCCGCGTCATCATCGGACTTTATAAAGGCAGCAAATCGATTCCCGTCGCCAAATCAAAAGGCTTTAAAGTGCTTACCACGGCGGAAGCGGTGAAGGCCGCGGACGTGATTTTTGTCGCGGTGCCCGACCTGAAGATTGGCGGGGTCTATAAAACGGACATCGAGCCGAACCTAAAGGCCGGCAAGACGCTTCTTTTCAGCCACGGGTTTGCCATCCATTTCAAGACGGTGATTCCTCCGAAAAACGTGAATGTGATCATGGTCGCGCCGAAAGGCCCCGGACACATCGTCCGTCGCCAATACACGGAAGGCAAGGGCGTGCCCAGCCTGATCGCCGTTTACCAAAACGCGACGCGCGACGCGAAGCAGCTCGCCCTCGCATGGGCCAAGGGCATCGGCGGCACGCGCGCAGGCGTGATCGAAACCACCTTCAAGGAAGAGACGGAAACTGATCTTTTCGGCGAACAATGCGTGCTTTGCGGCGGCGCCTCGGCGCTCATCCAGGCGGGATACGAGACGCTGGTGGAAGCCGGCTATCAACCCGAGATGGCCTATTTCGAATGCCTCCATGAATTGAAGCTGATCGTCGATCTCATCAACGAGGCCGGCATTGGCGGAATGCGTTTTTCGATTTCAGAAACCGCGAAATATGGCGACGTGCGCACTGGGCCCCGCATCGTGAACGGCAAGGTGAAGGCCGAGATGAAAAAAGCGCTCAAGGAAATCCAGAACGGCAAATTTGCTCGTGAATGGATCCGCGAATCGCGCACCGGCATGAAACGCTATCGCCGGTTGCTCGCGCGCGGCGAACGCCATCCGATCGAAAAAGTCGGCCAGCGTCTTCGTGGCCTCATGCCATGGATGAAAAAGCGCCAGATCAAAGGCGTTCAAGCAGCCTACTAAACGCAAAACGAGGAACGCAGAACGCAGAACAACAAATGCTTCTGCATGAGTTCATTAGGAATCATTGCTGGTAATCGCAAGTTCCCGCAAATTTTTGCGAAGGAAGCGCGCCGAAACGGCATCGAGAAACTGGTGGCCGTCGCTTTTGAAGGCGAGACGGAGCCGGAGATCGCTTCGCTCGTTGATACTGTCGAGTGGATGAAGCTCGGCCAGCTCGGAAAATTGATCGATGCATTCAAACAGCATCAGGTGCGTGAAGTCGTCATGGTGGGGCAAATCGCCCCGAAAAATCTTTTTGCAAGCCTCCGGCTCGACGTGCGCATGACGCTCCTGCTCGCGCGCCTGAAAAAGCGCAACGCTGAAACGATCTTCGGCGCGATTGGCGAGGAAATGGCCAAGGACGGACTGGAGCTCGTGCCGCATGCGAATTATCTCGAACGATTGATTCCCAAACCGGGCGTGCTCACGCGACGCAAGCCCAGCTCCCAGGAACGCGAGGATTTTCAATTTGGATTCGAAATCGCCAGAAAAATCGCGGCGCTCGATATCGGCCAGACCATTGTGGTGAAGCGCGGCACGGTGCTCGCCGTCGAGGCGTTTGAAGGCACGGATGCGACCTTGAAGCGTGGTGGCGAACTCGGGCAGGGGGATTCTGTGGCGGTGAAAGTCACGAAGCCGGGACAGGACATGCGCTTCGACATTCCCTGCGTGGGACGTTCCACCATTGAAACTTTAAAAGCCGCCGGCATTTCCGCTCTCGGCATCGAAGCGGGACGCACCCTGTTGCTGGAGCAGGAGGAGGTCCTGGAACTCGCAAACAAGGCGTCCATCGCTATTGAAGCATTATGAATCCTATTCGTGTCGGCGTCGTGGGCGTGGGTTATCTCGGCAAGGAACACGCGCGCATTTATTCGAAACTGCCCGGCTGCGTCCTCGCGGGCATCGTGGATTCAAATCTCAAAACAGCCGAGGTGATCGGACGCAAGGTGGGCTGTCCGTTTTTTGATTC
>Ga0207107_1097_pt1 | contig 20817 bp, 17 predicted proteins | sample Alteio_BWMinHeat_75_FD_153555 | JGI IMG/M metagenome (GOLD analysis project Ga0207107, IMG submission 153555) | Enriched cells from forest soil in Barre Woods Harvard Forest LTER site, Petersham, Massachusetts, United States -... | ecosystem: Environmental > Terrestrial > Soil > Temperate forest >... | reverse complement strand
ATCATTTGTGACGGGTAAAAATAAATAAGTTATTGGCCAAATGAGAGAATGTTTATATCTATTATACAAAGTTAGTTCGGTTCCATTGTGTCGACCTAGTTTAAAGGTATCATCGTCTGCCAAATATTTTACAGACACAATGTAAATAGGCATATAATTATATGATTTGTATTGTACAACTTTATATCATATAATGACATCAGGATGAATATGAACAAAGATTTTATTGCTAACATTGACAAGAGAAGTACTGCATAAATAACATTAATTTCATCACATGTACAAAATATTGATAATATTATTCTATCGGAATTACTATCTATATATTCCCATCTCGATCCATTAAATAATTAATTTTGCGGTTCATCACGTCTAACTCATCAGTGATTTCTTTTATCAAATTGACACATATCTTTTCATGAAAAAATATCATATTGATATCGAATGTTAATTTGATTATCTTCTCATCCAATACTTCTGATATAAGTTTCACATTAGAATTGGTTTGTTTGACCGCACTATCCAATATTTCGTATAATTTTTCAATTGTTTTTATAATAGTATCTGGTCCTAATAAACTCAAACTGACAGAGCCGATGTACGTATCAAACATGGATGAGTATGTAATTATTACATCAGATACTTTTAATAAGAGCTTGTACGTTGAAGAAGGCGCGCACATCTCTGGACGGTTGATTAATTCCATTTGTACTACTTCTATTTTATCCTTATTCCAAAACAATAAATTTTGTGTCAAATTCGACGTGTATATTGGTACCAATTTATAATTATCATAGAGAGTATTTTCTCCTGTCTGTGTGTTGTATAATCTGTACGAATTGCCTTTACAAAATGGATATGATTTGTACGATTTTGTGTAATCAAACCAATCGATTGGGAGATAATTATCCAATGTTTCAAATTTGAAAATATCGCAATCTAACATCATATGTTGGTAGCTGGATATATATAATATCAGACCGTTATCGTGGAATGATTTTAGTTGGAAAAAATACGGATAAATATGTGAATCTATTGAGCAGTGATTGTTTTGAGATAAATCGGGCAATCTTACATATGCATGTTGTTTCTCGGTGAACGTTTCCAAATCATACGCATGCACGTGTAATGTATTATTAACATATCTTTTACGCGCTTCGTTTGGACTCAATGCAAACATTTTTTCTTCGTTTTCAAAACTAATCGCACATAATTGATTCTTATAAATAAAAAACAAAACAATACCATAGAACTCCTTATTATACGGTGTTTGGTTAATGCCTTTATCGTTGGGCATTAATCTAAAAAATCTTCTTTTCAAATCAAACATACCACATACACTAGAAGTGGTATTAGTGCAAGTGTATTTAAAATCAAATATTTTATTCGTATGAATATTCATAAACCTAATAACAGGATACGTACCATCAAACTTTCCATGATATCCAATGATTACGTCATTTGTCATGTATAGACAATACGATTGGTAGTCAGCGTCTGTTTCGATTTCTTTATTCATTTGATTTATTGTAGGTAATTGTCAACAATAACTCATTATAATTTCTTCCAATATGATATTTTTATCAATTTTTAGAACCCCTCTGAATAGAAATCTTTAAATTAAAAATTTCTATTGAGCACCAGTCGAACCAAATGGCCTGCAGGCTTGACCTGCAGTCGACTGTTCTTTCATAACCGGCCGGAACAATCTATGAAACAAAGTACCATGACTATTGATGAAGTACTCAAAACAACCAGGAATCAAACCAAATTTATTTTCTGACGCACAATCCTCTGATTCTATCTTTAATTCTCCTGTGAAATAGAGCAAAGTATCTTGTCCTTGAGGATTGGTTTCGTCTACGACGTGTTGTTCGACACAGGGCCATTTTTCCAAAACGAAATCAAGAATGAATGGAAACATATGTTGAGGATCTGACTTTTCTTTTTTACCAATGTTCGGTGCGTAGGCTCGGAACCATTGGGTCGGGGGTTTGGATGCGACGCCTTTAGAAAGTTTGGGATGATAGAGAATAGCCACAGTGTCGCTCTCGATTAATTGTATGACAGGTTTATTGCGTGATTTTTTACGACGGACTGGCTTGAATCCATCTGTCAATTTTGACTTGGAGTTGATGATTGATTGCGGATGAATATTTTTTTTGGATACATAAAACCTATTTTCTCCTTGTTTCGTAATAGCTTCCAATGGATTTATAAGCAAATTGTACAACAAATCATACTGAGGCAATCTCTCTGGCCAATCCAATTTGAATAATAATTTTTTTGCACGATTCGCTTCGATTGATTTTGATACATAAATATGAGTATTCAAATGCACTTTTTGCAATGGAGATGAAATAGAATCCAATCGTGATAACAGAATCAATTCCGCGGAAATATCACCTGTGTTTGTTAAAGGTTCCTGTACATTGATACTGCATTCTATCTCAGAAATTTCGTTGTGATTAACTTTTTTTGATTTATTTTGAGTTAAATATGATTCCCATTCAGTATCGGAAGTTAATAATATTTTGTGTGTAGGGAATTGTGCATAACATGATCTAAAACTTGTATCTTTCGTCAATAATTTGATTATATGGATAGCTTTTTGAAGTTGCGGATAGATTTGACTGAAAGAGGATGCACGTAATTGATTCAGAGTTGATAAACGGAATTGATCAAATTTGCCTTTAGTTCCCCAGTCATTTATTTGATCAATGATCCGTTCCATTTCAAATACTTGCGCAGAAGTACAAATTAATAACGTTATTGTTTGATAAAGATCAATTAGATAAAGATCGGGTGCTATGCAGTCTTGCAAATAGTGCCATTTGTTCATCACATCAAAATAAATTACTGAGATAAACTCTGTTGAATTTGTATTAGAATCAAGATTTGAAGTTGGTCGAAATAATGTTTCCATCATGTTAATAAATATCTCCAAGTTGGTTAAAAAGTATTTTTTTTGTGTTTGATATTCACTATTTTGAATTTTTTCATTGTATTTCCGTATAATTATATTTTCATATCCGTATAATTCTCCCAAAAAAATATACTCGCTACCGGATTTTCTAAAAAAAATAGGTAACTTGTGCTCAACGAAAATATCATTGTATTTTTTCACTGAAATAATTTTAGTTAGGATAGTTTTGTTGATACATGCATTATCAATCAGGTATTGAAGTAACCAGTAATTTTCGGCGAATGTTGTGGATCTTATTTTTTCATGATTTTTTATCAATTTCAAATCGTCACAAATTTGATTATCCATGTTACTATTCCATAATTGTAAAATTTGATTGATCAGTGTGTCTCGTCTATAGTTTATGGCGGTCCATAAAATAAAAGGAATCATAATACACGGCAAAGATTCTCTTAATGAATCTTTAATGTTTGTTGACGACTCATCTATGGTATTCTCTAATTTAATCATATATGATCGTTCAGAGTAAAGAAACTCTATTGCGAGAAAATCAAGTTGTCTGTATGGTATTTTTACCCAGGACCATACCGCGAAAACCGGTAACTGGAGCAAATAATTAAACATATCTATATTTCCAAGTTGTATTATATGAAATAAAAAATCCTGATGTGGATCCACTGAATACAACTGTAAACCGAGTTCATTTAATCCTTTTATTAAACCGATATCATCAAACTCGACTACATATCGAAAAAAATCCGGTTCAGGTTTGAATCCTTGTTCCAAAAGAAATTTCACCATTTGGATAATTATCAATGTTGGTTTCTTACCCAGATCATATGATATGTGTTTCTTATGAAATCGAATTTTAGGTAAAATTACGTACCGAAAGACGTCAGCACCAAGTAGATTTGTTTTAATTGTTCCAAGCTCAGGGCATCTGGAGATCAAAGTTTTTGCAAGGTCTAGATTAACATGATTTACACTAGCCATTAGATAAGTTTTACCAATTGTATCAGTTTTTTTTAGGTTTAGTTCGGGGAACGATAAACAAAACTCTATCATCTCAGAATCATTGTTCTGTATGCTATACATAAACAATGTCTGTCCACCATCATAAAATATCGCGTTAATCATATGAGGGAATTTAGTGCAAATTTTTTTTATCAGTGTTCTACAAAGCTCATAATAACTGTGCACCTGATTCCATTTTAAATGGCAAATCATTAATAATGCCTTGAAATCGTTCTTAGTAAAACTAGTTTTTTTTTCCAAGATCATATACAGTACCTGTAAATACTCATCAACAATTTTTAGAATTGTATCATTGCTTGGTTTAGTATGACCGCGATTTTCTTCACATGGTTCTAACTTCATAAGATTACATATCTTGAGAATCATAAAACCAAATATACTATTTTGTTGATTAATTGTGCATAAGTCAACATTGGCTCCAGTTTCGATTAAAACATGAATACAGGACATATATTTTTGAACAGATTCTAAATCCCACATTTCCGTCTTGTTATTAGTCACAATTTTATCACAGTGTATACACGCGACAATGAGCGGAGTGCGTCCCGAACTGTTATGTCTATCAATAATCGCCTTTTTCTGGATTAACAACTTAAGAGTTGATGTATTAGCTAGTTCACAACAAATATGTACATAGGTTGTTTTTTCGCCGAAAAAATTACACCAAGCATTAATCCTTGCTCCGCCATCGATGATTGTTTCGACGGCGATATTGTCGTAATGTGTAACTGCATAATATAAAAGAGTCCATCTATCGTAAACAAACTCAGGATCCAATCCCACTTGAAAAGCAGTTTTAATGATAACTTTTCTGTCAGGCAAGTTCTCCCGAATTGCATGTATGACAAACGAAATTCGGTCTGGATTTTTCATATAACATAATGTTTCGTAGTAATGGTTTTGTGAATAGTTTATCATATAATCGATATAAGATTTTCGCTCGGCGTCGTGCGTAATTTTTTTTGTTGACATTAAGTGACAAATATGCAATTATGATAGACTCATTAATCCAATGGAACTATCATGCAATTGATTTAATCAACTTTTTTTTGAACATAACAATTCAAGTCAAAAAATTGACCAAACCATCATCATAACACCAAAACATAATCTCACAAATCTCAATCAAAATGTCCACGAATCGTACCACTCTCGGAATTAATAAAGTGATCGATCATCTGGCTGGAATCTATCCATTCGTAGCGGCCCACAAAGAATCTTTCCGACCGGTAATTAGATGCCTATTGGAACAAACAAATTTAGGAAGATTATCTATTTTATACGGTCATGTTAAGAAATTTAAGGCAGGTGCGGGAAATCATCAAAATCTTCATTCTCTTCAGAATCGATTGAGTAGAACAGACCATTTGTTGTTAGATGTAGAACCAAAGAATTTTTTAACCACTAAGATGGTTTGTCATTTTTATCAAAAACCATTAACCGAATTGCTGGCAGATTTTGTTTTTGTCCAAGTAAAAATGCGAGCTCCACCTTCATTTGGAGAACCGATCGATAGTCAATTGACCGTTTTATTGGATAGAATCTTCGCTATTGAGGTTCTTGAAATAGTGTACAATATTCTTCTTCGTGTTCGATATAAAAACACAGATGTAAATTGTTCAATACATTGCGCCATAAAAAATTATTTGTATAAGAAAGTAGTTACTGGAGATAATACTCCAATTAATTATCATAGTGAATTAGTGAACGGATTCCTGTCTTACAAAAGTGATTACGAGGCGAATTTTTCGGCCGGTGTCTTATCCAAAATAATGGAAGAAGACTTGGTTGATATTCGGGCAGTAGTTCAACGAATCAACCAAATGACCGATTCGGAATTCCGATCCTACGTTGATAGAATTCCAGATATCAAATATTGTTACTACTCAAGGCCAATGTTTGACGATCTAGATGATACAGATGAGGAATTCTATAGACACATTACACGTGATTATTTTAATTCACTTCTATATGCCGGCAATGGTTTGTGTATGTGTTTGAATTGGGAGTTCGTGCCAGATTTCGAATATCCGACTGAACCCTTAGCATTGCATTTGGATCGGTTCGAATCCGGGCAGTTGGTGATTGATGTTTGATTTTTTATTCGAATCGGTCGATCTAAATAAAAAAATTGACCAAATCATCGTCATCACACCACTATCCACATAACTCAATTCACTCTCAGAATGCATAAAGTAATCGATCATTTGGCTGGAATCTATCCATTTGTGGATGCTCATAGAGAATCCTTCTCCTTGATATTTATATCTCTGTTAGAACAAACAAAATTGCGGAAGTTCCTATTCTTATACAATAAGATCAGGGTATTTCGAGAGAATAGTGATGATCATGATTTTCATTGCATGGACTTGTGTTATGATGAACACCTGTTACTAGATATAGATCCAACGAATTTTCTAACCCATAAGATGGTTAGCTATTTCTACCAAAAACCATTAGCCGGGTTATTGGCGGATTTCAAATTTGTTAGAGAAACTATTCCGAATCCACCTTCATTTGGAGAACCAATAGATAGTCAGTTAAAAGTTCTGTTCGACAAGATTATCGCTGTCGAGATTTGTGACATAATATACAACATACTTCTCAGAGTCCGGTATCAAAATGCAGATGTGAATTCCCAAATACATTGTACCATCAAAAATTATTTATGTAAAAAAGTAGTCAGTGGCGATGAGACTCCAATTGATTATCAGAATGAATTTGTGTGTGGATTCTTGTCTCATAAAAATAGTTGTACGGAGGATTTGACTAAGATAATAGACGAAGACTTGGCGAATATTCGGGTTTTAGTTAAAAAAATTAACCAGATGACCTATTCCGAATTTCAATCCTACATCGATCGAATTCCAGATATCAAATATTGTTATTACCAAAGTGAAATGATAAGTGAATTAGGTGAAAATATTACGCGTGATAGATTGGAGTCATTTATGTGTGCAGGCAATGGTTTGTGTTTGTCTTTAAACTGGGAGTCTGTCCCAGATTTTAAAAGTAAGTGTGAACCTCTACGACTGAATTTGGATCATTTTGAAGCGGATCAATTGATTGTCGAGATTTAAATTAAAATTTGATCCTGGTTTTTAAATATTGAATTTTTGTCAAAAAATTCAATATTTCAATCATCATGGGCAATATTCTTGACCTTGATTTCAGTCAGACCCTTCCATTCCAAAGCTTGGTTCAAACAAATCCGACTACACCACCCTGCATTATCTCCGGACACGATCTTAATGACAGATGGTTTGACCGTCAAACTACCCACAAATTCTATTAGTGGATAAGTGAAAAATGACAAGAAATGATCCACCAAATTACTTAATCCTCCCTCCACTAGATAAATCAATTTCAGAGTGGGTTCGGGAAATTGGAGTTCTAGTTGAAGGTTGGCTGTTTGACATCGACGCCAATTCGCATATTTCGGAACTGAATGATGTGTGGCGCTAATGAATCCAATATAAATGTTCCGTTCAGATAGTTTCTTGGAAAAATACGGTTTGTTCTCCAAATCAATTAAATAAATGGCAGAAGTGCCGTTATTCTCGATACCTGGTTCTGTAATTATCTTCGGGACCGTTTTTTGAATGATTACCGGTGGTGTGTTAGTTGTCTTATTGATCATATTTTCTGTCATAGTTTGTATCTTATCCAACATTAGTCTAGCAGCCACCTTTTCAGCAGCTGTTTTAGAAGTGGTCGGGACAGTAGTTTCGATAAGGATTTTTGTATAACCAAGATCCAGATAGAGAGTTGCGTACCATAGTAGTTGATGAGGTTGACCTTCTGATCTTGTTGTGTACACCGGGAATTCCAGTTGGTTTTTTTGACAGTATTCTTGTAAGATATTCTTTTCTGAAACAGCCATTTAGAGAACTAATTCCAAATTCATATGGTTTAGATTCGAATTTAAAAGATATTCAATTTTTTTAATATATAAAATGGCTGACCCCGTTTCCAAACCCTACACAGAGTCTCACGCCAATCGTCACATCGAATGGATTTTTGAAAAGATTTTCAGAAGACTTACATTGAATTGTGAAGAAATCTGGGTCTCTCCATGGAACTCGATCGTGGCCAAGACCTTCGACAACCCAATAGTTCATCAATTGATGAGTGATCTAACGACCAATACACCAGAAATGATTCAATCTTATTTATCCGATCCAAAATTCCGTCGAGGATTCGTTTATCGTTGTCTCAATCACAAAGTCAGAACTGCCATCTTGTTCGGAGATCGGACCGACGTGCAAAATCTCTGTACTGAGGGTTATTCCATATGTGACATTTGTTTGAAACTGATGGTTGTTAACAACCGGCTAGATATGTGGCGAAATCTAGCCAGTTTCAAATTTACTACTCGTCCGTCCAAAGAATTGTTAGCCATTGCTGCCGAATTTTCGTTGACAGAATTTTATTTTTACCTGAGACAGACTTATGATTTGATACCGAATGTGTCCGTATACAACAAAGCTGTATTGGGGCAGTCTCTAGAAATAGTTCAGGACATCAATAAGGAAATTGGTTTATCACAGAAAATCCTTACAGCCGTAACACAAACCAATGATACGCCAATTACTAAATTTGTCATCGAACAGGCTCTCGAGCAGAATCTTAAACCTAGTCCCAATTTGGTAACTTATCCTATCCTTAATGAGAATTATGAATTGTTAGAATGGATGGAAACCAAACTCGCATTCGAGTGGCACGCGGAATTATACTATTCGGCTATCTTATCTGGGTCTCTTTCAATGATGCATCATGTGGAAAATAAATTAGCTACACACCAGATAAACATTCACCAAAATTGGATCCTGGATACGAGTCGGTCCAAGAAAAAAGGCAGATCGACTGTTTTATTAGAAGATATTATTTATCAAAAAGGGACATCTAACTACTTTTCACATACCATGAATTACGCGATCCAATCGGGGTCTGTCGAAATAGTGAAATACATTTGGAGTTTAGGTTATGGTATCACTCCGAGTAACTTTGTGACAGCGGTCCAACAAGCGACTGTATCCGTGCTAGAAGCCTTAATACAGATGTATTCGAAACCTTTACCTTCTTATTTGATTTATTACTTTGGGCTTAGTACTAATATCGAACAGAAGTTTCAAAAACTCGATCTGTTGATTCAGAGCGATTTGTTAGATTTGGATCAGACCAGTTTGACGGTATTGGATTACAAGAAAGAATCTGTTCATTTGGAATTAATAACAGATAAAGTCCAAATTAAGGAAACCGGTAGTACTGATTTAGATTATTTGATGAACTATCCAATGTTTTTTTCCCATGTCAAAGGATTCAAACCAAATCACAAGTTAATTGTTAAAACTAGATACTATCTGCAAACGAATAATTCGGACAAACTATCACAGACATATGGCGAGTTATTTGATAAGGCCAACTTACAAGATAGACAAATCTTGACTGATCTCTTGTTTCTATTCGGAACCCCACTCCAAATGCAAGCTCATTCGAAAGACGTTGCGCCTAGCTTACCCATTGTGACAGAACTTATTTGTTACGCGGAGGTTCTAAAATTATGTTTTATTTTGCACAGACAATTGTTACCAACTGACAGACTACACCATGTTCTGCCGTTGGTTAGTCTTCTAGACAATTCAAAATTGAATTTGATCTTTGCCAAATGGAACCACAATCTCAGTTTAAGAATGTTATTGAGCAATCTGGATCCTAATCAGATTCGGAGATGGATTCAAACCAATCCCGATCCTTTGACCAATTACATAGATATTAAAAACGTCTTAAGAACGGATCAACGAATAATCATCGAATTATTCGATTTGAAGATAGGAGAATCAGATATGTCAGAGCTTATAGATTGGAGTGTATCGAATGAATATATGGAATCTGCGCAAGTCTTGAAAAATCGATCAAAAAATTGAAAAATAAAAATCCTTAAATGAAATCAATTATCAATACCTTTCTCCAATATCCCTCAATCTCCATGGACACTTATCACCAGTTATCAGTCTTGAACAACAAAGTTTTGGCCGAATATATGCAAAGTTTAGTTGAGTTTGTGGATCGTTATAAATACTTCGATTCTCAAACTAGATTTATTCTCCTGACTGACAAGATTATGATGTTATTCAAGTTTCTTCACGGCGTGGCCGCGGTCCAAACTGCGGATGAGATTCGATGTGTGATGACAAATTCTCATCTGACCGAAGATCAAAAGAAAACCGAGATCGAACACAAAAACACTTTACTTGACGGCTCAAACAAGATTTTTAATTTAGTCTTCAAAGAAATTACTGCTCTCGAGGATTTTATCAATGAATATGGTCATCTCGAAATCGTAGAACGAATACGCCATATGGATTTTAAGAATGAAAGTGAGTTTCGAGAATCTCTACCTGGAACAGGTGATGACAATCACTTTGAGGGCCTTCGACGTGGGCGTCGTTCAGTTCCATCTGGAGTAACGACAAACACAACTTCGACTTCGTCACTGGCTTCCTTGGACTAATTTTATTTTATGATTATATGCTATAATCATAAAACATGCAATGGTATTGGATAGTTTTATTCATCATGATGACACTCATAGTGTTAGTTTACTTTGGTATTAAAGGTGTATTAGATAAAGGCGTCCGCGGTGGAGCAATTCAACTTTCCATGAAGCCTTTGTTGGGTATTTGTCCGAGTACCTGGAATAAAATCTATTTTAATTCGGGATCAATGTGTGTAGACCCTCAGGCAACGGCTTTTTCGGATGCGTGTTTGAATTATGTTGGTGCTGGGAGGGGTTATTGTCCACAAACATTTCAACCATTTATTTACAACAGTCTTACATATTGTTTGGAAACAGCGAATCTTGCATCCAGACTAAAAACGAATTCCAGTGGATGTGCCGGTCCATCATATATACCTGTGACAACGAATCCATTCATAAATCCATCATCTAAACCGGCCGCATCAGCCGTACCGACTCCCGCCCCTACTAGAATCTCTTAGTTACGAACGGAATATTTTTATTAATTTTTTATCCATGATAAGCTTGATTGATTATAACCAATCCAATAATTACCAAGATAATACCTACCCACATCGTTTGATCAACGGATTCTTTCAAATAAACACTGGCAATAATTGCGGTGAAAACAGGCGAAATAGCTGTCAAGATGGCAATCAGGTAAGCGGCATTGTTTTGGAGGAGTGTGTAGTTTAAATAATTCGCGACGAGTGAACCGAACAAGACAATTCCGATGAACAAAATTAGTAACTGACCAGTTAATTTGTCTAAATGGAAATCTACTTGGCCTCTCCGCCAAATGAGATATACTAGAGCCAAACTGAGGGCTACGGTGTAGTATAAAAAGAATACTGTTTCCACCGACAAATCTTTAAGTACAACTTTGTAGATAATTGGAACCAAGCTCCAAAAAAAGGCTACCAACATAGATGCTATCAGAATATTTCGATCCATCATTATATTCTTAAATGACAAATGAATTAATCAATTCAATTTTGTCACTTGAGACGATCAGTACGAGACGTATGCGGGCTCAGTTAGTCGCGAAACTTCGGTTCGGATTTTTGAAGGGATGTCAGACGCGAATTGGACGAATTCTCTAACGATAGCACCAAATCCCACGAAATCGGAGTCGAATACTTGGTTTGGATTAGTGGCAGATTGGATGGTCGTATTGACGATGTTGGGAGAGGCCCCGGAAACCTCAATAACAGGATCCGGCTCAGTCATCTTATCTTTGAACAGATTCTTGATGAACTTGACAGCATCTTCACTTTGAACCCGGATACGAAATCCGTTCGCATCCGCCGCTTCTAAAGTAGTTTCGATATTGTAATTAATGACTTGTTTGAGCAATTGAATAGTTAGTCCGTGATAATTGTCTGGTTTCAAATGATGACCGGACCAAAAATTGGTCAAATCTTCCGAATTCAATCGGGGGAAAACTTTGTCTTGGATAAATTGTTGAGTCATAACAGAACCTTTGGTCAGGGTCTCGGTCCAGTTTTTATTATCGAATCGTATCTTGCCCCCGTCACTAATGTTGAGATCGGGTCTGGCTGCCTGTGTTGCGGCGCGGAGTTTAGATAACGCATCATATCTGGTTTTATCAAATTTCTTGAACGGATCTTGACCAACCATCGGAACAAAACCAACAGTTTCAAATTGTTTGGCCCAAGCCATTAAATCATTCTCAGGTGCATTAATTTGATGTGTCAGTTGAGTCATGACTGCATCAATTTCTAATCGTTCTAATTGATATTGAAGTAGAATCAGGGCCACACTCGAATCAATAGCGTAATAATAATCTCCACTCAGACCCGGTCCTTGAATGCGATCAACCCAAAATCCATCTTGACCCGGGATTCTGGCATGATGTTTGAGAATTGAGTGATAGACGAGAGCATCCCACACGCTTCGGATGCCTGATGACAAAATTGGAACAAACCACCATAAACCGTACAATCCATGACCAACCGCTCCAACTGCCGCCACAACGGCTTGCACTGCCCCTTTGGCCAAGAACTTCCAAAGGATGACGGTAAATAATTTGGCAAAATTGGAATCACCAGTCTTTTCGGAATAATCCAGATCATAAACTAGTATATCAAACAACCATTTCAAAATAGCCGCCAGTGGAGCCAAAATGGGAGACGCAATCACGGTCAAAAGACTACCTATGCTACTGACAAGTGTCGCTATTGGATGTCCAATAAAACACGCGACCGTCCCCAAAATACCCTTGACACCGTAATTCCAGGCACAATTGAAAATTCTGGAAATGCTCTTGCCCAAAATGTCAGTATCTGGAGCGTTTTCAAATTCTTTTCTGGCTTGGAAAATGTGGTTCCATAAATCAACTATTCTGCCAATCCAAGTGACACCATTGTATTTGTATTGTGGTTTTCCCGTGACAGTATTGAAACCAACTTCTGATACAAAATTACTCAATCCCCACAACGATCTTAAACCAAATCGGCCTCCAACCAGGTAGGACAAACAGTAGTAATTGATGTTGTTAAAATATGACGCGTTTCTCATACCAATATTACCCCAGCGCCAGAAAAAATAATCAGTTGATGTTTTTACTGTGTGCCATTTGTCCACAGTGTAGTGTTGGTCGGTTTGCTGGGTGGTTTTCCAGAACTTGGGATTCCAAATACGAAAAGACCATTCGAAAGTGACATTGGGCTTACGTGCGGATTTCAATTCGGCAACTTTCCAATTGAATTCTGGGCTTTGGACGATGGTAATAACTCTATCAAATACTTTTTTATCTTTGCCCACGAGTTGAGAGATGATATTTTGATAAACTGATCCATAGGGATGATCTCGATCGTAGTTTCTCAAGAAACTCGCCATCTCCACGTCAAAAAATTCCTTGACTTGGGATCGGATCGGATTTTGTCGTTCCAATTCGGAAATAAAGTCATTGGTTGCTTTTTCTTTGGCCATCTCATAAGCGACTATCGTGGCTTGGTAGACAATAATACTGTGCATGATTTGAATGACAAGATTGGCGATAGACGGATCCAAATGTTTAGCTACCAATTCAAAGATCTTTTTTTGATACAGATCGAGCTCGGTTTGGACTGAGGTTGAGTTGTTTTCATCATCTGAATTTTCTTCGATTTGGACAACTTCTTCGGTTTGGGAGTTATCGATACCATCCATAGCATTTCCTTGGCAATAATCAGGATCATCGATATCAAATTCTGATTGAGTCGATTTAGACTTGGATTCAGATTTAGACTTGGATTTTGCGTGAGTTTGATTTTTTCGATCGGTTTTGTCGGTTTTCCAATCTTCGACTAATTGATTCAAAGGTTGGTCTAGTATTTTCATAATGTCATGTTTCTTTTTGGCTCCGTTGGACAGAAAGTCGTTTAATAAGTAGTTGTCATTAGCTATGCCTTGTTCTTTGAGCTTGACCAAACAGTATTCTTTCATTAGATTGACGATTGCTTCTTCTGAATGAACTGGTTGAGTGCAAACATTTCCTATGAGCAAATTGGATAGAGTAGATGCGCCTTTGAAAATAGATTTGAGTGACCCCCATAACGAAAATTCTTTCGAGTGCAAAATTCGATTGGGAATACCCACACAAATTGTTTTGTACATTTGGGCCAAATACCAATTGCGCCAGGCTTTGTTGACTTTGGATCCCAACTGAAGTACTGGACTAATTTTCCAAACGTGAACTTGACCAGGGAAGGCTACACTTGGTACAGTGAAAGTGCCGGTTTGGTGAAGTTCTCTAAGCTGATGAGATGTAAGCTTCACGTCTGCGCCACTCGGGTCGTGTGCGAGTTTGGGGCATTCCGTCCAATCGGGTTCCTTAACCATATGGGGCATATCCAACTTGGCCAGAGTATCGGTCAGTTCAGATGCCGGCATCACAATGGAAAAATTGGGATCTAAGTCTTTGAAACTGGCCAGTTCCTGAGTGATGAGGTTCAGGACCTTCGGATCTCCGACGAAAGTGTTGCAAAGCAACATTTCTTTCGGAAGGACCTCTTGGCTACGAGTTGGAGGGGTAGGTGTGACATTTGTTGCAGTTGGAGTGTCCATTTTAGTAACTCTTTTGGATCTGTATAGAGTAAGTTAATGATGAGGATATATTAATGACTTCCTAATACTTCGGAGATTCAAATTTTTCGTATAATACTCAATTGTACGAAAAATTTAGACCATTCTATTCCAAGAACTGTGGCATCTCGAATTTCAAACTGGACTTGGGCAAATTATCCCTGACCCATTGTACCACTTCATTATGTTTGGGTTTGGCCATAGTTTTACCCAAGGGTGTGACAATATAGCCCTCTGGCAAAATTCTAAGTAACTTGTCAAAACAATGAACAATGACATCTTCTGGAATTTTACCCCCTGTTTTAGTGGTGTAAATAATACATCTCTCTACACCTCCTTGACCAATGGCATCCAATAAATCACCATCTCTGCAGGCGTCCAAAGAGGGATCGGAAATAGTGTTAATTATGGAATCGACTCCTTTATTTCGAGCCGCCTTTCTTTTGCTAAAAGACATATAGTCAATGAGTTGATCAACATCTTGACAATCCGGCGGAAGATTGTGTTTGATGAAAGCAGATAATTCCGATCTGGGAATTGATTCCGAATACTTGTGATCACACACATCATGCAAAAGAATTAGCATTAGAGTTTTCTGCGTGTTATTGATACGAGTGGCGTTTAGAGTAGCTCTGACAACGTGATTGATATCATGTGACTCATCAAAAATGCTCATGGCGTTTTGGACGAATTTGAAGACAGTCACGCCGAGTTTGTCCAAGAGTAGGACTCCCGGATCCATAGTTAGATCAGGGACCCACATATCATTCACCATCAATACGGATCCGGTCCAATGATCAAATGGAACAAATTCCTTGGCTGAGTTGAGATCTTGACCTTGTTTGGTAGTATAAATCACTTGATGTTGAACATCATATTCGAGCCAACTATCGGGAACGATCCATTCACCTGGTTTTAACCCAATTCCAGCGCATTGAGAAAGAGAAATCAAACCATCTATGTGAGGATATTCTTCTGAATATATTGTTGGGTGTTCAAAGTAGTGAGTGCGATCTAAGATAGTTCGGATGCCAGTGGCTTTCTGAATGAGTTGGTCTAGAACTGTACTGTCAGTAAATTGATGCACATGAATGAGCAAGTTTTGATGAAGAGGTTTGATTCGGTTAATGAATTTAACCAACTGCTCAATTAGTTTGTCGGGATCAATTCCGACAGCCTGTTCGATAAGAGGATATTGGTTTTCTTTTACTCTGTTCATGACTTCGGTCCAATCAAGGCCACAAAGGGGCTCATCGATGACTTGAATCAAATTGTACCATTTGCATCCGGGTACTAATGCACCCATTAATCCATTAGGATTTGGTAGATTGATAGCAGGCCTGTAACCTTCGATGTTTAATCCAAGTGCAATTTTGGGTAAGTCTGTTAAACTGAGGTATCCCGAAGTAGGTGAAGTTGTCATTTGTTCAAATAATGAATTCGATTGGCTATGATAGACAGTGAAATGTTCAATTTTTTGTTCGAATCATAACAAAAAATTGCTCTCGACCAATATCTATACCAAATATACAACCACAAATTCTCCATCAAATTATGGAAGAAATCAGTAAGTTAATACAGACAGAACTAAACTTAACTCCCAAATTGAAGGAATTACATACTCAAGTTATGAATCTCATAAAGAGAGGGGCAGATTCCGTAAAAGAAATACACACACTTGTTGCAGATATCGAGTTTGATGATGATTCTTGGTATGACTCCGCGATCAATCCCAAATGTATTAACCTAATGTTTCGTCAATGGATAATTCTTTTGTATGGTGATCCGAACATAGAATTTATCTCGGTCCAGTCCAACACATTTGTCAGACAATATAGAACATTAATCAAGACAATTGTTGTAAACAAGATCTACGACACAATCAAACACAATGATATAGATGAGTATTCTAACTTGTTGGAAACATATCATAACATGTTAGAATTGACACGATTTTATGAGGAAGGATCTGCCTCTGTCACAATCATGGATAGAATCTGTCAAGAATTCAAAGGAGCCGACATCGAGTCATATATTGATTTCTTTTTGAAACTCCTCATATACATTATGAAAGGAAACAACTCGACAACTCGAACGCAACTATGTATTATTTTTGGTATGATGATTCGAATTTCGAAATATTCATTTATAAATCACGCCATACAATTATTAGACAGATACGGTTTCACATTTGACACATTTAATGTACTCAGTAATCCACTCGCTCCTAATCAAGTGTCCGAAACTGAAGTATACGATATTATTGGCGAAGAAGATTTTCCAGATTTATTGAATTTAATTCAAGTATCCGATCATCCTGTCTTAAAAAAAATTCTATTTATTTGTTGCTTACACTTGAATTATAATTCGGATGTGAAACAAATGACCCAGGTGTTGTGTGACGCATACGAGATGTTTGATTCTGAACAACAAACAATATTTGTCAATTTGGCTATTCGTAGAGCTAGTTATGAGTTATTCCACATAATGGCAGATGCAAGACCCGTTTCATTGAATTCAGAGAACCTTCAAATATTAATTTCTCCTGTGTACAACAAGTACGTGGAGAGTGCCCGGCAACGAATGATCGAATTGCTATTAAAACAAGGTTATGATATCAGTGGGTTGGTACGAGAAAAACTGCCGGTGGATTCTTACAAGAAATTTCTACATGACCAAGATATTGATTTGTTTAGATATCAATCGTGAACAATGAATGTTATATTCGTTTTTGACGATTAATTTTTTTTGGATTTTATGGTGTTGATATTCGAGGTAGTGCTCTCTTTGTTAAGAGCGAATGGTTTTTCTATAACACGCTCCACACAATTTGTGACCCTTGTCGGGTGAGACTTTCTTACAGTGTCTACATTTAGGTGGTTGATGTTGTCGTTTTTGTTCATTAACATATTCTTGGTGGCAGCCACCGCACCACTCAAATCCTGAGTTGGGCGGGACTTTCTGACATTTGGTGCAGAGCTTTGGTTTTGACTGGGTCGGTGCTTTTGGAGTTGGAGACAGTAGAAACCCTGCATAACAACTTGGACACATCGGATACGGATTAATAGAACCTGTGGACGCCAAAACGAAACCTTTGCCAGATTGCAAACAAGGAACACAATTAAATTGTTGTTGCATTTAGTTTACTCGGAAAGTAAGATAATATGAATTCATTTAAATGGACTTGCCAAGCAGTCCGGTTTTCAATTTTTTTCATTACATAGGAATTGTGAACAATGAATATGACATTCGTTTTTGACGATTACTTTTTTTGGAGTTAGGATGTGATTTGTGATTTTTATGAATTTTACTTAAGGAACTGGGCCACTCGCGCGGTTAATGATGGCGTGATGATGATTGAGATAAACGGAAACACCCTTCACACCATTTGCGACCTGGATTAGCCGGAGAAAAGTTACAATTAGTGCAAAGTTGTTGTAGCGATTGTTGTTGGGATTGTTGTTGGGGTTGTTGTTGGGGTTGTTTTGACGATTGGGACAATCTGAAACAAGCTTCGCACCACTTATGTCCTGGATTAGCCCAAGCCATCCTGCAGTTGGTGCAAAATTGTCGTTGTGAAGACTGACTCTGATTAGCAGATGGTTGAGATGCTCGAAAACATCCTTCGCACCATTTGTGACCTGAATTAGCTGGAGCCATCCCGCAGTTCGTGCATGTTTGTTGGGAAGAACGAGATTTTTGATAACATCCTTCACACCATTTGTGACCTGAATTAGCCCACGCATTATTACATTTAGAGCATGGTTGTCGTTGTTGTTGAGACATTGTGGTTGACCAAAGAGTAAGATAATACAGAATTCATTTCAATGGACTCGCCAAGCAGTTCGGTTTTCAATTTTTTTCAATGACAAACAAAAATATGAACCATGGTGATCCGTTGAGAATCAAAAATAACTAATGAATTATGGGTTGTTTTTGATTTTTACCTTATGATTTTTTTTAGATTTTTCAGTATGTGATTACAACTGCTCACGATGGCGAAATGCCATTACTGTTGGACAGGGACAACCTCGCCACAACTGCCCGATTTCAATTTTTGTAGATGTGCCATGCATCCATTACACACGACTGCAGAAGTGCTGTTTTGGCATTGTGCGTGACAACCCACACAAGTGCGTTTCGCTTGGCAATCACTGCATCTCAGTCTATAAGAAACCACATATCCTGGTGATAACAAACGATTACAATCAACACAATGTTGAGGGCAGTACAAATGACTCATATCGCTGAGGTATCGAGTAGAATGATTGGAGACCTTTCCATTGAACCCGCCTAACAGTTTGATTTTCAATTTTTTGCATAAAAGATATGTATGAATCGCGAACAATGAATGTATATTCGTTTTTGACGATTTTTTTTGGATTCTTGTGATTTTAGTGTAAAACATCGGAAGCAACGTTGGTCTTCAACTCATTACCCAAGCTGGCGTTTGGTAACCGTTGACTTTGGCGTATTCCATGTGGGTGCCGGAAACAGAACATGATGGGAGATACCTTCTGAGACAGGGGTCGTAAAGGGCTTCCGTCGTGAGATGTCGGACATTCATGCAGTAACGACAGCATGGAGTGCCTGCCATGGGAGCATAATCTTCGAAAAGGTCATTGGTATCTTGGAAACATTCTGCACAGAATAAGAAGCGTTCTGGGACAGCCAGGACCAATTTGCCAAGTTGTTTACATGGGATGCAAGCAGATGGTTTTTGTCGGCTCATCGTGTGTAATCACTAAAAGTGAGATACGATTGAATTCATTTAAATGGACTTGCCAAGCAGTTCGGTTTTCAATTTTTTGCAATGATATTTTGATCGGATCGTTTTATCTCACACAAATCGCGAACAATGAATGTAATATTCCTTGTTGACGATTTTTTTGGATTTTTGTGATTTGAATGTTTGTGATTTTTACTGTGATTTTTACTGTGATTTTACCAGGACGCTAAAAGCGATCCCTAGGTCCACCGACAGACGTTTTTCCTTTACTGACGAGTTTTTTGGTAACATGCCTCACATAAGGAGTAGCCTTCATCCGGCCTGACTATATTACAATGTTTGCACATCTTTCTTGTAGTAGAGGAGAATCGTGACGGTTGTGTGGTCTTCTTGTGAGAAAAAGATTGTGATTTCTCATCAGAACGACAACGTGCTAGGTGTGCTTTGTAGGCCAAATGACATTCTTTGCAGGTTTCGTATCCTGGAGTTGACGGATTTTCGAGACAAATATTGCATTTGGGTGAAGATGCAGGTGATTGTTCCAAGTACTGTGGTTGTACAGATAGCTGTTGCTTTGGAACAATCGTAAAATTTGTAGAACATGACAAACACATCGGACACCAAGCGAAAGTCTGTGGCGAAGCCGGAACGGATTTGCCTGCGGTTGAACAAGGAACGCAATTAAATTGTTGTTGTTGCATTTAGTTTACTTGGAGAGTAAGATAATATTGAATTCATTTTCATGGACTTACCTAGCAGTCCAAATTTCAATTTTTTTCAATCATTAATAATGAACATATTGTTCTTTGCTAGTGATTTTTTTTGTAGGGATGTGCTTTAAAATTTTTAATTTTTGATAAAAAAGTGGTTTAAACATGTTAAGAACGGCGAGTTTTTTGGTGACATTCGGTACACTTCGTGCGGTTCGGATGTTCTCGAGACCAATTAGATGCATTCCAATTGCAAACCTCGCAGCGTGGTTTCCCTTCACCCAGACATCCATAACATTGGGGATACTGTTCGTACGTTGGTCGGGTTTTACAATTGGCGCATATTGGTTGTCGTGACACCTGACTCCCACGGGAATTAGATGCATGAAATCGATTGGTTCGTTGGCTCATCGAGTGTAATCACTAAGTAAGATAATATTGAATTCATTAAATGGACTTGCCTAGCAGTTCGGATTTCAATTTTTTTTGATAAAAGACAATCAATAAATTATGGGTTGTTTTTTATTGATTTTTTTGGTTTGAATGTACCCAAGATGGGGGTTTTGAGAGATTTGGTCTCATTGGATTGGATCCACTATCATACGTATTCGATTTCGAAGTTGTTCCATGCACGAATCACACACATGAGACAAACTATTAGATGGAAGGGCAGCCCTACAACCAACACATGTTAGTTTCACTTGGCAACTGTTGCATTTCATTTTGGGAGAAATGCCTTTTCCAGGTAATAAACAACCACAATCGCAGCAATGTTGGGAGGGACGACTCATTGTGTCGAAATCCGAAG
>Ga0207107_1096_pt1 | contig 20877 bp, 12 predicted proteins | sample Alteio_BWMinHeat_75_FD_153555 | JGI IMG/M metagenome (GOLD analysis project Ga0207107, IMG submission 153555) | Enriched cells from forest soil in Barre Woods Harvard Forest LTER site, Petersham, Massachusetts, United States -... | ecosystem: Environmental > Terrestrial > Soil > Temperate forest >... | reverse complement strand
TGGACCGCGTGGCCCACCATCAACAGCGCCTGAAACGGAACCATTGCTTCGTAGTCTTCGACGTAATCGCCCACCAACATCAGAATCGATTTCTTCGACATCTCTCCTCCAAGTGGCCGGGAATAGTGTAGCGCAGACGCGGCGACCGGCAATTCGCGCAGCGTGCGCTGCCATCGACCAGACTGGATCAAAAAAGAGCTGAACTTCTAGCTAGTGAGCGATTAGCGGCATCGGTGCGGGCTCCGCGGACTCCTGAATCGTCAGTATGTCCGTGCGCGTCTTGTCCCATTCGCGCAAGGTCAGTCCGTGACTCGCGAACAGCCGCCTGATACGAGCCGAATCCCAACGCAGCACTTCTTCGAGCACAGGCACCAGCACGCTCATGGCGTTGTCGCTGAGCACGGTGCGCCGGGCCACGCGAGTAATGTACTTCGCTTCGCTGACCGCGATGGTCAGCCCATCGTGCTGGTTGATGTGCATCATCACCGGCAAATCCGAGCTGCCGTCGCCCATATAGATGATGTGGTCGTGGCTGATGGCCAGAGTCGCGCGAATCTCTTCCAGCACCATAATCTTGCCCCAACCCGCGGCTGCGCGAATGATCGACTCGATCTCGCCAGTCTGTTCGTTGTAGCGAAACTTTGTGCCAAAAATGTGATCGGGCGGAACGATACCTTCGAGCGCCGACTGAATGATCTCTTGTGGCGCGGCGGAAATCACATAGAAGTTGAATTTGTAGCCCTCGGCCAAACTATCGAGTGCGCGGGCGAACAGCCCTACGTCCGGCTTCAAGCGAATTCGTTTGCCGGTTTCGTGCAGATGTTCGCGGCGAACGCGGCGGAAATCCGGATCATGCAGGATCAAGTAGCTGAGCTCAGCACCTTGCTGAACGAGATTCATCTCCGCGAGGCCCTTGACCTTGTCGTGGAAATTGTGAAATCCGATGAGTTCGCTCAACACGACCCCCGAGTCGTTGAAGCTGAGCGTCTGGTCAAAATCGCTGGCCAGCAGGAACTGCTTTACCATGGAAACATCCTTTCTTTCGGCGGCTCGACGGTTGCGAGCCCCGCACCTGATGCTTGGCGCCAAAAACACCCTACGAATACACCTTACCTGCGTCAGTCCGAAGTGCCCCCACGAATTATTTTGATGGGTGCGATGCGCCAAAGCGTGAATGAATTGTGATCTTCTGGATTAGATGCGAGTCAGACGTAAATGGTTATAAAAACATCGACTTGGCAGGCACAGACGGATACTCACAGCTGAACGGCAGGCGTGACCTGAACAAACGGTCAGGGCGAAGAGAAACAGAAAATCCGGAAAGATGCACTTGCTGCCGGCGAGGCTTACAGTTGCAAGGCGTCCATCTTGGGCCGCTCGTAAACATCATCTTCGCCCGGATAACGCAGGCGGTCGGTGAAGCGTCCGCTCTCCTTGGCCAGCGCCCAAACCAAGCTTTCGCCCGCTGGAACAATCTTGGGCTGGCTCCGAAAGACGGCGTCTTCAAACGCAAGGCTGGCGTCTATCCATTGCCATCCGGCATTTTCAAACGCAGCCATTACGTCGGGCAGGACTATGGCGTTGAGCGTGTTGTAGTGCATGAGCAGCGTGTGGCGGATGTCGCGGCCGAGCAAATCCAGCGCGAGTTGCCGGTAGAATGCTGCGCGATCCAGAAGATGCGCGATCAAGTAGTCCCGATACGCAGCCACCGGAGTATTCGGTTGAGTTTCCCAGCGATGCAACAGGCGCTGATTCACGTACCAGTCGGAAGCATCGATGGTGACGTGGCCGACGCGGTAGCCGCGTTCCTTGAGCAACGTACGGAATTTGTCACGCTTTTCGGCAGTGTCGCCTTCCTTCAGAAACGGGTAACGGAACAATTGCGGCCGGCGATTTTGATACGGCGCGATGATTTTCTCGTTCTTCAGTACATCGACCGCGAAATCGGCGTAGCTAGTCCGCTCCATATAGGCCAGGTGCGAGTAAGAGTGATTGCCGATGATGTGGCCAGTCTGGTCCCACGCGTTTATTAGCTTTGCGCCTTCAGCATCGTCCACGCGCATTCCGCAGACGAAGAGTGCGGCTCGAACGTTGCGCGAGGCGATCGCTTTTAGGATGCGGGAGTTTGCGTCTTGCCATTTGAGATTGGACTGCAGGTTTAATACGGGATCGTCCATCGTGAGTGCAAGTTGCGGACGGATAGGTGTCTTCGAAGACTGCGGTGGCGACAACAAATTGGAAATCGGCGCGCACGAGATCGCGGTTCCGGTCTTGATTGCAGAGGAGAGGAATCTGCGTCGATTCATTTGTGGGGCCTCAGCGGAAAGACTTTAGCCAGTCTCGCGCTCGATGCAATAAGGAAACCACCGGCGGAGAAATTTTTCCGGCGATGTGTTCGCCCGGCTCATCGGCGACGGAGTAGAACTCTCCGGTGCGCGGGTGCACGTATAAACCGCGGATCTCGCTGCGATTCAGCGGGCGAGCGCCTCGCCGTCCGAAGATGGCTAGCTGATTGCCGGACTCATCCACGGCACGGTCGCGATCGATTCCCTTCGATAACGCCAGAGCCGGGCCTCGGGTGTGTGCGGTAGCAATGAGTTTCGGCACTGGCCGTGGGCTAAAACCGGAGAAATGCGCGGGATCATCCCAAGGCGAGACGATTTGCAGAATGCGCAGACCGTTGTGGCCGTCCGCTACGAAGGCAAATGCACTGCCCGCGACCATGCCGACTTTCACATCGTTCACGTCGTTGAGCTGGCCGCCGGCGTTGAATACCTGATCGAGCTTCGGCGCGTCCGGCTTCTCCACATCGATGATGGCGATTCCCTGCTTGCCGGCCGAGACGTAAGCGTAGGTTCGCGCGACATAAACATTGCGGGCATCTTCCAGAGCCACCACCGCATTGGCAATCGGCTTTGGCTGCGCGAGATCCGTGACGTCGAGCACTTTCATGCCGTCGCGGTCGACGACGAGGGCGTAGCGGAACTGCACAGCGAGGCCGTGCGGGTCGTTCAGCACGGGTGAGCCGACCGTCGCAGTCACTTTGGGCGCGAGTGGATTGTCGAGGTCGACGACCACCAGAGCTTTGTCCGTAAGGATGTAGGCATACGTGCCGGCAATGGTGATTCGCCGCGCGCCGGTCAGCACGCCACCAGGATTGAATGTCAGCGCTCGCCTCAAGAAATTGTTCGCGGGATTTCCATCCAGAAGCGTGAGGACTCCGGGGCTCTTGGATTTCAGATTCGGATCGCCTATGACGACGAGCCCCTCTTCCTTGTCCGCAACATACAGGAAGCCATACAGCAGGTGAATCGGCTGCTCTTCATTCTCAGGGAGCTGCACGCGAAGCGGATCGACAGCCAGCGTGCTCGGCGAAGCCACTGCTTGCGCATTCTTTGTGGGTACGTAAAAGCGCTGACCGAGCGGCGAGAAGGGCGCTGTGGTCATCCGCTCAGAGAAGCCTTTGTTGTCGATGTTGGCGATGTCGTAGGCGCGAAAGCCGCCGCTGCCGAGAGCAGCATAGGCGTACTCTCCACGGGCCTGTATGTCCAGCACATTGCCGGGATGTTCGTAGGCCGTAGCGAGGTCGCGATGATGGTCGACGAACTTTTTGTAATCTCCGGGATACGCGATGCGATGCAAGTCGCTGCCGTAAATCGCCTCAGGTTCATCGTGCTCAGCGACCGCAATGGCTTCGAAGCCCTTCTTCCCGGTGGCCACATAGACGTAGCGGCCCATGAAATTCATGAAGTTGGTGCCCTGGAGCATGAGCTGCGCCATCCAGGCGTTGTTGTCGTTCTGCGCGGAGACGTGGCAATCGCTGCACTGTTTGGTTTCTTTCGCGCGCACCGTATGCGGCACGAACGTGCTGTAGCCCTGCCCCGAGAATCCGGGTGTCGAGATGGTTTGCTGCGTGTAGTACAGCCATTCGCGGTTGGCGTTTTGCGAACTTACCAGCACAGCGCACGAGGACCGCGCCGGAGCCACGCGGTTGCCGGTCACCGTGCCATCCACGCCTAGCATGAAAATATCGTCGCGCAAGACCTGGAAGTTGTAGCTGGTGTAGTTGCGCGTCATCAGCCCTTCGTTGTGCAGCATGGGCCGGCGCACGTTGGCCGTCATCTGCAAATGGCAACCGAAACACGTCGGCGTCCAAGACGTGTGGCAGGAGTAACAAGTCATCGACGAATTCGGGTGCGCGAGATGCGTGTCGTCTTGCGGCATCTGTGCGTCAACAACGCCGTCCTTGTTGACCAGTTTGGCCCGCAGCGACTTCTCGCTAAAGTGCACGTTACCTGGGGTGATCGAATCCACCGTCTGGACAATTTCCCATTCTTTGCTCGGATCGGTCATCGCCCGTTGAAAAATCTTGCCGTCGCGCCGCTCGAACCGCCGCATTCCCCAAGGCGTTCGCAACGCTTCCAACTTCCGCCCACGTGGCTCGCCGGGACGCAGCGCATCCGGCGCAGCTGGGCCGGAGGTAACCAGCGTTGCTGGCTGCCGGATCGTTCCGTGGCAATCCACGCAATCGATTTCGACCGCGGCACGCGGTTCACCGTACACCTTACCGTCGCCATGATTGTCTTGCGCGAAGTGGCAATCGCTGCACTGCATCCCTTTTTCGAGGTGAATGTCCGCGAGATGAACAGCTTTGCCAAATCGTTCGGGATCATCGAACGCGATGGTCTTGCCGTCCTTGTCGAGCCAGTTCCCTTTTCGGTCGTGGTTGAAGACTTCGCGGAAAACCCAGCCATGGCCGTGAAAATCGGCGAATTGCGTGGTCTTTAATTGTGAATTGAATTCTTTGCTGCCAACTCCTTCCAGAAACTTAGGATCGTTCCACAGACCCCGCGCTGCCGCCGCTTCTGGATTACGCAGATTCGCCTGATAGCGCTCTTCTTCGCTCGGATTGTGCTGCTCTTTCGGATACATCTTTTCGCCGTCGATTTCGTTGTCCCACCACGTCAACCCGAAGTACGTGGTCACCATGTTCGTGCCGGGATGGATGTGGCAAATCATGCACTGGCTCGACGGAATGGCCCGGGTGAAAACGTGTTTGATCGGATGCCCTGGCTGATTCTTCGGAATCGTGGGATCGGAAGAGGCGCTGAATCCGGAGTGACCGAACGCCGCGTAGTTCCCAGAATGCACGGGATCAAGATCGTTCGCGTAAATGACATGACAGGATGAACAGCCGCTTGAGCGATAGTCGCCGGAATGATCGTTCGTACCAGGCAGTGAGAGAACCGGATCAAGCAGGCGTGTCTTCTGTAGTCCGAGAAACACTGGATCAGTGCGTAACTCCGTGCCAAATCCCCGCTCGCTCAACTTGTCGTCCGGCTTGCCGGGATCTTCTTCGCGAGTCGGATTACCAATTTCCGCTTTCTTCGTTCCGCCGCGTTCAAACACGCGCAACACATTGCCCGGCTGCGAAATCTCCCAACGGTTCAGCGGCTTCAGCTCAGCCAGGATGCCCTTCGTCCGCGTTTCCTCGGCACTCGGTGCAGGTGAAGTCTTGATCGATTGCGGAATGCCATCGCGGCTGTAGCTCTCGCCAAAACGCGTGTTCTTGTAAGGCGTGGCTCCATTGTTATAAAGCGCAGCGCCCCATAGCATTCCGGAGTGCGTCATCATGCTGGTTGAAACCGCGCGCACTTCGCTCGCGTGACACCCGATCGTGCCGCAGGTCTCCGGAGCCACGCGCAGATCGCCAGGATTAATAAACTTTACATACTCCGCCGACTCCTTCAGCCAGTTTGTATACAGTCGTTCGGGCAGCGCTGAACGATCTTTCAGGCGCGCTTCATGAGGCTGCACATGCGCCTTGTCCTTGGCGCCGTTGTATTCAGCCGAGTCCGTCGAAGCTCCCGCACTCACCGATACCGAGGCGTTACCGCCATGGCAATCCGTGCATCCCAGAAGGACCGTCTTGGTCGCGTGCATCGTCGGCTCATCCGCTGTGCCGTGACAAGAAATGCATCCGCTTGATTTGTGGTCCGCTTCCTCTTGCGTTTGTCCGCGAAACACCTCTTGCGCCTGTGCCGTTCGCACGCTCGACAAAGAATTCGCTCGCAGCGCAAAGCAAAAAGAGGCCACGCACAGGCACGCTACACCGACACTTGGTAGCGCAGCCTTCATCGATCTGTGAGACGAACCCATGAGCCCCAGCCTCAGAACGTAAACTTCACAATGCCAAACAGCGAGAACAGCGTCCGGCTCGTGTAGATATCCTTGAAACCCTGGCCGGGCTGCAACGCGGAGGCGCCGCCAGTAATCACGATATTCTCGGAGAGCGGCGGCCGGTACTCCACGCCAACTCCGAAATCCTCACCGATCGAATGGCGGATCGGCGATTGGAACAGGAGAAACTCCAAGGCTTCCGTGCGTTGAAAACGCAGATAGTTGAAGTTGGCAAAGCCTTTAAGCTTTGGAGTAATGTCGAAATCGATTCCCGCATTTCCTAGAAGAATCCCCGGATTCACGAAATTTGCCTGCGCCTCTTCTTTGCTCGACCGCAGGCTCGGAATCAAGCTTCCCGGTGTCGTCAGCAAGATTCCTGAACCGAGCAGCCGAATCGGCTCTCGATTCCAGAAGCTGAAAAGCCCGCCCGCAAAATTCGGCAAATCCACGATGGTGTCAAATCCTCGGGCCCGGCCATCGCGCGGATTGTCATCGCCCGAGGTGTAGAACGTGCTCACCCGATAGCGAATCCAATCGCGGTCGTAGGAAAGCTCGACCGCTGCCATCTGCGCGTTGACGGTCACCCGGCGTCCCGCGATCCCATTGAACGAATCTTTTCCAATCGCCTGATAAAACGCATGCGTGATGTTTAGCCGGTGAATATGCCCGCTGCCTAGCCAGCCAAAGTATCCAACTCGAATCCCGTGCAGGATCGGCCCAGCACCCGGATTCTGATTGATGACGTTTGCGATCGGCGAAGGCCGTACGAGAAAGCCGTTGTCGTCATAGTGCAGCGTTGCATCGTCTTTGTTCCACGCCGCGACAAATTCCGCCGTGTAGCCGGGAAAGAAGAAATCCTGAAGATAGGTATTCCCGAGCAGCACTTGCTGGTGCCGCCGGTTGAACGTATTCAGCCCGCTGTTGGTGTTTTTCTCGAGAAAGTCAAAGTAGGCGGCGTTGTACTCGATGCGATCGGAACCTATATTGCCGAAAATCCGCAGCGCCGGCTGTTCGTCCACCAAAAGGAATCCGCGAAAGTCCGCGTTGAATTGCTGAATGCCGGCCCGCGCTGAGATGAAATCGTAATTCGCGCTCAAATCGTGCAGCTTCACTTCCACAAACGCTTCCTGCAGCCCAACATGATCGTCGAAGCGGTTGGTTCCCGCGCGCACATCCGGCTTCACAATCCCAAGCTCCCGCACGTCCAGATCGTTCAAGCTAAGCTCCGGCGTAATCCGAATTCGCCAATCCACCGGCTTGAACGAAGCATCCCCGTGAAAGAGATCGAAAGAAAACCGCAGGGTCTGGTCGACAAACGCCTGCTCGCCCTGCCCGAAGAATGCTTCGCTGCCCGGACGGGCCGCGCTGACGTTGCTGGGCGACGGGACCCGCCGCCCGTCAAAGAATGTTTCGGAAATCCCGGTAATATCGAGAAAGGTCTGCTGCCCCAGCAATTCCGGCCAGATCGGCTGGTCGCCTTTCAGGCTATTGCGGTTGAACGGATCAAACCACCGCGACCGTGTGTACATGTACTCGCCTTTCTGCGAATACCGTCGATAGTCGGGCTGCGTCAGCGCCCAGCGATTCGGAACTACGTTATAGATGTCCGCCACGGGCGGCAGTGCATCCGGAGCCAATTCGGCAATGTAGTTTGGATCGGCGTCCAGGCGATGCCGAAATTCGCGATAGCTGCCCATCGCCGGAATCGCATCCGCGGGCAACGCCGGACCCAGCTCCGGCATACGCGGCAGCCGCGAACGAAACTCCGCACTGGCCACGGCAACCAGTGAAATCTCCAGCGTCGTCACCTCATTCGCGTTCAGCGCAATATCGGCTATCGCAAACGGCGCATGCTCATCGGCCTCCACACGCAGTTCGTAGTGCCCGGGCACGAGCGGTAAGACCCGAAAAATGCCTTCTCCATTCGCCGCGACGCGAGTCACCTGCCCGGTCTGCAGATTCTTCAAAATAATTTGCGTCCCAACGACGGGGCGACCTTCGCCACCAGAAGCAGCCTCGCGCACTAGGCCATCGATAGCGGCCGTCGCCAACGCCTGCTGGCGCGGAATGCGCACTTGAGTTCCCCGGCTCTCCCGCGACTGCTGCGCCGACGCACCACTCTGCGGCGCTGCAACGCCAGCCGGAGTCTCCTGGGCCATCGCAGCTCCGGCAAAACCCGCAGCCGCGCACACCACGAGCGCAGCACAACGCAGCCCGAACTGTCTCGAAGTGGTCCTCGGGGACGAGAGGCACATGGCGGCAACCTGATTGACTAAGCGCAAGGGAGATAAAATCGTGTTCTAGATAACAACAAGCCCACTCAGCGAGCAACACTTTTCGCAAAATAATGAGAGTAGTCGATAACGCGGAGCCGCCACCGCCTGATTCACCACTTGGCGGCTCCTTGCCAGCAAAAGGATTGAGCCGCAGCGAAGTACTGTGGTAACAAGGAAACTACCGAAACATGCTACGGACTCACACACTGAGAAAGCCAGTGCAGTCGCAGCATGCGCTCCAGCAGCGCAACCGCACCCTCGCGCTCGGAATCGCCCTGGCGATTGGCGTAGCAGGCGCTCTCGCTCTTCTGCTCGCCGGCTGCGGACCCGGAGCCGCCGTCCCCACACCGACGCCACCTCCGCCCGTAGTGCAGCCCCTGCAGACCGCCGATGTGCAAAGTGTGATCACCGCCGCGGTCGGTGCGGTCAACGTGGATATGGTCGTTGCCGTCGTCGATCGCGCCGGCTTTGTCCTCGGCGTTTTCCGCACCCAAAATGCCCCTACCACCACGACTGGGAATTTCGGCCAAACGCAAAACGCCAATGATGTCGCCGTCGCCTTGGCTCGTACTGGAGCCTTCTTCAGCAACGACGCCGCGCCGCTCTCCTCCCGCACCGTACGCTACATCAGTGGAATTCATTTCCCCCCCGGCGTCATGAACCAATCAAACGCCGACCTCTATGGGATCGAGAACACCAATCGCGGCTGCACGCTGGTCAACGACGCCACTTTTATGAGCAAAGTCCCGCCATCCTTGGCGCTCGGCGGCGGATTCGGTCTCGGCATCCTCACCGGCAAAGCCGACAATATGGACAGCGACCCCAACGCCGTGAATCCGGGTGGCGTCCCGATTTTTTACAAAGGAATCGTGCTCGGCGGCGTTGGCGTTGTCACCTCGTCGAGTAACACCAATGTCGCCGAGTACGCGGCCTTCACCGGCTCGCTCGCCCAACGTCCCAGCGCCGGCGACAACCTCGGCCCGACACCCGCGCCGCCCGGAGTCGTCTTCATCGGCGGAATCGCGCTCCCATTCGTGAATCAGGGCACGCGGCCAGCGGGAATCTCCGCCGGCCCAGTCGCAGGCACCGGCAGTTTGCTGGTTCCGCTAGCGAATAGCCAAGGGCAGCCGCCCGAAGGTGATTTGATTACTCCGACGAACGGCCCGGTAGGCGGGCTGTCAGCTAGCGACGTAACCACTATTCTCAACAACGCCGAAGCCACTGCAAACAAAACGCGCGCAGCGATTCGCTTGCCTCTCGGCTCGCGCACCCGCATGGTCATCGCCGTCGCCGACCTTGACGGCACCATCATCGGCTTGCGTCGCATGGTGGACTCGACCATCTTCAGCATCGATGTCGCCGCGTCCAAAGCACGCAACATGGTCTACTTCAACAGCTCCGCACGCACAGCTGCCGACCTCACCGATGTACCGGCCGGCACCGCCGTCACCAATCGCACCATCAGCTTCGGCGCCATGCCATTTTATCCACCGGGCATCGACGGCTCGCAGCCCGGCCCATTCTTCAATTTGTATTTGCAGGATCTCGCCAATCCGTGCACGCAAGGTGCGCAAACCGGCGCGGCTAACGCCAACAAAAGCGGCATCGTCTTTTTCCCAGGAAGCGCGGGACTCTATCGCAACGGCACGCTCATCGGCGGTCTCGGCATCAGCGGCGACGGCGTCGACCAGGACGATTTCGTAACCAACGGTGGCACGCTAGGCTTCGAAGCACCCCTCGCCATCCGCGCCGACCAAGTCATCGACCGCAACGTTCGCCTGCCGTACATGAAATTCCCGCGCAACCCCACCGACTAGCCTTTGAACGGCTCGCGCCTCTTGCGCGCTACTTCTCTTTTGCCTGTTTCAAGAGCCCGGCCGCTCGGTCGTTTTTCGGATCCAGCTCCAGCGCCTTTTCCAGCACGGTTGCCGCGTCGCCCTTCTTCCCTGCTTGCACCAAGATGTAGCCAAGAAAGAAAAACGCCTGCGACGACTTCGGATGCTCTTCGGTATTCAACCGCAGCAATGCAATCGCTTCCGGCAACTTCTGCGACTGGAACAACAATATCCCTACTTCTTGTAGTCCCGCTTCGCTGAAGTCGTACTTCTCCGGCGATTCCTTCTTCAGTCGCCGGTACTCGCTCACCGCCGCATCCCCGCCCTTTTCTGTCGCCAGCCCCACCAGCTGCGCTGTCAACGACGGCTTCGGCAATTCATACGCCTTGCCATAGAGAATCGCGGCGATCCCCTCGGTCATCTGTTCCAGTTTCGTCGCTCCGGTGTTGTTCAACAACACGATCAGATCCTTCTCGTCCACATACCGCGCCTCGTGAGTGTTGAACCCGTTGATCCCTCCGCCGTGCTGAATCAGCGTCTGTCCCGCGCCCGCTTTCCCCTCCGGAATCTTCGCCACTCCCCAACCATACGCGTAGTTGGAGAGCGCGGGCGTCCACATCTTCGCTTTCAGTTCGTTCGAAAGCAGCTTCTCCGTGTACAGCGCCTGGTCCCACAGATACAGATCCTCCACCGTCGAATACAGCGAACCCGCCGCGTACGGAATAGACATATCCAGGTATTCCGCGTTCACAAATCCGTCTTTCCCATGTTCATATCCTGCCGCGCGATGCTCCATGAGCGGCTCCGAATGGTCGTACCCGCTGTTGCGCATCCCCAGCGGTTTGAAAACGCGCTCCTGCAGCACCTCATCGTATTTCTTTCCGGTCACTTTCTCGATGATCGCGCCCAGCAAAAAGTATCCCGAATTGTCATACTCAAATTTGCTTCCCGGCGTGAACTCCAGGTCTCCGCTGCAATGTTTTTTGACGAAGTCTTCCACCTCAAATGGGTTGTGCCACCATTCGCGCAGATTCTTCTCGGCGGTGTAGCTCGGTATTCCTGAAGTGTGTGTCAACAGGTGTTGCAGTGTCACTTGGTTGCCTGTGTCTTTCCGGTAGTACGGCAGCACATCGGACAACTTGTCTTCGACGTGCAGCTTCCCTTCCGCCACCAGCTGCATGATCAACATCGACGTGAATTGCTTGGTGATCGATCCCAGCCGGAACTTCGTATCTGGCTGGTTCGCAATCTGCCATTCCATGTTCGCCAGGCCGTAGCCCTTCTTGAAAATCACCTGGCCGTGTTCGGAAACCAGCACCGAGCCGTTGAAGCTGCCGTACTTGGCGTACAAGCCCATCAATTCATCGATCTTTTGCGCTTTGTCGCTCGCGGCCTTCGCGCTGCCGCCCATTTGCTGTGCGGCGCTGCTGCTGCAAACAGCCGCTGCAACCAGGAGTGCAATTGCAATCCGACCCAGAAACTGTGATTTGAGATGCAAGGAAATACCCTCTGCTGGCTCATACGAGATATATGCAACAAATGTTTCGCGCCGAGGGTAGAACTGAAACACTTGCATGTCAATCGGAACTGTCGGAGCGCTGGGGTTGCCTTCTCTTCAGCTTGCCTCAATCCAGCGTGTACTGCGCCACACCATTCCCAAACGACCAATCTTCCCAAGTGGCTTGCACCAAATTAATCACCACATCCTCGGGACGCACCCCCGGAGACTTAGCCAAAAGCTCCGTAATGCGCTTGTAAAGCGCGCGCTTCTGCCCCGGCTTCCGCCCAGCACTCAAAGTGATTTGAACGAAAACAGCGCGATCCGATCGCTTGATTCCCAGATACTGCGGATCGTAAATCAAATTCTCCGCCGAATACTCGGAAATCACCTGAAAACGGTCGTCCGCCGGAATCGCAAGTGCATCAATCATCGCTTGATGCACGCCATCAGCAATCGCCCGCCGGTACTCCGGTGAAGTGCCTTGACGCAACTCAATCCGCACCAGCGGCATACGCCCTCCTCTTCCATTCCGAAACGTGGAGATGATTCGTGTCTATGGGATGCGCGCAGAGACGCGCCAGGCACAGGCTCTTTGTAGTGGCGCAGCTAGCTGCGCCAGTGCGACCTGTGGGCGTTCCCTCAGTCGGAACATCGCACGGACACGATACCTCGTGCCCTCTCCACGCGTTACGACGCCCGCTAGAACACCACCTTAAACCCAAACTCCAGCGCCCGCGGCGCCCCGCCCGCAAACACGCCGGAACCCAAACCGATCAGGTTAGGACGGTCCGACCCGATCGTCCCATTCAGCGTCCCCACCGAGCCATTCAAAATCCCGCTCATCGGCAAACTCGGCGAATCGTAGTTCTGCTTGTTAAACAGGTTGTACACGTTGAATTGCGGCGCGAACACCAGCCGCTCCCATTGCTTCACCGGATGAATGTTCCAGCCCAGGCGCAGGTCAAACGTGAAGAAGCTGTCCAAGCCAACTTGACCGGCCGGTGGATCAAGTATCGCCTGCGGTGTGGCTCCCAACGCGATCAACTGCGCTTGCGTAAACAAGCCGGCACCCACCAGCGCTTGTCCCGCGGGCGTCAGCGTCTTCCCCGCTATGTTGGTGTTATACGCGTCAATCAACTTACGCAATCCGGCCACCCCAAAGTCTCTGCCGAACGCGCCGGGCTTCGTCCCCGGCAGCAGGTCACCCGATCCACCCGTCGTGCTCCCGGCACCCGAACCGTCGCCGGTCAGGTCCGCTGTGAAAATGGATCCGGCCGGCAGCTTTACGTCCGCCGGCAACGCGCTGTTCCAGTGCGTGATGAAACTCATCTCCACACCGTATTTCATTCCGAATGTCGCTCCTGCGGAAAATTGGTGTGTCCGGTCCAATCCATTCGGCCCTGATAGGCTCGTATTGTTGAAGTCGTACGCATTCGCGATGAAATCCACGTCGCGCACCGCAGCCGTAGCCCGCGACAGTGCATAAGACACCACCGCATTCGCGCTCTTGACTCCCGGCAACGGGTTGTTCCACTGCGAGGTCAGTTTTACTTGCAGTCCGTTGTACACCGAACGCCCGATCGGAAAAAGCATCTGGTTCGTTCCCACGTTCGCGTTGATTCCCGGAAACGCTGCTCCCGTATTCGGCGTCCTTTGCGTCACACCATCCGCCTGCGTCAGAAGATACGGACTCACGCCTCCGTTAAACGCATTTCCCGAATCAAGCCCATTCCCCTGATAATCCGCGATGGTCGCGCCGTGGTTGATCGCGCAAGTGATAGCTGCCGCGTCCGTTCCGGCGCACCCCGCAAATTTCGCATTCGTCAGACCAATCGCATTCAACGCCGCCGTCTTGTTCAGGAACCGGGCGTCCCCCACGTGATTGCTATCGACCCCGATCAGTCCGTGCAACGCCACATTTCGCAGGTAGTCGACGGTCAGCACCGTGCCCGGCCGCAGTTCTCGCGACACTCCCACGTTGTATTCCATCGAATACGGCGACCGATAGTTCGGCGCCAGCAGGTTTGTCAGTGTCAGGTTGAAGGAGTCCGCCAACAGGTTCCCGATAAAACCACCATTGCTTTGCGCTCCAGCGGTCAACGTCGCCTGCCGGTATACCGCTTCCAGTTCCATGGCATCTGCCGCGGCGCTCCCGATCGTCTGCCCACAAACATCCGTTGCAATGACATGTCCGTTGCTGGGAACTTTCGTTAGAGGTATCGGATTCCCGGGCAGCACCAGCTGTCCGGTGTTGCAAACATTTTGCGTCACCAGGAACAACCCCTGCGGCAGTCTCCCCGACCGGTCAAACAAAACGTTGTTGAATAGCGCATTCTCGTAGTTCAGGCTGAACCCCGCCCGGATCACCGTCTTGTGGTTCTTCATCGGGTCCCACGCGATGCCGATCTGCGGGGCGAAATTCTTGCTTGGCTGCTGCACTCGGCCTCCCAAGCCAGCTCCAAACTGATCGAGCAGATTGCCGTTGCAGGTAAACCCGGCCGCGATCGCTGCTGGAGTCTGTGCCGCCGGCGTCAGATCCGAACAAGGAATGGGACCCAGATCGGAGTCCGTTCGGCCGGAGTCCCTCACGTATCGCAATCCAGCCGTTACTGACAGGTTCGGCCGCACTTTCCATACATCCCCAACGTAAAACTGTACCCGCGTGTCCGCTGATTCGCCGCCCGGGAATCCAAAGCCCGGCCGCTCCGTGAAAAACCCTTGTCCGTTGCCTACCGAGAGATTCGAAACAATATAAGTCAGTGGATTTGTCGGATCGGAAGGAGCAGCAGTCAACGCCGGGTTCGAGCCTACGATTGGCGCCGATCCAATGAACGCGGCAAACACGCCACCCTGGATTCGGTTCACGCCACCGCCGAACCGGATCGTATGCCGCCCCGCCGTTTTCGTCCCGTCATACTTGGTTTGTTTGTCGCTCTGGAACGTTTTCTGCGGCGCAAGGAAGTTCGGCCCCGAGCAAAATGGATCGACGCCTGCATTCAGGCAATTTGGATCGCCCCCAATTTCGATGGCGATGCCCGGCGAAGGATCGAGGATACTGCTGCCCAGCACCGCATCGTTAATCCCGTTGCGGAATTTTGTGTAACCCACTCGCAAGCTATGCGTCCACGAACCATGCGTGTAGTCCACCCCCACCGCATGCACGGGTGTATTGTCCGTATTCGCAAAGGGCTGGAAATTGTTCGGAATTACCCCTTTCACCGTTCGGTTTTGCTCGTATGAAAACCGGTAAAAAATCTGCAAGTCTTTGCGCGCCTGCCAATCCAGGCGTCCGATGTACATCGTGTCGTGGAAGGGTGAGTCAAACGATCCCTGGATGCTGAACGGGGCCGGAATCACTTGCAGCGCCTGCAAAGCCTGCTGCGCTCGTTCGCCTGCCCCGAAGAAAAATAGCTTGTCCTTGATCAACGCACCGCCAAACCGCGCACCATACTGCTTTCTGTCAAATGGCACTGGCGAAGGTCCCAGCTTCGCCGACACGCTGTCGCCCCGCCAATTGAAGAATCCCTCGCCGTGAATTTCGTTGGTCCCGGAGCGAGTGACGACGTTCACCGTGCCGGTCGACGTTAGCTCCGTCGAAAGGTCCAGGCTCGATTGCCCGATCTGAAACTCGCGAATCGAAAGCTGCGGAATATTCTGCGTTGTTGTGCCCACCGTCTCGTCGCTGATGTCTACGCCATCCACTTCAATCCGCGTCGTCCTCCCAAAGTGCCCGGCGAACGAAATCGACGCAAACCCGTTCTTCGTCGGATCGAAATTCGCTCCATCCTGAATCTGCACGCCCGGCTCTAGCTGCGCCAGGTCCAGAAAATTCCGCCCGTTGATCGGCAGCGTCTCGATCTGCTGGCTGGTCAGCACCCCTTGCACCGTGGCTTGATCTTCGTTCACCGCGATCGCCGACGCTTCCACTTCTACCACCGTCTTTTCCGACCCAAGCTGCAGACTCACATTGCCCGACGAAATCACTCCCACCTCAACCACTACCGTAAGTTCGGCTGTCTGGAAACCCGCCGCTTCGACGCGCACCACGTAGTCACCCGGCTTCAGCGCGCCCGAAACGTACAGTCCGCCCTCGCTCACCGGCGGCGTGGACGTCTGCCCGGTGCCCTTGTTCGTGATAGTAATTTTCGCGGCCGACAGCGCGCCGCCTTTCTGGTCCACAATCGCGCCCTGGATGCTTCCCGTCGATGTTGTCGCCTGAGCATGCGCTGGCGACACGTCCACAACGCCGATCACCGCAAGAATGAATGCGCAAAACAAAATCCACATAGATGTGCGGATAGACCTGGACACCATGATTATTTCCCCTCCCCGTTGCCGCCGTTCGGACGGCCGCTGCCACTTGAGTTCGAAGGAAATCAGACAGGCCCTTGCCAAATTCTCAAGGTTGCATTCGGAACATCGTTCCACAAAGCCCTGCCCCACTCCCAGTGCGCACCTTATAGACCAGTCTCCCGCATCCTGCAAAACAATTTTCCAGCATTGCTGTATCACGCGAACTAGCGGCACTTGTTTCTGGGGTAATTCGGAGGCTACATCTGCGCGGAGGCAGCAATCACCGTATCAGCTTTTGGCGGCTGAGGTTTTCTTGCGAGACGCCAAGCGGGTCAACGCAGAAGTGTATGCCGCGATAGCACTCTTCACCACGCGGCTGTGCACGAACTGCCCCTGCTTAACGCACTCGATCAGGCCCGCGTCAGAAAGGATCTTAAGGTGGTGCGAGATCGTCGCAGGCGTCACACCCTGGAGGTTGACGATATCGCCGCAGGTCATGTCCGACCGTGCCGCAATCGCCTCGAAGACCTGTAAACGGGTCTGGTCCGCCAGCGCCTTCGATATTCTCTCGATTTGTTTCCGGTCCATAAGTCCTTTCCAGTCTAGCCAATCCGGCTGGTACAGGCCAGCTTGGGCCCATTTTCCGTTGTTCCGATGAAACCTTTTATTTAGATGTTCATCTAAGTATCGAAGCTTCAGAACAGGGGCTTCAAAGCCGCTGGGCCGGCGCATGTCGCAACCAGCTCCGCCGCTGGCCGGCGACGACTTTCACGGCACACAAAACGAACAGAAAAGAGGACAGCACCATGAGGAGACTCGAAGGCAAGGTAGCACTGGTAACTGGGGGTAACAGCGGCATCGGTCTGGCGTCAGCCAAGCGCTTCCACGAGGAAGGCGCGCGCGTGGTCATCTCCGGCCGTAACCAGAAGACCCTGGACGACGCGGTGAAACAACTCGGCAACGACGTGCTGGCAGTTCGCGCCGATGTTTCCAAAGCCGAAGACCTGGACAAGCTCTATGCCACTATCTCGCAGAAGCTCGGCAAGATCGACGTACTGTTCGCTAACGCCGGAATCTACAAGTTCGCTCCAGCCACCGCGACCACCGAAGGCCTGTATGACGAACTCTTCGACATCAACGCCAAGGGCGTGTACTTCACTATCCAGAAGGCCCTGCCGCACCTGAACGACGGCGCCTCCATCATCATCAACACTTCGATCGCCAGCCAGATCGGTCTGGTCAACGGCTCCGTCTACGCCGCCACCAAATCCGCGCTACGTTCGTTCACGCGTTCGCTAGCCGCCGAACTCGTCGGCCGTGGAATCCGCGTCAATGCCGTCAGTCCGGGTCCGATTGAAACTCCTGAAGGATTCGCACGCACCGGATTGCCGCAAGAGCAAGTCGAACAATTCGTTCGCGACGTCGTCGCCAAAGTGCCGATGAAGCGCATCGGCCAGCCGTCCGAGATTGCCAGCGCTGTAGCGTTCCTGGCCTCCACGGACGCCTCGTTCATCACCGGTTCGGAAGTCGCCGTCGACGGCGGCCTCGGCCAAATCTAAGCAACACAACCGCCACCAATAATCACGAAGAGGGCGGCCCGTATCCGGCCGCCCTTTTCGCATAGCGCCGCATCATTCGGCCCTAGTCGATTTCTCGCCGCTTCATTTCGCGCCGCCGGATGGATCGGGAGAATTAGCTGAGTTCAAATCCAGAAACCACTGATGCGCTGCATCGGACGGCGCATAGCAGTTGCCGTCCGGCGCGTATTTCGCCGAGCACCGCCCGGTGAACTGTTTCCGTCGCGGCGATTGCGCGAATTGCCACACCGCGGCGTAGCTGATGCCGCTCTTTAATGGGACTGGAGCCCGCGGATCAGCCGTGCAGCCGCCCGAAGGAGGACACGCATCGTTGTAAACCCAAAACGCGAATTCGCCGAGAGCGGGATCGTTGTGAATGTCGCCAACAGTCGTGATGGTAACGCCGTGCCCCTCGTCCACCGGCATACCGGAGCAGTACACGCCACGCTTAAACCTACCGCGGCGCAATTCATCGGCCCACGCTTTCAGATACGCGTGATAGTTGGCGTTCAGGCGTCCGCCTTCCTCGATGTCCAAGAAGATGATGGAACCAGCCGAGAAGCCTTCTCGGCGTGCCGAAGTAGCGGCCCCTCTCGCGTCCGCGGTTCCCTTCTCCGCCGCGCTCGCCGAGGATTTCAAATTCCCTGAATCCGGCCCGCCGTAAAGCAACAGAAAACCGTATTCCAACGAGCGCAGGAATTCGCGCTTGCCTTGCCACGTGCTGCTCTTCTCGCCGGGAGCCGGGCCAACCCAGTACCCCGTAAAGACGAAATCTTTGCGCAGCAGCTTCATGGCCGCGTCGCCGGGATATTGGTTGCGATCGAAACCCAGGTAAGCCGCCTGGCTCTGCGCTGCGGAGGGCATCGTGCCGAAAGAAAAGGCCAGCGCGGAGACACAGAGAGCGCAGAGGATTCGCAGAGAAAAGCGCTCTCGCATTCGCTCAGCCTTCGCGGAGCTTGTGCCCAGCAAGATTGCCCAGGCCATCATAAGCGGCGTACTTGTAGAGTTCGCTCAGCGTCGGATAGTTGAACACCTGCTCGATGAACTCATCGATGGTCAGACCGTTATCGAGCACCATCATTCCAACGTGTATGAGTTCCGTCGCGTTTTCACCGATGATGCTCACTCCGAGAAGTTTCTTGTCGGCACGGCTGAAAATGAGTTTGAGCATGCCCGCGGTATCGCCAGTGATATGGCCTCGCGCGTTGTTCTCGTAGTGAGCCCGCCCCACCACGTAGTCGATCTTCTTTTCCTTGCAAGAATCCTCGGTCTCGCCGGCTGCAGAGATTTCTGGGATCGTGTAAATCCCCATCGGAAGCATCGACGCAACCCGCTGCTTGTACTTGAACCCGAACGCGTGGCACACCGCCACCCGCCCTTGTTCCATCGAAGTGGAAGCGAGCGCAGGAAATCCAATCACGTCGCCCGCAGCGTAAACACCGGGAACCGCCGTGCGGTAATTCTCATCCACCGGTATGTACCCGCGATCGTTCAACGCCAGACCAGCGCGTTCAAGCGCCAGCCCATCCACCGCCGCGCGACGCCCCGCCGCAAACAAGGCCGCCTCGGTCTGCAGCGTCTTCCCGCTCTTCATCGAGAGCGTTACACCGGAAGCCGAATTCTCGGTTTTGACCGGCCGCTCATTGAACAGAAAATGCATCCCCAGGTCGCTCAGCCGATCTCGCAGCCGGTCCGAAATCTCCGGATCGAGAAACGGCAAAAGTCGGTCGCGTCCATCCACCAGCGTAACGTCCACCCCCAGCGCCCGAAAAATCGAAGCGTATTCGCAACCGATCACTCCGCCGCCGATCACCGCCAGACTCTTCGGAATACGGTCCATCTGCAAAAACGTATCCGAATCAAACGTATGAATATCGTCGAAAGAGATTTCCGCAGGGCGATGCGGCTTCGAACCCGTGGAAATGAGCAAGACTTCGCCGCGCAGTGTCCGCGAACCCGAAGCGCCGCGAACGGAAACCGTGCGCGTATCCTCTAAGCTGGCTTGCCCCCGCACGAACTCGATACGATGCAGCTCCAGATTCTTAAGAATCCGCGCGCGCTCCATCTCCACCACTTCGCGCTCGTGATGCATGAAGTCATGTACCGTCAGGTTGTCCTTCAACGAGTAGTCGATGCCGTACAGCCCGCGTTGCTTGAGCCCGGAAAAATACAGCGCGGACTCGCGTAGCGTCTTGCTTGGAACGGTCCCCGTATTGATACAACTGCCCCCAGGATGCTCGGCGCGCTCGATCACCGCCACGCGTTTGCCGAAGTACGCAGCCTGTGCTCCGGCCTTTTCCCCCGCGGGCCCACATCCGATGACGATCAGATCGAAAGACTCAATCGACGGCACACACCCTCCTGCCAACCTTGCCTTGGTACGCGTTACCCCGCCTAACTAGAACAGGAAGATTGTAGGGCAAGTGCCAGCCTAACAGATGAATCTTGCAAGGATTGTGCCGAATCGTGCGAGGCAAGAATCAAGCGCTAAGCCCCGCTCATCCAGATGCCGCGAAACTCCGGCAAACCAAATCGCGATTCCCCGCAACCAACTACTGTGCCCGGTCTCTTGCCATCTCCCCTGTCGTCATCCCGAGGATCGGCGCCAGCCCGAAGTAATTCTTTTCGCCACGAAGGCTACCGCGTAAAGTGAATAGCGAAGAACGCGCACTCATGACCAAACCAATCAGACTCTCTCGTCATTTTGTTGCTCCACTTCTGTTTGGGCTTGCGGTTCTAGTTTCTCCCGCGATCGCTCAGCAACCGCCTGCGCCCCCGCCTGTACCGTCTGATCCCCAGGCGGCTAAGCCCAAGGACTCGAAAACCGAGCCTGCCCCCGACAAATCCGACAAAGACAAACAGGACGATGCCATCGGCAAGAGCAAGCTCGAAAAGGAAACCGGCACCATCAACGATCGCATCTTCGAAGTCTTGCCGAATTACGGCACCGTCGAAAGCAGCAAAGCGGCGCCGCCCTTAAAATCGAGCCAAAAATTCAGGCTAGCCACCGCCAGCGTATTTGATTGGGCTGCCTATCCCTTTAACGGTCTGCTCGCCGGAATCAGCCAAGCCAAAAATGATCCGAAGTCTTGGGGACAAGGCTGGGGCGCCTACGGAAAGCGTTACGGCGCATCATTCGCCGACAACAGCATCGGCACCTACATGACCACCGCGATCTTTCCCAGCTTGCTCAAAGAAGATCCGCGCTACTACCA
>Ga0207107_1071_pt1 | contig 20884 bp, 13 predicted proteins | sample Alteio_BWMinHeat_75_FD_153555 | JGI IMG/M metagenome (GOLD analysis project Ga0207107, IMG submission 153555) | Enriched cells from forest soil in Barre Woods Harvard Forest LTER site, Petersham, Massachusetts, United States -... | ecosystem: Environmental > Terrestrial > Soil > Temperate forest >... | reverse complement strand
CCCGGCCGAGCACGTTGAGGTGGCCGCCAGAGTGAATAGAGCGCCCGAGGCGTCGTAGCGGATCACACCGGAAGCGTCTGAACAGAAGCTGCGCTGGCCGGTGGTGCCAACTGTCACTGGAGTAGCTGCCACGCCATAACCGTCCGAAAAGCCCGTGGTGCAACCGGCCGGGGTAGTCGTGACTGCAACCGTGCCTGGCAGAAGCTGGAACGTGTATCCACTCTTGGTTCCGGCGGTCAGAACGCTGTCAATCAATTGTGCGTTCTTACAGCTCACAGCCCCGGCGCCCGTGGTGCCGATGGAGGTGATGTCCGGAGGAAAACCATCGCCGTAGGTGGACGAGAACGTGATCGCCGCTGTGTTCATGGTGCGGATCGAACCGACCGCGGAGGCCTCGTTGGCCGCCATGCGGGAGCGAAGCAAATTAGGGATGGCGATAGCTGCTATGATCAAAATGATCGCCACGACGATCAGTAACTCAATTAGCGAAAAGCCCTTCTCTTTCTGATTCATCTCGACTCTCTCCCTGAAAGAAGTTTCAACCGTTTGGCCGGGCCTCGCGGGACCAGGCGCCGCGCATGCCGCGCATGAACTTGAAGGTTCGCCTTGAGAGCGTTCGCAGGAACTTGATCGGTTCTTCGGTCATCCAGGGCTGGCAAATTCCCTAGCTCCGTATCACGCCGCTGGTGCGGTTCGATGGGGGAGGAAGCCGAAGCTCCCTCCCCGATCGAGGATGTTGCGCGTACTGCAATCGATCCAGAGCAACGACTCCGCTTACTGACCCAACACGCCCGTCCCGGCCGAGCACGTTGAGGTGGCCGCCAGAGTGAATAGAGCGCCCGAGGCGTCGTAGCGGATCACACCGGAAGCGTCTGAACAGAAGCTGCGCTGGCCGGTGGTGCCAACTGTCACTGGAGTAGCTGCCACGCCATAACCGTCCGAAAAGCCCGTGGTGCAACCGGCCGGGGTAGTCGTGACTGCAACCGTGCCTGGCAGAAGCTGGAACGTGTATCCACTCTTGGTTCCGGCGGTCAGAACGCTGTCAATCAATTGTGCGTTCTTACAGCTCACAGCCCCGGCGCCCGTGGTGCCGATGGAGGTGATGTCCGGAGGAAAACCATCGCCGTAGGTGGACGAGAACGTGATCGCCGCTGTGTTCATGGTGCGGATCGAACCGACCGCGGAGGCTTCGTTGGCCGCCATGCGGGAACGAAGCAAGTTCGGGATGGCGATAGCCGCGATGATCAAAATGATCGCCACGACGATCAGCAACTCAATTAACGAGAAACCTTTGTCACGCTTAATCATTCTCTTCTCCTGGGAGCGGGGCTCCACGAATTTGAACTTGTTACTGCCTGTGGCAGCACGGCCATATGCAAGCAAGGGGTGTACCAAATTGGAAGCAGCTGTTTACGTTTGGAACACACTGGATTATACACCATGGATTCAATAAGATGCGCCACCCATCTTTGGGAGTTGCGGGTGCCGTGAGGGCGAATTTTACCCAAGGGCAGTAAGGTTGACAATTCTTGGCAGTGGGAATTGACAATCGGCGCGAGCGAAGGATGCAGCACGTATTTCCCGGAATCAATAATGGAACGACTACAGTGATCGGTACGCGGTAGTGCTGGGCACCTGGTAAATCAGATTCGGGTTCCCAGCGGAATCCCGGCTATGGCACAGCGACTGGCACCTGGGGGGCGGACAGGGGCGCCGATTGACTGGGACGATCCGCGGCAGAGTTCGTTGCGTCTACTCCTTGGTCGAGCCTGGCCTGCCGGACGCATGTGAGCATTACCGTAGCACCGGCGAGAGCCCACGGTACGATGGGTGAAGTCCAGAAAAATTTGGCGCCGAACCGGAGCGTGATCAGCCACGCCAGCGTCCCAAGCAACCCGGAGAAAAATGCAGCGAGCCGTCTGCCGTCTTTCCAAGATAGCGAATAGGCGCAGAGGCCCTGAATCATGAGAGCAAAGGGAAAAGCAACAATAAGGTCAACGAACCAATGTTCGCCCGTCCCTAGCGTTGCAAACGCTGTGAAAGCCAGGAAAAGGAATGCGATCAGCCGCTCGAACCAGGACAGCCCGCGCGAATACCACCAGGCCAGCAGCGCCCACGCAAGATGCAGTGATGGTATGGCGTTGCGCGGTCCCGCAACAGCTACGGGTTCCAAGAGCAGGCGCGACACCTGAGCGATTGGAAAAGGGTGAAATGGAAAACCCTGTTGAAACAGGGCGTGGGGCCCACAGGCAGGAAAGAGGTTGTAGAACAGGACACCCACAGGCCCGGTGATGAGAAACGCCAGCATGGACGGAAAGGCGCGCTCCTGGAAGCGGATTAATCGGCCGGAATAAACAACCGTGATCGGAATCGCCAGGCCGACATAGACCAGCAAGCTCGGGTTGTGAAGCCAGGGATAAAGAACGTACATTCGTCCTGCGATTGAAGCCAGCTCAACGCGCAAACTATAGTCAAAAGATAAAAGATACAGATCGAGAGCCTTGGGATGCGCAACGGTAGTCCATTCGAGCATATTCGAAGCAAAATAATCGGAAGCCACGAAGAGGACTGCCGGCACCCATGCGTAGAGCAGCATCCTGCGCGTCGCTGGCTTTTCCGCCCAGACCGCCCGGATGCCCATAACCAAAAGACTGCTCAGCCCTGCAAATGAAAGCCAGGCCATCAGGCTGGGAGCGAAGCGGAAAAATCGGAAATCCACGGTGGCCAAGAGCAGCGTGAACGCAAGAACGAGCAGAGCATCCAACCATGCGGGGCGAACTCTGAATTGAAGGATGAGGACGCTGGCGAGAGCGAACGCGAAAAAAGCGTCTATCATCGCATCCGTATAGAACTGCTTACTAAAGGCGAGTGCGACGACACACGCCAGCAGGAGCAGCGTAAGCACAACTTTGAACGCGAAGGGCTTTGTGATGGCCATGGTCTCTACTTTGCCCGTGCCGCTCCCGGACGGTCCGGAACGAAGCGATTTCAATTATGGCATCACTGAATGATGCGGCGCAGTCGCTACTCACAGCCGAGTTGTCTAAAAAGAGAATTCGAGAGTGGCCGAAACGAAGCGGTTCAAGGCTTCCGTGAATTAGACCCCGTACTTCTTCGCAGAGTGGCGGAAGGAGCGATAAGACATCTTCAATAGCCCAGCGGCACGCGTGCGGACGCCGCCCGAGCGTTCCATCGCGGCCAGGAGGAACGACCGTTCGATTTGCTGAAGGTGCTCCTCGAGGTTCAAGCCCTCCTCAGGAAGAGAATCGCCATTGCCATTGTGCGAGGGGTGCTCGACGGAGTCCTGAAAATGATTTCGAACTCGCTCGGGCAATGCATCCGGGGCGATTCGGCTGCCGGTCTCAAGCGCCACGGCGCGCTCGAGCGTGTTCTCGAGTTCGCGGACGTTGCCCGGCCAATCGTACATCTCCAGGAGGCGCATGGCTTCGGGCTCGATGCCTGCGATCTTTTTAGCCATGGATTTTGAGAACCGTTCGAGAAATTCCCGGGCGAGAAGTGGAATATCTTCGCGGCGCTCGCGCAGGGCCGGAAGGTGAATGGGAATGACGCTCAGGCGGTAGAACAAGTCTTCGCGGAAACGCCCCTCCGCAATTTCCTTTTCGAGATTTTTGTTTGTTGCCGCGATCACGCGAACATCCACGTCGCTTTCCTCGGTGCTGCCAAGCGGGCGGAGTTTACCTTCCTGAAGAACGCGATAGAGCTTCACCTGCATGGTGAGGCTCATGTCACCGATTTCGTCCATGAAGAGGGTGCCGCCATTGGCCGCCTGGAAAAGACCCCGGCGGTTTTCGTTTGCCCCGGTAAAAGCGCCCTTCATGTAGCCGAAGAGTTCGGATTCGAGCAGCGTTTCGGGGAAGGCGCCGCAATTGATGGTGATGAAGGACTGCTTCGAGCGGGCGCTGTTTTCATGGATAGCACGCGCCACAAGTTCCTTTCCCGTGCCGCTTTCTCCGGTGATGAGGATGCGGCTAGTTTGCGGTGCGATCGTTTCCACCAGCTCGAAGAGCGCGCGCATCTTCGGGCTGGCGCCGATAATGCGGTCGAATCCCGTAAGCCGGCGGAGTTGGCGGCGCAATTCGCCTGCTTCTTTTTTCAACCGCTGGGTCTCGGCAAATTGTTTCACTGCCGGGCGGAGCTCGTCGAGCAGACGGTCACCCTTGATGACGTAGCGGTCCGCGCCGAAATTTACGGCATCAATAGCCGTATCGATGGTGGGCACGCCGGTGATGAGAATGAAAGTCGTCGATGGTGAAACTTCTTTGCAGTAACGCAGCAGGTCCACGCCATCCATATCCGGCATGCAGATATCGGAGACGACGATGTCGAAGATCTGCGCAGCAAGCCGCTGCTTGGCGGCTTCGCCACTGGAAGCCACCTCCACTTTGTGGCCCTCCTTGCGGAAGCTGATTTCGAGCAGCTCGCAGATGGATCGTTCGTCGTCCACAATCAGCACTTGGGCCATGGGATTAAGCCTTCCCTACCGGACGAAGAGAGTCGGTTTCGAGGACTCTCTCTTTGCGGGTGGAGGCGCGAACAGCGCGCGGAAGCTCGACGACAAATTCCGCGCCATTTCCCTTCTCCGCGTCGACACGAATTCTTGCGTGGTGGGCCTGGAGAATCTGGTACACGATGGCGAGGCCGAGACCCGTTCCACCGGTGAAACCTGACTGAAAAGGTTCAAAGAGTCTGTTTGCCTGGCTGGGATCGAAGCCGGTTCCTGTGTCGCGAATTGAAATGCGCACCCAGGAGGAGTCTGCATCGAGGCCTACCGTTAAGACTCCGCCGCTGGGCATTGCGCGCAGAGCATTGTTGCAGAGGTTCCAGACCACTTGCTTCAAGGCGTCGCGGTCTGCGCGGGCGCGAACATTTCGAGCAGTGAAAATGCGATCGATACGATATTTTCCGGCAGCGCTGGCGTCACGCTCGAGGAGCAGCAGCGTTTCCCCGATCACCAACGCGACATCCACATCCACGAAGGAATATTTCTTCTCGCGGGAGTAGTCGAGGAAATCAGTAATGATCTGGTTCAGGCGCTGGGATTCCCGGCTGACGATATGGACCAACTTCTTGTCGTCATCTTCGAGGGGAGCGAGGCGTGCCAGTTCCTTTAAAGCTCCGGTCATAGCCGTAAGCGGTTGGCGGATTTCATGGGCGATGGCCGCGGCCAATCGGCCGAGTGCAGCCATCCTTTCTTTAGTCAGTACTTCGCGCTCCAGGCGCTTCAATTCAGTCAGGTCCTGAAAATTGAAGACGTAACCGGTAGTTTGCTCCTGGCTGGTGCGGAGCGCCGAAACAGACAGTCCCACATAACGCGTGGCGCCGTCCGGAGTGCGGAATTCTACTTCCTTGCGAGAGGCGACCGGAATTCCCTGCTCGTCCAGATCCACAGGCCAGAAGGAGGGCAAGAGATCCTGAACGGATTCTCCCCGGCGAAGGCCGAAGCCCTGGCCAGTGATTTCTGCGCCGGCGCGATTGAGTAGGAGAATGCGGCCGTTGAGATCGGTGGTCAACAGGCCACCGCGCATGGACTCGATGATGTCCTGGTTGAAGGCCTGGAGATCTTTGAGTTCCACATTCTTTTCTTCGAGTTCAACGCCCTTCTTGCGCAGGGTCTGAGAAAGCAAGCTGCCGAGGTAGGCAACGGCAAAGAAGGCGAAGAGATTGTTGACGAGCCAGAATTCGAGCGCGCGGCTACTGGGCATCGAATTCGCCGTGGGCGGGATCACTCCGTAGAAAGCCAGCTCGATCACGCTTCCCAGCAGAGCGAAGCAGGCGCCGGCAACCAGGAAAACTCCACGGCGGGAGAAAAGGACGCTGCCCATCAAGATGGCCAGCAGGTAAAGAGAAATGAAGTAGCTGTCCTGCGCGCCGGTGGCGTAAACGACTCCAGTGATGACCAAAAGGTCGCCGACCATTTGCAGCGGCACATGCCAGGCCGCCCGGGGAATCCAACGCGGCAGTAGGACGTAGGCAATCGCCAGCGTGTACCACAAGGCGATCAGCGGGACGAATGAACGCACCGGGAAAGGAATAGGAGCGAAGAGGCGAACAGCTACAACAGTCACAACCAGAAAGGTAATGACCAAGAAACGGACTCGCCCCAACCAGCGAAGCCACTCCCCCATGTTGAATGCAGATTTCATCTCAGGTCCGTTGCTAATCCCGGGGCCATTGGTCCGCCCGGGTACTGTGTCGAAGGGACTCGAACCGGCCGGACCCGCGGCCAGCGCGCGCCCCGTTCGTTCGGGGCGCGTGCATTCAGGCCGCCGGGTGCCGGGTCTAGTGTCCGGAGAGCTTGTTGATCAGTGAGAACAGCGGCAAGTACATGGAAATGACGATGCCGCCGACCACGACACCGAGGAAAACGATCATCATCGGTTCGAGAGCGGTCAACAGGTCCTTCACCGCCGCGTCCACTTCGTCTTCGTAAAAATCGGCGATTTTTTGAAGCATGGCGTCCATCGCGCCCGTCTGTTCGCCGACACCGATCATCTGCGTGACCATGCCCGGGAATACGTCCGTCTCCTTCAACGGATCCACGAGCGAGCGGCCTGCTTCGACCGCCTTGCGCGTTTGCGTGATGGCACGCTCGACCACCGCGTTTCCGGAAGTGCGCGCGGTGATGTCCAGGCCCTCGAGGATGGGAACGCCGCTCGAGATCAATGTCCCCAGCGTTCGAGTGAACCGAGCGACTGCAATCTTGCGCAGCAGAATTCCGACCATGGGAACTTTCAGCAAGACGTGGTCCAGCACCATGCGGCCCTGTGGCGTGCCGTACCAGACCTTCAAGGCCACAAGGGAAGCGATGAAGACCACGAGAATGATCCCGCCGTAGATGCTGCCGACGAAATTGCTGAGGCCGATGACGATGCGGGTCGGCAGCGGCAGGTCCACATCGAGGCCGTTGAACAACGTGACGAAGATGGGCACAACTTTCCAGAGCAGCAGCGTGATGACCAAGGCCGCGATGCCCAACACGGACACCGGATAGATCATGGCCGACTTCACGGCGCGCTTCAATTTGACGTTCTTCTCGATGTAGGTGGAGAGGCGTTGAAGAATGGTGTCGAGAATACCGCCCGTCTCGCCCGCTTCCACCATGTTGTAGTAGAGCGGGTCGAAGACTTTGTCGAACTGCTTCATCGAATTGGAGAGCGTTGCGCCGCCTTCGACCGAACCTCGCACGCCGTTCAGAATTTTCTGGAACGACTTGTTCTCCTGCTGTCCGGCGAGAATTTCGAGGCACTGGACGAGCGGCAAGCCAGCGTCGATCATCACGGAGAACTGGCGCGTGAATATGGCCAGCTCCTTCGAGTCGACTCCCGTTCCGAAAGTGGGGATGTTGAATTCCTTCCCTTTTTCGGAGAGTTTGCTGACATTGATGTTCTCGCGACGAAGCATGGCAGCTACTTCCGCCTTGCTCCCCGCCGCGCGCTCACCAGCGACGGTGGAACCCGTCCTGTTAACTCCGCGATACGTATAAACCGGCATGTTCTGTTACCTCCCTGTTCTGCTCTTACCGCCGGACAGGAACCCTGCCGCCTGCTGGCGGCGAGGTCACCCCACGGTTAATTAAATCCTGCAATTCGTCTGGATTCGAGGACCGCGCAAGCGCTGTTTCCATAGTGATAATCTTCTGGGAATAGGCGTTTGCAAGACTTTGGTTGAAGGTCTGCATCCCGCTCTGCCCGGTGCCTGTCTGCATGGCTGAATAGATCTGGTGAATTTTATCTTCACGGATCAGGTTGCGAATGGCGGCGGTGGGGATCAGGATTTCCATTACCATCACGCGGCCCCGGCCGTCGGATTTCGGCAGCAGCGCCTGGCAAAGAATTCCTTCGAGCACCATGGAGAGCTGGGCGCGAACCTGCGGCTGCTGGTGCGCCGGGAAGACATCAACAATACGGTTGATGGTGGAAACGGCCGAGTTGGTGTGAAGAGTGGCAAAGGTCAAGTGGCCGGTCTCCGCGATGCGCAAGGCGGATTCGATTGTTTCCAGGTCGCGCATTTCGCCGATCAGGACCACGTCGGGATCTTCGCGCAGCGCGGCGCGGAGCGAATTGGCGAAGGAATGCGTGTCCGAATGGACTTCGCGCTGATTCACGAGGCACTTCTTGTGGTTGTGGAGGAACTCGATAGGATCCTCGATGGTGATCATGTGCTCTTCGCGCTCGTTGTTGATCTTGTCGAGCATGGCGGCGAGCGTGGTGGATTTTCCGGATCCGGTGGGGCCGGTGACGAGCACCAGGCCGCGCGGCTTGTCGCACAGGTTTCGCACGATCGGAGGAAGGCCCAGCGCGTCGAAACTCTTGATCTCCCACGGGATGGTGCGGAAGACGGCGGCAACGGCGCCGCGCTGGTGGAAGATGTTGCCGCGGAAACGCGCCAGACTCTTCAGACCGAAGGAAAAGTCCAGCTCGAGATTTTCTTCCAGGCGGTGCTTCTGGACATCGGTGAGCACACTGTAGGCCAGCGCCTTGGTGTCCGCCGCGGTGAGCGGAGGCATATCGAGCGGGCGCAGCTTGCCATGGACGCGAATGCGCGGCGAGCTGTTGGTCGAGAGGTGCAGGTCGCTGCCGCCCATCTCGATCATTTTCTTGAGCAATTCGCTTAATGTGATTCCAGCCATAATCTCCTCCGCTTACAGTACGGTTTCCCGCAAAACTTCTTCCATAGTCGTCTGCCCGGCCGCGATTTTCTGCAATCCACTCCGCCGGAGCGTCATCATTCCCTGTTCGAGAGCTTTTTTCTTCAACTCGAGCGCGGAAGCGCCCACCAGAATGAGTTCGCGCAGTTCGTCGTTGATTTCCATCACTTCGTAGAGGCCGACGCGTCCTTTGTAGCCCGAGTTGTTGCAGGTGGCGCAGCCGCGGCCATGCTGTACCTGTGTTTTCTCGGCCTCTTCAGGTGTGTAGCCTGCATCGACCAGAGCTTGCGGCAGAATTTGCAGCGGCTCCTTACACTGAGAGCAAATGCGGCGGACCAGGCGCTGCGCGCAGATGAGGTTCACGGAAGTGGCCACCAGGAATGGCTCGATACCCATGTTCATGAGACGGCTGATGGTGGAAGGCGCATCGTTGGTGTGCAGCGTCGAGAGCACCAGGTGGCCTGTGAGCGCGGCTTTCACGGCGATTTCCGCCGTTTCGAAGTCTCGAATTTCGCCGACGAGAATGATGTTGGGGTCTTGACGCAAGAAGGCGCGTAGGGCGGATGCGAAATTCAATCCGATCTGCTCCTTCATTTGAACCTGGTTGATACCGGCAAGCTGAAATTCGACCGGATCCTCGGCGGTCATAATGTTGGTTTCGGAAGTGTTCAAACGCGCGACGGAAGAATAGAGCGTATTCGTCTTTCCAGAGCCCGTAGGGCCTGTGACGAGCACCATGCCGTAGGGCTTCAGAATCTGGCGCTCGAATTTGACGAGCGACTCAGGTTCGAAGCCGAGTTTTGTCATATCGAGGCGCAGGTTTTCTTTGTCGAGCAAGCGTAGAACAATTTTTTCGCCGAAAAGAGTTGGGACGGTGGAAACGCGGAAATCGAGCTCTTTCTTTTTTCCGTCCTTGAGGTACTTGATCATGATGCGGCCGTCTTGCGGGAGCCGCTTCTCGCTGATGTCGAGCTTCGACATGATTTTAATGCGGCTGGTGATGGCGTCTTTCAACTTCATTGGCGGAGCCATGACGTTCTGCAGGACGCCGTCAATGCGGAAGCGCACGCGATACTCTTTTTCGTAGGGCTCGACGTGAATGTCGCTGGCACCGCGCTTCACCGCGTCGGTGAGAATCAGGTTTACCAGCTTGATGATGGGCGCTTCCTCGGCCGCCTTCTCGAGGGTGGCCAGGTCCATCTCGGCTTCTTCGCCGGCGAGTTCGAGTGCGTCGGCGTCCGAGCCCGTCAGGTCCTTCATCACTTTGTCGAGCTCTTCGACGCTCTCGACATCACCGTAGAATTTGTGAATGGCTTCGCTGATCGCCGATTCGGAGGCGACCACCGGCTCGACGTTGAAGCCGGTCATGAACTTGATATCGTCCATGGCGAAAACGTTGGTGGGGTCGGTCATCGCGATCGTGAGCGTGGAGCCCACGCGCGAGAGCGGAACAATCTGATATCGAATCGCGGTTTCCTGCGGGACGAGCTTGATGACCGACGGGTCCACTTCGTAGAACTTCAGATTGATCGAGGGGACGCCGTACTGGCGGGAGAGGACCGCGGTGATGTCTTCGTCACTGACCAGGCCCAACTTCACCAGGCAGGTGCCCAGGCGGCCGCCGTTTTTTTTCTGATACTCGAGCGCCTGCTTCAACTGATCCGCCGAGATCAGGCTGTCTTTGACGAGAATTTCGCCGAGTCGAGAAGACATAATTGTTCATCAGCGGTACTAGAACCGCTGGAAATGGCAGCGTAGCATGCTCTCTAGCCGGACGTGGGAACCGGCTGGGCCGTTCGTGGTGAATCAGCTAACATCCGATACGCCGCCCCAAAACCTGTACGGAAGTACAGGCAATTTTTTGCTCCTGTACGAAGGTACAGGAGGCGCTTTTTGTCGGACATTTCACGCAGGAGGTCCCAGGTGAATGATCGGAAAACTGAACGGGAGACTTCAGCCCAGCTGCGGAATTGTGCAAGAGCGGATCTCCTGACCCCTCAATCGGCGTCAGGCACGTAACAGGCTGCCTAGCGGCGTCCATGTCGTCGGGACTAGCGCGGAAAAAGCTACTTTCGTTGACGGGTGAGGCAGCATCCGTTACGATGGGAATGCTCGTGGGGCGGTTAGCTCAGCGGTTAGAGCGTCCCGCTTACACCGGGAAGGTCCGCGGTTCAAATCCGTGACCGCCCACCATTTGTCAGCAGAGTAGTTGCAACGCGGGGGACGTAGTTCAGTTGGTTAGAACGCTGCCCTGTCACGGCAGAGGTCGCGGGTTCGAGTCCCGTCGTCCCCGCCATTTTCCCGCGTTCCAGTTTGCGTCTGAATCGAAGGACTGTTAGCTGGCAGTTCGTCGTATATGCGATCCCCACTCCCCAAAAAGTTGCCGAGTGCGTGTGCACTGTGGAGAGCGTGGACACCACCGGGATTCTCCGCCATCGGCTCGATGGCCCAAGATATGTGGGCATTTCTCATTGGGCGGACGAATTCATGCGACGGCGTACTGGGTGGCCCTGCGGCGCACAGCGCACAGTTCAGTTTCAAGCTTGTGATCTTGGCGGCGGTGCCGGGCGGTTTCGCCGGCCCCGGATGACTCAGACAGTCAATGGAGGGGGATGATTGGAGTCGCGTGAAGTTAGGAATAGCGACGGGAGCGGGAAGCAGGCGACACAGTACTGGCGGTATCAGTACTCAGTTGGGATGACGTTCTTCCGGGGGCGAATCCATAAATCCAAAGGACACTTTAGGATAGGCCGATGCCAGAGTTATGCAAAGTATTGCACCTCGGATGAATTGAAGCTTGAGAACGTCGAAACTCGTGATGAAAACAATCGGGTTAGCCGACGGTTCTTGCTCTTACATTTGGCGAATCAAATGCTAGAGTAATCGCGGGTTTGGGTGCGCGGAGGTGCATAGGTGAAATTCGTCAAGGTACTTTCCATAGCAGGGCTCGTTCTTTTCGCGGCCAGCATTGCCCGCGCTGATGGGCTGGATGGACACGTTTTGTTGGGGGGTGGGCCCGGTGGCAGCCCTTCCTGCAACTCTTTCCAGGGTTCAACCGATTCCAATGGCTTAATTAATGGAGACTGCGTGGTTACAGGACAGACCGCAACAACCATTCGATTTGCGATCCTGGATCAAAATTCAAATGGCGGGCTCGGCTGCTCCTCGTCCCTGACAGAAGCCGGTTGGACTGTTAGTCTCTCCTCTAGTGGCGGCGTCGACATCTGCACCGTCACAGCCCATCCGGACGACGAGGAAGAATCTCCTAGTCACTTCACCACCCTTGTAGGGCACCAGGATGAACGTCCTCGGTGCCGCATTGAGGATTTCGAAGATGGCATCCCGGTCGGTTGTGACATCACCTTCATAACAGACAACCCCGATAAACCTTTCCTCGCCAACAAGCTTTTTGACGTCTCCGCCAACAACAGCCCCCTCGCCAATCTTCCGGAGCCGGGATCGCTTTCCCTCTTGCTCAGTGGATTGACTGGACTGGTGTTCCTGCGCCGCAAGTTCGTACAGTAGCTTTGGAACTGGCGTCGACCCAGGTGTTTAGTACCACTCTTCTTAACGAAGCAATGTTGCGCGCGCCCGGCGACGGAAAACGGCCCTCATAACATCTGGCAGCGCATGAATGAAAGAGGACAGGGTCTATCGGGCAGTTGAGGCGTATTCCTTGATGAGCGCCTGAAATTCCGGGCGACTTCGCAGGTTTTCCAGCTCCGGATCCGCTTGCATGTCTCCCAGCGGATAGCCCTTGGTCAAGGCCTCGCGGAGGCTGCGGATGGCGTCCAAGGGCTTGTTCGCGAGACTCTCGACGGTGGCCTGACTGTATATGAGCTCCACATCCTTTTTGTCGATTGCGCGGGCCCGCTGAATGAATTCCATGCCACGAGTGGGGTCGCCTTTCTTCGCGTAGTACACACCCAGATCACCCATCGCGTTTGTGCTCTGCGGATTCACTTGCAGATCTTTGAAGGCTAGAGCGATCGCCTTATCATAGGTGGCATTGGCCTTGTCCTTCTGGCCGGAGTAACGGTACGCATCCGCCAGATTGCCGACCGGCAATTCCTGGTTAGGGCCAAGTTCAACCGCCTTCTCAAGCGCCTGGATCGCCTGAGGGTACTGCTTCAGTATGGTGTACACGTAGCCTAGATTGCTGTAGGCCAGCCAAGTGGGGCCGAGCTCAATCGATTTCTGGTAAGCAGGAATGCTTTCCTGGTACCTGCCCAGCCGCTCGTATGCCGTAGCCAGGTTACTCCAGCCAGTAATGTTTTCAGGTTCCAGCTCAGTTACGGTCTTGCATTCCTTCAGCGCGTTTTCATTTTGCCCAATGGAGAAATATGCGCGCGCGAGTTCGATATGGAGCACCCAATAGTATGGGTTGACCTCAATACTTTTCTTAAATGCGGCTATGGCTTCCTCCTTCTGGCCGCCATCCAAATACGCATTCCCCAGCCGCACGTAACCGGCATCTGAGTTCGGAGCGAGCTGAAGACCCCGCCTGATTTCAGCGATGGCCTGGCCGCTCTTCCCCGTTTGACGATAGATGCTGCCTAGTGCGAAATGCACTTCCGGTAAGGAGTCCTTTAGTTGCTCCGCTCGCTGGGCAGCGCTTAGCGCTTTCTGCGCCCACAAGCTGTCTTTCTTGTCGGCGTATATCACCATGTAAGAGTCGGCGAGACCGGTATAAGCCAAGGCGAATCCGGCATCTTTCTGAATTGCCTGTTGGTAGTAATCAATAGATGCTTGAGCAGCTTTGGCAGTATCGGGTCCCTTCAGAGCTTGCCTGCCTCGAAGGTAAAGGTCATATGCGTCGGCGTTGTCGGTGGGCCGTTGAGCGATATGCGCCATCTCCTCACTGCTGGGATTCACCGCCAGGGCAGTGACGAGTTGCGCGGAAATCTGGTCTTCCATCGTCAACATGTCCCTCGCCACGCCAGTAAATTGCTGCGTCCAAAGCTTCTTGCCCCCCGCAGCGTCAATAAGGTTAACGAATACCGCCATCTTGTCAGGGGTGCCCTGAATCATTCCTTGAACGATCAGATTCACCCCCAAGCTACGCGCAGTCTTTTCGAAGGGATCCTTGTCGGAGACTTTCGCTACCGCGGTGTCGGAAGCGAGGCGCACTTCCTTCAGTTGGAAGAGCTTGGCCGAAAGTGCTTCGTTGAGGCCTTCAGCAACGTAGGAGAGCGATTGATCGTCGCCCAGAACGCGGAATGGCAGAATGGCAACGAACTTCCCCTGCGAGAGTGGAGGGATGCCCGAAATCCCAGATCCTCCCTTGCCGCCCAGGATCAAGTGGCGAACGGGCGGGATTGCGAATGCAAGCGCCAGCACCAGGGCTACAGCACCGGCAACCCAAGTCCAGCGCCGCTGCGCGAATTCCGGAATTTCAATCTGAACCGTGCGGCTGGCGCTGCCCGAGGACTTTGAACCTTGCAGATCTGCGAGTATTTCGTAGGCGCTTTGATAGCGATCCGCCGGATCCTTTTCCAGGCAGCGCATGATCAGCCGGACCAGCCAGTTCGGCAGGGATGGATTGACGAGCTTAGGACTCTTCGGTTTTTCCTGGATGCGCTGGTACATCACTTTCAAGGTCGTTTCGCCCGTGAAGGGGACATCGCCGGTGACCATTTCGTAGACAATCAAGCCATAGGCGTACAGATCGCTGCGTTGATCGGCGGGTTTCCCCTCGACTTGTTCGGGAGACATGTAGCGGGGCGTTCCGAGAAATGCGCCCGTGCGCGTCATGCCGATGGCGCCCTCTTCAAAAGACTTTGCCAGGCCAAAATCGGATACGAAGATCTGGTCGTCTTTGTTGACGAGAATGTTTTGCGGCTTCAAGTCGCGATGGACCACGCCTTCGCCGTGTGCGGCTGCCAGCGCTTCGGCGAGTTGCGCGGCGTATTTCAGAATTCGTTCGAGGGGGAGTTTAGGATTGTCGCGCAGAATCCCATGAAGATCGTGGCCCTCCACGTAGGCCATGGTGATGAACTTCACATCTCCCACTTCCCCCATGTCGTGAATGCGGAGGATATTCTTGTGGGAGATTTTGCTGGCGAGGACTAGTTCCTGCTTGAACCGTTTGAGCGCGTCGGTTTCACCCATGACACCCTGGCGAACCACTTTGAGGGCGACCGTGCGATCGAGATCTTTATCGTAGGCCTTGTAAACGCGCCCCATCCCTCCCTGGCCAAGCAGCCCCTCGATGCGGTAGCGCGTACCGAAATCACTTCCGGGAGGGAGCGCGGTGGTATCCACCATCTGAATGGTTTCGGATTCACCGACGGGCATCGGGGTACCGCAACGCGTGCAGGATTCGGCGTAGTCCGGGTTGACCGTACTACAGTGCGGGCAATTCATTGAAGGAGCCGCCAGGACGGCTCTACGCTATCTTCCACGAAATGGAATTATCCGGCAACACTGGCCCTGCTGCAACAATTAACTGGCCGCAAACAATCGGTTTCTGACCATCGCGAGGCAGGATAGACTTGTACGGTTTGTCTCGCAACTGGAGCGACATGCTCGGCACTCCCGCACAGATGTGGTTGATATTCGGAATTGTGGTGGTAGTGGCGCTGGCAGTGGATCTCGGCGTCTTTCATCGCAAAACGCACAAGATCACATTAGGGCTGGCGCTGGCCGAGAGCGCCGGCTGGATCGGCCTGGCACTCGCCTTTAATCTTTGGGTCTATTACATGCGGGGCGCGCAGGCGGGCCTGGAATTCTTAACCGGTTACCTGGTGGAAAAATCTCTGAGCGTGGATAATATTTTTATATTCATTCTGATTTTTCGGGCCTTTCGGGTGCCCGCCCATTCACATCACAAGGTTCTGTACTGCGGTGTGGCAGGCGCCCTGGTGTTGCGAGCTGCGTTCGTGCTTGCCGGTGTGGAGTTGCTGCAATCATTTCACGCCGTGCTTTTCCTGTTTGGGGCCATCTTGTTGTTCACGGGATTACGGATGATGCTGCCTGGTGAACGTGTGATTCGGCCAGAACGGAACTGGCTGGTGCGTCTGGCGCGGCGCTTTATTCCAGTGCTCACCGAATATGAGGGAGATCGCTTTCTGGTGAAGCGCAGCGGCAAATGGAACGCGACGCCGCTCTTTCTGGCGCTCGTCGCCGTCGAGGCCATGGACATAATATTTGCCATCGATTCGGTTCCCGCGGTTCTCGCAATAACGCGAGACACTTTCATCGTGTACTCGTCAAACGCGTTCGCCATCCTGGGGCTTCGCGCGCTTTACTTTGCGCTGGCGGATATCCTGCCGCGGTTCCGATTCCTCCATCAGGGGCTTGCCGTCATTTTGCTTTTCGTGGGAGGGAAAATGCTGTTGAGTGACTGGTGGCCCATTCCCGCGACTGTCTCACTTGGTGTCATCGCGGGAGTCCTGGTAACAACGGTTCTCGCTTCCGTGGCGTTTTCCCGCAAGAGCACAGTAAAGAGCGCTGCTCAATAAAATACCCGGCGGATGCCTGCTGGAGATTCACAGCAAACAGTCGTGGTCCCAGGATCGAGCCGTTGCGATTCCCTCTTGTCTCGATTTTGGCGCCTGCGGCCACGGCTTCTTCGATCGAATGCTTGCGCCGCTAGGCGCGGCCTGGCACTGTCACAGCGCGCGACTCGCTCACAGTGGCCAGCGCGGCTTCGAATACGTTCAAGCCTTCCTCGAATTGCTCGTCAGTGACGGAGAGCGGCACGAGCACGCGCAGGACATTTCCATAAGTTCCCGACGAAATGAGAATCAAGCCATGCTCATGGCAAAATTTGAGAACTTGCTCGGTCTCCTCTTTGGCCGGCTCGCGAGTATCTGGCGACCGCACCAGTTCGATGGCGCGCATCGCTCCCAACCCGCGAACATCGCCGATGAGTGGAAAATGTTTCTGCCAGGAGCGCGCGCGGGCGTCAAATTGGGTGCCCAATTTTTCCGCCCGAGCCACGAGATTCTCCCGCTCAATCGTCTCGATAGCGGCCAGTCCGGCAGCGCAGCTAACTGGGTTGCCACCGTATGTTCCGCCCAGGCCTCCGACTCCGGGTGCATCCATAATCTCTGCGCGTCCTGTGACTGCGGCGAGAGGAAGTCCAGCGGCGAGCGACTTCGCGGAAACCAGCAGGTCCGGTACCAGACCGTAGCGCTCGGAGGCAAACATCGCGCCCGTGCGCCCGAAACCGGTCTGCACTTCGTCGGCAATCACGAGGATCTGGTGACGCCGGCAAATTTCCTGGAGAACGGTGAAGAACTCGCGGGGCGGCGCAACGAAGCCGCCTTCGCCGAGAACCGGCTCGACAACAACCGCGGCAACGGCTTCGGCTGCCACTACACGCTTAAACGTGTCTTCGAGATGATGTGCGCAAAAAACATTGCACGAGGGATATTGCAGCGAGTAGGAGCAGCGATAACAATACGCGTACGGGATGCGATAGATGTCGCTGGCGAACGGTTCGAAGCCAGCCTTATAGGGATGCGTCTTGCTCGTCAGCGACATTGTGAGCATGGTGCGCCCGTGAAAGGCGTCTTCGAAGCAGATGATCGCCGGGCGATGCGTGAAGCATCGCGCGATTTTCACGGCATTCTCGATGGCTTCCGCCCCGCTGTTGACGAGGATTGTTTTCTTCGCGAAATTTCCCGGCGTCAGCGAGTTCAGCTTTTCCGCCAGCTCGACGTACTTCGCGTACGGTGCCACGGCAAAGCAGGTGTGCAGAAATGCATCCACCTGTTCGCGGATGGCGGCAACCACACGCGGCGCGCGGTGCCCAGCATTTTGGCAGCCGATGCCTCCGGCAAAATCGAGGAAATGGTTTCCGTCAACGTCTTCGACCACCGCGCCTTCGGCGCGAGCCGCAAAGATCTGAGTGGCATGCGAGACGCCGCGCGCAATGGCGGCGTTGCGCCGGCGCATCAACTCCTGTGACTTGGGTCCCGGGATTGGCGTGCGCAATAGAATCGTGTTCATGTCAGTACCATCCGATCGGCTGCTCGTTGAGGTTGATGTGGACCTGCTTGGTTTCCAGATACTCTTCAATTCCCCAGGGGCCGAGTTCACGGCCGAAGCCCGACTGTTTGTATCCTCCCCAGGGAGCTTCGACATAAGTGGGCTGCATGTGATTCACCCAGACGATCCCGGCGCGCAGAGCCTTGACCACGCGAAAGGCCCTGAAAATATCGCGCGACCACACGGCGGCGGCGAGGCCGTAGGGTGTGTCGTTAGCGATGCGAATTGCTGCGGCTTCGTCTGAGAATGGAATTACCGCGGCGACAGGCCCGAAGATTTCCTCCTGTGCGATGCGCGCGGAATTGTCCACGTCATAAAAAATTGTCGGCTCCACGTAGTAGCCGCGCGAAAGCGAGGCCGCGCGGCCGCCGCCAGAGGCGAGCTTTGCTTCTTTTTTTCCGAGCTCCTGATATGAGCGCACGCGATCGAACTGCTCTTTGCTGACGAGCGGGCCCATTTTCGTTTCACGTTCGAGCGGCGGACCCAAGCGAATCGTCTTGGCCTTTGCCGACATGGCTTCGACAAACTTCGAATATATTTTCTTATCCACCAGTATGCGGCTGCCGGCGGAACAAACTTCGCCTTGATTGATGAAAACACCGAAGAGCGCGCCGTCAATGGCCGCTTCGAAGTCAGCGTCGGCAAAGAAAATGTTGGGAGATTTTCCGCCGAGCTCGAGCGTGACGCGCTTCACTGTATCCGCCGCCATTTTCACGATCGCTTTGCCGACGGACGCGCTGCCTGTGAAGGCAACTTTGTTCACGTCCGGATGCTTGACTAACGGAGCCCCTGCGGTCTCACCGAATCCGGTGACGATATTGACAACGCCCGGCGGGACGCCTGAATCGGCGAGGTAGCCCGCGAATTCGAGCGCGGTGAGTGGCGTTTGCTCAGCAGGCTTCAGTACACAGGTGCAACCGGCAGCCAGCGCGGGCGCGAGCTTCCATGCAGCCATCAACAGCGGATAATTCCAGGGAATGATCTGGGCGGCGACGCCGATGGGCTCGCGCAGTGAAAGGCTCAATGCGTTGTCTGGCACGGGATTCACGTGCCCGAGAACTTTTGTCGCAAGGCCTCCATAGTATTCGAAGCACGTGGCGACGTCGGCAACATCGTACTCAGCCTCGACGATGGGCTTGCCGCTGTTGCGTGCTTCGAGCTCAGCCAACTTGGCGGATTCTTTACGGACGCGCTCGGCCAGGCGGAACAGGATCCGGCCGCGCTCCTGCGCCGTTGTTTGCGGCCAGGGGCCGGAATCGAAGGCGGCTTTCGCGGCAGCTACAGCGCGGTTGACGTCTTTCTCATCGGCGTCGGGAACCTCGGCAAGGATTTCTTCGGTCGAAGGATCCACGACTGGGAAATGGGCGCCGCGGTGGCTCTCGGTGAATTCTCCGCCGATGAACATGCGGTATCTGCTCACGGCAGCCTCGGCCTCGCTTGCCATAAATTCCTCCTGCGTCCAATCCGATTAGATGCGACTGGCAGCTTCCTGCGGAGTCTTCCGCCGGCCGTACACATAAAAGAAAAATGCCGCCAGACCGATGAAAAACGCCGTGCCACCAAACATCCATAGCTCGTACAGCGGCAAAGAAGTGATCTGCTGGGCCGGAAAGAACGCCAGTGCAATCCCCAAAACGGTGGTAACCAACCCGCTGGCACCGGCAAGAAACAGCACGCGGTTGCTGTAACGCCCCTTACCTGCCGCCGGGTTGAGCGCAAGCTTCAGCAGCGCGGCAAACATGTAGAGAAATGGCACGAGCTGCAGCACAACCGCGAGGGACAACAATTTCTGAAATGTTTCCTGCACGCCGGCACCGATGGAATTCAGCGCCACGAGCGCCATCGAAATCACGGCATGAACGATCAGAGCCGGATAGGGTGTCAGATAACGCGGATGCACCTTCCCAAGCCATGCGGGCAAATAAGAATCGAGACCGGCAACGAAGGGGATGCGGGCAGACCCCGCGAGCCACGCCGATCCGATTCCTGCAATCGAAAGGCTGAGCATGAGGGCGAACGGCGCCACGATCCATGCGACCCCCACGCGATCCGCCATGTGGTTCACGGCTTGCACAATTCCTTGAAGTACGCTGATATCGTTCTTGCTGACGGCAATCAGCAGCGTGAGAGTGGCAGCGATATAGAGCAGGCCGGAGAGGACGCCGCCCCAGGCCACGGCACCTGGCAGAGTCCGCTCGGGATCCCGAATTTCGTCGCCCATCACGGAGGCGAGTTCCAGGCCCACAAGGCCGAAGCAAATCACGCCGAAAGAATTGAGAACGAACCGCGGGTTGGCGGGAATCCGGAAATCTGCAGCGGTGACCGTGCTGCCAAAGCGGAAATACACAATCACGCCTAATGCAACTAACGTGATCGCGGCAATCATGGTCCCGATGCCGCCCAGATTGTTGATCCATTTCCCCACGCCTAATCCCACAATATTCAGCACTACGAGCAGCGCCAGCAAAACAAAAGACGCAGCCACGGTGAATATTTTGTTCTCCGCAAGCGACTGGTGACTGGGGCCGAGGACGAAAACTGATACGCCGACGAAATACAGCATCACCGTTGGCACATACATCATGTTGTTCGTCCAGTAGCACCAGCCGGACAGAAATCCATGAAAGTCCCCGAACACTTCCTTGGCCCACAGGTAAACGCCACCTTCGCCCGGATAGCGGTGCGCCAATTCAATCACTGCAATGCCCTGGGGCCAGAAAAAGAGCAACAGCGACACGAGCCACAGCCAGACAGTGACGCCTCCGTTTGCGGCGATGCTCGGAACAACATTCAGATTGAACACCGCCACAACGAAGAGCGCGATAAGGTCCCAGCGGCCGAGAACCCGTTTCAGGTGGACGGCGCCATTTTGCTTCTTTTCCGGGTCCGGCAGATGGGCCTCCGTTGCGAACGCTCAGTGCCCGGCGCTGGTGGCCGCATGCGGCTGCTCTTGAGCGACTGCCAGCGCCGGCGCAACTTCCGCAAACGCCGCCAGGTGACGATCGATGTCCGCCTCGGTGTGCGCGACGGAAATTGTGGCCTGTTCGTCCCACCAGTAAGGCTGGGCCAAGACGCCACGATTCACCATTCCAAACCAATAGTGCCGCCACAGTTCGGTGTCGATTTTCAGCCAGTCGCGATAGTTGCGGATAGGCTTCGATGTAAACATCAGCGCGGCGTTTGCGCCCGCGCCGATCACGTAAGCGCTCAAGCCTGCCT
>Ga0207107_1095_pt1 | contig 20983 bp, 15 predicted proteins | sample Alteio_BWMinHeat_75_FD_153555 | JGI IMG/M metagenome (GOLD analysis project Ga0207107, IMG submission 153555) | Enriched cells from forest soil in Barre Woods Harvard Forest LTER site, Petersham, Massachusetts, United States -... | ecosystem: Environmental > Terrestrial > Soil > Temperate forest >... | reverse complement strand
AAACTCAACTCTTTTGTTTTCAATCGATTCCGAACTCTTTGCCAAAAACCACCCGGGGTGGGGGGAGGGGGGCTTGCTAGCGAACCCCCTACTTGCGCTCGGCAGGTACCCGAATGGCGTCGTTCATATCGGTGTTGGCTTTCTTGCAGGATTCGCGATCGCCTTGATAGCAATGCTCAAGGTCCTCCAGGTAATTCTGCAGAATTCTCACGCGAATCTTGCTCAAGCCATTTCGGGAAGCATCGTCCAACGCCAACTTGGCTTTCTGTTCGGTGTCTGCGCCTGGGTGTTCGCCAAACTGCTCGACGGCGTTAAAGGCGGTCCAGTAAGTGCGGTCCTGCCGCTCGCGCTCGCGCGTCACTTGCTGCTTCACGGTGTAAACCAGGAGGTAATTCGCCCCCAAAACGAATACAAGCAACACGACCCCAAGAATCATCAGCTTCTTGAACATGTTGCGGAGACTACCGCATCTCCAAATTTCCTACTAGCGGATTTTCTCCGGCAGCCGGCGCGCAACAATGTGCTTTAGCTGCGCGGTTTGCACCTGGGTTTCGTAACTTTTTGTTACCGGACTGGCGAAAGCGGCGGGGTAGGCCGCGAGGGCAGGGTAACACCTGCCCGTTTCCTGGCCTTCCCACCAGTTTCCGCCGCCGCAGCGGAGTTGTAAGTTGGACCTGACCCAGTCCAAGGTGAGGCCATGATCGAATTCACCGCTTGGATGCAAAGCAATTGGTATGAGCTAGGAACCCTCTTTGCCGAGTTTGTCTTCCTGGCCGCGGGTATCTGGTTTGCGCGGAAAATCCTGAGAACCATGAGGGCGTCCCAGGAGCAGGTCGGCGCGCTGCTAAAGCTGTCGGTTACCGGCGCGGCCGCGGACCGGCAGTCGGCGAATGCCGCGGGCGAGCGCCCGTTCGCAAGCGCAAGCCCGTACTGGCTTACGCCTTCGGAGATACCTTCCGCTGGCTCGCAGGAGCCTCCAGAAAGCCGTCCGGCTCACTCAGGGCTTGGACACGGCCTGGTGCTGTGGTTGAACACGCCGATGAGCAGCGGAGGCGTCGCCCCCTGGCGCAAGGCGATCCGCTGGCTGCAGTCCCCAACCGGAAGCTGACCTTAACGAACGCGCTGGACGCTGGGTAAGGCAAGTCCCGCACGAAAATCCGTGCTCGAGCCCGGCTTCGCCTTTAATGAGAGCGCCAGCTCCGGCTTTAATGGGGCGCCAGCGTCGCGGAGAAACTTTCCTTGGCGGCGTTTTCGTAAAGGTGCAGGAGCTGCGCGGCGCGTTTGAGCAAGTCCGCAGGCAGGTCGCCGGGTTGATAGTCCACCCACCCGGTGGTGTAGGCCAGGTTGACCTTGCGGCCGGAACAGGTAACTTCGAGAACGCCGATGCGGTTCAAGACAACCTGGACTTCGCCCAGGTTGCATTCCGGCAGCACCAGCAGAAAATCATCGTTGGCCAGGCGCGCGGCGAAATCGGTGCCGCGGCAGGCTTTCTTCATACGCCGCGCAAGCTCTTTCAATCCTATGTCCATCGCGGAGAGGCCGTAGCGCTTGTTCATTTCCGTAAAATCATCGAGATGAATGGTGGCCAGGCTCAGCGCGGTATTTTGGCGCCGCGCGCGCGCAATCTCTTTTCCAAGCTGCTGCTCGATAAACGCTCGGTTGTGCAATCCCGTGACCGGATCGACGCCGGAGGGATCGGAAATTTGAGCAGCCGGCGCGTCCGTGGCAGCGTTCTGCCCGCTTAACTGCCGGCGCTGGCGGCGGAAAAACCACTGACGGTAGAGTATCCAGACATTGAAAAGAAGCAGCAGGCACAGGATTCCCCAGCGAGCTTGATCGGAACGGATTTCGTAGAAATGGTCGGCGTGCCGGAATAAAGACGGGAAGAAGGTAAGAATAAAAGCGACCGCCGAGAGCGTGGCAACGAATAAAGCGGAGAACCACAGCCACCACTCGCGCCGGGCGATTTGCCGCAAGCCAAATTCCGCTTGCTGCGCGCGAAAAGAATCGGGTCCCTCAAGAGGCGAGGAATTGAGTTTGCCGTCGCGGAGACCGAGTATGGATGCCATGCGTTTTGCGAGAGGACCGATACGTCACCAGATTAGGCCGCAGCCGCAAAAGAAGGCAACGGAGAAATGGTACAGGGCCGTTCGAATCAAGAACCTGACCGAAGGGTCAGAGAAGGCGGAGCAAAAACTTGAGGGGAAGCGGCGGCGAAAACAAACGCCCCCGGCAAGGCCGGAGGCGTTTAGAAGAAGCTGAAAATCGAGAGAGAATTGCCTCGCGTTACGGCTTGGAAGCGGGCGGCTGAGAAGTCGCGGGCGCGGGTTTAGGTGCCGCCGGCTTCGCCGGTGCGGCCGCTCCGGCCTTGACCGGGTAAGCCTGATCGTAGAGCCGGATAATATCCTGCGTGACATCGATCTGCGTGGAGGCGTAAAGAATCGGAGTGCTCTGCGCCGAGGAATCCAGGACCATGACGTATCCGTTTTCGCGGGAGTATCGGTCGAGGACGTCGACCATCTTTCGGCCGATGCGGTCGATAACGTCGGCTTGCGCGGCGTTCAAGTCTTCATTGTATTCCGTGTTCATGCGTTCGAGGCGCTGCGCGAGCCGCTGACCCTGCTGGCGGAGGCGGGTTTCTTCTTCCTGGCTCAGCTTGTTCGCGCTAGCTTGAAGGCGCTGCTGCACATCATTGACCTGCTTGTTCAGATTTTCGATCTCGTTCTGGCGCGAAGCGAACTGCGATTGCAACTCGGCGGAGGCCAGCTTGCCTTCCGCAGTCGTGACAATGGCCTGGCGAATACTGATGACGCCGACCTTGCCCGATGCGGCCGAGCCGGCCGCGGCGGGCGCCTGCGCCCAAGCGACGGCAGCGCTGAAAATGCACGCGGCCGCGAAGGCAACGGTGCGAGTCAACTTATTTCGTGACCGCAAAGCGGTCAACATATTTCGTGACCCCGACCGCGTCGGGATCAACAATTTTGAAATCACTTTATTCTCCTTGTTGTGGTCCGCCACGGAAAGACCGTGGCGAACCGGCGCCAAGTCAGCTTGGCTTAAGATTTTTTCCACTCCCCTGCTGGTCTCACGGGCTCATTGCAAACGTGAGAGTATAGCCGACGCGCTTTGCTTCCCGCAACAGAAAGCAAGACTCGCCAGGCTATTCAAGCGGCCAGACGGCTTGCGCATCGAGAACCCTTCCAGCCGCCGATTAATCCGGCAGAGGAAACAAAATCACGCGGTTGTTGCCCTGATCGGCGATGACCGCCAGGTTTGTAAAGGCCTGGATAGCCGCTGCAAATTTCGATGAGCCGCCAATACCGAGAGTCGCCTTGGTCGAGAAAGTCTGCGAATCCACGATCGAAATCGTATTGTTAACCGAATTCACCGTGAGGATGGTACCGGTCTGGAAATTGTAGGCAATGGCGTTGGGATTAATGCCGACCTGGATCGTTCGAGTCTGGCCGCTGTCCGGATTGAATGCGGTGATCACGTTGCCCTGCGTTGAAACGGCGTAAAAGAGAGAGACGGAAGGATCAAAGACGACGCCCGTGGGAGTGGCGGTAAGGAAGGCGGTCGATCCGGATGTGGCCCTAGCCGGCGTGGACGCGCCGATGTCAACGGCGTCCAAGGCGCCGGACGGGGAGGCAGCGCCGTTGAGAAGGAGAGAGGTCACGACGGCGAGGCCGCGGCCATTGGTGCCGCGATCGGGGTCGATGGCGACGGCGATGGGGTTTTGATCGACAGCTACAGGAATGGGTGTAAGGGTGCCGAGAGTCTTGCTGGCATTGCTGGGATCCTGGGCTATTGGCGTGAGATCAATGGTGGAGACATTGTTGGAACCGGTGTTGGCGACGACCGCAAGGTTGGTTTCCTGATCGATGGCGACACCGCTGGGAGTAGTGCCGACAGTCACGACGAGAGGCACCGCGGGAGTTTTTGTAGTGTCCATGACAGGAACGCCATTTACAAGGTCAAGAAGGGAGACGGTGTTTGAGCCATTGTTGGTGACGACGGCGACGCCAGAGGTTCCAGCAGGCTGCCCGATATAGGCGAGCCCGGGAATGACCGCGACACCAGTGGGTGTAGCGCCAGTCGCGATGGTCTTGACGGTTTGATTGAAGAGGCTGGCGGGGTTCAGGCTGAAGACGGAAACCTGGTTGCAACCGGAGCCGGTGTTGGTAACGACCGCGAGATTATGGACTTCGTCGATGGCAACGCCTCCCGGAGCGGCGGAGGTGCCGTTCGGGGTGGTGGTGGAGACGTTGCAAGGGGCCAAGGGAATTACTTCGATAACGGTGAAATCGACGACGTTGGAATGATTCAAGCCCGCGGGCGCAGAGGTGACAACATCCAGAGCGTAATGGCGTGGAGCGGGAAATACCGGCGTGTTCGTGCCGGGGATGAGAGCGGGGAACCTGACGTCGAGTTCCTGGCTACCGACGGGAGTGACCGTGGCACCGAGCGTGGTCACGTCAACGCCATCGAGCCGAACTTGCAAAGGAGCGGCGCCGAAACCGGAGCCAAGAATTCTCACGGGGCCGACGGGCCGGGGCGCGACGCCCAAGGTAATTTTCGCCGCCGGGCTGAAATTCGCGGGAGTGGCGACAGTGGAATCATCGATCGCCGAAGTCTGCACGCGTTCGATGTGGACGGTCTTAATGTTGCCAAGGCGGAAGCCGGTGAGCGTGCCGCTGCCTGAACTCAATGTGAGGACCAGATTGCTGACGGGCTCGACGGCGACAGCTCCGAGGACGGTGACGCTGGTCGGAGCGGGAGTGGAGGTGCAACTTACCAGCGTTCCCGAACCGGTAAAGCAGACCGTAGTGAGGCCGTTCTGGCCGGTGGTGACGATGGCGGGACGCTGCGAGAGAGAAGGATCAAGCAGCGAGACTTCGTTGGTTTTGGGATTGAAAGAAACGGCGGTATTGGAAAAGGGCTGGAAAGCCACTTGGGCCGCGCCGAGCTCGGGGGCGCCGGTAGTCGCCGGGCCAGTCTCCTCGGCAAAGAGCGACATCGCAGTAACGGTTTGGCTCTTCGGATCAATGAAAGAAATCTGGCTGAAGGTGGCATTGGGGTCGGCGAGAACAGCGTTGCGCGTGATGGGGTTGATGGCGATGCCCGCAATGGAAGGGGAGATGGAGTAGGTCAGAATTGGAGTTCCAGAACTGGCGACGCAGCTGAGTGTCGTGGACGGGGGTGTGGGAGCGGGACAGGTAGAAGTGTCGTCTTTGTCGGCCTGGAAATATTGAAAGTGAGTGGAATCGAGAATCTGGCCGACGGGAAAGGAGCCGTTGAAGTCGGTTTTGTTCGTGGCGCCAATGGGCAAACCGCTGATGAGCACGGTGCCAGGATTGCCGGGATTGAGATTGTGAGCGGCGGCTGTGGTGATGGTAACGACATTCGAGGCGCGAGACGCGCTCGAGATACCGATCGATCCGGTAGACGGGTTCTTCGCGTCCACGGCTGAGAGGACGCCTGCCCCACCGGGGGTTACATAAAGCAAGCGCGCGCCGGGCTCGAAGGCAACTTGAGGATTCGCGCCGGAATTCAATGTGACGAAGTCGATAGGACAGTAGGGCGGCTGCCATGCAGTCACAGTGTTTGGGAGACATTGGACTGTAGCGTTTTTATCCAAATTGATGATCAGCCCGACATTCGTAGAAGCAAATGCCACAACCGCTCGATTCGCAAAGGGATCAATGCCCACGGAGTATGGAAATGGCTCCGGGATCGCCTGGCACTTGGGGTCGGTTTGAGGAATCACGCAGCTCAGATCGACGGTTCCGAGCAACGCTCCCGCGGGAACGGAAAGAATCGAAAGCGACTTACTGGCGTAATTCACGACGGCAGCAACGTTGGACTGAGATGGAGTGAGAAGGGTGAGTTGATCGTCCACCGCGACGCTGGTGGCAACGTTCCCGCCAGAGGAAAACTGGCCGGTAACCGCAGGGGTTGAGCCGGCAAGACTAACGAATTGAACATTGTTCGTACTGACGCCGGCCAGGGCCACGATGGCCAAGTTGTCCATCGCGTCCAGCGCCATGCTGCTGGGCGCGGAAGTCGCGCCAAAGGAGAGCAACGGCGTGGCGGGTCCGACGTATATTTTTGGCGGGTTCGGTGGGGGAGGCTGCGAAACCGGCTTCAAAGTCAACGGGCTGTTGCTGAGGTCCAAGGGTGGATTTGAGCCGGCGTAGTCCGGGATAACGGCCATGTTGCTGAAGGCACTGGCGGGATTTGGGGCAGTAAACGGGGCGGGCGAAGTCGTATACGTCACGCTCACCGGGAAGAGCCCGGCGAAGTGTCCGTTGGCGGGTGCGGCGGGAAGGAAGCTGTTAATGCGCCGCGGCGATGGAACGGGAACCGGGGTTAGCGAAGGATTGGCGAGCAGGGGCTGTCCATCGAAATTAGCGGCCACGGTGGGCGAGTCAACGGGACCGAAGAATCCTCCATCGATTACGAATGGCGCGCCATTGGTCTGACCCAGCGAGGACTCCTGAAAATTGTCCGGAGACGTGCTGACGATGGTGGGCCGGACGGGCACAATCTCCAGGCAAAACGTGGCATTGGGGGGAATGGTTTTAACGTTGATCGAAGTGTTGCTGCTGGTGACCTGGACCTGATAGAACCCGGAGGTTCTCAATTGGTCCGGATGCCGCGCCGAGTTCAAGCGAACGCGAGCGCCGATGGACGAGGAAGTCGTACCCGGAGCAAAAACAACCTTGATCTGCGCGGGATCAATGGTATTGACAGCCGGAACCTGGGTACAGTTCGCATCGGTACGGTCAACTGAGACGCCGATCTGCGAAGTGGCGTTGGTGGCGGCGAGGAAAATGTCCTGCTGCAACCCGCCCTGTGGCGCAACGGTGGGGGAAAAACCGCTGTAGGTAATGTCGCCGGCCTTGACAATGGTGACGGCGGACTGCGAGATGCGGGCGTTATCGACGTTCGAGAAAGCGAACACCGTAACGATGCCGGCGGCGTTGACGGGCGTGGTTGTGGAAGTTGGAGCTGCCGTGGGGACGGCCGCGGGCGCCATGTAAAGTCCGGTCTTGTCGATTGAGCCGCAACTGTTGCTGCCGGTGCTGCAATCCGCGCTGCTGGTTCGCGCGGTCACTTCAAAGGTCACATGCCAGGAGAGTTGATCGGGGGGGATGACATTGCCGTTGAGATCTATGGCAAAAAACTGCTGCGTCGAACCAGTGCCCAGAGTGGCAGTAAAGGGAGAAAGCGTGATGCGGATACCGGAATCGAAAGTAATGTTGAACGTGCCGGTCTTCTTCTTATCGGCGTTGGACGTAGCGGTGATGGTGACGATGACGTTGGGGAGCTTAACCTGATCCGGAAAGACCTTGGGAGCCGTGAAAGTGGCGGTGGATGGTTGGGTGGTGCCAGTGGCGGCGATGGGAGTAAGCGTGCCAACGGCGGGATCGCCGGAAGCGGTCTTGGCGGTTGCACAATCCGCAGAAGTGGAAGGTTTTGGGTTCGGAGTGGCCGTGGTGGGGTTCGGCGTGGTGGTGAAGGAGCAGGCGAAAGTTGAAGTCACGTCGGTGGCGCCGGAGACGTTGGCGGTGATGGTCTGGGTTTGCGTCGGCACCATCACGGAGAACTGGCCGTTGACCGTAACAACCACTTGATTGGCCGCGCCGCTGCTACTGCAGCCGCTGACCCAAAAGCCGGCGAAGGCCATCGCCAGCAGGATGTATTCACCTGTCCTATGCCACTTCATACGCACTGTCTCCCCCACAAGTTCGCGCTTTGCAAGCGTTCTGCCGCTGCCGCGCCGCTGAATTCCCAAGTGTCTTCGAAAATCACAATCATCTCCACGCCTTAGAAGGTCCGGCTGACGGTAAAACGGAAGGTCCGAGCCGGCTCGAAATAGTTGAGACTCCCCGGATTCCTCAAGAGCTGCTCGATCGTCGGCCTGACCTGGAATCTCCACACGTCCGGCGGCAGGGTGGCAGGAAGGCGGCCAACACCGGACTTGACACAGTTGTCTCCCAGAGAGGGATCGCAGATTTCGGTGGCCTCAATAAAATCAGGCGGGGCCAAAAGCTGAGAATGTATACGATGAATGTTGTAGGCGTAGTAGACGCGAAAGGGCGCCTGAATAATGGGCAACTGCACGACAAACTCGATGCCCGTCGAACCGCGCAAGCGGAAGTTCGTTCCCGGAGAAATGCCCAAGCGGCGATCGGCGGCGAGTGCGCCCGAGCTAACCGCGCCCGGAAAGCTGGTGGTGAGATTGGTGAATCCGGTGGGGTCGAGCCGCAACGCGCCCTTGCGGAGAATGCCGTTGGTGCCGCCGTCGAAAAACAGAACGGTCTGGAAGGTGTTGCCGATGATGGGGATGCGGTACTCGACGTTGCCGTAGCCCTGCGTGTCACCGCCCGGAAAAGTGATGGTATAGCCGAGCACGGGCACGCTGACCGTTCGCGGAGAGGGCCCGCCAAATCCGTTAAGGCAGGTGTTGCAAATGTAGGTGAACTGCTGGGTCGTCGCGACGGGAATAAACGTGACCGGCGTAATGGAGCGGATATCAAAACCGCGAATGTCCGATTCGCCGCCCAGATAGAAGCGGCTGTACGGAGGCGGCTCCCCGCCGCCGTATCCGGTGATATACGCTCCCGTAGCGTGGAAACCCAAAACGTTGCGGCGCTTGTTCACCGGATGGTAGTACTTCCAATCGAAAACGTTGCTGATGCTCTTGACGTTTCCGCCGAGCCCGGAAAAGCTGAGGGAATAAAAGTAGCTTTTGCCGCCGGTAGGATTGATGGGATTGTTGACGGTGTTGTAGGTGATCGAGGGGGTGATCGCGCTGGAAACGATTCCGTTCAGAGCGCTGGGGCCGGCGATGCTGCGGAACTGCACCTGGGTAAACAGCAGCTTGGAAGCATCGTTGAATGCAGTAATGTTGGTGCGCGTCAATCCATATTGCACCGCGACGCGAGTGAAGGAGAGCTTGCGGATGGGATAGCTGGCAAAAAGCGTGAAGCCGGTGCTGTCCTGGTTGTAATTCTGAACGAATTGCGGATTGATGCTGACGGACTGGCCTGACAGGAGCGCGGCCTGGCGGGCCTGGTCAAACTTGTAGCGGCTAGAAAAGATGGTGAAACCCGAGGAGATGGGCCGGTCGAACAGATAAGGCTCGGTGAATCCGAAGAGAAAACTGCGGGTGAGATCGCCGAACTGGGCGGAAAAAGTGAGAGTTTCGCCAAGACCCAGGAAGTTGTTGGTCTGATAGGTGAGGCCGATAAAGCTGCCAGCCAAGCCGCTGACGCCGCCCTGCAAGCCGATGGACTGCTTGCCCTTTTCCTTGAGCTTGAGGTTGATGTCGACGGTGCCTTCTTTATTGTTGCGCTTGATCTCCGCGTCCTTGTCCGCTTCGATCTTGTTGAAGTAGTCCAGCTGATTGAGGCGCAGGACGCTGAGCTCCCAGAGACGCTTGTTGAAGAGCTGGCCTTCGTCGATGAGCAGTTCGCGGCGAATGACTTTGTCGCGGGTGGTGGTGTTGCCGCTGAAATCGATGCGGCGGACGAAATACTGCTTCTGCTCGTCGAAGCGCAGAGTCAGGTTGATGATTTTGTTGGCATCGTCGACTTCGGTGTCCGGCTCGGGAGTGAAATCGATGAAACCGTATTCGCCGTAGATTTTGCCGTAAGTCTCGAGAGCTTTGCGAACTTTTTCGGTGGAGAAGATGTCACCCTGCTTGAGGGGGAAAGCGGTCTTCAGCGCATCGACCTTGAGGGACAGGGCTTTGTCCGGATCGGAGCTTACGATTTTGAGCGTGCCCATGCGGAAGCGCTCGCCCTCTTCGATGTGAATAGTGATGTTAACGGCCTTACCGTGAGATTTGCCGGTGACCAGGGGAACACCCAAGCGAGCGCTCCGGGTGTCTATGTTCTCGAGGATGGGTTCGCCGACGGAGACCTTGAAATATCCGTTGTCGCGATACAAGCCGCGGACGCCGACTTCCAAGTCCTCGCTCAACTTTTCGCGGTCGTAAGTTTTCGTGAGCACCGGGATATACGTGAAGTACAGAGGAATCGCGTAGGGACGGTCATGACGCATGGCGCGGATGAGCTTGCGGTCGCTGAAAGCGTGGTTTCCGGTGAACTTAATCCGGCCGACCTTGACCTTGGGGCCCTCCTCGACCTTGAAAACCAGAATCACGGCGTTGCTCGAAGCGATGCGCTCGTACTGCGGAGTGACTTTTGCGAATTGGCGGCCGTGCTCGCCCAGCAAATCCTTCAGCACAACTTCGGCTCTCTTGATTTTCGTGGGATCGAACTGGCTCTCGACGCTCAGACCGACCTTGCGTTCCTTGAAGCGGTCGAGAATGTCGGATTCGGAAACGGAGTGGATGCCGTCGTAGCGGATGCGGCGAATCTGGGGGCGCTCTTTCACTTCGAAGATGATGATTTTGCCGTCAGGGCGATTGGGAGCGTCTTCGACGCGGAGCTTTACATCCTCGAAGAATTGGGTGTTCCAGAGCGCCTGAAAATCGCGGCGCAGCGCTTCTTCACTGTAGACGTCGCCTTCGCGGCTGAAGATGCGCGCCGTCAAAGTATCTTTGCGCACGCGGCGGTTGCCGATGAAATCGATGCGGACGATCACAAATTGCCGCTGTACCGCGGGGGACTGTGGATCGGCCGAGGAATGGTCCTCTATAACCTCTTTGCCGGCCGCGTAATCAAAGGAAGCGGAGAAGAGATAGGAAGGCGAAGACGAGGACGATTCCGCGCTGGAATATTCGCGCGGCCTCGCCGGCGAGGCCATCGCAAGCACAAACGCGAAAGCGATGATGCACGTCCCGCGAGCCGCGAAAAAGCCAAACGGCAAACAGACTCTTCTTTGAGCGGCCGATGAGGTTGTCAAGGCCGCGCCCCCAAACTCAAGTTGTTATTCTCCCGCCGGACCCGGTGTGGGCCGGCCGTGCGTTTGACTCCGACCCGGTCAGAGTCACCCTTGCGTTGTGTCAGATTCGCTAGTGGACGACCGGGGTTGCCTCACCGACGGGACGGAACGACAGGCCTTCCCCTGCGACGTAAATCTGGAGAGTCGCGGGCCTTTGAATTCCACCCTGGATCAGCGCCTCGGAGAGCGGGTCCTCTACATACTTCTGCAAAGCCCTGCGGAGCGGACGCGCCCCATAACTGCGGTCCGCACACGTTTTCTCAAGTATCCACTGACGTGCTTCCGGCGATACCACAATCTGCACCTGGCGGTGAATCAGCGTGTCGTTCAACTGGCCCACCAGCAAATCGATGATGCGGAGCAGATCGTCGTCGCCGAGCGGATTGAAAATAATGACTTCGTCCAGCCGGTTCAAAAACTCCGGATTGAACGCCCGCTTCACTTCGTTCATCACCATGTCTTCCATGCTCTTCTGCCCGGCCTCATCGGCGCCGGACTGGAAGCCCAGCGCAGTGCGCTTTTGCAAATGCCGCGCGCCGAGATTGGAGGTCATGATGATGATGGTGTTCCGGAAATCCACGGTATTGCCGAGCCCGTCCGTCAACTGACCGTCTTCAAACACTTGCAACAGTATGTTGAAGACGTCCGGATGCGCCTTCTCGATTTCATCGAGGAGAATGACCGAGTAAGGAGTCCGGCGGACCCGCTCCGTTAATTGGCCGCCTTCTTCGTAGCCCACGTACCCCGGAGGTGCGCCGATCAGCTTCGAGACGGAATGCTTTTCCATGAACTCCGACATATCGAAGCGGACCAGCGACTTCTCCGAACCAAACAAAAATTCCGCCAGGCGGCGGGCGACTTCGGTCTTGCCAACGCCCGTCGGGCCGAGGAAGAAGAAGCAGCCCACCGGACGCAGCGGCGACTTGAGGCCGGCGCGGCTGCGGCGAATGGCGCGTGCTAGAGCTGTAATGGCCTTGTCCTGGCTGATGACGCGCTTGTGGAGTTCCGGCTCGATGCGGAGAAGCTTTTGCTGCTCGTCTTCCTTGATGGAGGTGACGCCGATGCCGGTCCAGCGGGAAACGACTTCTTCAATGTCTTCGCGGGTCACGATGCCTGTCGAAGCGTCGTCCAATTTGAAGCGTTCGCGCAGACCACGGAGGTTTTCTTTTTCCTTGCGCTCTTCCTCGGAATAGAAACGCGCTTTTTCGAATTCGTGATTGGCGATGGCCGTTTCCATGCGGTGGGTGATAAATTTCACGCGCTTCTGCACTTCGCCGACTTCTTCGGGGACGGTGGCCTGGCGCAACTTCACACGGGCGCCGGCTTCGTCAATCAGGTCGATGGCTTTGTCCGGAAGGAAACGGTCGGGGATGTAGCGATTGGAAAGATAGACCGAGTAGCGGAGGGCCTCGTCGGTGTAGCTGACGGCGTGGAATTTTTCGTAGCGTTCACGAACGCCTTGAATCACCTGGATGGCCTGCTCTTCGTCCGGCGCAGGAACCTTCACGGACTGGAAGCGGCGCTCCAGCGAGCGGTCTTTCTCCACGGACTTGCGGTATTCGCCCGGCGTGGTAGCGCCAATGCACTGAATCTCTCCGCGTGAGAGCGCGGGTTTCAAGATGTTTGCCGCGTCAAGCGAGCCTTCCGCGGAACCGGCGCCCACCAGCGTGTGCAGCTCATCGATGAATACGATGGAGTTCTGGCTCTCCATCAACTCCTTCATGATGGTTTTCAGCCGCTCTTCAAACTGGCCGCGGTACTTGGTGCCCGCCACGATTAGGGAAAGGTCGAGTGAAAGGATGCGTTTGTCCGCGAGGAATGGCGGAACGTCGCCATCGGAAATGCGCTGCGCCAGGCCTTCAACGATGGCAGTCTTGCCCACGCCGGGCTCGCCGATCAAAACCGGATTGTTCTTGGTGCGGCGGCACAGAATTTGAATGACGCGCTCGACTTCGCCTTCGCGGCCAACGAGAGGATCAAGAGAGCCTTCCGATGCCGCTTGCGTGAGGTCGCGGCTGAATTCCGCCAGCAGAGAAGTTTCCTTCGGCCGTGCCGCCGCCGTTTTTTCGCCGGACGTGCGCGCCAGTTCTTCCCGCAGCGTGGACAGGCGCAAGCCTCGCTCCATCAAAATCTCCGAGCCGAAGCATTTTTCCTCGCGCAGGATGCCGAGCAGAAGATGTTCGGTGCCGACGTGCTTGTGGCCGAGACGCTCCGCTTCTTCCGCCGCCATGTTAAGGATGCGCTTGCACTCCGCGCTGAGCGGCACTTCGACGGAGGTCGAGATGCGCTCGCGGATGGTGATGCGGGCTTCGATCTCCTTGCGGATCGATTCGATCGAGCCTTGCTGGCGCAGGAAACGGTTGGCCAGCGCCTTGTCCTCGCGCATCAAGCCGAGCAGCAGATGCTCGGTCTCGATGTACGGGCTGCCATACTGGCTGGCTTCGTACCTGGCAAAAAATATGACGCGACGCGCTTTCTCGGTATAACGTTCGAACACGTTAGCTCGCTTCTCCCCCTGGGGTCCCGCTCGCCAAGGCCGCGGCCCTGCGAGTTTGCAAAACGCCATGTTCCAGAGCCAGGATGCGGTCGCACCGCGCGGCGAGCGCGAGGTTGTGAGTCGCGATGAGCGACGTCAAGTTGTGCGTGCGGTGCAGCCGTTCCAGCAGCTCGAACACAGCCCAAGCATTCTGCTCGTCCAAATCTCCGGTAGGTTCATCAGCCAGCAGCACGGACGGCCCAGTGACGAGCGCCCGGGCGATCGCAACGCGCTGCTGTTCCCCTCCAGAGAGTTCCCCGGCGCGGTGATCGGCCCGATTTTCCAAGCCAACCTCCGCGAGCCACTTCCGCGCCATCCCCAGCGCGGAAGCAAAATTTTCGCCGCGCACAAACAGCGGCATGGCTACATTTTCCGCAGCCGTAAAATCCGGCAGCAACTGGTGGCGTTGCCACAAAAACCCGATGGCACGATTCCGAAAATCCGCCAGCGCCGCGTCGTCAATGGATTCAATGGCTTTCGTTGCGAAGTATACTGTACCGCTCGTTGGCGTGTCTAGCGCGGCGAGCAGGTGCAGCAAAGTACTCTTGCCAGCTCCGGATGGCGCAACGATGGCGACCATCTCTCCCTGCCGCAAACTCAAGTTCGCATCCGCCAACACCGAAATGCTTTTTTCGCCGCTGCCGTAGATTTTTTTCAGACCGCGCGATTCCAGAACGATCGCGGCGTTGCGCGGATCGCCGGTCGCCATGCCATTCGCCGGTTGTGTGTGCTGGGCCATTCCGTTGTTCGGCCTTGCGGCCCTCCCCAAGCGTCCTTCTTTTTGCGCCCTTCTTTTTACTTAGATGCTTCCAGTGCAATCCCCGTGCCGCAGGGCCTGCTGGACAGCGTGGTCCCGAAAACCCAAAGTGTTTCCTATTTTCGCCGGACGATTGCCTGCCGAAAAGCGGGCATTCGTGGGCCAAACTGAAACACCAATAATCTTTTTCTTTTCAATAGCTTGCGGCGGGTATTGGCCCCTACCGGACGTCGGGAAGTGCGCCCGGTCTTACCCACCTGCCTCGCAGCCCCAGTAGGAGCAAATCTCACGCCAAATGGACTGCGTAAAATGGTTATTCCAGGCCCACTCTTGGTGCTCATTCATACCGGAGAATTTCCACCGGCAGGAGCCGCACCGCTGCACGCGCCGGCAAGATCGTGGCGGCGATCGAGATTCCCATCGCCACGGTGGTGATCCACACACCATCGAATACGCTCGGATGAAAAGGCACGTAGGGAACGGCATACACCTGCGGATCGAGCGGAATCAGGTGGTAGCTCCCCGCCACAAACGAAAACGTGTAACCAATGAAAAGGCCGATTAGCGTGCCTGCGGTTCCAATGCTGATTCCCTGCCAAAGAAAAATCGTTCGAATCTGCTCCCGGCGCGCGCCCATGGACCGGAGCACGGCGATGTCGCGCGCTTTGTCGGTGACGGTCATGGAAAGGACTACCAGAATGTTGAGGCCGGCAACAAAAGTAATCAGGCCGATGAAGATCGCGGTGACCAGTTTTTCCAGCCGCAAGGCCCGGAACAGCGCGCGATTTTCTTCCATCCAGGTTGTCGTTGAAAAACCCGGCCCGGCGGCTTGCCGGACCAATTCGGCAATTTCGCCCGCGCGTTCCGGCTGATTCAGGCGAAACTCGAGAACGTTGACAACGTCACCCGCGCCGGAAAGCCCCTGCGCCGCAGCCAGGGTCATGAAACACCAGTTCTCGTCGTAGTCATAAAAACCGGAATCGAAAACTCCGGTGACACGAAAGCGCCTGGTCCGCGGCATCAGTCCGAAGGGCGTCAATCGTCCTTGCGGACTTGTGAGCGTCACGTAATCGCCCGGGGAGACCTTCCACTCGTCGGCAAGCTGTTTTCCGACTAGCAGCGCGTCAATGCCGTCCGCGTCTGGGGAAAAGTCCAGGCTTCCGGCGACGATGCGTTGCAACGCTTCGTCGCTCTTCCGCTCCTGCTCGGGATCGATGCCTTTCGTCACCACGCCTCTCGCTTGGCCGGCGAAGGAAAGGAGCACCGTCTGGTAGACCGCGGGCGTAACGGAGCGCGCGCCCGTGGCGGCAGCGAGCTTTGCGACCATTTCTTGGTAGTTCTTGATTCCGCCGGTGCCTGGCCGCGTCAGGGAGACATGAGCTGTCACGCCGAGCAACCGGTCTTGCAGGGTTTCGCGGAAGCCGGTGTTCATGGAGAGAGCGATCACCAGCGTCGCCACGCCTGCCGCAACACCAATCACGGAAAAAAGAGTGACCAGCCGAAGGACCGCCGGCCGGTACGGCGACCGCAGGTACCGCTGCGCCACAAACCATTCGAATCGCATGCTAGTTGGAAGAATACGTTAGGCACCATGCGCTTCGGAAGATGATTCGCCGCCGCCTTCCGGACGCAGCAGGGGAAAAAGGATGACGTCGCGGATGGAAGGCGAATCCGTCAGCAGCATCGTCAGGCGGTCGATGCCGATGCCTTCGCCGGCCGTGGGAGGCATGCCATGGCAGAGGGCGCGGATATAATCCAAGTCGAGTTGCTTGGGCATTTCGTCCCCGCCTTGCGAGATCTGCGCCAGGAAGCGCCGTTCCTGCTCGGCGGGGTCGTTCAACTCGGAGAAGCCATTGGCCACTTCCATTCCCGCGACGTAAATCTCGAAGCGCTCCGTCAGCGAGGGGTCTTCCGGCTTTTGTTTCGAAAGCGGCGAGATATCGGTCGGAAAATCGTAAAGAATCGTGGGCTGGACAAGTTTGTCTTCAGCCATCGTCTCGAAAAGAAGTCCTGTCCATTCGCCATCCTTCATTGACCCTTTGGCTGCGGCGAAGGGCGCACCCGCGCCTTTTGCCCACAGGTTATAGCGATTTGCCGCTTCCCGAGCCCCGCCCGGCGACCGTAATTTTTCGGGCGTAGGCGCCTCTCCCGCGGCCGCGGGCCAATACTTGACGATCGCTTCGCGCATCGAGAGCCGTTGCATTTTCGAAAAGTCCAGTTCAACCTCGCCGTATTTCACCGTGGTTGAGCCGGTGATGTTCTTCGCCAGAAGGGCGAAGAGTTGCTCGTTCATGTCCATCAAATCGCGATAGTTGCTGTAAGCCTCGTAGAACTCGAGCATGGTGAATTCGGGGTTATGCTGTGTGGAAATGCCTTCATTGCGGAAATTGCGGTTGATTTCGTACACGCGGTCGAATCCTCCGACGGTGAGCCTCTTTAGATAAAGCTCCGGCGCGATGCGCAGATACAAATCAATGTCCAGGGTGTTGTGGTGCGTCTTGAACGGCCGCGCGGCCGCACCGCCAGGGATGGGATGCATCATCGGCGTCTCGACTTCGGTATAACCGCGGCCATCGAAAAACTTTCGCAGTTCCTGGATGATCCGGGCGCGCGTCACGAACACCTGCCGCGACTTTTCGTTGGCGATCAAGTCCAGATACCGCTGCCGGTAGCGCAGCTCGACGTCGGTCAGCCCGTGCCACTTTTCCGGCAGAGGCAGCAGTGCTTTCGAAAGGAAGAAGAGTTCCTCCACCCAAATGGAGAGCTCATTGGTCTTGGTTCGAAAGAGGTGTCCGCGCACACCGATCGAATCGCCGAGGTCCAACAGATGAAACAATTGGAATCCCTGCTCGCCGACAACATCCTTGCGCACATAGATCTGAATTCTCTTGCCGGAGCCCTGCAGATGCGCGAACCCCGCCTTGCCCATCAATCGATACGAGAAAATGCGTCCGGCGACACGGACTTCGCGCTTGTTCGCTTCCAGTTCCGGCGCGCTGGTTTCTCCATACCTCTCTACCAGCGCAGCCGGTGTATCCGTCCAGCGAAATTCCCGGGGATACCGCTCGTACCCCAGCGCCTGGATCTGGTCGAGTTTTTTCTGGCGCTGTTCAAACTGGTCGCGCGGCTCAAATTGCAAGGGGAGAATCCTTTCGGAAACAATGGCGTTCGAGTATAACGGCGGGCCTCATCGTGGAGCAAGGAACGCCCTCCTTTACCTCAAGTATCCCACGGCCGCAAGAGCGCGTGATAACTGACAACCAGGCCAGCCCTTTCCTCTCTCCCATGCCTCTGGAGCGTTCTTAACACAAGTCTAACCTTACCTCAGAAGAAAGGTCTGGCTTCCAGACCACCTTTTGATATACTCCCGTCCCTGTCCCTACGGAGACTTCCCGTGAAAGACTCCCGCCCCCTCTCAGCCCGCGGAAAGTCTGTCAAAGACGATTGGCGCGCCTGGCTTCCAGAGGATAAAGCACAGGTTTTCCGAGAACACGTCCACGAACTTGAATCCAGTTACGTAATGTTCAGCGTGTCACTCGATGAGGCGATTGAACTGCGGCAGATGGGACAGCCCGGCAAATCCCTGCAGGCCGTCGGGATCACTTCGGGCCTCTGCAAGCTGCTGACTCAGGCGCTTGTCGGGTTGCTTCGTGCTCTTTCCGAGCACGCCAAGCATTACGGAACCATCCCCAACGCCGCGCCTCTCGATCCAGCGAATTTTCAGGGACAAAGAGGCCAGCGTTCGGCCCGCATGAGCGGCCTGCTCAATCGCGTGCTGCTATCCCACCGGCTCCAGTTTCTTCATAAGGTGAGCACGCTCGAGGAAATGGTCGACGATCTTGGCAAGGACTTCCGCGATGCCGCCGGTGACCTTGCCGCGGGGATTTCCCCGAATCCCAAGAAAACATGAGCTGAGGTGGATGCGGACCACTACGACCTGAATACTTGCCTGCGGGAGTCCATTGTTGTTTTCAAATCGTTCTTGATTGCCCTCCCCGACGGCCAGCTTGGAGCTTTCCAAGATACCGTTCGCCAGCAATCTCAGCTCCAAGAAACCGGCGAAGCCTCCCCCCAGCGTGTGACCCGCCATAGACGAATGACCGCGATCGCGGGAGAATGAGTAGTCCGGCTCGCCCGCAGGGATCCGAGTATCTCACCGGGGAATAAAGCCCGTTTGGGACTTGTATATTTAGGACATGCGGGCCATTGCCAGGACAACTCAAGGAGGCATTCGGCGCATCCGAAGTGGTGGATGCGCCGCTATTGGACCGTTGGCCCGGAACAGACCAAGCGATCCCGAAGCGTCGACCTCTCGACAGTCCACCAAACCGGTGACTGAAGCGGAGGCCATCCGTCTGGCCCAGGCCGGAGATGCCGCGGCTTTCGAGTTTCTGTATCACTTGCACAGCCGCCGCGTCTACGCTTTGTGCCTGCGCATGGTGAATAACCCATCCGACGCGGAAGACCTGATGCAGGAGGCGTTTCTCCAGCTCTTCCGCAAGATTGGGACCTTCCGGGGAGAATCGGCCTTCTCAACTTGGTTGCACCGGATGACGGTCAATGTGGTGCTGATGCGGCTGCGCAAGAAGTCGCTTCCAGTGGCTTCGCTCGAAGAAACGACGGATCCCGACGAAGAAACGGGCGGCCCCAGGAAAGACATTGGCGCGCCGGATTTGCGCTTGAGCGGCGCCATCGACCGGGTCAATCTGGAACGTTCGGTTGAAAAGTTGCCGCCGGGCTACCGCACGGTGTTCGTATTGCATGACGTCCAGGGGTACGAGCACAACGAGATCGCGGACATCATGGGATGCTCGGTGGGAAATTCGAAGTCGCAATTGCATAAAGCGCGTACTCGTCTGCGCGACCTGCTCCAGGAAGAAGTTCGCCAGCAGGCGCGACAGGAACGCCACGCGGCAAAAACGCAGACGGGACATGACGATTGAGTTAGAATGGGCGCAATTCGAGGGTGTGTTAGCGACTTCGCGGCGGAAAGACAGGGATTTGCGCCGGAACGATTTGTGAGAAGTCGAACGGGGCAGGCATCCAGCGCCGGCTCTGGCGGAGTGAAGAATCATGCAGTGTAAAGATGTGGAATTTGTATTGGAGCAGGAAGGCCTGGCGCCGCTGCCGGAAGCAGCACAAGCGCACGTGGCCACTTGCAGCCATTGTCAGGATTTTGTCGCCGATCTCGCGACCATTGTTTCCGTCGCGAATGAAATGCCCGCCGAAGTCGAACCGCCTGCCCGCGTGTGGGTCTCCCTGCAAGCTCAGCTTGCGCTCGAAGGAATCATCAAGACGCCTGCGATTCCCTCTCCGGGCGAGCGCTCGCCCTGGTGGCGTGGCTTCAGCGATCTGTTCCACAGCCGCGCTCTGACCACCGCCGCTGTGGGTGCGCTGATCTTAGCCGCGGGAGTCCTGCAATTGAGGGAAGGCACCGAGCCTCCCCCGGTTCCTGCGGCGCCCTCGTGGCAAACTCCCTTTGCCCAGACTGCCAAAGTTCTGAATGATCAGGAAGTTGATCTGAAAAATATGCAGCTTGCCAGCACTTCCGCGGTGGACGATTCTTTCCGGCAGAACCTGCAGCAAGTGGATGAATTTATTGCTGACTGCGAGCGCCATTTAAAAGCCAATCCGCAGGACGATCTGGCGCGCGAATATCTGTCCAATGCCTATCAGCAAAAGGCGGAATTACTGTCCGCGATGATGGATCGCGAAGGGAGCATCCACTAACATGGGAATGGGAATGATGGGGCTAGCAGGTTTGCGGTCGCGCGTTGGCCTCGCCGCCCTGCGGCCGGAGGTTAAACGCGGTTTCCTTACGGTACTCGCCGCCGCAGCTTTTCTTTCTTCGGGCCTACCCGCCTCAGCCGCGGGCCAGCATCTTGAAAGGCATTTCACAGTCAACGCCCGTCCCGTTGTTGTGATCCACAACGTCGCCAATGGGCGAATCGAAGTGAAATCCTGGAAAACGGCCGAAGTGGACGTGGTAGCCAGCCAGAGTTCCGACAAGATTGGCTTTGACATGGAGCAAGCCGGTGAGCGCATCGACGTCACCGCGAACATTCTGGACGCCTCGGCGCAACCGCGCGAGCTAGAAGCCAGCCTCCAACTCACTGTCCCCGAAGAAACGGAATTGCAGCTTAAAACCGAGACGGGTCTCATTTACGTCGAGCAGGTCATGGGGGACATGACGCTGGAAAGCGTCGCCGGGGACGTGCACCTGAAGGAAGTGTCTGGCTATATCATTGTCCGCACCACGGAAGGCTCGCTGGTGTGCACGCAGTGCGCCGGCAAACTGGATTTCAAGTCCATCAGCGGTGGCGCGCAAGTTCTGCAGCCGGCGCTGACCAACGTCAGCCTCTTCACCACCTCTGGAAATATTCTTTTTGACGGGGATTTCGTCCGCACTGGCCTCTATACCATGAAGAGCGGCAAAGGCCTCGTCGAGGTTCGCTTCTCGGGGAACGATTCCTTTGACCTCAAGGCGCAGACCGCCACGGGCACGGTCGATAATCGCGCGGCCGGGTACCTGAAACCGGATTCTCACGGCGTCAAACACCTAGCATCGAAGTTCACCAAGGGCCTCTTTGGCACCGTTGGACAGGGCCTCGCCAAAGTCGAGCTCTCCTCCTACAGTGGTACAATTCGCATTCTGAAGCGCGACTAGTTTTTCGCGCCACTAAAGCGTGACAACTGCACGTCCTTTGCGCGGACCGCAATTCCGCGTCCCGATTCTGTGCCTTGCCGGCTTTATGGGTTCCGGCAAAACCACC
>Ga0207107_1094_pt1 | contig 21061 bp, 17 predicted proteins | sample Alteio_BWMinHeat_75_FD_153555 | JGI IMG/M metagenome (GOLD analysis project Ga0207107, IMG submission 153555) | Enriched cells from forest soil in Barre Woods Harvard Forest LTER site, Petersham, Massachusetts, United States -... | ecosystem: Environmental > Terrestrial > Soil > Temperate forest >... | reverse complement strand
CGCTGGAATGGCCTTCGACAAAAATCAACTCGGTATGGTTTCCCATGGCGGGAGTGCGCAGCACGGCGGCCTCGATGTTGCCCTGTTCATTGCGCGCCGGGATGATGACGGAGCAGGAGGGATTATTGGAAAATGGCGCGGGTTTGGGGCGCGCCACCAGGCAGCTCACCAATGCGAGCTGTCGAAATCCCGGAAGATTGCAAAGCACGCGATTGCAAAATGCCGAGAGGAGGGGGATGTATTTGGGAAGGAGCACGCGGAAGTTGCGTGAGATCACTTCAAATCCCGCCAGATCGAGAATGTTTTCCACATCCGGGCGGCCCAGCCAGTTTTGCATGGGTTGCTTTGCCTTGAGTCCCAATATCTCGGCGCTCCGCAGAATTGGCTCCCACATGCTGTTGGAGGTGCTGATCACAATCCGCGTATGGGGCGCGCAAACGCCACGGATTTTTTCGAAAGCCAGCTGGACGTCGTGCAGAAAGGTGATCGTGTCGGAAACGACAACGTAATCGAAGGTCTCGTTCAGCTTCAGATCCTCGACGTCGCCCACTTGAAAGTGAAGGTGGGGATGGTTTTTCTGCGCGATCTCCACCATGCGCGAACTGAGATCGATTCCCACTCCGTACGAAGGCTTCAACGCGTTCAGTAGATGGCCTGTGCCGCAGCCGATCTCCAGCACACGCTGGTCTGCCGGGATGAAAAAGCCAAAGATTCTTCGGAGCTCGCGATGATAATATCCGTTGCGGCGGATCCATCGATCGCGTTCAGGCGCAAACGCATCGAAAAACTCGGTGCGCGTCCGGACGTCCTGAGGTGTTGGAGGAGGCATGGGATCTACGCACTCAGACAGATGGCTGCCGGTCGAGTCAAGGCACATGTACCGCATCGCGCCCGGCTGAATCTTGACAGATGCACCTTGCAGCAGAATGTCGTCATGAGTACCCTTGTCGATTCCCAATGGACCCCAGCCGCATTCGTAATTTTTGCATCATTGCCCACATCGACCACGGAAAGACGACTCTTTCCGACCGGTTGCTGCAGACGACGGGCACGATCGAGCAGCGCGACATGCGGGACCAACTTCTCGACGGTATGGATCTCGAACGCGAGCGCGGAATCACCATCAAGGCGCATCCCGTTCGCATGCATTATACGGCGAAAGACGGCCATAAATATGAGCTCAATCTGATCGACACGCCGGGCCACGTCGATTTCGCGTACGAAGTTTCGCGCAGCCTTTCCGCGTGCGAAGGCGCGCTCCTGATTGTGGACGCCGCGCAGGGCGTGGAGGCGCAGACCGTCGCCAATGTCCATCTGGCGATCAAACAGAATCTGACGATCCTTCCGGTGATCAACAAAATTGACCTGCCGAACGCGGACATTCCTGCGGTGATCCGCCAGATCGAGGATATCCTCGCGATGCCGGCGGAGGACATCATCCAGGCCAGCGCGAAGCAGGGGATTGGCATCATCGATATTCTTGAAAGCGTGGTGAAGAAAATTCCCGCCCCAACCACGAAGTCGTCGGAAACGCTGCGGGCGCTGATCTTCGATTCGATTTTTGACACTTATCGTGGCGTGGTGATTTTTGTCCGCGTGTTCGACGGCGAGATGCGCGCGGGTACGCCGGTGCGTCTCATGCAGAGCGGGAACGATTACGAGGTGAAGGAAGTGGGAACGTTCGCGCCCGGAATGGTGAAGCAGGAGTCGCTGGGAGTGGGCCAGACGGGTTATGTGATCGCGAACGTCAAGACGACGGCCGAGGTGAAGATCGGCGACACTGTCACGTCCTCCCGAAAGCCTTCGACGGAGCCGCTGCCCGGATTTCAGGAGGTGCATCCGATGGTGTTCAGTGGGATTTATCCGATCGACACGTCGAATTATGAGCATCTGAAGGGATGCATGGGAAAATTGCAGCTTAACGATTCCGCGTTTGTTTATCAGGCGGAAAGTTCCGTGGCGCTGGGATTCGGTTTTCGCTGCGGATTTCTCGGCCTTCTTCACATGGAGATCGTGCAGGAGCGCCTCCGGCGCGAATATATGCTCGATATCATCGCCACCTATCCGAGCGTGGTCTATCGGGTGACGAAGAGCAACGGCGAGGTCCTCGATGTGGACAATCCGGTGCATCTCCCGGACGCGGGGACCATTGAAAGCATCGAGGAGCCGATCGTGAAGGCGTTCATCATGATTCCAAACACGGAGATCGGCGACATGATGTCCCTGATCCTCGACCGGCGCGGCATCTGCCAGAATACCGAGACGCTCGACAACCGGCGCGTGATGCTCACGTGCGAGCTGCCGCTGAATGAGATCCTGGTCGATTTTAACGACAAGCTGAAGAGCATCAGCCGCGGCTACGGCTCGATGGACTACGAGACGATCGGTTATCGCGAGGGCGACATGGTGAAGCTGGATATCCTCGTCAACGGAGGGCCTGTCGACGCGTTTTCATGCATCGTGCACCGGTCGAAGGCGGAGGGCCGCGGCCGCGCTCTCGCCCAGAAGTTGAAGGAAGTGATTCCCCAGCAACTTTTTCAAGTGGCGATCCAGGCGGCGATCGGCGGCAAGATCATCGCGCGCGAAACCGTCAAGGCGGTGGGCAAGAACGTGACGGCGAAATGCTACGGCGGCGACATCACGCGAAAACGCAAGCTCTGGGAAAAGCAAAAGGAAGGCAAGAAGCGCATGAAGTCGGTGGGGACGGTCAACATTCCCCAGGAAGCGTTCATCGAAGTGTTGAAAACGAATTAGTTTTGTAGCTTCGCTTCCGAATGCGTTCCTCAACCTCGAGCCTCGCTTTGCCCTGCGTCTCTTCCGCTTCCTTTTGCAGGTAGAGCATCTCCCTTGTCTGGAGGTCGTACCGTTGCAATTCCCGGTACCTGTGCGCCTGCCTTTTTCTAATGTGCGATTCGATCATGAGAAAACGTACTCGAGGGGGAAGCAAACGGCCATCGGGCGCTCCAAGGAATTCCTCTTCAGGTTTTCCCCGGGAGAGGGGCACCTGCATCCTGCGGGCTTAAAAAACAGGAGCGCGCCCCGTTTTTAAAAGGGCCGCGAGGTTGAATGTTGATTCACACTCGAACTTAAACCAACCTTATGAATCAACTTCTTCGTTCCGAATCTGGAAAAGCCGGCTGGATCCTTTTATGGCTGATTGGCGTGCCGATACCGGTCCTTCTCATTCTCTTTCTGCTTCGCGGCTGCACGTGATCCGGATCGCGTGCTTTTTGTTTTTTTGTTCCGCGCTGCATGCGGAGGAGCATTTTTCAGGCCAACTTTTGAAAGAGTTGAACGCGGCGCGCATGGACCCGCGGAGTTTCATTTCCACGCTGGAGAAGATGCTGCCGCTTTTTTCGGATAAAAGCTTCCGACTGGAGAAAGGCGTTTTTCTGGAAACGCACGAGGGCGCTGGCGCGGTCGAGGAGGCGATTGATTTTTTACGAAAACAGGAGCCTTTGGAGCCGTTTCGGATGAGCGCGGGGCTCAGTCATGCGGCATTGGATCATGCGCGCGACCTGGAACGCGGAGGCACGGGTCACAAGGGGAGCGATGGAAGCCAGCCCTGGGACCGTGCGCAGCGTTATGGCGAATGGATCGGCCAGATGGCTGAAAACATCCATTACGGCACGACTTCACCTCGCGGCGTGGTGGTTTCATGGATTGTGGACGATGGCATTCGGAATCGGGGGCACCGTAAAAATCTTTTTACGCCGGATTATCGAAAGGTGGGGATTGCCTCGGCGTCCCATCCCGAATTTGGCAGCGTCTATGTGCTGGATCTGGCGGGAGACTTTCAAGAGAGGCATTGATCGACGGTCGTGCCGATCGCATCTCCGACTCGACGCCTGGGTCACCTGATTTTCAGGAACAAACTTCCTGAAGTTTGCGACGAACCGCTTCGTGTCTGCTGCGAAGTCCGAGGATCTGCTTGAAATAAAAGTCCATCTGCGCGGTGGTTTCCGCGTGGTAGGCCTTCTTTTTTAAGTTTTCGATCTCACTTGCCCAAAGGCGAAGCTGGTCCTGATTTTCTTGTGCTTCCATAAAGAATGATTTCAAGCGGCGCGGCGCGCGCCCGTTGCCACGAGCAGGACGCCGCCTGCCAGTGCAAGGCCGCCGAGAATGGGCGGCAGGGGAATGGTTTCCTGTTTTTCCGTCGTCGCGTGGATGGGTCCGATATCCAGGACTTTTTCACGTTTCGTGTACGTGATGCCTTGATACGTAAACGCCAGCACGCCGAGTACGATGAGAAAAATGCCGATAATGGTGGAGGATTTCATAAATTTCTTTTTTAAACCACGGGTCTTCCCTGGATGATGCGAATCAGAAGCGTCACGATCGCAAGGACGAGAAGCAGGTGGATGAAGCCGCCGAGCGTGTAGGAACTCACGACGCCCAAAAGCCAGAGCACCATCAAAATGATAAAAATAGTCCACAACATAAATTTCCTTTTCTTTTCTTAACCTAAACGCAGGCTGTTCGGCTGGCTACCTGATCTTCCCCCCAAGGAATCCACCGGCTCCAACTAGGGGTTTTCCTGCACCGACATGACTTCGAGCAGCGCGGACTTGAGGGTTTCCACAGAGAAGGGTTTTTGGAGAAAACGCGCGTTGGGAAAATCGTTCTTTTGAAAAATAGCGGAGGAAAAGCCGGACATGAAAATCACGTTCATCTCCGGTTTGAGCGCCAGGATTTTATGCGCCAGTTCGTGGCCGTCCATGTAGGGCATCATCATGTCCGTCACGAGCGCGCAAATGTTCTGCCTGTGTTCGTGAAAAATCTGAAGCGCTTCGGCCCCGTGGCTGGCCGTGTAGACCGTCATTCCCGATTCGCGGAGCACATCGCTCAGCATGGAACGAATGTACTCTTCATCGTCGGCGATAAGGACGGCTGGCGCTCTCCGCTCCGTCGCGGAATTTGAAAGGAGCAGTCGTCCATTTTGAAGAGGGGTCCGGAACCTCAGCTTGGAATGCGAGCGCATGCAATACCTTAACACGAAAGGAGATGCCGCGCTAAAGGGGACCTCCCTGTATCCAGCATGGGGAAAGACGATAAAAAAAGCCGGGGCAAAGGCCCCGGCTTTTTTGAATTTTAATTTTTAGAAGACGTACTTCACACCGGTGCGGACCAGATTGAAGTCGTTCTGACCATCGACCCAGACATGGCGGCCATCGGCAAAGACGCCCCAGTTCGGGTTGAAACGATATTCCAAACCGCCACCCGCGTGGAGGCTTGCATTATCCTGATTGGCGAAATGTCCGCCGCCGCCGGCAAAGACATAGGGAGCGAGGTGGAGGCTCTCGATGGGATAACGACCGATCACGCTTCCGGAAACGGAGCTGATCACATCGCGACTCGGGCCGTCGCCGCCCCACCAGTAACCTTCCAGGCCGATGCCGAGGTACTTGGTGAAGAAGTGCTCCACGCCCACGCCGCCGCCGAAGCCGTCACGATAACGACCCCTATCGGTGTCGGCATAAGTGCCGAAGATGTCGACTGAAGTTTCGTTTTCGGCGAAGAGAATGCTTTTCTCCATGTTATAATTGCGCGTGTCCGTGGTGCGGGCACGTCGCGTGTAGGTGGTGCGTTCTCCAACGTCCGCCCACAGTGTGGCGGTGGCGAGCAGGGCCGCGGTCGCGGCCAGGATCAGTTTTTTCATGGGTTACTCCTTGTTGTTGAATTAATGCCGGCTTGCGGCAATTTCGGTTTCTTTTTCTGTTTGGTTTTCGACGCCTGACTCCGAAGCTGTCGCAATGTCGTGGGCGCCGACTTGTTCAAAAATCTCCTTCGCCCGGCGGGATTCATCATGATTTTCCGAATGGACGGAAATCAGAATGTTTCCCTGACGGATTTTTCCCTCGTAACGTTTGGCTTCGTATTCCGGAATGCCCATGCCCACGAGTGAGCCGGTGATTCCGCCGAGGGCCGCGCCGACGGCCGCTCCGCTGAGCGCCGCCATGATGGGGCCCGCCGCGATGAAAGGGCCGACACCGGGAATGGCGAGCGCGCCCACGCCGGCGAGCCATCCCAGGGCGCCACCGAGAACACCGCCCGCGCTGCCGCCGGTGGTGGCTCCCTCAGGGGCCTTCGTGTGTTGTTCGTGCGCCATGTCCTTCGTTCCGGATTTGTCCGGGAAGAGGATGGAGATGTCGTTGTTGGAAAAACCGGCGGCCTTGAGCTGCGTGACGATGGCTTCGGCCTGGGTTCCGGATGTGGCAATGCAAAATACGGCTTTGGACATAAAATTCCTTTTTAATTTAGTAATGGTTAACGGGATTGTTCCGTGGTGATTTCAAGCTGGTTATCGATTTTCTTCACGCCCTGGACTTTTTTGGCGGCGGCGACGACATCGCGACGTTCGTTTTCGCTCCGCACGGGGCCGCGCAACGTCACTTTTCCATCGCGGACGATGACCTTGATGTTTTTGGCGTAGGTGGAAAGGGACTCGTCCTTCACGAGTTTCTGTCGGATTTGCTGGACGATCGTCCTGTCCGCCTCAGTTTCCTCCTGATCGGTGGGCGTCAGAGTCAAATGATCGCGATCACGGACATTTTTCCCCGTATTATCAGGAGGGACATTGCGATCGTTGTCCTTGGAATCATCGGTTGCCGCATAGATGCAAAGCGGCATCGACGCGGCGAGCAGGATTGAAAATATTTTTTTCATGGAAAGAGTATTTGTGGTTACCGCAAGAGCATCTCACAGGGAAGCGGGGCTCGAAACGGGGCGACGGCCCTTTTATCGAGGGGGGAATTTCTCGGAATTCCTCTGGGGAAAATCCTGATTCCCGGCCGCCCGGTTTTGGCAGCCTGCTAGACAGCAGCTGAACGGATCTGACGGGCCTTGTAACTGGTGTACCCAAACCAAAGGCCGAAAAAGAGCAGGAGCATGAGGGTGGCGCCGATCAGCGCGCCTCCGGTCGTTTGCAATGTCTTCTCGAGGACGAGATAAAAATCGCCCGCGAGTCCCAGCGCAAGCGGCACCATGGCGGCCAGCAACATGATGCTGGCAAGCCGGTGGAAGGATTCGCTGTCTTCGCCGCGTTCGACGATGCGGTGATAGGCGGCGGGCGTCATGAGAAGGATCATGCTCAACGCCACGCAGCTCAGGCTGATGACATGAATCATTTTGGATGTCTCCGGAAGTTTTTCAAAACCCTGCATGAGGACGGCGATGAATTGAAACCCCAGAAGTGTCTGCACGCCCGGCAGCACCACACGCGTTTCCGTGAGAACCTGCTTCACCCGCGTCTCCAGGGGCGTGTTGTGTTGATGTTCCTCGTGGGGCTTTTTCATCTTCCTTTTTTTCAGGGGGACGAATCCATACCAGAAACCGAGCGCAACAAGAGAGGTGGCTCCCGCCATGACGATGCCCTTCGTGGCGTTGAAAAGTTTTTCGCCCACCAGGAACATGTCCAATCCCAGGGCGATCGCAAATGGAAAAAGACCGAGGCACATGATGGACGTCACGTAATCATGCATGTCGTTGTTGTCATTTCCGAAATGGACGATGCGATGGTACGCCGCGGGCGACATGAACAGGGCGAGGGCGAGAAGCAGGAGCGAAAGGCCGATGAGCTTCAGGATCTGCGTATGAAATGGAAGGCTTTCGAAGCCATTCTCAAGAGCGGAACGGAATTGAAGCCCGACCAGAACCTGAGTTCCCAGAACGAGAATGCGACTTTCATCGAGGGCGTTTTGAACTTTGCTGAAAATATTGCTCATGAACCGGCTGGTTGAAAAACCATATCACAGTTTTTCAGCAGCCTGCTGAACCCGGATTGGTGGCGCTGATCGGTTTCGATCATGCGCGTGTCGACGTCAAATCCTTCTGAAGACGGATGCCGGACGGCGTCCGTTCAGTTTCATCCAAAAAGAGCTGCTGTGGTTTTGCGAGTTGGAGACGTCCGGGGTCAGACGCGTCGGCGGGAGCGTTTCCATTCTCCATCATCCGAGCGCGAGGAGGCCGTCATGCGTACAAGTTCACGCTCCTCGGGTACATAATCGTGGTCGAACTCACTTGCGGGAACCACTCGATGGCGCAGGGAAGCAGCCTGGGATGGCGACCGGAGAAGAGCGCGTTCGACAGCCGCATCCTGCGGCCCGGGCAACGCGCGTTTTCCGGAAGTTTTGTGCGTGCTTTTCATTTCAAAAATCGTGTCGCTGAGGACGATGTTTTTTGGATTGCATCCAGCCACTGCTCCGCACGTCTTCTTCGTGGCTGTGGCGGTTATGATGCCTGAAATTCAGATGATACTGCAACTCGATTTCATCGGGCTCATCCAACATGCGGGCATTGCGATCAGGGGCGATCATTTTCGAGGCGCGGTCTTTTTCTTTCATGGTCCTATGGGTCCTTTCTAGTAGTTAAAATGCAGGTCAATGGGTGCAAGTGAGAACATTGGAAGAAATTTCCAAGTCCGGGGACGAAAGACTTTTGAGTATCCATTGGAAGCAATTTCCAGGGCTACTTCAGCATCTCATGCGTTTCGAAAAGCGAAAAGCGGGGCGGAGCCTGTTCTTCCCATCGGGGATTGGATGACGGGTTCGATAGGGGCCGCTCAGCCATTGATAACCTCCCTGCCATTGGGATGCAAGATCGGACCTGTCATCCAGGCGTCGTCGTCGTCGGCCCGAAAAACATAGCTCGCGCGACTTCTTCGAGTTTTCCGCTACCCTGTTGTTTCATGCGTGAGCTCCCAGGGTTTCAGAAGGGTCGGGATAGATGGGGTGGCGCAAATCGTGACCTTCGCTGGCCCGGGAATGTTCGTCACCATAAACCTTCGCCAGCTCCGCGCCAAAAAGCAGGATCTGGCTCGAATAATAGACCCAGACCAGCAGGACGACGAATGAACCCGCCGCGCCGTAGGAGGAGCTGAGGGCGCTGTTGCCGAGGTACCAACCAATGATCGATTTGCCGCCGGTGAAGAGAAAGGAGGTCAAAAAAGCGGCAGGCCAGACTTCATGCCACGAAACTTTCGTTTGCGGCAAAAATTTGAAAATCATCGCGAACAAAAGGGTGATGAGAAAAAAGGAAACCGCCACATTCAGGATTTTCCAAAAGAGCGTGACGGTGAAAATGGTGCCCATCATTTTTCCCGCCGCGGCCAGCGCCGCGCTGAAGAGGAGGGAAACGAGAAGAAGGAATCCGATGCCAAGCACCATGGTGAAGAATCGAAAGCGATTTTTGAGAAGATCCCACAGGTTGAAATGGTCGCTTACGGGTGTTTTCCAAATGATGTTCAACGCCGCCTGAAGCTCTCCGAAAACGCCGGAAGCGCCGATGAAGAGGGTGCCAATGCCAAGAAGCGTGGCGAGAAAGCCCGGCGCCGGTTCGCGCGCGTGACGAAGAAGATTTTCGACGGCTTGTGCGCCATCCTTGCCAATCAAGCCTCTCAGCTCGTCAACGATCTGTCCGCGCGCGGCGTCATGACCAAAAATCAAACCGGAGAGAGAGACGGCAATGACCAGAAGCGGCGCGATGGAGAAGACAGTATAGTAGGCGATCGCGGCGCCGAGTCGGGGCGCCTTGTCGCGGTTCCATGCGACCGCCGCGGCACGCAGGCGTGAGGCAAATATTCGAATCCGGGTTCGAAGCGATGATGCGAATGCCTCCCGCCTGCGTTCCATGTCAGCATCAGGAGAGGCTATACATGTGTTTCAGCCGCTGAAAAGCCGCGGGAGAAACACTTCGCCCGAGCGGCGTAATGGTGAGCTTTAATGTTGCACCGTCGCCATTGGATTCCATGGCGCGACGGGCACGACGCGTTTCGCCTTTTTTCCACCCATGTCCCGGGCGGAAAGGAGCGTCCTGCTTTTTCTGGGTTCTGGAGGTTAAGAGGCTGTCGTTTTCGATAATCATAATTTTTTGATGGGGGTTGATGCGCGAAATAGCTTTCGCTGCATGTCCACTATAAATCCGATTGCAGAGCCGTCCATCAGGCCGCCTCCCTGTTTGTCGGGGTCTGAAAATTCAGACGTCGGATATCGGTGAATACCCCATGATCCGGGCGAACAGACTTAGAAAAAAATCCGCGCATGATGCCGCGCGCGATCGTTGACCAGCAGCAATTCGGCGGTCTCCGCGCCTTCGACCTCGATCTTGCCGCGCTTGGATGCGTCCCCGGCCTTCAAAAATTCCAATTCATAAGGCGTGTCCTGATAACGCCAGTGAATGACGAAGCGTTTCCAGGTTTCGGGGACGCATGGATTGAAGTGAAGGGTTTCGCCTCGCTGCTGAAAGCCGAGAAGGCTTTCAATAATGAGACGATACATCCAGCCTGCCGAGCCCGTGTACCATGTCCATCCCCCGCGACCCGTGTGCGGCGCCGCGCCATAGACGTCGGCGCACATGACATACGGTTCCACCCGGTAAAGTTCGACGGCGGTCGGCGTGGCGGCATGAAGAATCGGGTTGATGAGCGAGAAAAGTTCCCAGGCGCGCCGGCGGTCGCCCAGCCGCGCGAAGGCGAGCACCGTCCAGATCGCCGCATGCGTGTATTGCCCGCCGTTTTCGCGCACGCCGGGCACATAACCCTTGATATAACCCGGATTCAGCGGCGAACGGTCGAAGGGAGGATCGAAAAGAAGAATGAGCTTTGAATCGCGCTTCACGAGCCGGCGGTCGACCTCGATCATCGCTTCGGCGGCGCGCGTTGGATCGCTGGCGCCCGAAATCACCGCCCAGCTTTGAGGAAGGGAATCGATCTGGCATTCCGGACTCGAGGCGGAGCCAATGGCTTCGCCGTTGTCGAAATAAGCGCGCCGATACCAATGGCCGTCCCACGCGTTTTCCTCCAGATGGCGCTGAATGCGCGCGGCTTCATCCTGGCATTCCCGCGCGAACGAAACGTCGCCCCGCCGTTCCGCCACGCGAACAAATTGATGAAGAACATCGCAGAGGAAAAAACCGAGCCAGACGCTTTCGCCCTTGCCGTCCTTGCCGATCAGATTCATGCCGTCGTTCCAGTCGCCGCACCCGATCAGCGGCAGGCCGTGCGCGCCATATTTGAATCCGTTGCGGATCGCGCGCGCGCAATGTTCGTAAAGCGTGGCCGTTTCCGCGGAAATCTGCGGCAGATCGTAATTCGATTCCTCCTCCGGACGGAGCAGGCGGCTTTCCAGGAATGGAAGGGATTCGTCGAGAACGCGCATGTCGCCGGTTTTTTCGACGTAATGCGCCGTGACAAACGGCAGCCAGAGGTAGTCGTCGGAGAAATGCGTGCGCACGCCGCGTCCCGAGGGCGGATGCCACCAATGCTGCACGTCGCCTTCGCGGAACTGGCGCCGTGCGGCCCGAACGATCTGCTCGCGCGCCAGACGCGGTTCGGAATAAACAAGCGCCATCACATCCTGCAACTGATCGCGGAAACCGTAAGCGCCGCCGGACTGATAATAACCCGACCGCGCCCAGAGTCGGGAAACCTGCGTTTGATAGAGAAGCCAGCCGTTGGCGAGGAGATCGAGCGCCGGATCGGGGGTCTCGACGCGCAACGCTCCAAGCGTCTCGTTCCAGTAAATCCAGATCGATTCCAGCGTCTCCCGCGCCGCGTGCGGGCCGCGAAAGCGCCGGATCAAATGGCGCGCCTCTGCCGTGGTCGAGGCGCAGCCGAGGAGAAAGATGACTTCGCGCGTTTCATTGTGCGCGAGGTCGAAGCGGGTCTGCACGGCGCCGCAGGGGTCGAGCCCCGCGCCGGTTTTCCCTGACAGCCGGATGTTTTTCATCGCTGCGGGTGAGGAAAGTGGATTGTTGCGACCAATGAATTCCGTGCGGTCGCCCGTGAATGTTTTGACGATCTCGCTCGCGTCGAGAAAGGCGACGCGTCCCGGGAAATCGCCGTTGAAGGCATTGCGCGCGAAGAGCGCGCCGGTTTCGACATCCAGTTCCGTGACGACGTGCAGCGCGTTTTTTTCGCGCAACGCACCCAGCACCCATTCGACGTAGGCGGTCGCGGTGAGTGATCGCGCGCTTCCGGAGCGGTTTCGCAATTTGAGGACGCCAAACTTCACGGGCGCGTCGGGCGCCACATAGACGTTCAATTCCGAGCGGATGCCCTGCTCCTCGTGTTCAAAGACGCTGTAGCCGAATCCATGGCGCACGCGATAGGAGCCTTCGCCGCGCGCGGGCTTTGGGGTGGGGGACCAGAAGCGTCCGGTCGTCTCATCGCGAATGTAGAACGCCTCGCCACTCGTGTCGCAGAGGGGATCATTGTACCAGGGCGTGAGACGGAACTCGTGGCTGTTTTCCATCCACGTGTAGGCGCCGCCACTTTCGGAGATCACGGTGCCGAAGGTGGGATTGGCGAGGACGTTGCACCATGGCGCGGGCGTGGTTTTGTCGCGCGCGAGCTGGATGATGTATTCGCGTCCATCCGGAGTGAATCCGCCATAGCCATTCGAATAAATGAGTTCCGGCTGTGTCCGCGGCTCGGGTGGAATGTCGAAGGTGCGTGTTTTCACGGGCACGAGCGCGGTGGACGCGAATTCCACGCGCGAACGCCGTTCCTCCTGGTCAAGCAGCGATTCCATTTCATCCGTCAACACAATGCGCGCCGTGGATTGGAGCAGGACGCGATCTTCGGGGGGGATTTGTTCCATGCGCCGCACGAAAATTCCGCCCGGCTTGTCGACGAGCTGGCCTTCAATGCCCGCGCTGACGAGTTGGACGATTTCCTCATGCAACGTCTGCCGGTAGAGGGAATCGTCCTCGTTCAGAATGACGAGATCGACCGTGAGGCCTTTGAGCCTCCAATAGGCGTGGGCCTGGACGGCCTGTTTCACGAGATCGATGCGCGCGCGGCGTGTGATGCGAAGCAGCACGATGGGATGATCGCCGGAAATGCCGTGCGTCCAGAGGCTGGTTTGCGCGCGATTATTTTTTCCGATGAGCGCCGGGTCCGCGCGCCAGTTTGGATTGGCGTAAATCAATGCGCTCGCGAGTCTGCCGTACATCTGGGCGTCCGCCTCGCTGGCGTTGAGATGGCGCAGCACGACCTGGCTGTGGGTCCACGCGAGCTCGCCCACGCGGTCGCCAAGCACGGGATCGGAATATTTTTCGACCATTTTGAGCGCGTTTTCGCGCGAGTCGGTGATGCCGAGATAGATGTCGACGGTTGCGGTTTCGTCGGGCTCCAGCAAAAGCGTGCGCCGGATGGAGATGCAGGGATCGAGCACGGATCCGCTGGTGCCGGAAAGTTTTGCGGTTTGCATTGCGGCGGGAGAATCGGGACCCCGCGTCCGGCCGAGAAAACGGGCGCGGTCGGTTTCAAAGGACGGTTTGCCGAGTTCTTTTCCGTGCGGAACGGTCAGATGATAAAGCCACATGGGATGCTCCTGCTCGGAACGCGCGCGCCGGGTGCAGAGAAGCGCCTGGCGGGAGGACTCAAATTCCGTCTGGACGAAAAGATTGCTGAAGGACGGATGCGCCAGATCGGCGTCGCGCGGGGCGAGGACGACTTCGGCGAACGTGGTGAGCTCGATCATACGCGGTTTGCGCGAGTGATTGGTCAGGGTGACGCGCCGCAGTTCGACGTCATCTTCCGATGAGACGCAGACATCGGCATGCACGAAGACGTCGTTGCTTTTCGAGCGGAATTCCGCGCGGCCCTGCGTAAAAACGGTTTCGTCGAATTTGCACGCGCGCAGCGTGGGTTGAAAGGCGGGCGACCAGAATTGGCCCGTCTCGATGTCCCGGAGATAGCAGAACATTCCCCATGAATCGCGCGTCGCGTCCTCGCGCCAGCGCGTGAGGCAGAGGTCGTTCCACCGGCTGTAGCCGCCGCCGGTGTGCGTGATGGCCACGTGGTATCTTCCGTTTGAAAGCAGATGCGTCTCCGGACGCGTCAGGTTCGGATTGGTAAAAATACGAAGAAGGTTGGCCGGCTTCGCCTTGGAAACGGGAGGCGCGTTCGCCTCCACCTGGTTGGGATACGCGACACCGATTTCCGTCGGGAGCCTCTCCTGAAGCAACAGGGTGAACGTCCGTAATTCCGGATCGGCCATGAATCGCCGCTGCATGGGCCGTTCGAGAAGAAGATGGCCGATGGAAAGAAGCGTCATGCCCTGATGATGTGCCATGAAGGAGCGCACGGTGGCGCTGGTTTGTCCGGGCGGCATGCGCGACGGCGTGTAATCGATGGCTTCGTAAAGTCCGTACAATCCCTCATGGCCGTGTTTGCTCAGGCGTTGAAGATTGCGGCATGCGCTTTCCGGCTCGACCATGAGGCCCATGGCGGAGGCGTAGGGAGCGATCACGAGGTCGTCGTCGAGACCGCGCTTGAATCCCAGTCCCGGCACGCCGAAGGCGCGGTATTGGTAATTCATCCAGGCGTCGGTCAGATAAAAGCCGGATTCGGAAATGCCCCACGGCACGCCGCGTTGCCTGGCATAATCGATCTGGCGCTGCACCACGCCTTTGTAGGTGCGGTCGAGAATCGTGTCCGGATAGGTGGGCATCACCAGCAGCGGCATCAAATATTCGAACATAGAGCCGCTCCAGGAGAGGAGCATCGGCGTATTTTTATAGAAGGTGAGTAGCCGTCCGAGAACGAACCAATGTTCGTGCGAAACTTGATTGCGCGCGATCGCGAAGAAGCTGCCCAGCCGCGCCTCCGACGCGAGAAGATCGTAGCAGCCGGTGTCCAGTTTTCGCTCGCTGAGATTGTATCCGATCGAGAAGAGGCGTTGTTGCTCGTTGTAGAGAAAGGAAAAATCCATCTCGGAAAACGCGCTGCATTGGTCGGCCATTTTATGCATCGAAAGCAGATGCATCCGGGCGCGGCCCGCCGCTTCCGTGATCCGCCGCCGCCATTCGCCGGCTTCCCCCTTCACCTCCGGCAAATTTTCGTCGAGTTTGGAGATTTCCTGCAATGTGGGAATCGCGGGAAGACGGCGCACGGCTTCCACGATTTCATGTTCTTCGTTTTGGATCGTCTGGAATTCGGGCAGCACCCATGGCGCCAGCGTGGTGAGTGCGGAAAGATGATCCTGACAGGAGTCGACGAGGCAGCGGCGCCACATCTGGATCGCAGGCGTCGCACTCGTGGGGATGGAGGAGATCAGATGCTCGACCAGTTTTGAAAACTGGCTGAGAAATTCGTAGAGCGACTGGATGGAAACGGGAGATGCCGTCTGCGATTCCAAAAGTTGGTGGGCGCGCATTTTCAACTCGGGCGAAAGCGCGTTGACGCCGGCGTGATCGAGAAAGATATCCAGCGTGTCCCTCAATCCGTCCACCGCTTGGATGCTCGCAATGGGCGCTTTTTCGAGCTCGCAAATACCGCTGCGCAACGTGACGAGGTGCGCGGCGAGATTGCCGCTGTCGACCATGGAAATATAAAGCGGATAGAGCGGCTTCAGCGAGCGCGTATCGTACCAATTGTAGAAATGTCCTCGGTAGCGCTCGAGTTTGGACATGCTTTCGAGCGTCAATTCGGTGCGTTGAAGAAGCTTTGGCAGGGAGAGATATCCGAAGTCGTAGGCATTCAGGCTGGTGAGCAGGCCGAGCCCCATGTTGGTGGGCGATGTGCGGGAGGCCAGGCGCGTGACCGGATGCTCCTGAAAATTGTCGGGTGCCAGCCAGTTTTCCTCCGGGCCGGCGAAAGTTTCGAAAAACGCCCACGTTTTTCGCGCCAGCTTTCGAAGATAATGACGTTGTTCGGGCGCGAGGAAAAAGGCGGGAGGACAGATGGGAAGGCTGAGCGCCCAGGCCACGAGAGGAGAAGCCGTCCAGAGTCCCCAGAGCAACAGATCAAGGGGCATCCACGCATTTCCACTGAAAAACTTCCAGAGGACGAGCAGGGTTCCCACGGCGGGAGCGATCCACATCGTGCGATAAAAGGCGGAAAGATCGCCGCGCATGCGTCGTTCCGCCTCGCCGGCGGTTTCCCACGAGAGCAGGTTTCGGCGGCTGATCCAGATGCGGTGTCCCGTGCGGATCATGGCGTCGAGGCAAAGATAGGCCTCATAAGGCAGCACCAGGATGGCGAAGAGGGCTTGTGCGATTTGCTGCGCGATGGTGATGGGCGCGCCGCGAACCTGCAGCTTGAACGGGATTTTGCGCGACCGGCGGGCCAGCGTTGTCAGGGTGAGAAAGATCGGATGGATCAGCAGGATGAGCAGGACGAAGGAAGTGACTGCCCGATGTTCGCCCACGAAGGCGAACCAGTTTAAAAGAAGAAGAAGCATGAGCGCGGGCGGAATGAGACTGCGCCGCAAATTGTCAAAAATCTTCCAGCGCGAAAGCGCGCTCAGGGAATTTGTCACGCGTGCGCCTGAAGTGGAGGGGACTTTTCCAAAGATCCAGGGCAGAATCTGCCAGTCGCCGCGCATCCAGCGGTGCCGGCGGCTTGTGTCGACGGTGTAGCGGCTCGGATGTTTTTCGTAGAGAAGCACGTCGCTGACAAATCCCGATCGCGCATAGCAGGATTCGATCAGGTCATGGCTCAGGATCCGGTTTTCCGGAAAACGTCCGGAAAGCGCCTTTTCGAACGCGTCGATATCATAAATCCCTTTTCCAATGAACGACCCGGCCTGGAAGAGATCCTGATACACATCAGATACGGCACGCGTATAAGGATCGAAGCCTGGATCGCCGACATAAAGCTGCACGTAAAGGGACCGGCTGGCCTCCGGGAGACTGATGCCGACGCGCGGTTGCAGGATGGTGTAACCGTCGGTGATGCAACCGTTCTGCGAATCGAAGCGGGGGCGGTTGAGCACGTGACTGAGCGTGCCAACCAATTCGCGCGCCACGCCGTAAGGCAGCTCCGTGTCGGTGTCGAGCGTGATGACGTAGCGCATCTGAAGCAGGATGCAGAGATCGCCGACGACCGTTGAAAAATTTTCGCGTCCCCGGCCTCGCAAAAGGGCGTTGAACTCCATTAATTTTCCACGCTTGCGCTCGTAACCCATCCATAATTGTTCCGTCGTGTTCCAGCGGCGCGGCCGGTGAAAGAGATAGAAAATCCGATTCTGATCGGAGCCGTATTTGCGGTTGAGCGCGCGCACGCCTTCCTCGGCATCGCGCAACGCCGCGGCATCTTCAGGAAGTTCCTCATGTGCGGCGTCCGTAAAATCCGTCAAAAGCGCGAAATGAAGATAAGGATCGCGATTGGCGAGATATCGCATCTCCAGTCCCGTGATGAGATTCTGCGCGGTCTTCGGACTGTCCAGCATGGTGGGAATCACGACCATGGTGCGGCATTCCGGTGGCAGACCTTCGGAATAATCCATGCGGGGGAGGAGGGCGGGTTTGACGAAAAGCGCGGCGCACCAGTTCACAAAGCTGACCACGGGATAACTCACGCTGATCAGGGTCAGCAGCCAGAGCGCCGTCTGCCATGCGGCGCCAAGCTGGAAGAACCCGCACCATTTCATGAAGACCACGCCCATAAGAAAAGTGAAGAGGAGAACGCTGCCCAGATAGGTTTCGAAACGGCGCGCGTTCAACATGCGCAGGAGCCGGCGCGTGGCGCTGCGGGGAAGAATTGCGTCTTCGAGTTGCGGCACGCCATGTCCGATCAAATAAAAGCCCACGTGCGCGGCGGGAACGTTGCGCGCAGGGGATGCCGCTTCGTTCGCCAGCGAGACGGCCTTCTGGGCGACGTCCGCTTGCGTGATTTTCGCTTTGCGGGCGAGAAGTTCGACCTCATGCCGGCAGCGGTCGCGGGTCGAAAAATCCATGTGCGGATAAACACCGGCGGGATCGGACTTCAGGACCTTTTCAATGTCGCTGAGGTCTTCGACAAACTCGCCCCAATCCACGCTGCTGAGAAAACGCAGGCTCGTGATGCTGTTGCCGACGGAAACCTGATCGGTGGCCTGATTCAGGCTTTCCATGTGCACGAGTTGTTCGATGCTGTTTCCGTCGGCCGTCAGTTTTTGCTCCACCCATCCGAGCGCGAGTTGCACGGAAGGGGCGTGCCCCTGCAGGCGGCGCCAGAATTCCGCGATGAAGGGGCTCGAGAGCTCGACGTTCGAACGCGCGAAGTCGGAAACCTCCAGGATCAGGTCCATTGGCCTTTCCTCCGCGACCTTCAGGATGCGATCGGCCCAATGGCCGGCGAGGTCGCGCGCGCGCCGGGCGCGGCTCAGATGGACGGCGACGCGGCGGAGATTTTCGATCAACGCCAGCCGCAGCATGATCGGCACGGCCCAAAGTTCGCCAAGCATCAACGACGTGGTTTCCTGGTAGGCCTGGATGAACGCGACCAGATGCTCCATGTCGAGACGTCCATCTGTGTGCGACACGAGCTGGAGCGCGATGTCATAGATGCGCGGAAATCCCGCGGACGGTCCGGTTGCGAGATGGGGAAGCTTGCGGTTGTAGCTTTGCGGAAAATGCAGGTGGGTGATGTGGATCTGCTCCTCGATGAGATAAAAATTATCGAGCAGCCATTCCGCGGCGGGACTGATGTGCCGGTTGTTTTCGATCAGGCCCGTTTTGAGATTGTAAACGCGGAGAAGGTCCTCGTTTTCCGCGAGGCGCGCGAGAAGAACGTTGCTGGGCGCATGAGAGCAAAGCTCATGCTGCGAAGCGATCTGGCGCGCGTGCTTGCGAAGCTGCTCCAGGCTGAAAAGCTCGTCGCGAAGCGGTCGTTCCTCCAGCAGGCGCGTGCCGGATTTCGACGACTTGAAGAGGGAAAATAAAAAGTAGAAGGGTTCAACCAGCATGCTCAACCTCCCTGCATTGAGGGATTGTCAGGAGAGTGCATGAATGCATGGCTCTGAAGGGGGAATGTTTAAAAGCGATCTTTAATCTTATTGAGGATCAGATGGGAAGTGACTTCATCGCCGAAGATGCCGACACGGATTCCGATTTCCGTGAGGTCCTCGGCCTGTTTTTTTAAAGTGATTTGGATGGGACGTTCCCTGATGGAGCGCGCTCTGACCTGCGCGGAACGGGCGCTCTTCTTCTTTTCAGCGGTGGTAAAATGCAGATCCTGAAGCGCGTTTTGAGTCGCGGTCCAGGCGTCGTCAAGCGAGATGGTTTCGATGGTTTTCATGTAAAATTCCTCCCTTACCCTTTCGGGCAAAGGAGGAAAAATCAAACCCGAACGCAGATGGGATCTGCGATCGTGCAATGTCAGTAGTGTCGGATGGTGGTGTCCGTCGTGCTTTCGTAACGTTCAAAGCGGCCGTTGTCATTGTCCAGTCGGGCATAGTGACGCGTGCGGAAGGTGTCACCCTGGTGGGCAATGATCCATTCCGTGCGGTCCACTTGCGCCTGAAGAGGCATGCGTTCGTTATCCGGGAGCTTGCTCGAGAGCAGCTTGAGTTTCGCTTCGCGCAATTCCGCGTCGGTCAGTGGCGGGAAACGGCGTTCGTTGACGAACGTCACGTCTTCACGCGACCAGCGTTCGCTGCGTGCCGTGCGCATATGCCGATGATGATGGTTATAAGGTTTGACGTTATCATCGCTCGTTGTCGAAACCGTCGTTTCCGTGCGATTGACGTCAACTGAAGCGCTGCTGTTCGCATAGGCGCCCGCGTAACTCAGGCTCAAAGCTGCCGAACAGAGCAGCCATATTTTCTTGATGTTCATATTTCCTCCGATGGTTGGTTGGTGGATTGTTAAATCCCTTTTGCACAACCTAAACCCGCCAACCAGCCCCCCACAATCAGGTGATACCCTCCTTCTTTGAATCAGGGATTCCTCTAATGCCCTGGAAACGGGAGACGGCTTTACCGACATCCAAAAATGAATAAAATGAAGAAATGAGACGTCTTAGGGACATGAAGCGCATTTTGACCACGGCCTCATTGCTTGGCTGCGTGCTTTTTTCGAGCCATGCCAGCTCGGTTTATATCAATGTCGGCTATGGAAGCAGCACCATCCCCTCCTATTATACGACGCCCCGGCCTTTTCCTTCGTGCGCCCCCACCGTGGCTTATGGTTATTCCAATCATCCCGTGGTGACATCCGGCCGGTGCATTTCCATCGTGCAGCCCGCGGCGCCCTGTGTGGTGACCCCGCGTCCTCCGATTGTCTGCGCCCCGACCTATATCGTACCGACGAGCGCGGTGCTTGATACGACGCCTTTGCCCAACAGCAGTTTCAATCCCTCGTCGACGCGCAATTTCGAACAGCTCGGCGGCGATTGGGCGCACGATCTGCGCCAGGACATCGTCACGTGGGACGCCTTCGTCGATTTTCTGAAGCAACACGTGGTGTCCGCGTTTTCATCGGACCGCGAAAGTTTTCGCATCGGATTTATCCGGACCTACGGAGTGAATGCGGTGTCGGCGTGGAACAAGGCGTGGGACGACGCGGTCAATTTGTAGCAGCCTGCCTGCGGGCTTATTTGCCGCGCATCTGCTCCATGGCGACGTGGGCGAGCTGCTGAGCCTTGACGATCTGATCGGGCGTCATTTTTTGCGCGAGTTGTTCGCGATTCGATGCAGCCACGTCCTTTCCGCCCGCCGCGCTGAGCGTGTACCATTTGTATGCCTCGACGTTGTCCTGCACGACGCCGAGGCCCTGCTCATAAAGCAGCCCGAGATTGCGCTGGGCGAGGGGATGTCCTTTTTCCGCGGCTTTTAAATACCATTTGGCGGCTTCCGCGGGGTCCCGGGGCGCGCCCTGGCCGCCATCGAAACAACACGCGAGATTGTAGGCGGCATTAATGTCGCCCTGCTGCGCGGCGCGCTGGAACCATTCAAAGGCCGCGTTCAGGCTCTTTTCCACGCCATCGCCCATCGCATAACAAAGCGCGAGACCCTGCTGCGCGGGGACGTTGCCCTGTTCCGCCGCCTTGGAGAGCCATTTGAAAGCGAGCGCCGGATTTTTTTCCACGTGGTCGCCCATCTGATACATCGCGCCCAATGTGGCCTGCGCCAGCGCGTTGCCATGTTCCGCGGCCTGCAGAAGATATTCCTTTGCCTTCTTCGGGTCCGCCGCGACACCCAAGCCGTATTTGTAGCTGATGCCGAGATTGCACGCGGCATTCACATCGCCCTGTTCCGCGGCGGCCTTGAACCAGCGCACGGCTTCCTCCGGATTTTTCGCGACGCCGCGGCCTTCGGAATAAATGAAGCCCAGCATCGATTGCGCTGGGATGGAA
>Ga0207107_1092_pt1 | contig 21290 bp, 19 predicted proteins | sample Alteio_BWMinHeat_75_FD_153555 | JGI IMG/M metagenome (GOLD analysis project Ga0207107, IMG submission 153555) | Enriched cells from forest soil in Barre Woods Harvard Forest LTER site, Petersham, Massachusetts, United States -... | ecosystem: Environmental > Terrestrial > Soil > Temperate forest >... | reverse complement strand
GCGATGGCGCTATGGGAGCCGGGTAGCAGGCTCCCTACATGGACCCGGAGGACGCGCCTATCGAATCCATGATGAAAAAAAGACCAACTTGGCGCTATAATCCGCCCTTTGTTAGAGTGACGATCGAATCTCCTTGAAGCGCGGCGGTCCAGTGCGTTAGCGCTGGTCTTAGAAATATGGCGAACGGGCGCGGGACGTATCGCGCCACGATACTTTTCGCAGCGGTTTCGGGCGAAGAGCAGGGCCTGCTGGGCAGCACGCATCTGGTGGATTGGGTGAAGCAGCAGGGCTACACCGCTGGCGGAATGCTGGACGACGACATTGTGGGCGCCGATCCTGCCGCCGGGGCGCCGCATCGCGTGCGGTTGTTTTCGGGAAATGGGGAAATCGATGATGCGGACTCGCCTTCGCGGGAATTGGCGCGGGCGGTGGAAGAGATTGACGGGCGCGGGGCCATTCGAATGATTTTCCGCGTGGACCGCTATGGGCGCGGCGGAGATCACTACCCGTTCTACAAGGCCGGGCTGCCCGCGGTGCGCTTTACCGAGCCGCTGGAAGATTACAACCACCAGCATCAAACTCCGCGCACGGAGAACGGAATTGAGTACGGTGATTTCGAAAAGTATCTGAATTTTGCGTTCATGGGCGACGTGGCGCTAGACAACGCCGAAGCGCTGCGCCAATTGGCGTTGGCTTCCGCGCCGCCGGCGAATGCAAAACTGACCGGCGCGGTGACACCGGATGCGAAAGTATCTTGGTCGGCTGACGAGGACCCCGAGCGCGCGGGATTCGAGATTCTGTGGCGCGAGACCAGCGACCCGCGCTGGCAAGTCTACGATTTTGCAACGACGCCCGGCGAAACGGTCTTGAAGGGTGTCTCGACCGACCATCATTTTTTTGCCGTGCGTTCCGTCGGCAAGAATGGCGCACGTTCCATCGCCGTACCCACGGAGATCGAACGCCGCCCGCCGCCGCTGCCCAGCGCCCCGAAACAGTGAGTCCACGCAGAGAACTTCCAACGAGTCACGCTAGTTCAGATTTTGCCGAGTAGGGGCGCAGCATGCTGCGCCCCTACACCGGAAGGTGCTGCCGCGAAGAATGCCGGTCAGTGCGAGGGCGGTGCAACGGGCTGAGCGAAGGTGACGAAGTGCCCGCCGGGGTCCTGCACGCTGAATTCGCGCATCCCGTAGAAAGCCGTTCGAACGGGCATGACGATTTTCACGTCCTTCATGGTGGCGAGGACGGCGTCCAGGTTGTCAACTTCCATGTAGAGATAGGTGGGGCCTTTGCCCGCGGTGGCGGAAACTTCCTTCGGCGCGTCTTTTTCCACGCTGGCGTACGTCTGGTACATCACCTCGGCGGCGCCTTTCTGAAAAGTCACAAAGCCAAGTTTGTTGCCGTCGGGGACTTCGATCGTCTTGGCAAAGCCGAGGCGATCGACCCAGAAGGGGACGACCGGCTCGATCTCCTTGACGAGCAGGACCGGGGTGATTCGTTTGACGTTCATGGATTTGATCTCCTGGGATGAATTGGCGCGAACGGAAGCGAGGGCGAAACCCAAAAAGAGGGCGGTGAAGACCGTGAGCAGGGAGCGCATGGTGGACAATCTCCTTGACAGCCGCACTATTCTAATTTAGTATTCTAAATTAGAATAGTAAATTAGAATAGTGAGGTTAGCGGTTGCAGAAACCAATGTCAAGGAGATTTCTGATGAGCGCCGGAACGTTGACTCAAAAGGAACACGCCAGGACCGCGGACAGGCAGTTAGGGGATCTGATTTCGATCGGGCCGGCGATGCTGCGGGATTTTGAGCTGCTGGGTATTCGCAGCGTCGCGCAACTGGCGAGGCAAAATCCGCAGCAACTCTACGCAAAACTGGGACGTGTGGCGCGTCAACATCAGGATATCTGCGTGCTGGATACTTTTTGTGCGGCGGTGGCGCAGGCGAAGAATCCGCGGCTGCCTGCCGAGAAATGTGAGTGGTGGTATTGGAGCCGGAAGCGTAAGACGGGGAAGAAATGAAGAGAATGGACAACGCAGTGACACACGGACTGCGCCGGGGCAGCCGCCGAGCACTGGGATACCCGGAAAAATCGAGGAGCCGTGCGGAACGGGCCGCAAGAGTGGAGTTGACGACGCCGGACCTGGTGCTGCTGAGTTTGCTGGCGGAGCGGCCGATGCACGGGTATCAAGCAAATGCGGAACTGGAGCGGCGGGAGATTCGAGATTGGGCGAACGTGTCATTTCCGCAAGTCTATTACTCGCTGAAGAAACTGGCGCATGCGGGGCTGATTCGCGCCAGCGAAACCAGTGAACCGGTAGACGGACCGGAGCGCAGCTCTTTTGAAACGACGGAAAAAGGACGTGCGGCGCTCGCGGATGCTTTGGAGCACGAAGGCTGGACCACCCAGAGAGAACACCCGGCTTTTTTGACGTGGATGGCGCTATCGTGGCAGGCGCGGCCGGGAGTCTTTCGAAAGCAGTTGAAGCAGAGACGGAAATTTTTGCTGAAAGAAATCGCGAGAGAAAAGGAAACCCTGCTGTCGATTTACGCCGAGGTCGGCCACAAGTACCACGAAGCGGTATGGATGGTGGGCTTGATGATCGAGCAGATGCGAGCAGAAGTACGATGGACGCACCAATTGGAGCGCGAGTTAGCGCGAAGGGCGCAGGCGCTCTCTCCGCAGTTTGCGGAAGGATTGCCCAAGTGAAGTGGCGCAGTCCGGCAAAGAATCCGTAATCTTTAAAGAATAAGGGCCGCTGCTCCCAAGGCGAGCGGAGGCTTTATGGGAGAGCAGGCTGATTAACAAGTTCTCTGTCGGGTCCTAGGAGGCCGTTCGGGAGGAACCGCGAAAGCAGAAGACGCGAAGCTGCAGGACTTCAGGAATTAGCCTGAAGCAGTGCCCAGGAAAATGAGTGGCAGAAAAGGGGGAGCTTATCGGACTGGGTAACGTATCGATGTGAGGGTAGACCTGGATCAACAAAGAGGCGGCTATTCGTGCTGCAGCGCGAGTATGGGATCAACGCTCAAGGCGCGGCGTGCAGGTTCGAGACTGGCACACATTGCTATACCAAAGAGAAATAGAGAACTCAGTAGGAATGCTGCCGGATTCAAACTATCTTGAAATTGGCTTGATGCCAGACCTGGCGAGAGGTACACCGTGTGCGTTGCGAGGCGACCGACAACGAACGCCGCGGCGCATCCTAGTACCGAACCCAGAAGCGCCAACCGGCAAGTCTCCCCCATGATCAATCCGAGCACATCGCGCCGGTCAGCGCCGAAGGCGATGCGAATCCCCACCTCTTTTCTGCGCTGACTGACGGAATAGCACATGACGCTGTATATCCCTGCGCCTGCCAGCAGAATCGCCAACATCGCCACCAAGCCAATCAGAATTGCCGAAAGGCGTTTGAGCCACAAAGAATCAGCGATGACCTCTGTCATGGATTGCATCTCCTGCACTGGGAGGTCGGCGTCAAAGGCTTGAATCTTCTGTTGAACAATGGGGGCCACCATGGAAGGGTCCGCCTTTGCCCTCAGCATGATCCAAGCGTTGGGCGATTGTACTTGTCGCGAGCACCAAAAGATTTCAGGCAGCGTCTTCTGATCGAGTGCACTCATCTTAAAGTCCGAGGTGACGCCAATGATCTTCGTTTTGGCAAACCACACGGTCACTTCTTTGCCGATGGGATCCTCGTTTGGAAAGAACCTCCGCACGAAGGCCTCATTGACGATAGCGACCTCGGGCGCGCCAAAGTTATCGCGCTCTTCAAAAAAGCGTCCACTGACCAGCTTCACTCGCAATGCACGAAAGTAGTCTGGATTCACCATCTGGGTCCCCGTCTGTGCCTCAAGCGGGGGCTCCTTCCCATTGACCAGTCCGGCAGGGGGCTCTCGGCCCGTGACAAGCACCGGCGAAGGGTTGAAGGCTTGTTTCAGCGGCAGGTTTGCCGCAAAACCTATGGACTCGACACCGGGAATATCGCTCAAGAGCCGCTCAAGTTGCTCGTACAATTTTTCTCTGCGCGTGCCCTGCGCTCCATAAGTGAACTTCCCATAGCTCACTTCTGGAACGGGAATGCGAAAGACCATCAGGTTTTTTGAGTCGAATCCGGGGTCAGCGCGTCGCAGCTTCAGGAAGCTCTCCACCAGCAGCACGCCCAAGATCAGCAGAACCAGCGAGAAGACAAACTCACTCACGATAAATATCTGTCCAAGCCGTCGCTTGCTCGTACCCGCGGAAGAGCCGCGGCCTTCCACTTTCAAAGCATCGTGCGGCCCGCTTCTCGACGTCCGCAGCAGCGGCACAAAGCCGAAGACCAGGCTCGCCACCAGCGTGAGCACACAAACGAAAGCCAGCGCCGCAGGATCGACCTTCACGGAAGAAAGCCTCGGCAGAACTGCCGCCTTAGGCAGGACGGTCAGCAGCCCACGTGTACCCGCGAAAGCCATACCGATTCCCACGATTCCTGCCGCAACGGCGAACACTAGACTTTCCGCTAATAGCTGAAGGACCAGGCGGCCGCGTCCCGCTCCGAGGGCGGTGCGAACGGCAAACTCCTTCTCACGGTCGACCGCTCGCGCCAACACCAGGTTTGCCACATTCACGCAGGCAATCAGCAGCAGCAACGTAACTCCGCCGGCAAGCAGCAACAGCAGCTTCCAGCTGCTCCCGATCAATTGCGCATCCATCGGAACGACGACGCCTCCAACTGAGTCCAGGGTTGGGTGATCCTGCAAAACGCGTGCGGAGATCACGTCCAACTCTCGCTGCGCTTGCTCCCAGGTGACTCCTGGTTTCAGTCTCGCCAGCGCGAACACGCCCCATATGTTGCGGTTATCTTTTTCCGCCTGATCGGCCCAGTGTGGTGTCCAAAGCTCCGGATAGTCCGGCGCCGGGTAGAATCCCGGCGGCATCACGCCGACAATCTCGTAGGATTCGCGGTCCAGAGAGATGCGCCGGCCGATCACTCCTGGATCCCCGCCGAAGCGTTTGATCCACATCGCGTTACTGATCACGACGACGTGCGGGGCGCTTGGTTCGTAGTCGTTGGCTTGCAGCGTGCGTCCGAGCTGCGGGGGTGTTCCAAGCGTCTCGAAAAATTGGTCATAAACGTCTTGCGCTACTACAAGTTCGGCTGGCTTGTTGTCGGTGAGAAGCCTTGACCGCCACCGATAAGCGGTGATGCTTTCAAAGCTGTTGCTTTGCTCGCGCCAGTCAAAAAGGCTTCCAGGACGCGCCGAGCTGAAGTAAGCCTGGTCTCCACGGTGATAGTGTTCGTGGCCTTCCCAGAGGTGAACAAGATTTTCCGGCTGGCGAAATGGTAGTGGGCTGAAGATCACCGCCTTGACGACACTAAAGATGGAAGTTGCGGCGCCGATGCCGAGCGCGAGAGTAAGCACCACGACGGCGGTGAAACCGGGAGACCTGCGCAGCATGCGCAGGCCATACCGCAAGTCCTGCCACCAAGTCTCCACAAGAGACTCCCACCTCGCCGCACGGACGATTTCTTTCGTAAGCTCAAGGTTTCCGAGCTCCAAGCGCGCCTCTCGAACCGCATCCTTGCGGTTCATGCCAGTCTTCATTTTTTCCTCAGCGGCCATCGCGAGGTATGTGCGTACCTCCTCATCCAATTCCTCGTCCATCTGTTCCCTTCGGAACAGCGATCGCAGTCCGCTCACTATGTTTGTTAGCAAGGACATGAATTCCCTTTACGACGCTTGCAAGATTCCGGCGATCGCCGCCACTTGTCTTCCCCATTCTCGTGTTTCGCTCTTGAGCCTCTTTCGTCCGCGATCTGTTAGGGCGTAATACTTTGCGCGCCTGCTATTCTCGGTGGCTTTCCACTCGCTTCTGATCAGGCCATCTCGTTGCAACCGCTGAAAGGCGACAAACAGCGAACCTGCATTGAGGCGGAAAACGCCCTTGCTCATCTGTTCGAGCCGGACGGCGATCCCATATCCGTGCATGGGTTCGAGCGCCAGCGTTTTCAGGATGAGCATGTCCAGAGTGCCTTGGACGAGATCACTCGGCCTGTCTGCCATAGGCTCCTTCCTCCTGACGACCAAGAGGAAGGATACACTTCTCCTACTGATTGTCAAGAGGAGAGCCACGACAGTCTTCACGTTGAGACACAACAGTAAGGAGCGATGGCCCCTCCCTCCACTACGGCCTAAGCGCGTCGCCTACCGCGTCGCAGGCTTTCATTCCGGGAGTGGCCATGGAAGCACCTCACGTGCGAACGTCGGTGCGGTATCGGCCGAGCTATGTGAGCAGGTAAAGCGGAACAGAAAATCAGCCGTGCCACGATCGCCAAAGGTTCCACAATGGTGTTCGATTCGAGTGGCTCCTGCGTTTTGCAGCGGTTACTTCCGGGTGGCCGACCAGGCATTGACTAAGAAGGATCGCACCATCAGTTCTCATTAATCTCAGATTTATACTGTTTCCAATGATCCCCGGAGCGAAATCCTTGCCCAAGCCGCTTACGTTGAAAACTGTCGAGCGGTTCCGTTCGGTTCTGCCCCTGGCCGTGGCTGTTGTTGGCGTCGCGTTCCTGACGGCAGGCTGCAAGCACGCGCCCGATGGCCGAAGGGTCCTGCTGCAATCGGAAGTTGCTGTTGACAGCGTCCGATCCTTCCGCGCGCATATCGAGATCTTGGCCGGGCGAGTAACAATGGGCGGTAAAATAACCACCGATGCTGAGTACGACTGCGATCGCTTCATGTCCCACTACGTTGTCCGGCAGGAACAGTGGAACCGCCAGATTGAATACATACGGACAAGGAGCACCATTTTCAGCCGCGATTTGCAGAATGGACCGATAACGTGGCATGCCGTGCGGAATCCGACAGACGTCGAACCTTGCCAGCGTCTCCAGTATGGACAAGCCTGGGATCCATCCGACAACTTATTCAGCGCTGAGCTGGGGGACATCCGTCCTCCTTTCTTCTTCTTTGCCAACAAACGATACCCGGCAAATATCCAGCAAACCGGCAAGGAATCAATCGAAGGAGTAGATTGTGAAATCTGGAAGGTCGACGAAGGCAGCGGGTATCAACTGCATACGATCTGGATCGGTGTGGAAGACCGGCTGCCTCGGAAGTACGTTGCAGGTGAGATTGCGAATCCACTGGGTACCGTGACATTTTCGGACTACGGGCAGCGTTTCGATTTCGAAGTTCCACCAGAAGGATAAACAGATGGGCCAAGAGATTTATAACCTGAAAGGCAATATGTGACTCGACGTCGGACCTTCGCCGCAGTATTCCAGACTGGAATGGTTGTCCTGGCTGGCGCGTTCATGACTTCATGCAAGAAGGAGAGTTGCACGGTAGAGACCCCGACAGTAGCGATGATGACCCCGGACAAGCAGGCTGCCATTGATCTGTACACCAAGAAATGTCATGGCCGAGGGACGAACGATCCGACGAAAGACAAGGAATACCAGGTCGTTGTCCTACGGCCGGTAACGGAACCTCCGCCGCAAAAAAACCGATACAAGGAAGAAGACGTGGTGTTCGAAGTCGAAAAGGGTCCTGAGCGAATGCAGCTTTCTTTCGGCAACCCAGGAACTCTAGTCTACTTTAATTATTTACCTGAAGAGGAGCGGAAGAGTGGGCTGGCGATAGAATGCTATCTCTCATGCCCGGAAGCAGGAATAAGCAAACAGCTATTGAGCTGGCACGGCAAGCCCATCCACTACTTCCGAACCGAGACACCCGACACCCCACCGATCATACAGTAGTGTGAGCCATCGGCTCTCTGCAAAGCGCTCGCGCGAATCCGAGGTCTTCTCGATTTGCTGTCGCTTCCTTTTCTTTGGCAGCGCCCTCGAACGATGCTTGATTAACGGGAAATTCCGAAGTAATGCAAGGGGCGGACGCGACGATATTCGCCAGGATGCCGTTGGGACGAAAGCTTCCAGGTGTCACCGCTTCCAGTGCATGGACGACGTGCAAAGCTTTGGAGTAGGGATCAATCTCCACGGAGACGGCGCAGATCACCGTTGCTTGGCAGCGGGTCACGCGATTTGAATATCGCATTGGTTACTGGTGATTGGTGACTGGTGAAAAGCAAAAAAATACAGGAAAAACCGTCACTGAAGGAATGGCGGTTCGGACGGCGCGTTACGCGAGATTCAGCGAGCCGGAGTAGGCGACGCGGGCTTTGCCGGATTCGCTGCGCTCGATGCGGCCAATGAGGAAGAATTTTTCGCGGCGCTTTTTGAGGTCGGCTTCGACGGAGCGGACGTTTTTCGGCGGGACGACCAGAATCATGCCGACGCCCATGTTGAAGGATTGCAGCAGGTCGTCGGTGTCAATGCTCCCAAGCTTGGCCAGATATTTGAAAATGGCAGGCACCGGCCAAGAGGCCAGATCAATTTCAGCTTTCAGGCCGTTGGGAAGAACGCGGGGAAGATTGCCGGGGATGCCGCCGCCGGTGATGTGCGCGAGGGCGGAAACCCAGCCGCGAGCGAGGATATTCTTCAGCGCGGGTGCGTAGCACAGATGCGGCTTCAGGAGTTCCGCGCCGATTTTGTTGCCGACTTCGGCGACGTAGGTGTCCGGCTTGAGTTTGGCGACATCGAAAATCAGCTTGCGAGCGAGCGAATAGCCGTTGGTGTGCAGGCCGGCGGACGGCAGCGCGATCAAGGTGTCTCCGGGCTGGACGCTCTTACCGGTCAGAAGTTTTTTGCGTTCGACGGCGCCGACGATGAATCCGGCGAGATCGTATTCACCGGGAGGATAGAATCCGGGCATTTCGGCGGTTTCTCCGCCGATGAGGGCGCAGCCGGCTTTGCGGCAGGAGCGGCTCATGCCTTCGACGAGCTGCTCGACGACTTGCGGATCGAGCTTGCCCATCGCGAGATAGTCGAGGAAAAAGAGCGGCTCGGCGCCCTGCACGAGAATGTCGTTGATGCAGTGATTCACAAGGTCGCCGCCGACGGTGGAATGCACGTTCATGGCCATGGCGACTTTGAGCTTGGTGCCAACGCCGTCCGCGCTGGAGACCAGCACGGGCTCTTTCCATTTTTTGCGGTCAAGCGCGAAAAGGGCGCCGAAGCCGCCGATGCCGCCGAGGACTCCGGGAGTGAACGTGCGGCTGGCATGGTGGCGGATGCGCTGCTTGGCGTCGTCAGCGGCAGCGATGTTCACTCCGGCATCGGCATAGTTCATGAAGGACCCGCTCGCTTCCGTTTCCCGGGGTGGGCGCACTGCTCCGCCCATCGTTCGCGCCGAGGAATTCATTCGAACGCCGCGGGAGGCCGCAGCGCCTCCGGTTTGCGCGGCGATTTTAGCAAGAACAATCAGAACGTGTGGAAGATTCGCTTCCAGCGCACGATGCCGGGATGGAGGAGCGCGTTGGCATAGGCGAAGAACCGTTCGCGAATCTGTCCCGGCTCCCAAGCTTCGGGCGAAACGTTCAACGACATGTAAATCATGACGGGAGTGCCAATGATGTCGTTGCGCGGGACGCAGCCCCAGAAGCGGCTGTCATAGGAATTGCCGCGATTGTCGCCCATGGCAAAATAACAATTGTCCGGAACGCGATAGGGGAATCTCATGTCCGTGTAGCCGGGGGGCGCGGAGCCTGCCGGGGCGGGCTCGCTCGTGCCGATGGTGTATTTTTCGATGAGCTTCTGGCCGTTGACCCAAACCGCGCCGTCGCGGAGCTCGATCGTGTCGCCAGGCAGCCCGATGACGCGCTTCACGTAATCCGGTTGATCGGGGGCGAAGGGCGGCTTGAAGATGATCACCTGCTGGCGCTTGGGAGTGCGCCAGAGCGGCACGTGCCAGTTGGTGAAGGGCACGCCGGCGTCATAGCCGATTCGGCTCATGATGAGGTGATCGCCGATGAGCAGGGTGTTCTCCATCGAGCCGGAGGGAATGACGCGCGCCTGGCCGATGGTGCCGTTGATGAGGAGAAACGCCAGGCCGACCCAGAACCACGCGATGATCTCGCGCTGAATCTTGGTTTTCACCGGCAGGTTTGCTTCTTCTTGCTTTTGTTTTTTTTCAGCTGTCATGTTCCACCACTACCGGCCGCTCTGCGGGCCCGGGCTCACTGTCGGCACCTTGATTAGATTCGCCGGACTTGCCGTTAGATGCAGCCTGGCGGACTTCCAGCTGAACCAGATCCGTTGGATAGTTGCCCGTATAACAAGACGTACAGAACCTGCCTTCGGTATCACTGACCGCGCGGCGGAGCGCCGGGAGAGAAACGTAGCCCAGGGAATCGGCGCCGAGGAACTTGCAAATTTCTTCGGGCGTGTTTGAGGAAGCGATCAGCTCCTCGCGCGTGGGAGTGTCCACACCGTAATAGCAGGGAGAAATCGTCGGGGGGCAACTGATGCGCACGTGGATTTCTTTTGCGCCGACTTCGCGGAGCATGCGGACGATCTTGCGGCTGGTGGTGCCGCGCACGATGGAATCGTCGACCAGGACGACGCGTTTGCCTTCGATCAAGCCGCGGATGGGATTGAGCTTGAGCTTCACGCCGAAATTGCGGATGGCTTGCGACGGCTCGATGAAAGTGCGGCCGATGTAGTGATTGCGGATCAGGCCCATGCGAAAGGAGATTTTCGATTCGAGCGCGTAGCCGACGGCGGCGGGCACGCCGGAATCCGGCACGGGAACGACGATATCCGCATCGACCGGATGCTCCTGCGCGAGGAGGCGGCCGAGCATCTCGCGGCTTTCGTTCACGGAGCGGCCAAAAATGATGCTGTCCGGGCGGGAGAAATAGACGTGCTCGAAAATGCACTGCTGGAGCGGCTTTTCAGGGGCGAAGTGGATGGACTCGATGCCCATTTTCGAGATGCGGACCATTTCGCCGGGTTCGATCTCGCGGATGTATTGGGCGTTGAGTAGATCGAAGGCGCAGGTTTCGGAAGCGACGAGCCAGGAGTCGAAGCCGCCGGGCGTGGTGAGTTTGCCGAGAACGAGTGGACGGAAGCCGCGCGGATCGCGCACGGCGTAGAGTTCATCTTGCGTAAGGACGAGAAGCGAGTAGGCGCCTTCGACTTGATTGAGGGCGTCGCCGATGGCGCCGGAAAGATTGCGGGCTTGCGAACGGGCGATGAGATGGACGATGACTTCGGTGTCGCTATTGGTCTGGAAAATCGAGCCGCGATGCTCGAGCTTGCGGCGCCACTCGGCGGCATTGGTGAGATTGCCGTTGTGGCCGAGGGCGACTTTGCCCTTGTTGCAGTCGATCATGATGGGCTGGGCGTTGAGCAGAGCTTTGTCGCCGGCGGTGGAGTAGCGCGTGTGGCCGATGGCCAAACTGCCGGGAAGTTGCGCGAGCACGCTGGGCTGGAAAATTTCTTCGACTTCACCCATGGCGCGGTGGACGTACAGCTCTTTGCCGTCGCTCGAGACGATGCCGGCGGATTCCTGGCCGCGATGTTGCAGGGCGTAGAGGCCGAGATAGGCGAGGTTGGCGGCTTCGGGATGGCCGAAGACGCCGAAGACACCACATTCGTCGTGGAAATGATCGTCGGCGAAGGCGAGCTTTTGCGTCATTTTGCAGCGAGCGTGCGTTCGAGCGAATGGGCCCAGGCGTCGCGCAATGTTTCGATGGAACTGTCGATCACTGCGCGCCCCTTATGTTCGATGCGGAATGAACCGTCGCGGGTGACCTGGCCGAGCTCGCGCGCCGCCACGTTGTATTGTCTCGCAGTATTGAGAACGGCGGCAAGTTTTGATGGAGTGACGGAGGTGATGGCGCGGGCGCCGCTTTCGTTGAAGAGGGCGAATTCGGAGGGGAGTGAAGAATCCTGAATGGTTATGACCGCGCCGAGATGGGGCGCAGCATGCTGCGCCCCTACGGAGGCGAAGCAGGATTCGGCGAGGGTGACGGCGAGGCCGCCGTCGGAGATGTCGTGGGCGGATTGGAGGGCGCCTTCGGCGGCTAGAGCGACAAGACAATCCTGGAGACGCTTCTCGGCGGCGAGGTCAATGGCGGGTGGTTCGCCGGCGATGATGGCGGCGATCGTTTTGAAGTATTCGGAGGAGGAGAATTCGCGGGCAGCACCGACGAGGGAAAAAGCAGATTCCTCGCTTCGCTCGGAATGACGAGGTGAGGAAGTGTCGCCATCGAGGAGGAGGACGAGATCGCCTTCGTTGCGGAAGGCGATTTTCAAAACTTTGGAGGCGTCTTCGAGGATGCCGAGGATGCCGATTACCGGCGTGGGGTATATGGATTTGCCGAGAGTTTCGTTGTAGAAGCTGACGTTGCCGCCGGTGATCGGAGTACCCAGAGCGGTGCAGGCTTCGGCGAGGCCGTCGATGGTTTCGCTGAATTGCCACATCACTTCGGGTTTTTCGGGGCTGCCGAAGTTGAGGCAATTGGTGGCGGCGATGGGGCGGGCGCCGCTCGCGGCGACGTTGCGGGCGGCTTCGGCGACGGCGTGCATGGCGCCAACGCGCGGATTGAGTTGGCACCAGCGGCCGTTGCCGTCGGTGGAGAGCGCGAGGGCGCGTCTTACTTCGCCTGTTTTCGGATCTTTGATGCGGACGACGGCGGCGTCGCTCGTGCCGGGACCGGCTAGAGTATTCGTTCGCACGCTGGTGTCGTACTGCTCGGTGATCCAGCGCTTGGAGGCGATGGCGGGCGAGGCCAGCAGCTTTACGAAATTTGCGGTGAGGTTCGTGCCTTCGGGGGCGAATGTGAACCAGTTTTTCTCCGTTTCGATGCGCGCGGCGGGCGCGGCGATGGGGCGATTGTAAACTGGCCCTTCTTCGGCTAAGGGATGCGCGGGGATTTCCGCAGCCACGTGTCCGTTATTGTCGATGCGGGCGATCCCACCTTCGGTGACCCTGCCGACTACAACGGCATCCAGGCCCCATTTTTTGAAGACGGCCAGGACTTCGTGCTCGCGGCCCTTTTCGGCGACGAGCAGCATGCGCTCTTGCGACTCGCTGAGCATGATTTCGTAGGGCGTCATGCCGGTTTCGCGCTGGGGAACTTTGGCGAGATCGATTTCGATGCCGGTGCCGCCGCGGGAAGCCATTTCCATGGTCGAGCAGGTGAGGCCGGCGGCGCCCATGTCTTGAATCGCGACGACCGCGCCGGTTTGCATGGCTTCGAGGCAGGCTTCGAGGAGCAGCTTCTCCATGAACGGGTCGCCCACTTGCACGTTCGGGCGTTTTTGCTTGGACTCTTCGGTGAACTCGGCGGAGGCGAGAAGGGATGCGCCGTGAATGCCGTCGCGACCGGTTTTTGCACCAAGGTAGATTACGGGATTGCCGATGCCTTTGGCTTTGGCTAGAAAGATTTCTTCTTTTTTGGCGATGCCTAGAGCTAGCGCGTTGACGAGGGGATTCTGCGAGTAGCACGGCTCGAAGGCGACTTCGCCGCCGACGGTGGGGACACCGAAACAGTTTCCGTAGCTGCCGATTCCGCGGATGACGCCGTCGAGGATGCGCCGGTTTTTCGCAGCTTCTTCTGGAGTCGTAACTTTGTTCGGCATAATTTCACCGAAACGGAGGGAATCGAGGATGGCGATGGGGCGCGCGCCCATGGTGAAAATGTCGCGCAGGATACCGCCGACGCCAGTGGTCGCGCCCTGGAACGGCTCGACGTAACTGGGATGATTGTGCGATTCGATTTTGAAGGCGGCGACGAGGCCGTCGCCGATATCGACGACACCGGCGTTTTCGCCAGGGCCTTGCACAACGAGCTTGCCGCGCGTGGGCAGGCGCTTCAAGTGAACTTTGCTGGACTTGTAGGAGCAGTGCTCGCTCCACATCACGCTGAAGATGCCCAGTTCGGTAATGTTCGGGTCGCGGCCGAGAATTTGCTGAATGCGCGCGTATTCGTCACGCGTTACGCCATGTTCGGCGGCGATCTCAGGAGTGACTCGAATTTCTGTACTAGCGGTAGCCATGCTTCGTTCGTTGATCCTCAGTCTGGCCGATTCTCGAGATAATGCTCAAACCCGGGAGGCCAATCCTGCGCGTAAATGCCATCTTCGTCAGCGCTCATGATCGGTTTTCGGATTTCCAAACCGTTGGAGATTCCAAGAAATGCTCGAAACTGCCCAAAAATGGCGATGCCGCAAGCGGAGTCGTCGGCAGCCCAACCAACATCCACTTCATCTTCCCCAACGGCGACGTTGGAGCGATTATAAACATGCGTGCACCGCAGGATCTTTTTTTGTGTCTGGGCATAGAGGTAGAACCAGCCCGTTTCGGCGCTGTCTTCAAAGACTGCGAAAACCCCGTCTGGCCCGGGTGAGGACAAAATAAAATTGCTGTCGTCCGCTCCGATTTCGACTTTCTCGAACTCAGGTAGGAGTAGGTCGCTGCCGAGGCTCTTCGCCTCTTGTTTCCAATACAGTTTGCGCGCGCGAACAAACTCCTCATAAGCCAACTCAGGTATAGCTTCACTCATACAACCATTTAAGGCGCCCGACCTGAGCCAGAGCGCTACCAGTCATGCTGTCGCCTTGGCCGCGCCAACCAGAGCTTCGACCATGGAGCGGAAAATGACCAAGCCGTCGTTGGAGCCGAGCGCGGATTCGACGGCGCGCTCGGGATGGGGCATGAGGCCGACGACGTTGCGCTCGCGGTTGCAGATGCCGGCGATGTTGGCCATCGAGCCGTTGGGATTGCCAGCGTTGTCATCGCTGCCATCCGGCGCTGTGTAGCGGAAGACGACTTGGCGATTCTTTTCGAGTTCGGCGAGCGTAGCATCGTCACAAGTGTAATTTCCATCGTTGTGCGCGATGGGCATTTTCAGGACTTGACCCTTTTGCGCAGCAGACGTAAACGGTGTGTTCGCTTGCTCGATGCGAACGTACACATGGCGGCAAATATAGCGCAGACCTGAATTGCGCATCATGGCGCCGGGAAGGAGGCCTGCTTCGCAGAGAATCTGGAAGCCGTTGCAGATGCCCAGGACCATGCCGCCGCTCTTGGCGAATTTCTCGATGGACTTCATCACCGGGGAGAACCGCGCGATGGCGCCAGTGCGCAGGTAATCGCCGAAGGCAAAACCGCCGGGCAGGATGACGGCATCGCAGTTCGCCAGATTTTCAGATTGGTGCCAGATGAATTCGACGGGCTTGTGCAGGACGTTGCCGATGGCGTAAAAAGCGTCGTGGTCGCAATTGGACCCGGGGAAAACGACGACTCCAAATTTCATGCGTTGGCGGCTCCCTGTAGCATGCGGGAACTCCTATTTTAGCACACACGCGAGGGTTCGGGCTGGAGAGGCAAAACGAATGATAAAGATAACGCCGAGACGCAGAGGGCGCGGAGGAATCGCAGAGGAGAAAAAAATACTACTTGCGCTTCTTGGTAGCTTTGCGCCGCTTCGATTTCCTCGGCGTCTTCTTTGGTTTTTCGGTGGCGGCTAATTCACGGCGTTTTCTTGCGGCCCAGCCGGGTTTGTTGACTTGGCGGCCGCGGGCGATTCCTAATCCATCCGAGGGCACATTTTCGGTGATTGTCGAACCGGCGGCGATGTACGCGCCGTCGCCGACGCGCACGGGCGCCACCAGCGTCGTATCGCTGCCGATGAACGCTTTGTTCCCGATGGATGTTGGATACTTGTGGAAGCCGTCGTAATTGCAGGTAATGGTGCCGGCGCCGATGTTGCTCTTCGTTCCGATCTTGGCGTCGCCCAAATAGGAGAGGTGCATGGCTTTGGTGCCTTCGCCGATGGTGCTTTTCTTGAGTTCGACGAAATTGCCGACGCGCGCGCCGGCTTTCAGGTGATTGTTCGGGCGAAGCCGCGCAAAAGGACCAATGATGACGCGGTCATCGAGGCGGCTCTCGGCGACCACGCAATGCGGCTCGACGGTCACGTCGTCGCCAAGGATGGCGTCGGCTAGGACGCTTCCCGTTCGAATGGTGCAGCGCGCGCCGATTTTTGTTTTGCCGAGCAACTGGACGCCAGGCTCGATGATGGTGTCTTCACCCGCGGTCACGTCGGGATCGATCAGCACGGTCTCCGGCAATTGGATGGTGACGCCGTCGTCCATCAGGGCATTCCGTTTCCGTTCGCGGAATACGCGGTCGACTTCGGCAAGATCGGCGCGCGTATTGCAGCCGAGCACTTCGCGCGAATCGGCGGCCACCTGCGCCAGCACCGTTTCGCCCTTGGAGTTGAGCACGGCGATGGCGTCGGTGAGGTACAACTCGCGATGCTTGTTGTTGGGCTTCACCTGCGCCAGCGCGGACCAAAGCTTCTCCAGCGTGAAGCAATAAATCGCCGAGTTGATTTCGTTGATCTCGCGCTGCTCGTCGGTGAGTTGCGATTCCTCGACGATCGCCGAGACAGCCGTTTCGGATTTGCGCACGACGCGGCCGTAGCCGGAAGGATCGGCAAGCACGGCGGACAGAATTGTTGCGGCAGCGTTTCCGGTCCGATGGGCAGCGACGAGCGCCTTCAAGGTTTCCGTACGCACAAGGGGAGCGTCACCCGGAAGCACAACCGCAAATTTGGCGCGGCCCAGGGCGCGCTTGGCGACTTGCATGGCGTGGCCGGTGCCGTTTTGCGGCTGTTGCAGAACGGTCAACGCTCCGAGTGGCTCGATCACGGCCGCGACCTGCTCCGCCTGGTGGCCGACGACGACCACGGTCTCGCGCGCCTTCAGCGGTTCGCAGGCGCGCACGATTTGTTCGACGAGCGTGCGCCCACCGGCGCGGTGCAACACTTTCGCAAGGCTGGACTTCAGACGAGTGCCTTTTCCAGCTGCAAGAATGATGAGGGCTAGGTCATTGTTGGACATAGTTCGCAGCCCATTCTGCGGGAGCAGCGGCTATTTCGCAACGGGGGCTTGTTTAGGAGGCGGCAAATCGCTAATCAGCGGCGGGGGCAGGCGAAAGGGCGGTCAGAAAGGCCTCACTTTCGGGGCGGGCAGTTTCGCCGGTCGTGATGGTCCAGAGGGAGGGATCGGCCAAGAGGCGGCTGACGAGCTGGGTATGCAAGGAGTGCCCGGCTTTGTGGGCTTCGACGCGAGCGAGAAGCGGCAGGCCTGCCAGCGCGAGATCGCCAATCAGATCCAGGGCTTTGTGCCGTCCAAACTCGTCTGGAAAGCGCAACGGCCCGTTCATCACGCCGTCGCTGGTGAGAACGATGGCGTTTTCGAGCGAGCCGCCGCGAATGAGGCCCATGGCCTTGAGCGGCTCGATGTCGCGCTCGAAGCAAAAAGTCCGCGCGCGCGCCAGAAGATGGCGGAAGGTGTCCGGCCCAACGAGCATCTCCACTTCCTGCTGACCCACCAGGGGGTGGGGGAAATCCACGTAGCAGCGCACGCGAAACTCATCGGCGGGATAGATGCCGATGCGGCGGTCTCCCTCGATAACCTCCAGCGGCTTCAGTATTTTCAGGTAGCGGCGCTTCCGGCGCAGTTTGCGCACGCCGGAATGCTCCAGCATCTGCATGAAAGGCTCAGCCGAACCGTCGAGAATGGGCACTTCGATGGAGTCAATGTCGATGTAAATGTTGTCGATGCCGCAGGAATAGATGGCGGCAAGCAAGTGTTCGGTGGTGGAGAGCAAAACACCTTGCTTCATGAGGCTGGTGGCATAGCTGACGCGAGCGACGTTGTGCCCCTGCGCCTCGATAGGGAAATTGTCCAGATCAACGCGGCGAAAAACGATGCCCGTTTCGGCCGGGGCGGGCACCAGGCGGACGTGACCGTACACACCGGTGTGGAGGCCCACACCCTCGGCAGAGGATTCGCGTGCGATGCTAGTTTGGAACATTTCCCGTGTTCATTGTAGCAGTTTGTACTCCAATGTTTCACTTGCTTGTGCTTTATTATCAATAGTTTAAAAGCAACATAGCAGGCTATTGGCAGCTGATGTGGCAATTGCGCAACATTTGGCGATTTCGACGTGTCTTATTATCTCACCAGCGAAGCGAAGTCCAGCAAGACAGCCTCTTTCCTCTCGGGCTACCATTATGATTGTCGCCGCGTCCCAATTGTCTACGGTGGTATAATGCAAGCTTGTAGTTTCTTCTGGAAGGGTGGGAAATGAGTCGAAAAGCTCGTATTGGGATTCTTTGCCTGTCGGTAGCTATCTTTTGTTACGCCGGCATTGGACACGTCCTGGGCCGCACGTCGAACGACAAGGCCTACAAGTCGCTCACGGTGTACGGAGAAGTTCTGCAGAAAGTGCAGCAGGATTATGTCGACGATCCCAACATACGCATGGTGACCGCCGGCTCATTGCACGGGATGCTGGAATCCCTGGACGCGCAGTCGAGCTACCTTACCCCCCGCGAGTACGACGAGTACAAGAAAAAACTCGCGACTGCAGGCGTTGGCGAAACGGGCCTGACGCTCAGCAAGCGCTACGGTTACATCATCGTTCTCTCCGTGCTGCCGGATAGTCCCGGCACGAAGTCGGGAATTCGCAGCGGCGACATTTTCGAGTCCATCAGCGGATTCACCACTCGCGATATGTCCGTAGGCCAAGCCGTGAATCTTCTCAATGGCCAGCCCGGCAGCGGCGTCAAGGTTGGCGTGATCAGGCGGGGCAAGGCTGCGCCGGAGGAGGTCGATGTCGTGCGCGAGAAGCTGGCGACACCGAAGATCATCGCTCAGAAAGTGGATCCCGACATTCTGGTTCTGCGCATTCCGTCGCTCGATGCGGGCCGCGCGGATGAAATTCGCAACCGCCTCCTCGACGCGGAAAAGCAGGGCGTTCACAAGGTGATACTGGATGTGCGGGAATGCGGCCGCGGACCTGTTTCAGAAGCGATTTCGGCGGCGCGCCTTTTCGTCCCTTCGGGCATCCTAACAACGCTGCGCGGCCAGACGGTCTCGACACAAGTTTTTTCGGCCGAGCCCAAGCAGGTCATTTGGAAGAATCCCGTCTCTATCTTGATTGATGCAACGACGTCCGGGGCCGCGGAAGTCCTGGCTTCGGCCATTGTCGCGAATCATCGCGGGGACGCGGTCGGGGAGCGAACCTTTGGCCTGGCCTCCGAGCAGAAGCTGATTACGCTGGATGATGGCGCGGCGCTGATCCTCACGGTCGCGAACTACTACAACCCCGGCGGCAAATCGATCCTCGAAGAAGGCGTGACCCCAACGGAAACGGTGCGCGCGATCGCGGAAGATGATTCGGACACAACCGAAGAAGAGCCAGCGCGGGCGCCTGAAACCCAGAAGGAACCCGGTCTCGGACCGCGCCCGCTCTCTCCGGAAGACCCCATCTTTCACCGCGCCCTCGACCTGTTAAGGACCCCGGTGAAAAAGGCTGCTTAGTTTTCCGTGACCGGGCAGACTGACGCGGTTCAATCAAGCCCGCATTGTTTTCGAATTGAGATAACCCGTCCAACGAGTTTAGGGCTGCTGCGAATTTGCTTCCTTCTCACGGCTCTTTTCAGCGGTTGCAAAAAAAGCGAAGAGAACCGCCTCACGCCCGCGCAAGTTCACCAAATCACGCGCGAGCTGGCGGCTGCAGCTTCTTCCGCGGTACCTGCCGGGACCGCCATCAAACTCCGACAAAGCGCTTCCAGCCGGCAGCCCGGTGAGACGGATTACCTGCGCATCCTGTTGAAGAATGATTCGCCGACAGACGCAGACCGCGCCGCAGTCGCAAGGCTCATCCAGAGCCTTGATGCCGCGGCGACTCGAAATCATCTGACCCAGGATCCCCCCGCTCAAACCGGGGAAATGCTCCGCATCAAGTTTCAGCACGGAGGCGAGCCGGTACTTGAGGTCGAAATCGTGACGCGCGCAACACCTGCGCCCAATGCAGGGGCGAAGGATTCCGGCGGAAAAGCCGGGAACGCGAGGCTGGCCATCATCATCGACGATCTTGGCAGCGACCGCGCGGCGGCCGAAGCCATTTTCGCCCTGGGCTATCCCCTCACCATTTCCGTTTTACCCAATCACGATCATTCCTTGGAGATCGCGGAGGAAGCGCATCGCCGTGGATTCCAACTCATGCTTCACCTGCCGATGCAATCGCTCGCCAACGAAACTCCGGAACCGCAAGAACTTCACCCTGGCATGCCGGCGCGCGAAATCGCCACGCTGCTCGATCAATTTCTGCAAAATGTTCCGGACGCTGCCGGGGTCAACAATCATCAAGGCTCTCAGGCGACCGCCGACGGCGCGCTGATGGACGAACTGATGCCCGTGTTGCGCGACCGCCACCTGTTCTACGTCGACAGCCGCACAACGGCCGCAACCGTGGCTTACGATACGGCGCAGGACTTTGGAGTTCCCTCCGCCTTTCGCAACGTCCCTTTCCTCGATGACGTTGCCGAAGCCGCCGCGGTCCGCAAACAGCTCGAATTGGCGCTGCGCGGGGCGCGCGAAAAGGGCGAAGCCGTGGCGATCGGGCATCCTCACGCCGCAACGCTTCAAGCGCTGCGCGAAGTTCTGCCCAAAGCACAAGCGCAAGGCGTTCGCCTGGTGCCTGTCTCCGAACTTGTCCACTAACTGGCTTGGTTTCCTTATGTCTGCGCGGGCCCGGGTTTCTTTGCGGGGAAAAGAAAATGAATCGCGATGGCAATAACACCCATGGTCAGAAAGCTGAAGATACTGCCTTCGGGGCCCACTGTTCCGCCTGTGAGCCATTTTGCGCCATGCAGAGATGCATTCGAAAGGTGCCCCTGGAAGACGATGCCGCTGTTCGGCACGGAGTAAAGGAACGTCTCGCCGAAATCAAAACTCGCGTGCCATCCCACCACCAGCCAGAGATTGCCGGTGCGCCGCAAGGCAAGCGCAAAAACCAGCGCGATCATGACAACGCCTGCCGCGCCCACCCAGCCTTCGCCGGGATTCCCCAGGTGAATGGCCCCAAACAAGCACGAAAGCACGACCGCCGCGGGCCAGAAACCAATGCCGTCCCCCAGCGTATATTGCGTGTATCCCCGGAACAAAAATTCCTCGAACAAGCCAACGACAACGAAGAAAACCGCCCACAACAAAGCAAACCGCAGTAGTTCTCCGCCGTGCACCGCAAGGCTCCCAAACGAATAACCGCCGAACGCGGCGATCAAACCCATCAATGCTGAAACTTCGACCAATCCGATGACGGACCCCTGCCAAAACAATTTCCCGAACGCGCCTCTCAACGGCAGCCCATAAACACCGGCGGATCGCCGCTCGAGCTGCGCCATAATGAGCGCCGCCGCGAAAACCACCACGAAACTGAACGCTTCCTGTATCAATAAATAGCCGGGAGAGAACACGCCGCGGGTGGGGCGAACGAACATCCGCAGGACAAATTGCCCGACGAATGCCAGTGCCGCCACGAAAAAAGCGTAAATCAGGAAACGCCACCCCGCGCGCAAGCCTCCCTTATGAAG